>Ga0134125_10001351_pt1 | contig 30285 bp, 54 predicted proteins | sample KB31751_FD_96464 | JGI IMG/M metagenome (GOLD analysis project Ga0134125, IMG submission 96464) | Terrestrial soil microbial communities with excess Nitrogen fertilizer from Kellogg Biological Station, Michigan, USA - KB3-175-1 | ecosystem: Environmental > Terrestrial > Soil > Unclassified ... | reverse complement strand
CCGAAGTCCGTGCCGAAGGCGCGGTATTGCCCGGTGCTAAGACCTAAGCTGCGGGCGCCGCGCTGGTTGCTGACGGCACTTTGCGCCAGCTTGTCCAGGCCGAAGCCGCCCAACAACCCCGACGCGCCGCCCAGTACGCCGACCTTGAACAGGAACTTGCCGATGCCGAACACGCGATCAGCGAGCGTCTTGGCGTCCTTGGCCATGCTGTGCATGTGCACGGCACCCTGACGCGAGGCCACGCCGAACTGACGCTGGGCTTCGGAGGCCGAGTGCAGGTGCGACGATAGCAGGTGGGCATGCTTGCCCGCTTCCATCAGTCCAGCGGTCACCGTGGCAATGGCCGCTGCCATCGCTTCGGAGCCTTCGGACGCGCTGCCGCTGATCTTCTCCCACTCCTTGGGCAGCGCCTGGACCTTTTCCTGGTGCTTGTCGAACAGTTCGGAAAACGCCTTGAACTGTTCGTCGTTGACCTGGATCGTGATAATCGGCTTGTTAGGCATGTCGGCTGAATATCTTCGTCAAGGCCATAGAAAAATGGCGGTTCCGGAACTCCGAAGCCGTCAACCAGGGCAACTCGTAGTCTTGGGCGAACAACGGAAACGTTTCGCCCATCAGCTCATTCAGGAAGGAACCGATGAGGCCGGTTTCTGGGTGCCGGAAGTTGCCGTCGACGTCGGCAAAGAAGCGAGGTAGTCCGTAATGGAAGAGGAGGTAATCTCGCCCCCCACGATCAAGGCTAGCGCCTTCATGACGCCCGCTCTCTCCATGCGTCGACTCATGCAGGAGTGACATGTAAAAAAAAGCAGGGAGGATTCCACTTCTGCCCAGCTTTCCGCGTCGATGGCCTGCCGTGTGATGGCCGTCTGTACCGGCAACTGCTCCCATCCGTTGGGCGTAGGTACCAGCACGGTGGTAAGGCGCTGGATGTCCTGCAACAGGCTGGTCACCGCCGCTTCGCTATCTTCGCGATCGGCACGCGCTTCGTCCTTGAGTAGGAGGGTGGCGATACGCGGCCCGGCATCCGCCATGAAGGCGGCGCCCTTGGCCATCATGGCCGCTTTGGTCGACGCAAGGAGGCGATAGTTTGCCTCGAATACATCTCGGGGCAACGGCACATGGTAGGCCCGGATATCTCCTTCCACCGCCGTCACCAGGCGCAATTGCTCGTCAATGCGCATCAGACGCTCCACAGCGCGCTGTTGATGTAGTAGATCCCCGACATCGTCACCTTGATCATCGGGTCGGTGCCATCGTAGGCGCCGAAATCCACTTCACCGATCACACAGGTATCCAACGTCACCGATGCCCATGCGATGGAGTCGGGGATCACGTTGACCTGACCGATGGTGGACTGCAGCTCCCACTGGCTTCGCCACGATGCCCCCAGCGATTGAGTACGCAGAAGCATGAACGTAATGTCTGCCTCGACATACGGTTCCGGGGAAGTGACCGCCCCTGTTGCGGTCGGGATCAGGTTGTTGAACCTTCCCTTGGGGGTGACATGCACGAAGGACTTGCCCATGTAAGGCGAGGTCACATTGAGGCTCGGGAAGCTTGGCACGATGACAGCGGCGCGAAGTCGGTTCAGGGTGCCTTGCGTAACAGGATTGAGTGCCATGGTGGATTCCTTACGCGCTGGCGAACTGGACGGCGTCCAGATTCACGGTGATGGACATGAAGCCGTTTTGCAGCGTCATCGTGGCGGTCAGGCCGTTGTAGATGCCTGCCGCATAGTCGGAGGGGTTTTGCGTGACGTAGGTGTTGAAATCGACGGCCGAGACGGTCACCGATTGCGCGCATCCGAAGGCGACCGCCGAGCTTCCCACCTGATTGGCGACAGCTTCCAGCGTGTTGATGCCGTTCTGGTCATAGAGCAGCGGCGGATTGCTGTTCGACCCGTTGATGATGGCCGCCGCCAGACGCTGCTTGACGTTGATGCGGAACCAGTCCAGGCCGAACCATGAAGCGGATTGTGCCCCGTCCATGGTGGTGCCCTTGAACAGGCAGGCATTGGAGATGCCGCCTTCCGATCCCGTGAGTGCGATATTGCCGAACCCGGTAAGGATCGCGTTGATCGTGGTGTTGTTGGCACCGCGAACCCATGGCGTCACGCCATACAGGAACCGGAACTGCATCGGCGCCAGCGGGTTAGATGAGCCGGGATTGTTGGCGATCCAGTTGTAGAACAGGGCGGCAATCTGCACCTCCTGCGGCGTCTGGGTCGGCGATGGCACGATGGCAAAAACCGCCTTGTTGCCGGCGTAGGCGGACAAGTGCCCGCTGGTGGTGGTGACGAAGAAATACGTCTGTGCCGTGGGTCCGTTGTAGGCCAGGGCCAGGGCCGCCAGCTGGGTCGATGCGGAATCGTCCCAATAGGGCGGCACCAGGTAGGCATAAAACGCTTGCGGCGTGGTGTAGGTGGTGAGGTAGGTGGACAGGGCGGCGACGCCCGCCACATCCGAAGCCGCCACGCCAAGCTCCAGCAGGTAGAACCCGACCGAACTGCCCTGCGCAAAAAACGTGGTTGCCGCATCCAGGATGTACGACGATTCCGGCCCGGTGAACGTGCCGGGCGACGTTTCAGTGCCAGGGTTGGCAGTGACAGCGTAGGTGAACGTCGTGGTCGAGGCTACCGTGGCGACGAACGTGCCGTTGTATCCGGCAGGCACGGCGCCACTGATGACGGTGGCGAAGGTATCGCCCACGCCCAGGCCTTCCAGATCAGCCGCGTCGACGGTCGCCGTCACCGTGCTCGATGCCCATGCCAGCGAGGTGATCGCATAGGGAGCCACCAGCAAGGATGCGACCTGCGATACCGAACCGCAAAAGCTGCTGGTATTCGAGGCCAGCGTCGTCGCGCCCGCCGAGACGATGGCACCGGATTGCTGCAGGGTGTTAGGCGCCGGCGAGGCGGTGATCGTCGTGTTGACGTTGACGATGTTGGGAGTGACGGTAGTCGTCATGATGATGGCCCCTTACGCGTAGCTGACAGAAAGTACCTGCGAAGTCCCCGGAGTCACGACGATTCCGGTCGCGCAAGGGAACGTGAACGAATAAACGCCCACGGCAAGAGGAATGGACCCGACGAGATTGGCGGCAGTGGCGGCACCTGTGGTCAAGCAGTCGTGGATGGTTCCAGCCGAAGCCGTTCCCAGTACATTGTTTGTCACGGTGAAGATGGTGCCGGGAGCGGCCTTGACGACGGTGGCGGCCGTGATGTTCAGGACCGAGGCGTTGCCGCCGGGACGCGGGACGATGGGATTCTGCGACATGGGATGAACTCCTTATGGGGTGGTTGTCACGGTGGCCGAAAGAATGAGACGACGTGCCACGGCGTCGGCAGTGCCTTGGTAGTAGGAGGCGAGGATCGTGATGGTCTTTTTCATCGCGAGCGCCGCGATTTCGACCTGTCCGCGCTTTTCGTCACGAATGGCGGGTGAGTTGCAAAACCCGAAGTCGTCCGTGGCGAGCGAGTACTCCATCAGCGAGACGTAATACTGAATCGCCTGCTGATTGGTGAATCCGTACAGCGTCAATTTGACGGTGTCGCGCATGAGCTGCGAGGACGGAAGATCGTGCAAGGGATCGGGTGATCCGCTTTGCGTGGTTCCGGGCCACCGGTAGATGGGAAACGATCCCAGCGCATCTGTCATCGCCGGTTCGATGTGCGCCACGATGTAGGGCGGCACGACGTTGTCCGGGACAAGGAATGACGGGTATACCGGGGCCATGCTGTTTTGCGCCAGCCAGATCGGCAAGCTGTTCGATACGATCAGTCCAGCAGGCAGGTCGTAGGGCGTCGCGACAAGCTGCGTTGCCATCGCGGGATAAACGGCATACCCGCTGTAATGCCACAATCCGGCCTGTTCGTAGAACGATCCGCGATCCGAAAACGCGATTTGGATGGACGTTCCATCCACGGTCCATGTGCCGATCCACATCGTCGACGGACTGACCGCGTTAAGCGCAGTCACTTCCTGCGTGGCGGTGAAGATGAAGCGATTGGCCGCAATCGTTTCGTCTTCGTCCTGATGGCGGTCGCTGATGTAGTGCAATGAACCCGTGAAATCCTCCGTGGTGGCGCTCGCTACCCAAAACACCATGCCATCCGGAGAAACCACTTGCCGCGTGTATTGCGTGAAGGTGATCGACTGGTTGCCGGAAATGCTGGCAACACCCGACGCCAGCGCCGCCTGCAATGGACCTGAGGCAGCCGACGCTTCGGAAATAAGGGACATCAGCCGACCCACGCCCGGAAACTGGCCTGATACAGGCCGGTGTCAACAAATGCTTGCCGAGGTTTCCCGCCCTTGTTCTTTTTCGCTTTCTTGCGCGTGTTGACGCCTTGCTGTGCTGCTGCGATCTGTTGCGTTTCGGGAAGAAGCCGCGCCATTTCCCCGCTGTCGAGGAAGTTGCGGAAACGTTCCTCAATCTTTCCCATGGCGGGGGCTAGAAAGTCCTTTTGCGCACCACCACCCATCGCGATGTTTTCAATGGCACCCGCCACCTGATCGACAAGAATCTGCCCGATGTCCTCCTCGTTCAGCTCAAGAAACGACCGCATGACGTGATACCTTTCTTCCAGATATTCCGCCACGTCGCCCGTGGTAGTGACTTTTCCGGCATCGGAGTACGCGACATCCACCACGCCGAACTTGAGTTCCATCACGACACCCCGAAAACGGACGGACCCCAGCTCTGCGCATAGGCCAGATACTGGCGACCCCACGGCGTTTTTTGTACGTCGATGTCCGAATAAGTCAGGTTCTTCATGAAGTCCGGTGCCACCAGCGTCTGACTGGTAGCCTCGTCGCTGCTGGACTGCACGCCGCCGATGACGAACGACATCAGCTTGAATTGCGTGCGCGCGTCAGCAAAGAAGGTTTGCCCCGGCTGATCTTGTGCGATCGTCAACAAGTGATGCAGACCCAGGTTGTAGACCGCCATGACATACAAGCCCGGCGGCATCTGCGGCACCGTGGTCACGATGTCGTTGGAGTAGTCGAAAGCCCATGCGTAGTAATCCGAGTCGGCCGGAAGAATGGTCGTCGTCACCCCCTGCGCTTGGCAGAAGGTGATGAAGTCCGCCAGATTGGGCGTGGTCGGATCGACGAAGGCCATGTCAGCCGACATCCACGCTGTCGCGACCATCTTCGGCCACGCTGATTTTCAGATGAATGTCGTCCTTGCTGGGTTTCTGATGGCGCGGGATGTCCTGATGAATTTCGACTTCCGTCACCTTGGCCAATCGCTTGCCGCTGCGCTTGTCTCGGTTGGACTTCTCGAACCCCAGGACCGCTCGCGTCGCTTCGGTGGCTGAGCGCTTCTCTTGCGTTTCAACCACGGCGTCGTGCCCCGTCAGGATTTGGTTTTCGGTGATCGGCTTGTCCGTGCGATACAGCAGGCCGTGGAACTTGCCGATCTTCTTGTTGACATCGACGGCATGACGTGCGCCGTATTTTTCCAGCTGGCGAATGACCGAATCGGTCTGGGCAGCATTCCAGTCCTTGCCCAGTTCCACCTGACTCCCTGACGGGATTTGCGTGTAATAGGGACGGTTGGTTTCCAGCACGCGGAAATGATGGTGCCAGTCCTGCTTGGTGGTATTGGCGATGAAAAGAGACATGGTTTTCCCCTTAAAGGAAAAGCCCCGAATCCGGGGCTGAGGCATAAAAAAAGCTCCTTTCGGAGCCATCGGGATGACGCTGTGCGTTGGTATCAGCTGTACGCCATGCTGATCAGGCGCAGACCTTGCGGACGGATGCACCAGCCGGAAGTGATGCGCAGTTCCTGCACTTCGGTGATGGCGCCGTCCGGCGTGGGCGTCGGGATTTTCATCGGCGCGGCCATGTCAGCGTACTGGACGTTCACCGCCTTCATGTTCGGATTCACTTCCGCGAACACATTGGTGTTGATGCCTGGGATGTCCGGCTGCTCGATTTCCGGCAAGGTCATGATGACCATGTCGGTGCCTCCGGCGCCCTGACCGATCAGGGTGTCGTCATAGAACCATTCGACGGTGTCGCCATTGGCCTTGGCGGTCTCGCTGACCACTTCGGCGGTGGTCGCCGTGCCGGCACCGGGACGCTGGTACTGCACGACCTGGACAATGTTGGCGTACCCGAGCTGCAGACCCACGCGCTGTGGACAGATGATCTTGATGTTGTTGCCCACCACTGCTCCGGACTGGAACATGCCGGTTTTCAGGGCGACGATCTGACCCAGAAGCCAAAGCGCCATCTCGCCGTTGTCGTAGGTGGTCACCGCATCGTTGCCGTAGCTGTCCGGAGGCAACGTGACGGACGTCGCGCCTGCCGTGTTGACCAAGCCTTCGCCGTTGGCCGGGCTGAACCCGTACAGCAGCGCCGTACGCATCTGCTGGAAGATACCCTGACGCATGGCAAGGTCCTGCGCATGCGGCAGGGACACGCTGTAGTTGCCAGCCGCCGCCATGTCGTGGTGGTCGTAGATCGCGCGGGTGCGGATCAGGTAGGTCTGCGTGGAGAAGTAGCTGGCCGTCAGGGTCGCCGAAGGCAGCTGGTTGAACGACGACTGCGATGCTTGCGTGTCGGTGCGCAGATCCAGCGAGTTGATGTAGACATACATATCCTCGCTGCTGATCTTCACGCGCGGCTTGCCGCCCTGCAGTGCCGCGAAGGCGCCGGAAGGCTGCGAGTAGGTGACGATCAGGTCCGGTTCCGAAAAACTCGGCGTGATCTTGGCTTGCGCCGGGAAGTAATTGCTCATGGTTCAGGGCTCCTTACAGCAGGATGGTGGCAGCGGAGCCAGCCACCCAGGTCACCGCGCCGGTGCCGGAGTTGTAGCTGACGACTTTGCTGTTCGAGTTGACGGACAGGATTTTCACGTTCAGTGCGTTGGAGCTGTCGTAGGGGATCAGCTGATCGTTGGTGAAATCCCACGACACGTTCTGGCTGATCTGCCCGCTTTCGACGGCAGCCGCCAGCGCCCCACTGCACTTGACGCGAATACGCGCGCCCGAGCCGAGGCGGAAATACGGCACCGTCTGGCCGGCCTGGGCGGTCTGCACCGAATTGCCCGGCACGATCACCATGTTGTAACCCTGGGTGAACACGCTGAATCCGGTGGTGGTGGCGTCGTTGGTGGCGAGCTTGAGGGTGCTGCCCAAGCTGGAGTCGCCGTTGGCCGGCACCAGTTCCTGAATCGCGAGCGCACCCCACACGGGCTGCGTCACGCTGGCGTCGATGACGCCGGAGTTGAGGTACATACGGGACGACGGATCATCCACGAAATCACCCTGCACAAACCCTTGGGTCTGGGCGAGAAAGGTGTTTTGCGGAGCCGTGGTCAGGCTGGGGTTGAACGATACGTTGGCCATTAGCGGGCTCCCTTGTTTTCGTTGTGCAGGTTGCGGTTGATCGTCGCGCTATAACCCGGCGACTTGAAATGGGTAAGCCAGCTGTCGATATCGCCGGTGTAGGTGGTGATCTGACGGCCAGCGGCATCGACGCGGACGGAGGGAATCAAGCGGCCTTTGGGCGCGGACGCCGGATTCAGCGCCACGTTTTGCGCGTCGTTGTAGATCCTCTCTTCCATCAGCGCGAACGCTTCGGGAGACTGCGAATCCAGTTTCACGGTTTTCAGGCTCGGCGAGTATTTCTGAAACTTCGCCGCCAGGCGCTTGCGATAGGCGATCGGACCTTCGCCATGAAGCGGCGGCTGCACCGAATCCCCGAACATCTGCGCCAGCGAATCGGCACGGCGCTGGGCCACGCTGAGCTGATCGCGATCTTCGGAGCTGAGCGGGCGCGTCAGGCCGGACAAGCGCTCATCCATCGCGGCGATGCGCAGGCGAAGTTCGGCGTTCTCGCGCTGGCTGTCCTTGCGGGCAGCGTCGTCGCGCTCGGCCTTCGCTTCCTTGTCGCCTTCCTTGATCGCCTTTTCCTCGTCCTCGTGTTCTTTCTTGCCGTCCTTCTCGGCTTCCTTTTCGGAATCCTTGCGGGCATCCATCAGTTCTTCGCCGGAATCCTTGCGGTCGGCCTTGGCTTTCTTCTCTTCCGCAACCTTACCGGCGATCTTTTCGGCGGCTTCCTTGTCGTAGCCTTCGCCCTCGACCTTGTGTTCCAGACCCTCGAAGCTGTCTTTCTTCGCGGAATCCTTCTTGGCGTCGTCGAACTTGTCGCCGCCCTTGTTTTCGATGGCGTCCATGCGACTGCACACGGAATCCAGTTTCTTGCCCAGCGCATCAGCCCAGGCCGGCACCTTCTCTTCATTTTCCACTTTGCTGTCTCCTTCGAGGTTGACACCAGTCGGCTCGCCGCCCTTGTCCCACACGCCCTCCACGCAGATCGCGAGGTGGTCGAGGTAAGAGGGTTTGCCTTCGATTAGAACGGTCGAGCCATCGTTAAGCTCGATGCTCTGAGTTGATCCGGCGTCACGGAACACAACGGCCGGGCTTGTTGATGCGTGGGACGAACGCATGAGCGCCGCCCCATCCTCATCGAACACTTTTGCAATGCCCCGTACTTCGTCGTCTTTGACGTAGGGCAGCGTGACCGTACCGATGGCACGATCACGAAATTCCTGGGTATCCAGCAGCGAAGTCTTGGGATGCTCGAAAATAAGCGGCAACCCGTTGCAGCGCTGCACGAAGTCATCGGACAGGAAATCTTCTGGCGGACGATAGACGTACTCATCCAGCGACTGCCGGTAGCTGGTGCCGGTGCCGGTGATGCGTATGTCGAACAGCCAGACGTTCTCGTATCGCTGCGGGCTGGCCAGTTCGCCATCACGGATGGCCTTGGCGATGTCCAGCTCGTGCCCTGACGCCAGCTCGATCGACCGCGCGACTTCCGGATGCACACCTTCGGGAAGATCGCCGGGGGCACACCAGCGCCATCCGGTCGACTCATCATCCAGCGTGGGTTCGAACACATCGACGTCTTGCATGTAGCAGGTGAAATCGACGCCTTCCGACTGGCTGCGCCGAAGCATCCAGCGCACGCCTTCAGGAAGGCTTCCTACTTCTTCTTTGCATTCCCTTTCCGCAGCCTCTTCCGGGGTCTCGCCGGCTTCCACATGGCCGCCTGGCTGCACCCATTGCCCGTCATCGGCATTGCGCACCAGAAGGAATAGTGGGCCGGGCGCACGCAACAGGATGCCTGCGCAAGCAATGGGCGCCGCGTCCGCCGCAACGAACTCTTTCCCCACCTTCTCGGGAATGCCCAGCGTAGAATGACCATGCGCCGCCGCCTCCATAGCCTTGTGCTGTTGGAGGCTCACGGATGGCATGATTTTTGATTGTCCTTTCTACTCAAACCACGATGGGGAACGTCATGAAAAAACTGTTGCTTTTCGCCGCACTACTGCCTGCCATGGCTTTCGCCCAGCAGCCCAAGATCATCCATGCCGCGCCCGGGCAGACGGTGAACGTGGCGCCGGGTCAAACCGCCGATATCTCCATCACGACGGGCGACTCGCCGGATGCAAGCGCCACTTCCGACCAGCTGGCCGCCCTCATGGCCGCCACCGCGCCCAACTCTGGACTATTCCCTGCCTCTTGCCTGTCCGACATGGCGAATGTCCAGCTGGCCCAGATGGTCCAGGTTTACGCCGGCAACCCGATGGGTGATGAGCTTGTCGACTTTCGCGTGACCCAAGGCATCGGCACACCCAGCCACGCTGGCTATAACTGCCTGGTCGTCGCGACGTGGCGCGATCACGGCGTACAGCATGGCGTGGCCGGCATCTTCAAAGGCCCGGGCCAATCCGTGATTTACCAGTGGCGTCCGCTGGGTTACTAAGCCGCCGCCTTCCGCGCATCCTCCAGCGCCTTGCGCCCCTTGGCCGTCAGCATGTCGTCCGGCAGGTCGCGCATGTTGGACAGATACACCACGTAACAGCGGCAAAAGACCTCCTCGCCGGGCGCCGTCATCTCATCCAGGTAGCCGGCGCCCTTGTTGATCAGTCCCTTGTCGGCGGCCCAGCTACCGCGCACGGCATACACTTTGCCGTCGCGCTGCATGTGTGAGTGGCGTGCGTCGTAGGTCTTGTCGATGCTTCCATGATCGCGCCACCGCCCCGCAATGGCCCCCGTATGCTGGGCAATCACCGCGTCGATGGATGCCATCAGCTTGTGACCTTGGTCGATCGCCACTCTGCGCTCTTCGTAGCTGCACTGACGCAGTGACTTGCTGATGTCCGCCTTGACATCGCGCTTATCCACCACGCGCGATCCGCCATCTGGGATGGATGTCGCCCAGCCCGAAAACCGCTGCATCGTCCGGTCAATCGCCTGTTCCCGGTTCAACTTGATCAGGTTGGCGCTGGCCATGATGCGCCGGGAAAGCTCATCGCGAAGTTCCGGCTTGATCTGCGCGATGGTGTAGCGCGGCGCATCGGGATGCCTGCGCTTGATTGACACGGGCGTCAGGACGCGATCAAAGGATGCTTGCAGCGACCTTTCCAGTGCCTTCACCACGTCTTTCTCGGGCCTCAATTCCGCTTCGGCCGCCTTGCGTAGGCGATTCACCCACAGCGTGAGCATCGGCACGTCGGCATATCCATGCTCGGAAAAATGGCGAATGGCCTCCTGCAACAACTCGTGGAAGCTCACCGGCGCACCTTCTTGTAATCGGACAAGGCGTAGCTGACGCCTTTCGGTACGCTATCGCGCTTGATCTGGCGCTTCTCGTCCCGCTCATTCGGCGCCACGGTGACCGGCTCCGGATCATCGTCCTGTTGCTCGCTCATTGGCGCTGGTGGCACATAGCTGGCGATCGCTTCCAAGTCGAGATTGAGTGGCGCCGAGAACATCAGCGTGCGTGCATTCACGACATCGGACAGCCAGCCGGCCAGCAGCGCCTTGTTCTCCGGGTCGCACAGCGGTGCCATCACTTCGACCGTAGCGATACCCGCCTTCATGATCACGTCATCGACCTTGACCTTTTCGCTGTCAGGCTCCGTCAGGAGATTCGGCCAGGTCGCCTTGAAGGCGTTCTTCCAGCCGTAGAAGGCCGTCTCATAGGGAACGTCGCCCAGCTCGGCCGGGTACTTCCGCTGCATGGATTCGTAAAACTCGGGATTCCATGCCCGGTGCATCACGATGGCATCGAACCACAGATAGGCTGGCGTCATCTCCAGACGCTGGCCGTCGATGTACGTGGCGATCTGCTTGGCGTCCTCCGATCCTTCCCCGAAGCCTTCGGCCAGCGTTTCGTCATTCAGCATGCTCGCCGGCATGTTGTCGGCCGATGCAATGTTTTTCAGGATGTTGTTCCGCGCGAACTCGGCAGCTTCCCGCAAGTTTTTCATGTCCAGCGATTCGATTTCCTCCTGCGTGCCAATCGACAGCACATTCCCGGTACGCGCCCCTTTGATCGACTCGCGGCGAAAACCGAAGAAACTACGCGCCCGCTGATCGACGATAGATCCGGGAGACTGCACCTTGGCCACCAGCAGGCCCGCCTTCTGCGTCACCATGTCATCCGTGACCATGCTCTGCACGTAGCTTTTCAGCGGGAACAACGCGCGCTGATAGACGGATCGCCCCACGAAGCCGAAAGCCGAATTGCTCCAGTCGATGTAGATCGGCTGTTCGTTGCACATCACCAGGGCGCGGCTTGGGTGGTATGACTTGCCCGCCACCGTCAGCTGCCGGGGGCGCAGGAAGTCAGGCGCATTCGGGTCCTGGTTCAACACCAGGCTGCCCGCCGTATTCAGCGGATCAGCGATGTTGAAGTACAGGTCATGCTTCCACAGATCCTCCAGCGGGATCGGCTGATCAGTTGGCACTTCCGGGCAGACCATGACCACGGACGCGATGCCGTAGACGCGCGAAAGCGTTTTGACGTTGCGAATGATCGTCGTGGCGCCCGTTCCGCCCAATCGGTCCCACTCCTTGCGAAAGGCGTCGATCAAGTCCTCTTCCGGGCCTCCGGGAATCTCAATCTCGCGCTGCTGGCTCTGCGCAATTACCACCGGCTTTTCGGCCATCTTGGCGCCGAGCGGATGATAGGTATAGATCGTCTTGGCGATCTGGTACGACGGCGCGCTGCCGGGCTGGATGTCGTCGCATAACAGAAGATCAGTCAAGGCCGGGGACAAGGTATTGCCCACACCCAAGCTCGCGGCACCCGTCGCGTTGTTGTCGATATTGGCCATGGGGTCCTAGTAGCCTTCGGTGTCGCCGAGGCTGATTGCTACGCCGTAAGTGAAGGTGTCCAGCAAATCCCGTGGGCCGTCTTTCTGCCCCATCCGGAAACTGCAAACCTGCGAGATGAAGTGGTTACGCACCTGGCCCTTGTAGTTGACCGTCTTGTCATGCGCATAGCGGCTGATCTTCACGTCGCCGCGATAGACGTACCCGGAAACCGAAAGCGCCCGGCCTTCCTTGCCCATCGAAACCAGGTCGCCGTCAATGGGTGTCGCCGGCCAGCCGCGCCGAATGGCCTGCTGCAGCAGCACGATGCCGCTCGCCTTGTCCTCGATCCATGCGCCCAGGTTTCCTTGCCTCGCACCGACCATCGCCGAGAGCTCATCCAGCCGGGCAAACACGCTGGGCAACCAGCTTTCGAGAAGCGCACCTTCGATCTGCAGCACCTCCCAATCCAGGACGATAAGCTTCGTCCCGTAATGGATGTTGCGCGCGTAGTAGGTGACCGCCGTGCCATCGTGCTCGACCCCGTCCTTGAGTGCCGTATCCACCACGGCGAATACCTGATCACACTTGCTGGGGTAATCGACGGGCTGACCGTCAACCAGCAATGAGTTTTCGCTGAAAAACGCTGAGCCGTTCCAGTCGACGAACTCCGCCAGATATTCCTGCTGATACACCAGCGGCGGATAGTCATTGATCAGCTTGGCGACGACTTCCGGGTCCAGGTGTGGATTCGTTGCCGTGGGCGCGTGGTATTCAACCCACCCTTCGGCGGGATTGGTGCATGCCTCGTAGAAGTAGTTTTCCTGGTCGATACCCTTGGGGGTGCCGGCCATGATGATGTTGCCGTTGTAGTCCAGCAGCGTGGGCCGGATGGACTGGTCGATGATCTCCTTCAAGCCCTTCGCTTTAAGGCTCGCCTCATCCACGATCACCGTGTGGTATTTGCGTGATCGCCCGGCGTTCTCATCCTCCAGCGTCCAGAATTCGATCAGACCGCCCGTTTTCAGCTGGATCAGCTGGTCGATCTTGGACTTTGATTCGATCACCGGTTTCAGCGTATGGATGAGGTTTCCATACGTTGGCGCATTGATCTTGTACTTCGGTCCTAGCCAGCCAATCCGCTTGCCCTGAAACGCCCACTTCGCCGCCCGGTTTTCCAGAAGACTGGTCTTGCCGAAGCGGCGACCGCAGCGCAATACGGTTTTCTTGTGCTGCCCGAATCCTTGTGCAATGGGTATCTGCCCTGCATGAAGCGCCTGCAGCTCGACATTCCTGCTCACGGAATCTCGCCATTCGGGTCGATCAGCTTCGGGCCGTTTTCCTCATCACCTGTCGGTGGCTGCGGCGATTTAACCCCCCAGCGTTTCGGCGCCATCCGGGCTGCCGTCCATTTGCGTATGTCGATCCGCAGCTTGCGATGCTCGATCATGTCCCCTTCAACGATTTCCACGCCACTCGCCTTCGTGATTGTCTTCTGCCCCATCGCCGGGGTATCGGCAATCTCCATGGCCTCTTCAACGTAAAACTCTGCCCGCATTTCGCAGGCGCGGGCGTATTGGTTCGCAAAGGACGGATGGGCGTCCAACCATTGCCACACCGCCGTTCTTCCCGGCATCGCTTCGTCTCGACACACACTGCGTAGCGATTCCCCGTCAGCCAAGCGCTCACAAATGGCCAGCGCCAATTCGGGCGTGTAAAGGGTTGGGCGCCCCATACATCACACAGCCCTTACCGGCACATAGCACGATCGCGCCAAGATGACGTTGTTGGAAGTGACGATTTCGGCAGTCACGGTGTATCCCTGATCCAATTGCCCGGCGCCCAGCGTGAACTGGACGGCGCTGTTCGGCTTAGCTCCATCGGTCACGGAGCCTTGCCCTACCGTGATCGTGGCAGGGAGAGCGGTGACGCTGGTGACGCTGGCGATCGTCTCGCTTGTGGCCAGCAAGGCGCTGAAATCAATGCCCGTCGGTACGTTCTCATCCTCCGGGCTCATCGGTGACAGAACGAACATCGTGGCGGTTCCTGTCAGGCGGTGAGCCGAGCGATGCGCTGCTCGGGCGGAAGAATGGCGATGCGTGTCTCGGCGTCCAGTGCTGCCATGCGCGTTTCGGGCGGCAGGATGGCCATGCGGCCGGGCTCGATAATCAGCTTGCCATTGCTAGTTAGCGTGCCGGCGACGAATACGGCCGAACGACCGACCATCGCCACGGAAGAAATGGGGCTGACGGCGCCCTGCGCGATATCGAACCCTGAACCCAGCAAGCCGAACGATGCGCTGGCGGCCAGATAACCCTGTGCGGCTGTAATTCCTGTACCCGTCAGTCCAACGGAAACGTCATGCCCTGCGGTGGCCGTCAGGACGCCTTGGGCGTAGCTGGCATCCTGGCCGGCGACCGGTGCTGTGAAGGCTGGCTGTACCGTTCCGATCTGGACGGATATCGACTGACCCGAGAGCGCAATGCGCACTTCGGGGACAGCGGTAACCGTTCCGCCTGTTGCGGTGACTGACTGGCCGATCACTCCTTGCGTCAGCGCCGCCGTGACGTCGCCTTGTGCCGTCGTGACGGCCTGACCTGACAACGCCACCGAAATGCCGCCGGATTCTGGCGTGACCGATCCTTGGGCTGCCGTTTCAGGGAGTCCGGAAACGCTTACGTGCGCATCCGGCGAGAGTGATCCCGCGCCGGTCGTTTCGGCCTGGCCCGTCAACACAGCCGCCAGCGTGGGAACCGTCGCGCCCTGCCCGCTGGTGACCGCGCTTCCGGCAAGCGACTTGCTCACCGCCCCCTTGAGCGTGCCGCGCCCCGAGGTAATGCTGCGGCCCGTCAGCGCTCTGGAAACGGCTTGCGTGAACGCTCCCTGCCCCGAGGTCGCCGCCTGTCCGGTAAGCGCCACGCTGACGCCAGTAGACGCGACGGTGACGCTTCCTTGTACCGATGTGACGCTCTGCCCGGTCAATCCGACCGTGACATCCCCTGCCGCTGCCTTGATGGCCAGCAGCACCGCACCGAAGCCGATGCATGTGCCGCCAGTGAAAGCACCCGAGGCCGTCTTTGTGCCGGTGGCGCCAGCGGTGGCTTGTATCGCCTCCGATACGCAGAGATTGGCCGAGCCGCCTGTGGGTGGTGTCGCCGGGCTGGTGAAGCCGCTCGGCGGGGTGAAGGTTGGACTGGTGACGCCGCTATAGCTGCCCAGGCCGCCGGCATAGACCACCAGGTCATTCGCCGCCGTCGTCGTGATGCCGGTGGCTGGCATGGATTTCGGACTGGCGCCGCCGGCGCTGCTCGCGGTGCCAGCATAGGCGTCGATCGGCGATGATGTGGCTGCGCCGGCATAGCGCACACATTCGACCGACCATCCGCTGGTGTCGCCGCCATCGGTGCTGGTGAAGCTAGATCCCTCCGTGCCATCCGCTTCGCGCCAGAAGACATTGATGTACTGGCCGTTGCCGCCAAAACGCTGCTGAATCAGCTGGGTGAATCCGGTCGGCGCCGAAGCGCCACCGTTGTCCATGCAGTAGATGACGAACAGGCCGCCCGATCCGCTGGGCGTCGCAACTGTCCAGTTATTGGCTGTGCCGCCCGCTGTTGTGGTATCGGTGCGCGTGATCGTCACGGCGCGCTACTCTTTACGCGAGCTGCAACAGCGCAGTTCCTGCCGCATTCGCCGGCATGGTGAGGGTGAAATTGCTGGCCGTCACCGTCTGCGAGCCGAAGGTATAGACCGCGACAGCCTTGTTGCTCTGCGTGGAGTTGTAGAGCAGCACCGTGTCGAAGGCCGAGGCCGTCATGGTCGTCCAGGCGAAGTTGCCCGAGGGTGTCCAGTATGCGGTCGTGCCTGAGCTGGTCGGCGCGGTGGCGTTGGTCACGGTCACGCCGCCGGCCGTATAGCCGGTGCCGGTAACTTCGCCCGTGGTCGAATAGGCCGTGGTCGATGCGCCCAGCGTGGCCGAGGCGAGATACAGCGCCGCCTTGAAGGTGTCGGCCGTGGTGCCGGCACGGACGACGGTCGTGCCAAAGGCGTGAATGGCATTGAGCTGATCGACCTTGAAACTGGTACAGACGGCTGCCGTATTGCTCATCAGAATGTCCCTTGTTCGGGTTGGGCCTGCGCGCCTTGCTTGACGTAGACATGGGCGGATTGTTTGACGATTTCACCGTCCAGCATGTAGGTCTCGCTGAACTTGAGGTATTCCGGGGTTTCATCCCATGCGTGCGTGTATTCCAGCGACGCAATGGGCAGGTTGCCCTTGCTCGTCCAGATCAGCGGTTCGTCACTCATGGTCGATCCCTTGCGCCGAGCGTGGTACGGAAACGCGGTAGTGCTTGGGCCGTTCGCGGCGCTTTCGCAGCCATCCGGCGAATTCATCGAACGCGACTATCCCCACCAGCAGCATCAGCGCGGTCAGGGCAAAGCCCAGGCCGATCCAGGTGCCTACGGTTTCGGTGGCGTCCACGTCAGTCTCCAAGCGCGGCGATCACGCGGTCGATGGCGTGGTCCTGAATGTTGTCGAACGGCAGCACGGCATGACCGATGGGGGTGATCGGACAGGCGTGCGCCAGTTGCGGTGGCACCTGCGTCACGATGTCCCGGCCGTTACGGGTGGCGTAGACCGGGACGTGTTTCCCGTGGAACAGGTCCGCCAGCGTCGAGTCGGCACACAGGCGAGGCGGCTCGAACGCATAGACCGGCACCACGTCACCCAGCAGCGCCAGCGCCCCGGCGTACAACAGCGCCATGGCAGCGCCCAGGCTGTGCCCGGCAATCGCGTCAGGGCGCGGTAGTGCAAGGCAGGCGGGCAGGATCGCCGCCAGCGCCAGATGGAAGCCGGCGTGCACGTTGCCCATGCCCGGCACATCGCGCACGATGATGTCGCCATCGGCCAGCAGGGAGCGCAGATCGTCCGTACCCCGAAAGACGTGCACCGTCTGCGTTCCGGTCGCCGTCACCATCTGGTAGACATGCATCCGGCTCGCGCTGTCCGGCTCGCCGACGGTCGGCGCGTCGTTGTACGCCCGCTGGGCCAGCTTGGCGTAGTCGATTGCTTGCACGGGATTCCAGAAAAGGCGAAGGCCCGCCGCTGACTGACAGCTTCCGGGCCTTCTAGGTTTCGTCGGTGACCGCCGCCGAACCTTGGTTGAACTATAAACTTTCCTTATCGACTTTTCTACAGGCAATAAGGGTCTTTGACCGTATCGTGCACCTGCTTTATCGCTGGCACTGATTCAGCCTTTATCGTCCTGCCCTGTATCGGGGGCCAGCCGCGTGCAACCCTCCAGCATTTCGCCGGCCCGGGTCAGGTCAATCTCAGGTGCACTTCAAAAGGACGTGTGTGCGTCGGCTGTCAGTCAGCCTTCGCGGAGCGGTCAACTCCGGCGCCATGCGGTTTTGGTCGGTCGGCATGGATCTAGACCGTGTAGGGCTATTTGTACTCCGCGACGCCTACGCGCGTTGTTCGTGGATTACTTGACGCTGGACGCCCGAGCCGGCGCGGCCTGAGCCTTGGCCGCCTGAATCTGCTGCTCGACCACGCCCGCGAGTCCCAGTGCCGTTTCCGCGACCACAAGACCGGCCTGCGCCTGCGCCTGCTGGGCAGGGGTGATCGGCAAGGTGCCCACGATGGTTCCGAGCGCCGGCAATGCCTGCTGGGCCAACGCCTGCAGGTTCGTGGCCGTCACGGTCGCGCCAGCGGCACAGACAGCCGCCACGGTCGGCTGGATCGCCACCAGCTCGGCATTGGCCTTCGTGGCGAAGGACGCGGTTGCCGGCGAAGCCAGCATCGCGGCATTGATCACGGTCAGCTGGCTATACACCAGGTTGACTTGCGGGCAGGCGATGGCGGCGATCTGGGCCGGGCTGAGCGGCTTGGCGCCCGTGGTGGCGCAACCGGACACACACGTCAGGGCCAGCGCGATCAGCGCCAGCAGCAGGGTCTTGGTTTTCATGGCTTGGTCTCTGTGGACAAAGGGGGTGGCACGGTCACGGTCGGCTTCACATTCGCCTTGATCTCGGCCTGTCGTGCGCTGTCATGGCTGGCGCCGAAGTAGTAGCTGGCCACGACGCCGGCCAATCCGTTCCACGCCGTCAGCACCATGACGACGACGTTCGCGGTGTCGGTCGACTTCGGTAGTCCGTTCTGCAGGATGTACCAGTCGAGATAGCCGGCACCGATCACCACTATCACAGCGACCAGGCTGGCGGTGATGCCGCGATGGTTGTTCATTGCAGTACGCCGCCGGCTTGGGTGAACCATGTCTGCAGGTCATTCAACGCCTGCTGGTGCTGGCCGTAGTCATTCCCGGGCAAACTAGCCCACAGGTGCGAACACAGCGCAATGGCGGCATTGAGCTTGCCGGCGTCGATCAGCGGCAACGCCCGCGCCTCGCGGATCTGTTGCAGCGCCATCAAGTCCTGACTCACCGGCCCGAAGTCCGGGAGCGCCAGAAGCTGCTTGTAGGCCAGCCAGTTGCGGAACAACTCCTGATACCTGCCCGCCGCCGTCGAGCTGTAGCGCGGGTTGTAGACGTCCGGGTGCGTGGCATAGCTGTCGAACAGCAGCGGTGCGCGGCCTGTCGAGCCAACCAGCACGTCGTAGCCATCGTCGCTGTGCTGCAACAATGCCGCGCCGATCTCGCTTTGCGCCAGCATGTCCAGAAAGGCACACCGATTCTGGCCCCCAGCCTGCTCCGGGGTGATGCGTGGCATCAGTTCGCCCCGTGCCTGTCCATCTTGCGGTCCACCTTTTCCTCGATCCGGATCAGCGCGCCCATGATGTTGTTGTTCTGGCGGTCGGCGCGTTCGCGGTCATCCCGGGCATTGCTGGCGAGGTTTTCCACGCGAACCTCAGTGCTGGTCAGCCTCGCGCTATGTTTCAACAGCCAGCCGACGATAATCACAACCAGACTCCCGCCTCCCACGATGAGGCTGATGTAATCCGAATCGGTCATGGAACCTCCGCGTGCAAGTGGTAACCCGCACGCGGCGGGATGAATAGGTGGCCGGCGACCGCTGGGGAGAACGGCGCCGGCCGTGCGGGACGATCGGGGAGACGACCTGTTCAGGCGCGCCGTGGCGTGCCTGCCGCACAAACGAAGAAGCCCCGCGGGTTAGGCGAGGCTTTCGGTTGGGGTGACTTTGTCAGGCTATACGATAGCGCCTAGTTTTCCGGTGTCAATCCCCATCTGACGCGGTTTGTGGGTGACGGACGACCGCATGGCGTATTCGGCGCGTTCGATCGTGGCCTCGGCCTGCATCCACAACCAACCAATCCCGATGTTGCGCAAACTGTCCCAACTCTTGGGCAGCCGTGACTCGCGAGGGAGTTTGGTGACCTGCTTGCCGATCGCAACCATTTCGTAGCAGTGCCGGGACAGGATGCTGCGAAGCTGCAGTCGCCGTCCTTCGTAGCCGGCGTCGCGCTGGAACTTGATGTCCAGCCAAAACATCACTCGGTCTTGCTGATGCGGGATGCCCGTCCCGATGCTGTAGGCGATCTCCGGGCCGATGTCGCGCACGTCCCGGCGAGCAAATGCGAGCGCCAACACCAGAGCGTTTTCGGTGGTCATCATGCGTGCGCTGTAGGGCGATCCGCCGCCAGATGGCTCCCGGAATGTCGTCTGTCCTGCCAATCGCCCCAGCCGCTCCAAGAATCCAGCCCGGTCGGCATAGTTGAAGATTTCGTCAGTCATGGTCGCCCCTGATAGCCCGCAACACGCAGGCAATGGATTCGATGTCGCCCCAGCGCAGCCCGCAGTGCCATTCGATGCCCTGCCGGTGCTTGGGGACGTCGGGCAGCTTCGGCAGCTGGCAGGCGCGCTCCGGGCCGGTCAGCACGTCGGCGGATACGCAGCAGGTATCGGGACGCGGGGCTTTATGCGGCCGGATCATGCGCGTCCTCGTCAAGCTGTGCTTGTCGCAACTGCGATTCAGCGTTTTGCAGTTTGCGGATTAGGGCGCTCGTTTCGTCAGCAGTCATGCGATGGTAAGCGCCACCCATGAATTGCCATACTTTCCCGTCGATCACAGCTACCTCAGGCTTTAGTGGCGGCATCATGCGCATCCTCGGGCTTGGGTTTGGGCTCGTGATCCGCGCACCGATGCGTCTCGCCAGCGAAGTGAGAGCCGTGCCCGTGCCCGCACTCGCCCACGGCTTGCTCGGGGTTCGACGGCCAGGGGATGAAGTGGCGGCAGGTGCGGCATTGGACGGGCGTCATGCGAGTAACCGTCCTTGGCGCTGTGCGTCCTCGATGCGGCGGCAGGCGATGTTGAAACGCTCGGCGTCCTGTTCGATGCCTACGAATCTTCTCCCTTGCTCTACTGCGGCAACCCCAGTTGTTCCGCTACCCATGAATGGATCAGCGATGCTCTGACCGTAGTTCGTGAAGTCGGAGACAAAAGCGCGAAGCAATGAGATCGGCTTCTGCGTTGAAACTTCGGCGCCGTCAATGACGGGAAATGTCCACACGCCAGATCCGCCGCCACGGTTCCAAGCCTTCTTTACCTCTCCGGCATGCATGATGAGGACGGTTTCGAATCCCTGCCCCGGCCTATCTGCGCTGATCTGCGGCATGGGGTTTGGCTTCACCCATGCACCGAGCCTAACAAACTGCGGCAGGTCGAAAGCCAGTCTTGCATGCCGATAGTCGCAAGTTGCAACACACCATCCAGATGCCACAGCAAACCACTGCTGAACACACGCGGCGAAATCTTCATCAGTCAACGCTGCGAATGTAACCAGTTTCGAACCGTGGCCTTTGCCCTTGTTCGTCTTTGCCATCTTGTGTGTGCGGGCGCTATACGGCGGATCAGTAATCACCGCATCCACCTTGGGCAGCGTCGGCAGGACAAGCCTGCAATCTCCCTTGTAAAGGGTCGCATTCCCAATCATTACTTTTTCAATGCGCGTCGTCATGCGGCAACCTGCTTGCGCGAGCGACAGCGCGACTCATACACCGATGAGCGCTCACGCTGGCAGGCTCGGCAAAACTTCTCGAAGTGCAGCACGCGCGTCATGCCGCGATGCTTGACTGGGAAGAACGTATCCGTGAGCGGCCACCAGCATTCGTCCAGCGGTTCGCCGCGCTGCTGGCACAGGTAGCAGTAGCCTTCCACGCCGGTGATCGTTTGGCGGATGGCGCCGTGGACGGGAATCATGCTTGTGGCCCTCCGGTGATCCGGACACGTACTTCGCCGCCGGGCCGCGTCTCGCTTTTGACCCACGGATGCGGCACGAAACGGCGGTCGTCGATGCCAAGCGCATCAGCGATACCGTCAATCCACGGCTTGAGGCTGGAAAGCAGCCCATCCGCATCACGCCGCCGTCGATCTTTCGGGTAGCCGTCGATCCACAGATGCAATGGGCCGTCCGGCAACACCACACGGTTCCAGCGGCATTCCAGCGCATACAGCTTGCCCTGGTGCCGAGCCTTCTTCGCAGCCTTCGCCTTGGCCGCCCAGTGCGGCCTGGCGTTCGGATGCAGCACGCGGTCAGGCCACGGCAGCACCAGCTCATCAAGATTCCGCGCGGGCGCGATGACGGACGGATCAGCGCTCATCGGGCAATACCTGTTGACACGTGTGTATGTGTGGTGTACTTTAGGCACATCGGCGGGATTGACCCGCTTCGGAGCAAGCCATGAATGTCCGCCCTGAGTTCAACCCATCCGGCCTGCCAGCTTCGGTCATTGCTCGCGTAACCGAGAAAGCAGCGGCCAGCTGGTGCTATGCCGCGCCCGACGGCGGTACGTTTTACGTCAGCGAAACCAAGGCGCGCGCCATGCTCGCCGCGCACGGTGGCGAAATATTCCCGCCGAAAGAGGCCTGACCCCATGATCCGCACAAACGTATTCCTGCCCGAAGAACTGATCGCGCGTCTCAAGGCCGCAAAGGAAAAAACCGGAATGCCTGCCGCCGAATTCATCAGGCGAGCCATTGAGGCTGCTCTAAAAAAGGAAAAGCTATGACTTGCGGGATCTATATGCTCACCCACGTCGCCAGCGGTAGAAAATACGTCGGGCAAAGCATTAACATCGAGGCTCGCATAAGCAACCACCCCTACGGAACTCGCGGCGCGTTGGCGAAAGCAATCAAGGAGTTCGGCTGGGATGCTTTCTCGCATGAAATAATTGAGACATGTGATTCGTCTCGCTTGAACGCCGCAGAGGCCAAGTGGGTGGATCATTTCGATTGCATGACCCCGCGCGGATTTAACTCGACTGAAGCTGGGAGGTGCGGGTTGCGCGGAGGTGACATCAACCCCAAGACTGGCGCCCAGCGCCAAGCCGCCAGCGTGGCGCGTGGCCGTCAGATCGCCGTGGTGTTGCGCGATCCTGTGGCCATTGATGCGCTCGACAAGCTGGTCGAGAAGCACAGAGGCGTGACGGCTGCGGTTACGGCTGCACTGATTCATGCCGCCACCCGTGCGCGCTCGACCTGACCGCCCCACTGCAGCGCCATCGCGGCAGCAATCTCGGGGAATGATTCAGACCTGATCTGCGAGCGCAGCGGGCCGGGCGGACATCGGTGTACTTTCGCCTCTGGCTTTGCATTAGCGGGCAGACCTAGCGCCTCGCGGCACTCTCCCGCCGTGCGATACAACACAACAAGGCGCGGCAGGTTCTTTAGCCAGTAGCAGGTCGCCTTCGTTTCCCAGCGCCCAAACATCCACGGATGTACGATCTGATCCGGTTTGCGGTAGCGTGTGGACATGATGCAGACCGGGTTCTCGACGCACGACGCATAGACAGGTGCGTTTGCGAGATACAGGAATTCGGCAATCGCCGCCTGTTGGCGGCCATCTGCGATCTTCTCGGCGAAGTGCTTGGCGCCACTCACGGCAAGATGCGTGCATTCCGGGTGCATGATCGCGATGTCAAAGCTTTCCCAGCACACGTCTCGCCAGCTGCCCTGATAATGCTGCCCGCCAGATGATCGGCTTGGCTTGAGATCACAAGACCATGCGTTATGCCCGCGCCGAGCAAACGCATCGCGCGTGATTCCAGATTCTTCGCCCGCGACGATCACGTTCACGCCCCACCCCGCAGCGCCCACTTCGCCCACGTCCCGGGCAGGCACGGCAACCGCACCACTTCGCCCCGCCGCTCCATCCCGCGCAGCGCGCTGTCCACGCCAGCCTGATCTTTTTCGAGCATGGCGCCGATGTCGATAGCCGTCAGCGACCGTCCCTGCAGTAGCTTCGTGATATCCCTGCGCAGTTCCGTTCGGCGGTCGTGGATTTTCGGGCCGGTCATGCGCTGGTCCCAAAGGTGTCGTCGTAGCCGCGCGACAAATTGCCGAACGTCATCGTGTTTCCCTGCCAGTAAAGGTCGATGTAACCCGTGGCGCCGTGCCGGTTTTTTTCGACGATCACGCGTGCCGTGGATTGATCCGCCTGCGCGTCGTAATACCCTTCGCGGTAGAGCATCAGCACCTGATCGGCTTCCTTTTCGATCTCGCTGGAATCGGACAGATCGCTCATGCGTGGCACGGACCCGGCGCGGTTTTCCACGGCGCGGGCGACCTGAGCCAGCACGATCACCGGGATATCCAGATCACGGGCCAGGTTCTTCATGGCCCGCGCAACGAAACTGACCTGCTCGTACTTGCGTTCCCCTTCCCCACCCACGCGCTGGAGATAGTCGACGTACAGCGCATGGATGTTGTGCTTGTGTTTCCAGCGTCTTGCCACACGGGTCACGTCAGCCATCGTTGGTGCAGAGCGGTCCAGAAACCACATCGGAAGTTCGGACGTAGATCCCACGACACCAGCCAGCTTGCCCCATTCGAAATCCTCGAACTGCGCGGTGCGAAATTTCTTGGAGTCGATGTTCGCCGCCGCCGACATCATGCGCAGCGTCATCTGCTCCACCGGCTGCTCGCCGGAAATGATGCCCACCGGATGACCCGCCTTGGCTGCCGCGCGCGCGATGCTCAGCAGGAAACTGGTTTTCCCCATCGCGGCGCGACCGCCGATCACGATCATGTCGCCGCGATGAAAGCCACCTAGTTTGTCGTCGAGATCGACCAGTCCGCTTGTCACGCCCGGCAATTTCCCGCCGCTGTTGTAGATCGTCGTCAGCTCGGCAAACGCCGCTTTCGCCGCCTGTCTTGCGTCCCACTCGTGGTTTTGCTCCGTAGCGTGCAAGCTCATCAGTGCATTGATGGCCTGATCCACTGCCTTCTCGCTCGTGGATTCGACCAAAGCCATGCCGATTTCGCGGGAACGCCGATGCCTCCATGCCGTCGTGACGCGGTGTGCGAACGCCTCGGGGACGGCGGTGATCAGCGCATCGGAGCCGATCTCCATCACCAGGTTCGCCAGAGCCTTGCGTCCGGCCTGCTGGAACAGATCGGCCAGCGTGACGGGATCGAAGGGCTTGGCGTCCGCCAGCTGCGATTGGATGGCTGCGTAAACGTCGGCGTGCGTTTCGCCAGCGAAGTATTCGGCGCTGATCTGCACACGATGACAATCACTGGGCCGGAGCATCAGCGTGGCAAGCAGGGAGCGCTCAATTTCGAGCAGGGTGCTGGATTCGAGTAGGTTCATGGCATTGGTCTGGATGCGGCGACGGATTCGGTCGCTGTCGTGTTTTTGGGTGCGTGACCGCGTGACGGATTGGCTCGGCGAATCCAGTTTCGCCATGTCGCCGGCCAGTCCGACTTGCGGCCGTCCTTGCCCGGCTTGGCGATCCAGTAATCCCGGAACGATTCGACTTCGACGCTCAGGTCGATGTCGGGGCGCGCGTCTGTTGCCCACCGCAGTTCGTCGGGGTGTGGTTGCCAGTCTTTTGCCAGTCGGGTGCCGAGCGCTTCCGATGGCTTGGCTGATTTGCGTTCAGCCGGCGACGTTTCGACGGCGCTCTCCTCCTCTCCTTTCCCTTCCCTTCCTTTCCCTTCCAAACACGAATCCTCGCGAGGCTTCGCGAGAGTCTCCGAGGGTTCGGGGAATTGAGGCTTGCTGGGCTTGTCAATCTTCTGGTGAATCAACCAGTTATTTATGAACAGGAACGTCGATCCGTTGGCCTCATACCGCGTAATGCACGATTCACGCTCCAACTCGTCCAGCCATCCATCAATCAGGCCCGGAGCATCGTCGTCATAGGGGAAAAGAAGGCTCGCGAGCATTCGCGAGGCCGCGCGAGTCCTACCGTGGTCATCACAAATCGGCCAGAGCATCACAAACAAAAGGCGGGCATCGCGCGATACGCGACCCATGCTTTCGGACTGGGGAAACTCCGGCTTAATCGAACGTATGCGAGCCATCACCCAAGCCCTTGCGCACGTTCCATCCGCCGCACCTGGGCGACAGACCGGCCGCGAATCGCGACCACCATCAGATCCCAGTACAACTTCGCCTTGAGACGGTCGCCAGACGTTCGTGCGCGTTCGCAGCGCCGCGCCAGACGGTCGATATAGCGCTCGTGGCGCCAGTCCTTGAATCGCTGAATCACTCCCCACCCCCATCGAAAACCCGTGACGCCCAAACCACAGCCGGCGACCCGTGACCCTTGAGCCTGGGCGCTGTGCGGTCTGTGGCCTCCATGACGCCCTTGGACACGGCGCGCTTGATCGGCGCGCCCCATGCCCTGCCATCGGATAGCGGAACGATGCCCTCGCGCTCAGCGGCGGCCGTGCATTGTTCGCTGGTGAACTCGAAGTGCGTGCGGGCGTAGGCGTAGATGAACGCCTCGGCGCGAGCCGGGAACGTGTCGTCCAGGAGCTCGGCGCGTTCGATGGCGATCCGCATGCCACGGTCACCGGCAGCGCGTGCGGCGGCGAAGTCGAAGGCGGTCTGACCGTCCATTACCGCGCCCTCCGCACCACAGCCACTTCCCCATCGCACTCCGCCGCGAGCTTCCGGGCCTCTGCCCGGCTCTTGCAGACGATCACTAGTTCGCGGGTTTCGCGGTCGTAAACCACCCACGCGATCACATCGTTCATCGCCTGCTCCCCACGCCGACAAACGCCACGATGACGGCGCACACGCAGGCGCAGAACCAGTAGAACGCCATGCCGGGGCTGCGTACCCACGGCAGTCCGGAGAGCCAGAAAAAGGTTGCGCAACAGGCCAGCGTGGTGCCGGCAGCGATCAATCGGCGCTTGGCGAGTGTCATGACATCGCCTCCACCCAGCGAAGAATCTGGTGCTCGTTGTCGTCGAGCTGCGATTGCAGGTCTTTGCGCGCCTTGGCGTTGGGCAGCCGGTCGGCGATGTAGGCGACCAGGCTGTCGTCGGGCTGGATGGTGAAGTCCAGCGAGTCGGGCGCCACGGTGTTCATGGCGCGGAAGTCGATGTGTGGCTGGCGCTCGGTCATGCGGATTCCCCGCGCAATGCAGCGGTCAGGACGCGCACCTTCAATCGCTCGGCGTCAAGCTGTTCCCGTGCCTCGCGCAATTGACGTTCGGTTTCGGTTTCGAGCCTGCGCAGGCTGCGCGGGTCGTAACCGCGCCGCAGAACCATGGAAAACATCGGAGCCTCGATGCCTGTCGCATCCATCAGCGCGTTGAGCTTTTCGTCATTCAGGCGCGCTTGGCCGCTCTTGGCCTTGGATAGAATGGCTGGATCAATGTCGGCCTCGATAGCTATCGACTTGTCCAGTAGGCCGCTGTTTTCGCAGGCATATTTGACCGCTTCCGCCTCGCTGCGAAGCTTCGCGTAATCGGCATCCGGTATAGGCTTCAATGGCCTGCGGACACGAAGTTCAAGTTGACCAGCAATGGCGCTCACGGGAATTGCCTTTGGTTGAAGGTCGGCTTCGTGCGAAAAAAAATCCCATGAAAACTCGATGCATTCATGGGTTAGGCGGCCTCGCTCTTGTCGGGCCAGAGCACCCGTTCTTTCTTGAACAGACCGTGGGAGACGTCTTCGACGCGCTCCGCGATCTCGGGCGTAATCGGCATCTTGCCGTTCGCCATGCGGCTTACCGTGGACTCGGAAATGCCCAGCGCATCAGCTGCCCGGCGCTGGGATTTCATCCATTCGCAGAAATCGGAGAAGGTTTGCATGAGCATAGTCTTGCACCAAATGCAAGGCTACGCAAGAGTCATCTTGCACTGAATGTAAGTACGGTAGTAGCGTCCCGGATGGCGACATGGCAGAAGACTTGCTCCAACAAAGGTCTCACGCCATGAAACGAGAAGATCCCAAGATTTCACTGAAGAATCTGCGCTTGCAGATGGACGCCATAGGCATGATCCCAGCTGATCTCGCAAGAGCAACAGGATGGTCAGAGGCGAAGGTGTCCCGATTGTTGAACAACGTGACAGGGGACGTAACCGTGACCATGCTAAGAGAATTAAACCAGGCTACAGGCGCAGCTGTCGCCGCCTTACTTGACCTCGAAGATGTTGCGCAGAACGAAAAGGAACGCGCCTTATTGCGTGACTTTCGAGAAGCGGCTGAGCGTGATCGTGAGATAGCTCAAGCCGCGCTCGCGCCGAGACGAGGCTAACTTTTCTGAACGGCAATTAAATCTCCTTGCGTTTGCTGCAATACATCCTTGCATTTGCTGCAAGACTAGTCTTACACTTGCTGCAAGTTCGACGCATCAGCCAACCGGGAGAACGAAACATGGCAAGCATCTTCACAAGCACCTTCGACACGCCCATCAGGGTTCGACGCGGCAGCGTCCATGCCGAATCGTGGCAGGCGATCAGGATCGAGAGCGGCGACGCGGCGATCAGCCTATCCCGCGAAGAAGCCGCTCAACTCGCCGCCGAGCTGCTGAGTGCAGCGGAAGCGGCGCAGGTCGATGCGGGGGTGGCGGCATGAATCGCCACGCCCTTCTGTGCCGCGAATTGCAGCAAGCCCGCGAGCATGCCGCCGAGTCTGCCGCGTTTGCCCGTCGCAACGTCCCCCAGCGCGTCCGGGATCAGCTGGACTACATCGCCAGTCTGGATCACCGGCCGACGTGGGAGCGCGGCGACGACTCGCTGCCGCCGGTCAAGTTCTGGCTGGCGTGGATCGGGATGCTGGCGTTCTCCGGTGGCTGCACGTATGGCGCGATCAAGTTCGTCGCGTGGCTGCCGAAGCTGTGGGAGTGGATCGCATGAAATTCGTACCGTGCACTCCGGGCGGCACGCTGTGTTTCTGGCTCGCGTCGAACACGCGCGAGCAGGCGATCAAGAAGCTGCTGAAAGACGCCGCCCATATGCCCTACGGCACATGGGAAAACTTCGAGAAACGCGGCTACACGATCGAAGAAATGGAGCGCATCCCATGAGCGCCCTGTCTGCCCACGACCTCTGGCTGCAATCGCCCGTCGCCGACGACCCGGCCTACTCCGCCGACGATGATTCGATCATCGACGAAATGGTCGCCGAGCCGGACTGCTTCGACAACTGGCTGAGCGGCCGTCCGTGCCCGTCATCGGTCGCGGGCCTGCTCTCGCTGATCATGGATCGCGGGCTGCCGCGCAAGGACAAGAGCGAGCGCGACGACATCCTGTGCGATCGGTATGACGACCTGATCGACTCCGTTCGCGCTGACTTCAAGGCGTGGGCGCAGACGCCGGATCGGTGCAAGCCGGCGCCTGTGGATGCGTGGAGGGAAGGCAAATGAGCGAGCAGATCAAAAATGGTGGGCCGGCGTTTCCAGCCAAGGTGTCTGTAAACCGCGATACCGGTGATGCCGTGCCGTACCAGTTCGGGAATAACGACTTCTATGTCGGCGGCATGACCCTGCGCGACTACTTGGCCGGGAAAGTGATCGGCGCGGCGTACAGAGAGTTGTTCATCGGATGGCGCGAAAACGAATATGCGCCCGACGAGAAGTGGCCAGATGGCATAGCTACTGACGCATATCGCGTTGCCGATGCCATGCTCTCCGCCCGCGAGGCCAAGTCATGACCGACCACGACTTCGAGGCATTGCGCGCAGAACGCAACGCACAACGCCGCGCATGGGAGGCGAAGATGCGCGCCGATGGATGGGAAATCGCTGAATGCAGTTTGCGTGATGATTCTGCCTGCTACTGCGCCTGCGGCACCGGCGGCCCATGCGAGCACGATTGGAATGGCACACCCTACGAGTCCGATGACGGATGCACATGGAGCGCGACGTGCTCGCGTTGCGGCATGACGGCCATGAGCCACAGCTTGAGGCATTGCCTGTGACCGACCTTATCGCCTTCGCGAGCCTTCCGCTTGACGACCTGATGCGCGAGATCGAATGCATGCTCGCAACGAAACAGGCTGCCACATCCGCACGAGAGGCTCGTACCCCTGTCGTTCGCGCCATTCCATTCGCTGCCGGCAAACCACTTTCAACGCTGGATTCCGCGCCGGTCCTCCCGCCGGTAGCCACTCCCCCTGGGCGTGCGGCGGTCAGCACCTTTTCACCGGAGGTCGCATGAACATTCTCTCCGCCATTTTCTTCCCGCGCGATCGCTGGGCGCAGTGTCACCAGCCGTCAGCTGCCGAGCGCATGGCCCGCTACAGCCTTCGCCATTCTGCCGACATGCGGGATCGCGAGAACGCTGGCGCGGCGCCACCCAAGGTGCGCTTGGTCGATGGACGTCCCGTGCTGCTGGCTCTGCATGGCAAGCCGAACAAGATACCGGTCACCGTACCGGCACCACTTCCCACTGTGCCGGCTGAGGCTGGCGAGGAATCGAAATGAATGAGTTTGGAATGTACCCGAGCAATACGGATGAGGTTCGGCGCTGGACAGCTGAGCGCGAGAACGCTTCTGCGCGGCTCGAACTGGCTCGCGCGCGCGAATGTTGCCGGCTGCTTATCAGCCAACACGATCCGGTATTCAGCCTCGGAATGGATCGCGACGCACTAAAAATTCTTCTCGCGTTCACGATGCACCACGACACATCTCGGCTGAGGCGCGAGTGTGAAGCGCACATCGGAAACAAAACGACCTAACCCCTTTCCAATAGCGAGCCGGCGCACTCCGGCGAGGAATCGTGATGAACCAGGTAGTGCAATTCCAGCCAGCGGTAGATGCCTACGGCTCCCGCTCGCTAACGGCGGCTGATGTGCGCTCGCACGTCAATTTGATGCAGGACGTGATGCTTGAGGTCATGAAAGACGGCACGCATTACGGGACGATTCCCGGCACAAAGTCGAAAAGTCTGTACAAGGCTGGCGCCGAAAAGCTGATGGCTACATTTCGCCTTGCCGCCAAGCCCGAAGT
>Ga0134125_10001350_pt1 | contig 30296 bp, 27 predicted proteins | sample KB31751_FD_96464 | JGI IMG/M metagenome (GOLD analysis project Ga0134125, IMG submission 96464) | Terrestrial soil microbial communities with excess Nitrogen fertilizer from Kellogg Biological Station, Michigan, USA - KB3-175-1 | ecosystem: Environmental > Terrestrial > Soil > Unclassified ... | reverse complement strand
GTGGGTGCGACACGCGCGGCTGGTGAGATCAGCTGATGGAGAGCAGGAGCCGGGGGCGCGGATCGGGCGCGGCGGCGCGGCGGGCGTCGGCCGCGGAGTCGTCTGGCGCGCACTGCGAGTCGCGCTCGGCGGCCACCCGGGCGAGGTAGAACTGCACCTCCCGGTCCTGGGCGGCGACCGTCCAGTGCAGCACCTCGGCCATCAGGCCGGCGACCTCGGCTGCGCACGCCTCGCCCCGGTGCGAGTATTCGATCGAGATCCGGGTGCGCCTGGTCAGCACGTCCTCCAGATGCAAGGCTCCCTCGTGGCTGGCCGCGTGCACCACCTCGACACGTAGGTAGTCCGGCGCGGCGGTCAGCGGTGCCAGCAGATCCGGACGATCCGCGGCCAGTGCGAGCACCTGATGCACCGCCGAGCCGTACCGGTCCAGCAGATGCCGTAGCCGGTAGGGGTGCAACGCGTACCGAGCGGCCAGCGTGTCGGCCTGGTTGACCAGGGCGTGGTAGCCGTCCGCGCCGAGTAGCGGCACCTTGTCGGTGATGGAGGGCGCTACCCGGCCAGGCAGGTCGGGCACCGCCGCGTCCACCGCATCGGCAGCCATCACCCGGTAGGTGGTGTACTTGCCACCCGCGATAGCGACGAGGCCGGGTGCGACCCGAGCGACCGCGTGTTCCCGGGACAGCCGCGAGGTCTGCTCGTTCTCGCCTGCCAGTAGGGGTCGCAAACCTGCGTAAACGCCTTCGATGTCCTCCTCGTTCAGCGGGGTGGCCAGCACCCCGTTGACCGTGCCCAGCAGGTAGTCGATGTCCGCACGGGTGGCTGCGGGGTGGGCGAGGTCGAGGTTCCACCAGGTGTCGGTGGTACCGATGATCCAATGGTTACGCCACGGGATGACGAAAAGCACCGACGTCGCGGTGCGCAGGATCAGCGCGCTTTCCGACACGATGCGGTCCCTCGGCACCACGATGTGCACGCCCTTGGAGGGGCGGATCCGGAACCGACCCCGCCCACCGGACAACCGCTGGATCTCGTCGGTCCACACCCCAGTGCAGTTGAGCACCGCGTGCGCGTCGACGTCGGTCTCCGCGCCGGTCTCGCAATCCCGCACCCGGACTCCGCTGATTCGATCCGCTTCCCGCCGGAAGCCGATGACCTGGCTGGAACTGCGCACCACCGCGCCGTAATGAGCAGCTGTCCGGGCGACTGTCAGGGTGTGCCGGGCGCCGTCGGTGATCGCGTCGTAGTAATGCACCCCGCCGACGAGATGATCGCGGCGCAACGCCGGCGCCAACCGCAGCGCAGCGGCCCGGGTCAGATGCCGCTGACCGGGCACTGATCGTGCCCCGCCCAGCGTCTGGTAGAGCGCCAGCCCGGCGGCGACATATGGCCGCTCCCAGATCCGGTGCGCCAGCGGGTACAAAAAACCAACCGGCTTGACCAGATGCGGCGCCAGCCGGGTGAGCATCAGCTCTCGCTCGTGCAGGGCCTCGCGGACCAGCCCGAACTCCAGCTGCTCCAGGTAGCGCAGGCCGCCATGGAACAGCTTGGACGAACGGCTGGACGTTCCCGAGGCCAGATCCCGCGCTTCCACCAGAGCCACCTTGAGACCACGGGTAGCGGCATCCAGCGCCGCGCCGGAACCCACCACACCGCCACCGATGACGACCACGTCGAACTGCTCACCGGCCAGCCGCTGCCAGTCCGCCGCTCGCTGCGCGGGACCCAACTGCCCGGGGGTGGACTCGATGGGCTGCGGGTGCTCGCGCTGGGCCTGCCGCACCGGCTCCACCCCCTGCGTCGTAGACGATCGCTCGCTGCACGCTACCGCCCGGGCCCAGGTCCTGGCTGCTCCACAATCGCCGAGTTCGACCACAGAGCTGTTGAACCGACCTCGGAGGACCCTGTCGTCGAACTCGGTGACTGTAGATCCGGCATTCTTTCGCTGAGGTCGGCACTGCCGACGAATGGCACAGCGAATAGGATTGCCGGTCAGGGCCGGCACTCGAGTCTTCATCGATCGCAAAGTCGGCCGAGGCCGAGAATGGCGGTGCCATAGAGTTCGAGCTCGGATCGATGCGCTGATCTCCTTAACGCAACTAGTTACGCGCGCTCGCGCATCAGGAGCAGTAGGACCACGGCGGCGAGAATCGCGACCAGCGCGGCGAACACCATACCGGAAAAGATGAGACCGAAGGCCCTCGCCGCGGCGCCCTCGCCGATCACCGGAATCGCGATACCAACGTAGAGCATCACGAAATAGCTCGACGTGATCTCACCGCGCTTGTCCGGCGGGCTTGCGCTCGTCACCGAGCCCAGGCCGGCCCGGAAACTCATGCCTTGGCCGAGTCCGGCGATGACCGCTCCCCCGATGAGCATGGCGATCGAGCGGACCGGCAGGCTTGCTCCGACCAGGATCATTCCCGCGATCAGGCCGGCACAGCCGAGGATCAGGGCGCATCGCTCGCCGATGACCATGGACAGCGCCTGGCCGATCGTCGAGGCGATGAATACGGAAAGCACCACCGCGCCGGTGACCGCGTGATTGGTGTCATGCAGGACCGTGCCGAGGAACGCCGGGGACACCGCGGTGAACAATCCCATCACCGCGAAACCGGCGAAACCGGCGATCACCGCTCTGGTGAACAGGCCCCGGATCTCGGCCGGCACGGTGATCTTCTGGGGCCGCAGACGGACGGTAGCGGGCCGACGCACGGGCTCGGCGACGGCGTGCACCCCGACCGCGGCGAGCACGACGAGGACCAGGTCGACGAGGAAGCACAGGGTCAGTGGCAACGGTGCGTACTGCGCCAGGATGCCCGCGAGCAGTGGACCTGCGCCAAGACCCCCCATGTTGACCGCGGCTGCGATCAGGCTCGCCCGCGACTTGCCCCCGTCGGGAGCCAGATCCACGATCGTGGCTGTCGCGGTCCCTGTGAAGATCCCCGCCGACAGCCCGGACAGCACCCGGCCGACGAACAGCCAGCCCAGTGTCCCCGCCAGCAGGAAGACGACGGCGGAAAGCCCGGACAACACCAGCCCTGCCTGCAGCATCGGCCGCCTACCCAGCTGATCTGACCAGTGCCCGAACAGCAGAAGGGCGGCGATGACGCCTGCCGCGTAGGCGGCGAACACCACCGTGGTGACCAACTCGCCGAAGTGGAAGGTCTTTTCGTAGATCGGGTACAGCGGCGTCGGCAGCGTGGTGCCCAGCATGGCGATCGCGAATGCCGCCCCGATGAGCGTGACGGCCCTCCAGCTGACCGCTGCCCGTTCGGGCGCCCGGCCGAGCAGTGGGATTTCCATGACGCACGAAGTTCCCCGATTGTGCTGATCGGGAACCGCGCTAGCGTGCGGATCGATGAGCCAGTACGTCGCAGCGATCGACCAGGGCACCACCTCTACCCGCTGTATGATCTTCGACCACGCCGGTCGGGTGGTCAGCGCGGACCAGCGGGAGCACCGGCAGCACTTTCCCGCCGCGGGCTGGGTGGAGCATGACCCTCTGGAGATATGGGCCAACACCCGCAAGGTCACGGCCGGGGCGTTGGCGAGGGCGGGTTTGGCAGCCAGCGACATCGCTGCGGTGGGTATCACCAATCAGCGGGAGACCGCTGTGGTGTGGGATCGGCGCAGCGGCGAACCGGTGTACAACGCGATCGTCTGGCAAGACACCCGGACCGGCCGGTTGTGCGCCGAGCTCGGCGGCTCTACGGGCGTTGGCCGATACCGCGCTCGCACCGGATTGCCCTTGTCGACGTACTTCGCCGGACCGAAGATTCGCTGGATTCTCGATCACGTGGACGGTGCCCGGCAGCGGGCGCGGGACGGCGAGCTGTGCTTCGGGACCATCGACACCTGGCTGCTGTGGAACATGACCGGTGGGCTGCACCTCACCGACGTCACCAACGCCTCGCGCACCCTGCTGATGGACCTGCAGACGCTGCGCTGGGACAGCGAGATCGCCGACGAGATGGGCATTCCGATGTCGATGTTGGCGCCCATCCGCTCGTCGTCTCAGGTGTATGGCAAGATCCGGGAGCCGGCGGTGCTGGCCGGGGTGCCGATCGCCGGCGTTCTCGGTGATCAGCAGGCCGCCACGTTCGGGCAGGCCTGCCTGTCCGCCGGAGAGGCCAAGAACACCTACGGCACCGGTAACTTCATGCTGCTCAACACCGGCACCCAACCGGTGCCCAGCCGCCACGGGTTGCTCACCACGGTCTGCTACCAGCTCGGCTCGCACGACGCGGTCTACGCGCTGGAAGGCTCCATCGCGGTCACCGGAGCGCTGGTGCAGTGGCTGCGCGACAACCTGGGCATGATCTCCTCAGCCGCCGAGATCGAGCAGCTGGCCGGGACCGTCGACGACAACGGCGGCGCCTATTTCGTTCCTGCTTTCTCCGGTCTGTTCGCGCCGCATTGGCGCTCCGATGCCCGCGGCGCCATCGTCGGCCTGACCCGTTACGTCAATCGCGGGCATCTGGCCAGGGCAGTGCTGGAAGCTACCGCGTTTCAGACCCGCGAGGTGGTCGACGCGATGAACGCCGACTCGGGGACCGACCTGACGGTCCTGAAGGTGGACGGCGGGATGGTGCGCAACGAGCTGCTCATGCAGTTCCAGGCGGATGTGCTGGGGGTCCCGGTGATCCGCCCCGTGGTGAGCGAGACGACGGCGTTGGGCGCCGCCTACGCTGCTGGCCTGGCCGTCGGCTTGTGGTCGGGCGAGGCGGAGATCCGGCATCACTGGGCGGCCGACCGGCGATGGGATCCCGAGATGGATTCGCAACGGCGCGAACAGCTCTACGCCCAGTGGCGCAAGGCCGTCATCCGGACGCTTGACTGGGTCGACGACTGACCGCCCGGCGCCGGTTCAAGACCAGCGCCATGCCGGATCCGGCGGTGGCGATCGCGCCGCCCACGGTGAGTGACACGGCCAGCATGCTCACTTCGGTCTGCGGCGCAGCTTGGCTGTCCGCGTTGGCAGTACTGATCGGCGCATCGGCCATAGCCGCGGGAACGGGACCTAACAGAGCCGCACCAGCGATCATCGTGCAGGTAACGATCCGCATCGCAACCTCCTCATGCCGACCCCTCTATTCATCAAGACGCGTGAGCACGCCTGAGGTTGCGTGTGGATAAACACGCTCAGTGCGCGCCGCTGAACGGGGCGTAGCCGACGGCGGTGGCGGGAACTTCGGGACATATCGTGCGACGGCTACGCTATCGCGCGTGCCGCTCTACGCCGCCTACGGGTCCAACATGGATCCCGCCCAGATGATGCAGCGCGCGCCACACTCGCCGATGGCGATGACCGGCTGGCTGATCGGGTGGCGGCTGACCTTCGGTGGCGAAGACCTCCTCTGGGAGGGTGCGCTGGCCACCGTCGTCGAGGATCCCACGTCCCAGGTGTTCGTTGTGATCTACGACGTGACTCCGGAGGACGAGAAGCTGCTCGATCGCTGGGAGGGCGGGGATTTCGGGCTGCACAAAAAGCTGCGGCTGCGGGTGCACACCCTGGACGGCTCGGCGCTGGCCTGGCTCTACGTGCTGGACGCCTACGAGGGCGGCCTGCCCTCGGCGCGCTATCTCGGCGTCATCGCCGACGCCGCCGAGGCGGCCGGTGCTCCGGAGGACTACGTCGCCGAGCTGCGCGCTCGCCCCTGCTCCGGCATCGGCCCCTGACCCTGTCCATCCCCTCCTCCCGGGCGTGTCGCGTCTCCACGCACGGTGTGTCGCGCCTCCATGTCCGGTGTGTCCGCTCATGCCCGTCGACGGCGTGGCCGTTGCTCAGCAGGAGTTGCCCGGTAATAGGCCGCTCCCCTGGCGCGAAAGGCGTCATCGAGTCTGGCGAGCAGTGCACTGGGCTCGCGGAGGTCAGCCGCAGTCGCTCGAATGGTGATCCATCCCCGCCGTTCCAGGTCGAGGTCGCGTCTGACGTCCTGATCCCGGCGGTACTCATGAGACTCGTAACCGTCGTACTCCAGCGCGATGCGCAACTCCGGCCAGCACAGATCGAGCACATACCGAATGCAGGCCAGCGCATCGAGCACCGGGAACTGCTCCGTCGGCGTAGGAAAGCCCGCTTCGACGACGAGCAGCTTCAACCAGCTTTCCGGCGGGGACTCGGCCCTGCCTGTGATCAGAGCTAGCAACCCACCGGCGCGGGCGGTGCCGCGACGGTCGGGCCGGGCGACGAGCCGATCAGCGATCCTGCCACGAAATGCCGAGCGCTCCCGCTCGACGAACTGTGCGGCTGCCTGGTCGGCGACAGCGAGAGCGCGCCTCGCCGAATCGGTGCAGAGCAACTCAGTTATCGCGACCTCAAGCGCCACCGTGCGTAGCTCCCGCACGGCGATCACCTCGTTCAGCAGCCCACGGCCCTGGTGAACCACCAGGCCTTCCTTGGTCCGCAGGGAGCTGGAATAAGGCACCGCCACATGCACAACAGGCGTGGCCGCAGCCGGGCACCCTTGCAACGCGGCCGCGGTGAGGCCGGTCAGCGCTGCCGCGGGTCCAGCCACGAGAAGGGCCGCGGCCGCCCGGGTGTCGGGATCAAGCAGGGATTCCCGGGGCACCAGCACACCCCAGATCTGCCGGATCCGGCCGTCGGCGCGCATTCGGTCCACGCGTCGCCGGCCGAGAACGTCGCATAACTGCGCGTACGTCCGTGGACCGCGACATTCTTCCGGCAAGCTGAGCACGGTGTGAGCATCGCTGGGCGGGATTGATCGATGCGAACGCCGGATCCGGCAGCTGTGGACAACCACCCCCGTTGTGGACAACCCAGCCGCCCGAGGCCGTGCGCAGCTGGACATCGCGGCGTGCTGCTATGCGCGACACACCGAGCACCGGGGCGCGACACGCGGGGGCGGGGCCCGGAAGGCGGGGAGGGGCGTCAGGTCAGGGCGGCTAGGGCGGTGTGCACCATGACCCGGACGCCGAGAGGCAGGGCGCGCTCATCGAGGTCGAAGGTGGGTTGGTGGATGTCGTGCTGCACGTCCTCACCCGACCAGACTCCGAGGCGGCACATCGATCCTGGCACGTGCTCGAGGAACCAGGCGAAATCCTCGCCTCCAGAGGACTGCTCGGTCCGCACCACAGCATCCGGGCCCAGCGCCGCAGCGATAGCGCCTCGGAGCAGCCCGGTACTGACCGGCTCGTTGACCACCGGCGGCACGCCGCGAACATGGCGTAGATCGAAGCCCACCCCGGTGGGGGCCAGCAGGGCGCTGACCAGCTCGCGGACCAATGGTTCCAGATCCGCCCAGAGCCCGGGATCCCCGGTGCGCAGGGTGCCCCGAACCAGACCCTCCTGGGGAACGGTGTTGGCGGCGTGACCAGCTTGCACCGCACCCCAGACCAGGACCGTGCCCGAGCGTGGGTCGACGCGCCGCGACAACAACGACGGCAGGCCGGTGATCACCGTACCGAGCGCGTGCACCAGATCGGCGGTCAGATGCGGGCGCGAAGTGTGCCCGCCGGGCGAAGACAGCCGCAGCTCCAACAGGTCAGAAGCCGATGTAATCGGCCCGATCCGGGTACCGACCTGACCGACGCGTAACCGGGGCGCGCAATGCAGCGCGAAGATCCGGTCCACCCCTGACACGCCGCCAGCGTCGAGCACATCCAGGGCGCCGCCGGGCATCACCTCCTCAGCCGGCTGGAAGATCAATCTGATCCGGCCGGGTAACGCCGGAGCCGACGCCAACGCCAGCGCGGCACCGACCAGGATCGCGGCGTGCGCGTCGTGCCCGCAGGCGTGCATCACGCCGTCCACGGTCGACGCGAACGGCAGCCCGGTAGCCTCCACCAAGGGCAGCGCGTCGATGTCCGCGCGTAGCGCAACGCACCGCGAACCGGCACCGATGTCGCAGATCAGCCCGGTACCGCCGGGCAGCGGAGTAGGTTGCAGACCCGCGCTGCCGAGGCAGTCGGTGATCATCGCCGTGGTGGCGTGCTCGGCGTAGGCGAGTTCCGGGTGGGCGTGCACGTGCCTGCGCCAGACGACCAGCTCGGTCCCGTGCTTCGACAGCCACTCATCCAACCAGGAAGGGCCGCGACCAGCCGCGATGTCGAGCGGCGCATCAGCGGGAGGCAACGGAGTGGGTTGCAGCAACGTCACAACACACCTCCGGCACCAAGCGCCCCCTGCGCCAGCCGGCCGATCAGCCGATCCCGCACCCAATACGTGGCCTGTTCGGTGTACCGGGTGCCCACTCCGGTAACGGTCCGTGAGCTGTGCGCGCAGATTTGCTCTGACGCCGCATGCACCATCATCGCCATCACCACGTTGCCGAATACCCCCTCCGTGAGGGCTGCACCTTGCTCCCACTGGATTCTTCGGCAGGCGTTCCGATCAACTTGATCGCCACGTCCAGCGCCTTGGTGACGTCGCGCGGCGCCAGCGGGTCGTACTCCGCGCACTGCCCGGTGGCTTCCTCGCCTGCGCGCCGTTCGGCCCCCAGCAGATCGACGACCTTGCCGGCACGGCGGTGCTCGGACGGCGACTTCGGGCCGGCGTGGTACTCACCCCCTGATTCTGCCCGACACCGCCCCCGAATGCCGCCTGTCCTACCGGATTCCGCATGCTTACCGCCCGGATGTCGCCGAGTTCGGCACCGGGGCTGCCCGGTCGGTCCCAAACAACCATGTTGTCGAACTCGGCGACAAGACAGCGCAGCTAACCGGCACGTAACTAGCCTGATTCGACTGAGGACGCATTCGATGTGGTAGCCGTACGCGAAATGAGATCGAGCCGATGGGAGAACCGTACGCAGATCTTCTTCAACAGCACTTTCAGCCACGCCGTGCGCGAGGACCGCCCCAATCCCGATCTCACCCATTACACACCGAGCCAGTCCGAACGCGTAGACCCGGTTGCCGCCCGCACCGGCGAGCCGATCCTCGTGGTTGGTCATCGCGCCGGGCGCTGCGGAGCAATTCGCCACCACGCTCAACGCGGTCGCCTTGGAGGTGCTCAGAATGTCTCTGACGGCACGTAGGTACCCCACACATCGCGCAGCGCGTGGCACACCTCACCCACGGTGGCCCGGGCAGCGAGCGCCCGCTTCATCGGATACAGCACATTGCGCCCGACGTCCTTGGCGGCGCATCGCAACTCGTCCAGGCCACGCTGGACTTCGACGGACGATCGCGACGAGCGCAGCATGGCGAGGCGCTGCAGAGCGTTTTCCTCGATTGCCGGGTCCACCCGCAGCGGCTGGTACGGATCCTCGGCGTCGAGCCGGTAACGGTTGACCCCGACCACCACCCGATCACCGGAGTCGATCTGCACAGCGGTCTGGTAGGCGGTCCGCTCAATCTCCGATTTCTGGAAACCCGCTTCGATGGCGCGCACGGCACCGCCCAGCTCGTCGACCTTCTCGATCAAGGCGACCGCGCCGGCCTCGACCTCGTCGGTCATCGCCTCGACCGCGTAGGAGCCGGCGAAGGGATCGACCGTGGCCGTCAGGTCGGTCTCGTGCGCCAGCACCTGCTGGGTTCGCAGCGCCAGCCGGGCGGCCTTCTCGGTGGGTAGCGCGATCGCCTCGTCGTAGGCGTTGGTGTGCAGCGACTGCGCGCCACCGAAGATCGCGGCGATCGCCTGCGCGGTGACCCGCACCAGGTTGACCTCGGGCTGCTGCGCGGTCAACTGCACCCCGGCGGTCTGCGCGTGGAATCTCAACATCAGCGACTTCGGGTTCCGGGCGCCGAAGCGCTCGGCCATCAGGCGCGCCCAGATCCGTCGGGCGGCCCGGAACTTCGCCACTTCCTCGAGCAGCGTGGTGCGGGCGACGAAAAAGAATGACAATCTCGGGGCGAACTCGTCAACGGCCATCCCGGCGTCCAGCGCGGCCTGCACATATTGCACCCCATTGGCCAACGTGAAGGCGATCTCCTGCACCGGATTCGCGCCGGCCTCGGCCATGTGGTAACCCGAGATCGAAATGGTGTTCCAGCGCGGAAGCTCCGCCTTGCAATAAGCGAAAATGTCCGAGGTGAACCGCAGAGAATGCACCGGTGGATAAATGTAGGTGCCGCGCGCGATGTATTCCTTGAGCACGTCGTTCTGAACCGTACCGGTCAGCGCCGACGCCGGTACTCCGTGTTCCTCGCCCACCAGCTGATACAGCAACAACAGCACGCCGGCCGGCGCGTTGATCGTCATGGACGTGGACACCTCGTCCAGCGGAATCCCGTCGAACAGCGTCCGCATGTCCTCGATCGAGTCGATCGCCACGCCGACCTTGCCGACCTCACCGTGCGCGATCGCCTCGTCGGAGTCATAGCCCATCTGGGTGGGCAAGTCGAAAGCCACTGACAGGCCGGTCTGCCCCGCCCGGCGCAGCTGGTGGTAGCGCGCGTTGGACTCGGTGGCCGTGCCGTACCCGGCGTACTGGCGCATCGTCCATGGACGCTGGGTGTACATGGTCGGGTAGACCCCCCGGGTGAAGGGGAACTGCCCGGGTTCGCCCAGCCGCTGGGCCAGCCCGTCCGCGACGTCTTCCTCGCGGTATACCGGCTTGACCGGGAATCCCGACTCCGCTGATCTGTCCACCATCTCCATCATGCCCACCTCACCGCCAGACACGGGCATCATGGGCCCGTGACCAATCCCGCGCCCCGCTTGGTGGCGGGCCGGTACCGGCTCGACGCGGTGCTGGGCCGCGGCACCATGGGCACGGTGTGGTCGGCACACGATGAGGTGCTCGGGCGGCCGGTCGCCATCAAAGAGGTGCTGCTACCACCGGGCATCCCCGACGCCGAGGCGGATGCCCTGCGGGAGCGTTCATTGCGGGAGGCGCGGGCGATCGCGGCACTGTCGCACCCCAATGTGGTGACGCTCTACGACGTGGCCCGGGAAGGCAACGCGCCATTCGTGGTGATGGAACTGGTGGCGTCGCGCAGCCTGGCCGAGCTGACCCGCGACGGCCCGCTGCCGCCGCAGCAGGTGGTGGCCATCGGGGCCGCAGTGGCGGCCGCGTTGCAGGCCGCGCATGCCGCGGGTATCACCCATCGCGACGTCAAGCCCGGCAATGTGCTGGTCGCCCACGATGGCCGGATCAAGCTCACCGACTTCGGCATCGCCCGCAACCCGGCCGATCGGACGTTGACCGCGACCGGCCTGATGCTGGGCTCGCCCGCCTACATCGCTCCCGAGATCGCCTCCGGCGGCCCGGTCAACCCGGCGTCTGATTTGTGGGGGCTCGGCGCGACGCTGTTTGCCGCAGTGGAGGGCAGGCCGCCCTACGACGCCGGCACCGCGATGGCGACCGTCGCCGCGGTGGTGCAGGACGAGGTGCCCCAGACGTCGTGTTCCGGACCGCTCGCCGAGGTGATCAGCGGGTTGATGGTGAAGGATCCCGCGCACCGGCTACCGCTGTCCCAGGTGCGCCAACTGCTGGGCGCGCCCCCGGAGCCGGCCCAGCCCGCCGATTCTCCGTCCGCGACCGGGACGGCCGGTGTTGCTGCTGCCGCCGCGACACCAGCATCGGAGATGGCGCGCCAGCGCAGCGCCCGGCTCGCCTCTGACCCCGGACCGTTGCCCTTCGCCGCGCCCTCCCAAGCCGATGCTCCCAGCGCCAGGCACGGCCGCCAACGCGCCGGCACCGGGCGCAGGGCGGCCCTGTGGATGCTGGCTGTGCTGCTGTTTCTGGCCACCGCGACGACCGGTTTTACCGTCGCGCGGATTGCCGCCGGGCGGCCCGCACTGCCCTCCCTGGCAGCCCCGGCCACGCTGGGCGCGAACCCCGACGACCCGGTACTCAGACCCCAGCTGGTCCAGGTCGGCGAGCCGCCCGGGATCCGGCCGACGCAGTTCACCGTCAGCGTGCCGCAAGGCTGGCCGCAGTTCCGTGAGCAGCGCACGCTCGGCGACAACTCCGGCACCGTGACGCGTTTCGTGTCACCGGACGGCTCGGAGGTCATCGCTGTGGAGCGGGTCACCGGCGCGCTGGCGGGCAGCCCCGCCGTGGACACCGACCAATACCTGAGCAGCTACCTGCGCAAGCTGGCCCAGGGTCTGCCCCAACTCGTGGAGACCCAGCGGCAGCGCCTGTCCGGCGGCGCGCTGGAGGCCACCTTCCGGACCCAGGAGGGCGGTGAGCTGCGGCGCACCACGTACCTGCGGATGATCCCGGCCAAGCCGGACCTGTGGATGATCTCGGTCACGGTTCCGACCGAACGGGAAGGCGCCGGCCGCATGAAACTATTCGAACCCGTAACCATCACCTTCGCCCCCGACCGCTAACCCCCCCCCCGACACCCGACACCCCGACCCCGATATGGAGATATATCGGGGTCGGGGACACCCTCCGCGGCCCGATATGTCTCCATATCGGGGAGCGCGGGCAGGCGGGCTGCTCGCTAGGCTACTGAGCGTGACTGACCCGGCGCAGAGGGCGCGAGAGGCCGCATCGGTACTCGCGGAGCGCAGCGGGGTAGCCGCCCATGACGTCGCCGTGGTGCTGGGCAGCGGCTGGCGCCCAGCGGCCGACGAGCTGGGTGTACCCACCATCGAGATCCCGTTCAGCACATTGCCCGGTTTCGCTACGCCGCAAGTCATCGGGCACGCCGGCACGGTGAGATCGGTGCAGCTCGGCGAGCGCCGCGTCTTGGTGCTGCTCGGGCGCACGCACGGCTACGAGGGCTACGGCGTGGCCCAGGTGGTGCACGGGGTGCGCACCGCCTGCGCAGCGGGCGTGCGGGTGGTGGTGCTCACCAACGCCGCCGGCGGTATCGCCGCCGCACTCGACGTCGGCCAAGCGGTGCTGATCTCCGACCATCTCAACCTCACCGCGGCCTCTCCGCTGGTCGGGCCGCAGTACGTCGACCTCACCGACACCTACGCTCCCCGGCTGCGCGCGCTGGCCCGGCAGATCGACCCGACGCTGGTCGAGGGGGTCTACGCCGGGGTTCCCGGTCCGCACTTCGAGACGCCGGCGGAGATTCGCATGCTGCGCACCATGGGTGCCGACCTGGTGGGGATGTCCACCGTGCTGGAGGCCATCGCCGTCCGGGTCGAGGGCGCCGAAGTGCTGGGGATCTCGCTGGTCACCAACCTCGCCGCCGGCGTACAAGCAGCCCCCCTCAACATCCCCGACATGCTCACCGCCGCCGCCGGGGCCGCCACCCGGATGGGCACCCTGCTCCGCGACCTGATCCCCCGGATCTGAACCCAGCGCGAGACCGGACGTCAGGAACAGCGGGCGGGCGGCAGGGCAGCGCTGACGTGACCCGGCTTGGCTCGGGCGGCGGCGGCCAGGACACGTGGGGCGAATAGTGCGGTCGGTCGAGCCAGCATGCCGAACACCTGGAGGTAGATCTCGGCGATGCGGAGATCCTGGAGCACCACCGGCAACAGCCGGTCGAGATAACGATGCATCAACCGGGTCGCGGTGTTCACCTTCATCCCGGTGGTGGTCGGGAAGCGTAGATCCTCCCCCGTCGACAGCATCCACGGTTCAGCGTTGCGCCGCGCCAGCCGGCGCTGGAACCGTCGGGCCAACCCATCGAGGTTGCCCCCACCGTACTGATTTCGCTGCGTGCACAGGCAGCCGTCCAGGATCTCGGCAGCGATGGCGGCGGTCGTGATGCCCTGGCCGTAGACCGGATTGAAGGCACAGACCGCATCGCCCAGGATGACGAAACGATCCGGCTGGCGGGTCATGCGTTCGTAATGGCGCAGCTGGTTGGCGGTGCCGTGGTAGGCGCGGATCGGGGTGACCGGCTCGGCGGCCGCGAGCACGTCGGCGACGATCGGATGCCGCAGGCTGCGGATGAAGGCGGCGAAACCATCCTCATCGGTGGGCGGGTGCTGGCCGGCGGCGCCCATCAACCCCAGCATCCACTGGCTGTCTTCGATCGGCAGCAGGTACCCGCTGCGCGGCATGGACGGCGGCTTGGAGAACAGCAGCACTGCCAGCCAGTCCGCACTGAAATCCGGCGGGATCCGGTAGACCCGGGACGCGTAGCCGACGTCCGGGTCGACCCGCGTTGTGGTGGGCGTCGGGTAGCCGGCTTCGGTGAGCCAGACGGGAGCCCGGGAGCCACGCCCGCTGGCGTCGACTACCAGCTCAGCGGTCAGTTCCCGAGTGCCTGCGGTGTCACCGAGGCGACGCAGCACCGTTCCGGTGACCTGCCTGCGGTCGGGGGAGGTGAGCAGCGCGGTCACGTCGTGGCCGTCGAGGATCGTCACGCCGGGCAGGTCGCGTACCCGCCGGCGCAGCACGCCTTCGAACAGCGGCCGGCTGGCCGAATGCAGCGGCCATCCGGTGGGCCGCCGGCCCAGCCAACCGGCCGGAGTGAGCACCAGCGCGTCGAGGGGCATCTGCAGGGTCACCGCACCGGCCGCCTCCAGCTCGCGGCGGTATCCGGGAAACAGCCGCTCGATGATCTGCTCACCCCGGGGCATCAAGACATGCGGCATGCGTCCCTGCGGAACGCCTTTGCGGGCCTGCATTCCCGCCGGCAGTTGATCGCGCTCGATGAGGGTCACTCGCTCGAAGTGGTTGATGAGTACCCGCGCCGCCAGTAAACCGGCCATCCCGCCGCCGACCACTACGGCGTGCCCACCGGCACCGGGCGACCGACTCATGTGTGCCCCCCGCAAGATGAAACACTGTTATAAAACAGCGTTGCGATACGGTTGCCTGGTGGCCCGACCGAAACTGCACGACGCGGCGCTGCGGATCCGCCTGCTCGACACCGCAGCGACGCTGCTCAGCTCCGAGGGTCCGGACGCATTGAGCCTACGCAGGCTGGCCGCCGAAGCAGGCACCTCGACCAGCGCGGTATACGCCCTATTCGGCGGTAAGCCCGGAATCCTGCGCGGACTGTTCATCGAGGCGTTCACCAGGTTCGGGGCTCATCTGGACACGATGACGCCCTCTGACGACCCGCTGACCGACCTGCTCGCGCTCGGCCATGTCTACCGAGCCAGCGCGCTGGCCGACCCGTATCTGTACGCGGTGATGTTCGGCTCACCGGTACCGGGCTTCGAACCCGCGCCGCAGGATTATGCGCACGCCGAGGCCACCTTCATCCCGTTGCTGGACACGGTGCGCCGGGCGATAGCGGCGGGCCTGCTCCGCGACGCCGACCCCGGGCTCATCGCCACCGCCCTGTGGGCCAACGTGCACGGGCTGGTGTCGTTGGAACTACGCGGCGCGATACCGGCGGGCGCGGTAGCACCCGGCGAACTGTTCGAGGCGGCGATCCGCGCCAACCTCAGCGGCTGGCAGGCAAGGCAGTGATGGCCCGTTTCATGCGGAGCCCAGGGTGCGCACCAGGCGGTCCATCCGTTGACTCGGCGAAACTCCGAGCTCTAATTTCAACTGCGGAAATAGCGGATCCGCGAAATAGGCGTCGCGTGACCGTTAGCCCGCGCTCCCGCTGCCTGCCGGCCTCTACCCGGCGAGCACAACGGTTACGCTGCCGCCCATGGCTGACATCGTCCCGATCGAGCTGTCGGTGACTGCGGGTGACCTGGTGACCCTGTGGGCGCCGCGCTGGCGTGAGGACGGCGAGGAGTGGGAAGCGTTCCTCGGCGACGACGACAACTTGTTCGCCTTCGCCGATGTCGCGGCATTGGTCGCGTTCGTGCGCACCGCCCGACAGCATGACCTCGTCGACCATCCAACCTGGTCGCTGGTACCGCGGTTGCCAGCAGCGGACCTACGGCCCGCCGACTCGCACCGGTATGACCTGGTCGGAGTGCCTGAGCTGGTGGCGCAGCCGCCGGATACCTGGGTGATCGGTGAACTCGCCGACGTGGTGTCGATCGTGCGCTCGCTGGCCGAGGTGTGCGGATTGGACGGGGTGCATCAGGTACTCGACTCCACTCCAGGATTCGCCATGCTCAGCGGAGGCACGCTGGCCTTCGGCGGTCGGGACGGTGTGCGGCAGTGGGATGCGTTGTGCGAGGTGATTGCGCAACGGTGGGACGAGGTCCTCGATGCCGTCGACGCCCTGGTGCGCAGTCCCGATGTCGACGCCCGAGCGCTGGACGCGGCCGCCACTGAACTGTCCGAATCGGACACTGCCGAGGCCGCCGCCGAGCAGCAGGCTGATCCGGCGGCGAGCGCCATCGGCGTCGGCGACGATCCCGCGCTGGCGTTCTGGTCGGAGGTCGGCATCGATCCGATCCGGATCATCAGTGATCTCGGTGACCACTACACGCTGCGCTGTTATGTCGACGACACGGCGGTGTTCCTCGGCCGCAACGGGCGCATCGACGTCTTCACCTCACCACGAGCGCTGACCCGGCATCTCCTCGAACACCCTCGGGGCCACGATCTCGACGGGGTGTCCACCTGGACGCAGGTCACCAAGCGGGCGGCCGATCGCGAGCTGGCGGTAGCGGTCGACGCGGGCAACAATTATGTGCTGACCGGATTGGCCGACGACCTCGCCGGAGGCCCCGAAACAGTCGATCCAAGCCAGCTCGAACTGGCTGTCGAACTGATCACCGACGCCGAGCAGTGGGCCGGCTCGGACGCCGCGGACAAGGCGCTGGCCAGTTCCGAGCCGCTGGGCTGGCTGGTGTCCTTCCTGCTGCGGCCAGACCCCACCCGGCTGGCGCCCAGCCCACCCTTCGACGCCGAAGTGGCGGCGTGGCGGCTCCTGGTCGGGGGTTTCGAGGACCGGCTGCAGGTGCATTGAAGGTCCCCCAGCGGCAACTGCGCAGGGTGGTCTCCCGGTTGCAAGCAGCCCCGGCAGCCTAGCTAGGATCCGCGCGTCGGTCCGCCCCCTAGCGAAGGCGAAGCCCGTGAACAACAACTCAGCGACCCAATCCTTCGATCGGATGCGCAGCATGCTGGTGCGCGCCGCCGAAATCCGCGACAGCGAGCAGCAGCAGATCTTCGACGCGCTCGACGAGATTCACGCCCGGTTGGCTCCGCTGGAGTCGCTTGGTTCGGTCCGCAAGAGGCTCTCGGAGATGCCGGATCGCACCGAAGTCGGCGTGCTGGCCGCCCGGGTCGACCAGGCGCTGTCGAAGCTCGACGCGCAGGACAGCGCGGTCGCCGCGCTGAGCCGTGCCGTCGAGTCGATCGCCGACAAGCTGGCCAAGCCGTTCGCGGAGCTCGGTGGGCGACTGGACGGGATGGCAGGACGCTTCGAAGGCGTCGCCGGCCGGATGGACGGCCTGGAGGACCGGATCGCCGGCCTGCACAAGCGCATCGACGACATGGATCATCACCTGGATCGGCAGGACGCCAGGGTTGACGTGTTGCCCGCCGCCGTGCACGGGCCGGTGCGAGACCAGATCGGCGCCACCGAGACCGGGTTGCGCAGCCGGCTGGACGAGGTGGACAAGGAAGTGCAGGAGTCACTGGCAGGCGCCGTGGAATCCGTCACCCAGCGGCTGGATGCGCTGTCCAACCGGCTGGGCTCGATCGAAGAGGGCGTCGCCGGTCGCATCAGCTCGGTCGCCGAGCGCTTGGGTGCCCTGGATGGTGCGCTGGCGCACCGACCCGACGTCGACTCGCTGTTCGGCCTGATCCGGCGGGCCAATGAGGAGTCCGAGCTGCGCTACACCGCGCAGCTGGACGAGGCGATGGCGACCTTCGCGGAGATCATCATGGGCGGCACTGGGCCGGCTGTATTGCCTGCCACCGCACCACCTCCGCCACGGCCCGCCCAGCGCCGCACCCGCCGCCAGACCAAACCCGCCGAGGACAGCGCCGACGCTGCCGAGGGCGCCGCCTCCTGAGTTGCACTCGGTCCGCGCACTCTGTTAGGCCCTCACAAGTCGAAGGCGTCCGGTAGCAGCTCATCTATCGAGCGGGTGCCATCTGGGGTGTCCAGCAGGCACTTCGGACCGCCGAGCTCGAGGAGGATCTGCCGGCTGCAGCGAAGGGGGCCCGCACGGCATCAGCAACTCGCCGGTGCCCGAGCGGCAGGCAACCGCTACGAATCAGCCGCCGCCGGACAGCCGTAGCTGCCCGGCCAACGCAGGTCGTCACCGACCGGCCAGCTAGCCTTCGCCCGGTGCGGATGGTTCATTTCCGAGTCCTGCTGCCGCTGATCGCTGCCCTGATTGTGGTTGTCGCGCTGGGCACGGTGGCTGCGCTGGGGACGGCAGCCGCGGCCGCGCAACCGGCGTGCTCGTCACAGATCGCCCCGCCTCCGCCGGTGGACTCCTCCGAGGTGCCGAGGCCGGGTGCCGCGACGCCCCCGCCGATGTCGATGCCCGATTCCCCGGTGGGTGGCCCGCGGATGGGCGAGTGCGGGCTGGTGTTACCTGACGCCCCCACTGCGCCTGATCCGCCGGCGGGGATCACCGCAATGTCCTGGTTGATCGCCGATGCGGATACCGGCGAGGTGCTCGCCGCCAAGGACCCCCACGCGCGAAACCGCCCGGCCTCGACGTTGAAACTGCTGACCGCCCTGCTGGCCGTCGATCAGCTCGCGCCCGACCGGGTGGTGGTCGGCACCCAGGCCGACGCCAACCAGGACGGCAGCCGGGTCGGCATCGGCCCCGGTGGCCACTACACCGTGCGACAGCTGCTCACCGGCCTGCTGCTGGCTTCCGGTAATGATGCCGCGCACGCGCTGGCGGATCAGCTGGGCGGGGTAGCTACCACCGTCCGGCAGATGAACGAGTTGGCCGCCAGATTGGGCGCACTGGATACCCGTGCTGCCACCCCGTCGGGATTGGACGGCCCGGGAATGAGCGCGTCGGCCTACGACCTGGCGCTGGCGTTTCGCCAGGTGCTCAGCCGTCCGCTGCTGGTCGAGCTGCTGGGCACCCGGCAGGCCGATTTCCCTGGTTTTGATAACCGACCTGGCTTCGTGGTCAGCAATGACAACAAGTTGCTCAGGAGTTATCCCGGCGCGCTGGGCGGCAAGACCGGGTTCACCGACGACGCCCGGCACACCCAACTCGACGCCGCGCAGCGCGGCGGGCGCCGCTTGATGGTGGTGTTGATGCGCGGTGAGCAACGGCCGGTGTCGATGTCCGAGCAGGCGGCCAGGCTGCTCGACTACGGGTTTGCGCTGCCCGCCGGCCACCCGGTCGGCAAGCTGGTGGACGGCGCCCCGTCACCCGAGTCCGGGGCGGCAGCCGCGCAGGGACCTCCCGAATCTCAACCTGCCCCGCCCCAGGTCCAAGCCCATGCCGCAGCGCAGAACTGGCCCGGCGAGTCCGGCGCGCTGCTGCCGTCGCTGCTGTGGGTCGGCCTGGGAGTCACCGTCCTTGGCGTACTGCTCGCTCTGACCGCCCGCCAGCGGCACCGCTGACGCGCGGTGCGACGGCGGTGATCGTTCAGCTGGCCGGGCTGCCCGGTAGTGGTAAAAGCTCGCTGGCCGCCGAACTCGTCCGCCGGCTGGGTAGTCGCGCACTGTTGCTGGACAAAGACCGGATCAGGCACGCACTGTTCGGTCCCGAGCACACGCTTTACGCCCGAGAACAGGACGACTTCTGCGTCGTCACGATGTTGCGTACCGCCGCATGGCAGCTTCGCCACACGCCCGGCTGCATCGTCATCCTCGACGGCCGGACCTGCTCGCGCGCGTACCAGGTCGCCCAGGTGCGGCAGTTCGCGGCCCGCACCCGGCAGCCGTTGCGACTCATCGAGTGCGTCTGCGCGGAGGCCACCACCGAGCAGCGCCTGCGGGCGGGCTGTGGCCGCAGCACGCACCTGGCCGCCAACCGCGACGTCGGGTTGTACCGGCGGCTGCGGGCCGCGGCCGATCCGATCCCGGAACCGAAACTGCGTCTGAGCACCGACGAGCCGCTGCGCGACTGCGCTGACCGCGCGCTGAAGTACGTCAACCAACCCCTGCCCACCGATCCCGACCGGGGCGAGCACATCGGAATCGACACATGACCGAACGAATACTCATCACCGGAGCGGCCGGCAGCATCGGCACGATGCTGCGGCCCCGGATGACCCGGCCGCAACGTTTCCTGCGGCTGCTCGACATCGCGCCGATACCCCACGTGCAACCCGGCGAACGGGTCGAGTCGGTAACCGCAGACATCACCGATCTCGATGCTATACGGCATGCCGCGCAAGACGTCGATGCGGTCATCCATCTCGGCGGAATCGCCTCGGAGGCCGACTGGGACCAGATCCTGCACGCCAATATCCACGGTACCTATGCGGTGCTGGAAGCGGCCCGACGTGCTGGCGTGCCGCGGGTCATCCTGGCCAGCAGTAACCACGCTGTTGGTTTCCATCCGTACTCCGAGGGGCTCGTACCGGATTACCTGTTTCCCCGTCCGGATACCTTCTACGGCGTCAGCAAAGCAACGAACGAAGCGCTGGGCAGCTTGTATCACGACCGGCACGGCATGGAGGTACTGTGCGTACGGATCGGCGCCTGCATCGACCGACCGCGAAATCATCGGATGCTGTCGATGTGGCTGTCACCGGACGACTGCGCCAGGCTGATGGAAGCATTGTTGAGCACGCCTGATCCGGGATTCCGGGTGCTGTGGGGATCGGCGTCGTCGAGGTAGGCGCGGGCTTGCAGGGTGAACAGCTCGGCGTAGCCGCCGCCGCGGGCCATCAGCTCCTCGTGGGTGCCCTGCTCGGTGATCCGGCCGTGGTGCAGCACGATGATCTGATCGGCGTGCCGGACATTGGCCAGCCGGTGAGTGATCAGCACTGTTGTCTTCGTTGATCCAGAGCGGCTCCCGTTGCCTGATACCCCATTCGCGCGGCGCAGCGACTGCAGGGACTGGAACACCGCGTGCTCGGCTCGGGCGTCCATAGCCGCGGTGGGCTCGTCCGCGATCAGTAACGGCGCGTCCCGGTACAGGCCACGGGCCACGCTGAATCGCTGCCACTGGCCACCGGACAGGTCGCACCCGTTCTGGAATTCCCGGGACAGCACGCTATTCCACCCATCGGGAAGTTCGGCGATCACAGCATCGGTGCCCGAGTCGGCGGCGGCGGCACTGAGCACAGCACCGTCGGGGTCGGGGCGCTCCAGACGGCCGATGCGGACGTTGTTCTCGGCGGTCATCGGCCACTCAATGGGGTCCTGCAGCACCACCGCGACCTGGGAATGCAATGCCCGCTGATCGACACCCGCGATGTCGACTCCGTCCCAGGTCACCTTGCCCTGATCGGGCAGGTACAGCCCGGTGATCACTTTCGCGAGAGTGGTTTTGCCGGAGCCGTTCTCCCCGACCAGCGCGACGACCTGTCCGCGCCGGATCGCGAGGCTCACCCGCTGCAAGGCGGCCTCCTTGGCCCCGGGGTAGCTGAACGACACCCCGTGCAACTCGATGAGCTGCGGATTCTGTGGCAGCTGCGGCACGGTCACCGTCCGGTGGTAGCCACGGGCCTGGGTCAGGCAGCTGGTCAGCATGTCCAGGTAGAAGCCGTGCTCGAACAGACGGTTGGCGGCGAACACCGTGGTCGACACCGCGGTAGACGCGGTGCGCATGGCGACTGCGGCCGCGCCGGCCAACGCCAGCGGCATGACACCGGCGTAGAGCAGCACGCCGAGCACGGCGTAGGCGCCCGCGGTGCCGATTCCGGCCAGCGCGCGCCCGATCAACCGGATCACGGTCTTGCGGTGCTCCACGCTGACGGCTTGCGCGGTGAGTTGGGTTCCGATGCGGCGATGCTCGGCGAGCAGGGTGTCCTGGGTGGTGAAGGCGCGGACCTCGGCTGCCTCGCGCCGGTTGGTCATCAGGTCGCCGACGATGTTCATCCGGCGGGTGCGCGAGATCATCCGCACGAACGACTCGTACGACAGCATGGCCGCCCGCATGCTGGCCCACCCGTTGGGCGCCGCGGCCAGCAACACCACCGGCGCCAGCACCGGGTTGAGCAGGCCGGCAGTGATGATCGCAGCGCCGAGCGAGATCGCCGAGCTGAGCAGGTTACCGGCGTCGGCAACGCCCTGGGTGACGCTGATGAAGCCCCGCCCGGACGTCCGGCGGACCAGTTCGACGAAATCCGCGTCATCGAAGGCGATCAGGTCGGCGCCGACTACCGCCGCGTGCAGTTCGTTCTTGGCGCGCAGCTCCACCCGCGGGGTCAAGACCGCCTCCACCGCACCGACCGCCGCGTCCAGCACCCCCCGGACCGCATACGAGGCCATCACCACCAGCAGCGCCGGCAACGCCGCGAGCACCCGCTGCGGGGTCGGACCCTGTTCGAGTAGCCGGGTGAGCACGTTGGCGGTGGCCAGCAGACCGAATGCGGTCGTGCACCCGGAGGCGAGCTGGACGGCGGCGGCGAGCAATGTCAAGCGCGGTGACGTCTGCCAGGCCAGGCGGACGATCACGGCCAGCGCGACCGGCGCTCTGCGCAGCATCCGGCCGGTGCCTGAGCTGGCCACCGTCTCGGCGGCCTGCGCCCACCACGGGGTCTTGAGGTCGTCGACGCCGATCAAGGTCGGCGGGGCGTCAGGTGAGCCGGCGGCGGTGCTGCGCCTGAGTCGCATGATGGCCTCCCGGCAGCAAGCATGCCTGCCGCGCTAGCGTGGCGTCTCGTGAGTAACGTGCGCGCGGGCCTCGTGATCACCGGAACCGAGCTGCTCAGCGGGCTGATCACCGACCGCAACGGGCCGTGGCTGGCGCAGCGGCTGGGCGAGCTGGGCGTCGAGGTGGCGCACCTGATCTGCGTCGGCGACCGGCCGGCCGATCTGGCCGCGGCGTTGCACTTCCTTGCCGACCAAGGCGTCGACCTGATCGTCACCAGCGGCGGGCTGGGCCCGACCGCGGACGACCTGACAGCGGAGATTGTCGCCGCCTTCGCCGGAGTGCAGCTGGAACTCGACGAGGCGATGGAACAGCAGATCGCCGCCATCCTGGTTCGGTTTCGCCACCTGTCGACCTTCGACGCCGAGGGGCTACGGGCGGCCAACCGCAAGCAGGCGATGGTGCCCCGAGGAGCAACGCCGCTGGACCCGGTGGGCACCGCACCCGGGCTGGTGGTGCCGGTCGAAGGCGGACCCACGGTGATCGTGTTGCCGGGGCCGCCGCGGGAACTGCAGCAGATGTGGCCCGCGGCCTTGGCCACTCCGCCCGTTCGGAAGGTGCTGTCGCGCACCGAGCCGTTCGAGCTCGCGCAGCTGCGGCTTTTCGGCCTGCCCGAATCGCAGATCGCGGTGACCTTGCGGGAGGTGGGCGACAAGCTGGACCTGACCCCGCTGGAGATCACCACCTGCCTGCGGCGCGCCGAGCTGGTGATCGACATCAGGCATCGGCCGGGTGCCGAGGCGACCCGCGACGCGTTGATCGAGGCGATCCGCACCCAGCACGCCCGGTACCTGTTCTCCACCGACGGGACGTCGCTGGACGAGCAGGTCGCGCGCCTGCTGCGGGGCCGGCGGATCGGGCTGGCGGAGTCGTGCACCGGCGGGTTGCTGGCCGCCCGGCTCACCGACTTGGCGGGCTCGTCGGACTACGTCACCGGCGGCGTGGTGGCCTACTCCAATGAAGCCAAGACGCAGCTGCTCGGGGTACCGGCGGCGCTGATCGAGCAGCACGGAGCGGTGTCACCGCAGGTGGCCCTGGCCATGGCGGACGGAGCGCGGGAACGCTTCGGTGCCGGGATCGGGGTGGGAATCACCGGCGTGGCCGGTCCCGGTGGGGGCACCGACGCCAAACCCGTCGGCTACGTGTGCCTGTGCGTGACCACCAGCGACGGCGCGACACTAGCCGGCAATCCGGTATTGCCCGGCGACCGCGCCGAGATCCGCAATCGGGCGGTGACCGGCGCGATGCACCTGCTGCGGCGCCTGATCTCGGGTGCGGCTTGAGGATTCAGCGCAGCGCCTTGCGATCCGGCTTGCCCTTGACCGCACCGTAGACCGCCGAGCCGATCAGCACTACCGCGCCGATCACCAGCGCCCAGAACAGCAGCTTGAATGCCAAGCCGAGCACCCAGCCCAGCACCGTGAAGGCAATCCAGATCAACGCAACAACGCCGAGTACCTTGATCAGGGTCTGCATGCCGGTCTCCTCATCTGTGGCGCACCTGCGTCCAGTAGACACCCATCCAGCGCGTGGCCGTATCGGGGTGAACCCTGGCCCGCGCTAGGTAGTTGCCGGATCCGGCGGCCCGCCGGCCTCGCGCTGGCCCGGCGAAGGTGCATAAGCCTCCATAAGGCCCTTCACGGGCGGGTTGGCGGGCGCCGGGCGGCGCTGCTCGGGGATCTGCGGTCCTTCTGCCGGTACCTGGCGGACCACTGCTGCCCAGGCGGTGAGGAAAAGCAGGAACCGGGAGACGAAGTAGGCGAACACCATCAGGCCGATCACCGGACCGAACAGCTTGCCGGTGGGGCTGGCCGTGACGCTGTCGAGGTAGATGGCGAAGGCCTGCTTGAGGATCTCGAAACCGAGGGCCCCGAACCAGGCGGCGCGTATCGCCCTGCGCAGTGGGACCGGCTGGCGCGGCAGCCGGGCGATCACCCAGAGGAACACCAGCCACATGCCGGCTATCGACGCCGCCACGGCCAGGGCGGTCAACACCAGCCTGGCTGCGGGGAGGTGGCCGAGGCCGGTGGCGTTGAGCACCGCGCCGGCGAAGGCGGTGCCGGTGCCGGTGACCGCGAAGGACATCACCAGCGCCACGCCCAGCCCGAGCAGCGCGAGCAGATCGACCACCTTGGTCCGCAGGAAGCTCTCAGCCTCGGGCGCCTGATCCCCTGAGCTTGCGCTCCACTGCTCGGTGAGCGCCTCGCGCAGGTTGCTCATCCAGCCGAGCCCGGAATACAACGCGCCGAGCAGGCCGATGATCCCCACACCTTGCCGGGAGGCGATCGCCCCGTCGATGACCTGGTTGAGGGTTGCTCCCAAGTCGCCGGGCGCCGCCGTCTGGACCTGATCCTGCAGGTGGCCCAGCAGTTCCGGGTTGCCGGCGAGCACGAAACCGGCGGCCGCGAAGGCGATCATCAACATCGGCACCAGGGACAGCACGCTGAAGAAGGTGATCGCCGCGGCGTAGTGGTCACCGTGGTGGTCGGAGTAGGACCGCCCGGCGCGGAGCAGATGATCCAACCAGGGGTGACGTCGCCGGTAGCGCTCCAGGATCCCCCGCATGCCCACTCAGGCTAGTGGGCGATCGCGGATTCAGCCTGTCGGCGGCAGGAAACCCACCCGGTCGTACACCGTGCGTACCGTCTCGGCAGCGACTTCGCGGGCCCGCTCGGCGCCCCGGGCCAGCAGCTTGTCCAGTTCGGCCGGGTCGTCGGTATACCCGGCGACCGCCTGGCGCAGCGGGGTGACGAACTCGGCGAGCGCCTGCCCGACGTCGGACTTCAGCGCGCCGTATCCCTGGCCCGCATACGCCGCGACCAGATCGTCGATGCTGCGCCCGGACAGCGCCGAGTAGATCACCAGCAGGTTCGACACGCCAGGCTTGCCGGCTGGGTCGTAGTAGATCTCCCGTCCGGTGTCGGTGACCGCCGAGCGGATCTTCTTGGCGGACACCTTGGGGTCGTCCAGCAAGTCGATCACACCGGCGGGTGCGGAGGCCGACTTGCTCATCTTCGCCGTCGGATCGGCCAGGTCGTAGATCTTCTCGGCGCCCTTGACGATGTGCGGGGCAGGCACCGTGAAGGTCGCGCCGTAGCGGGTGTTGAACCTGATCGCGAGATCCCGGGTGAGCTCGATGTGCTGGCGCTGATCCTCGCCCACCGGGACCTGGTCGGCCTGGTACAGCAGGATGTCGGCGGCCTGCAGGATGGGGTAGGTGAACAGCCCGACTCCCACCCGGTCACCGCCCTGCTTGGCGGACTTGTCCTTGAACTGCGTCATGCGGGACGCCTCGCCGAAGCCGGTCATACATTCCAGCACCCAGGACAGCTGGGTGTGCTCGGGAACGTGGCTTTGCACGAAGACCGTGGACCGATCCGGGTCGACGCCCAGGGCCAGCATCTGGGCCGCCGCCAGCCGGGTCCGCCGGCGGAGCTGCACCGGGTCCTGCTCGATGGTGATCGCATGCAGGTCGACCACGCAGTAGAACGCCTCATGATCGTCCTGCAACGCGACCCACTGCCGGATGGCACCGAGATAGTTGCCGAGATGGTAGGAGTCGGCGGTGGGCTGGATGCCGGAGAGCACCCGGGGGCGACGGTGAGTGACATCAGGCGACATAGCGCGATTGTCGCAGCTGGCGTCAACCCCGCACTCAGCCACAGTCGCTTCCCGGCGTCGGGTCGAGGAACTCGGCCGTCACCCAGCGGTCCGGCGCAAGCTGCCGGAAGCCGTTGCGGATCGTCCGGTCGGCCGAGACCACCTCACCTTTGTAATAGGTGTCCACTACGGGGGCGTTTCCGTCGGGGCTGGACCGCGCGTTGAGCACATCGGCGGTGACCGTCACCGTGCAGGGTCGGGCACCGCCGGTGGTACTGGTGCTACTGCTGCCGCTGGTGGTCTGGCTGTCATGTTCGGAGATCAGCAAAACGACGCCTATCAGCACCGCTCCGCCAATGATCCAATGCTTTGCCGACGCCACTTGTCACTCTCCGCCACCTAGGCTGTGATCAGCTTATTGTCACCGGCCGACGACCTGCCGCAAGCCCTGATCGAGCTCGTTCAGGAAGGCCTCGGTGGTCAGGATCGGGGTATCCGGGCCGATCAGCAATGCCAGGTCTTTGGTCACCTTGCCGCTTTCGACGGTGTCGATGCAGACCCGTTCCAGGGTGGTCGCAAACTGGGTCACCGCCGGCGTGGCGTCCAGCGTGCCGCGGTGACGCAGACCGCCGGTCCAGGCGAAGATCGACGCGATCGGGTTGGTCGAGGTGGGTTTGCCCTGCTGATGCTGCCGGAAGTGCCGGGTGACGGTGCCGTGCGCGGCCTCCGCCTCGACGGTCCGACCGTCCGGCGTCATGAGCACGCTGGTCATCAGGCCCAGCGAGCCGAATCCCTGCGCGATGGTGTCGGATTGCACATCGCCGTCGTAGTTCTTGCATGCCCAGACATAGCCACCGGACCACTTCAGCGCGGCAGCCACCATGTCGTCGATCAACCGGTGCTCGTAGGTCAAACCGTTGGCCTCGAAATCGGCCTTGAATTCGGATTCGTAGACTTCGGCGAACACGTCCTTGAACATTCCATCATAGGCTTTGAGGATCGTGTTCTTGGTCGACAGGTAGACCGGATATTTACGGGCCAAGCCATACCGCAGCGCCGCCCGGGCGAAATCCTCGATGGATTTACGGTAGTTGTACATCCCGAGCGCGACACCGCCGCCCTCACCGAACCGTGCCACCTCCATCTCCAGCGGCTTGCCGCCGTCGTCAGGGAGGTATGCGATCGTGACGGTACCCGGTCCCGGGACGACGAAGTCGGTGGCCTTGTAAATGTCAGCATAGGCATGGCGGCCGATGATGATCGGCTCGGTCCAGTGCGGCACGAGGCGGGGAACGTTGGAACAGACGATCGGTTCGCGGAACACCACACCACCGAGAATGTTGCGGATCGTCCCGTTGGGTGAGCGCCACATCTTCTTGAGACCGAATTCCTCGACGCGCGCCTCGTCGGGCGTGATAGTGGCGCATTTGATGCCCACGCCGTGCCGGGCGATCGCATGTGCGGCGTCGATGGTGATCTGATCATCGGTGGCGTCCCGCTGCTGAATAGCAAGGTCATAATAGTCGAGATTGATATCGAGATAAGGCAGGATCAGTTTGTCCTTGATGAAGTGCCAGATGATTCGGGTCATCTCGTCACCATCAAGCTCGACCACCGTGCCCACTACCTTGATCTTGCCCACCGGTCGGGCGCTCCTCTCGACTGACGCCGTGAAGATGCCAGCCTATGCGGTACGACTGACGCTGCGGTGTACGGCCGCGCAGAATCAATGCCGGCGTTACTGTGCGGTAGCCAAATCTGCTCGACGGACAGCGCCATCCGGCTAAGGTAGTCCGGCGTGCCCGCCTGCTACCTGCGGCTGATTCGTGCCGGCTTCCAGCGGTACGCCACTTACCGGCAGGCGGTCGTCGCGGGCATGGCGACCAACCTGGTGTTCGGCTTCATGCGCTGCGCGGTGCTGCTCACGGTGTTCGCCGGCAGCGTGCAGGTGGCCGGCTACGACCCGTCCCGCACCGTCACGTTCGTCTGGATCGGTCAGGGGCTGATCGCGGTAGTGCTGATCTGGGGGAACACCGATTTCGGGGAGCGGGTGCGCAGCGGTGACATCGCAATTGATCTGCTCCGCCCGATCGATCCGCAGGCCGCGCTACTGGCTGAGGATCTGGGCCGGGCGGGCTTCGCGCTGCTGACCCGGTTCACCGTTCCGCTGCTGGTCGGGGCAGCTTTGTTCGATCTCACGTTGCCTGCATCGGCGCTGCGCTGGGCGGCGTTCGGACTCAGCGTGCTGCTCGCCGTCCTGGTCAGCTTCGCGATCCGGTTCCTGCTGAATCTGGTGGCGTTCTGGCTGCTGGACTGGCGCGGGTTACTGTCCGTGCACGCCGTGGTAGCCGGCGTGCTGGGTGGGCTGGCGATCCCGATCGCGTTTTTCCCCGGATGGGCCAGGGTGGTGATCTGGGCAACACCGTTTCCGGCCATGCTGCAGGCACCGATCGACATCGCCATCAGTCACGGCTCGGCGCTACCGTTGCTCGCCCACCAGCTGGCCTGGGCGGTGGTGCTGCTCGCCGCCGGACGCCTGATGCTGGCCAGGGCAGTGCGGACGCTGGTGATCCAGGGTGGGTGAGCACCTCGTGGTCTACCGCAGCCTGGCCGCCGCGTCGGTCCGCAGCCAGTTGGCCTACCCGACTTCCTTCGCGTTGCAGTGCCTCGCGCAGGCGCTGGTGCAACTCGAGGACGTGGCGGTGGTCCTGGTGCTGTTCTCCCGGATCAGCGCGATGGGCGGGTTCACCCTGCGAGAGGTGCTGCTGGTCTACAGCTTGGCCGGCATCGCCTTCGGCCTGTCCGACATGCTGGTCGGGTCGCTGGACAACGTCGGCCGGTTGGTGCGCACCGGGACGCTGGACGCGCTGCTGCTGCGCCCGCTGCCCGCCATCTGGCAGATCTGCCTATCGGATTTCGCGCTGCGCCGCCTCGGCAAGATCGGCACCTCGGTCGCCGTGCTCGCCTACGTGCTGGCCAGCTCGGACATCTCCTGGACGCCGCTGCGCGTCGCGATACTGCTGATCACCCCACTGACAGGGCTGGTGCTGTTCGGCGCGATCTGGGTGGCGGCCAGTGCCACAACGTTCTGGCTGGTAGAAGGTCAAGAACTGCCCAACACGGTGACCTACGGCTCCGGGATGTTCACCTCCTATCCGGTGTCGGTGTTCTCCGGCTGGCTGCTGCGGCTGATGGCGTTCGTGGTGCCTGGCGCGTTCGTCGCCTACTACCCGGCGCTGGCGATCCTCGGAAAGCCCGACCCGCTCGGGCTGCCGGCGGTGCTGCAGTACAGCGCACCGCTGGTGGCGGTGCTCGCGGCCGGCGTCGCCGCCGTGATCTGGCGTGCCGGGCTCCGCCACTACGTCGGCACGGGATCGTGAATGGCGGCGCTGATCGAGCTTGACGGGCTGCGCCGGGAGTTCCGGCGCCGGCGCGGGATCCGGCTGGCCGCAGTCGACGGGGTGACGCTGTCCGTCGCGCCCGGCGAAGCGGTCGGCCTGCTGGGACCGAATGGAGCCGGCAAGTCGACCACGATCAAAATGCTGACCGGGATCCTGGTGCCCACTGCCGGCCGGGTGCAGGTCTGCGGATTGGACCCGGTGCGGCATCGCCGCGAACTGGCGCGGCGGATCGGCGTGGTGTTCGGGCAGCGCAGCCAGCTGTGGTGGGACCTGCCGCTGGCCGAGAGTTTCGCGCTGCTGCGCGCGATCCACCGGGTGCCGCAGGCCGAACATGCCACACGTCTCGAAGAGTGCGTCGAGCTGCTGGAGCTGGCGCCGTTCCTGGCAACTCCAGTGCGACAACTCTCGCTGGGCCAGCGGATGCGCGGCGAGGTCACCGCGGCGCTGCTGCACTCACCGCAGCTGCTGGTGCTCGACGAGCCGACGGTCGGCCTCGACCTGATCAGCAAGGAGCGGCTGCGGGCATTTCTGGCCCGCGCCAACGCCGTCGAGGGGGTCACCCTGCTGCTGACCACACATGACCTGCCGGATGTCGAGCGGCTGTGCCGCCGGCTGGTGGTCATCGACCACGGCCGGGTACTGGTGGACGGCTCGCTGGATGAGCTGCGCAGGCGCTTCGGTGGGGCGCGCCGGCTGGTGGTGGACCTCGAGCAGCCGGCCGCGGCACTCGATGGGCTGCCCGGCGTTCTGGACGTCACGGTCGAGGCGGGTGGTCTGCGCCAGCAGCTGGCCTTCTCCGCTGAGCACACCAGCGCCGCCGAGCTGATCGCCGCGGTGGTTTCCCGGGTGGC
>Ga0134125_10001349_pt1 | contig 30316 bp, 54 predicted proteins | sample KB31751_FD_96464 | JGI IMG/M metagenome (GOLD analysis project Ga0134125, IMG submission 96464) | Terrestrial soil microbial communities with excess Nitrogen fertilizer from Kellogg Biological Station, Michigan, USA - KB3-175-1 | ecosystem: Environmental > Terrestrial > Soil > Unclassified ... | reverse complement strand
GGAGATCGCTAAGGGCGAGCGTAGCTGGGGTCCCAAACGCGCGAGCTTCGGCACGAAACTAGCGCGCCTCAACCACGCACAGAACGCCCGCCACGTGCCGAAGCGGGGCACCATCACCGGGCCTTCACCGAAGCAGCTCGAAGAATGGAAACGCGGCAAGTAGGGAGTTCATATGGCGCTGACGCCGCTGGAAAAGCTCGCCGCGTCGTCGGTGCGGAACTTTGAACGCAAGGAACCGCGCCCGAACGCCCACTTCGAGGTATCCGACTGCACGATCATCGACCAGGACAACAAGAAGCTTGACTGGCCGGTGCTCGGCGGTACGGGCGCGATGCCGCTCGAACTCACCATCACGGGCGCCTCGACAATCAAGATCGAACTAGAGGACCCGCACTTCGCGCTGTTGAACGATCCGATCTTCGCGCATTGGATGTTCAAAGAGGAGGGCACTTCCAAGTCGGCCGCCAAGAACTACAGCCGGCGGCAGATCACAGACTCCGCCCGCTCGCAGCGCTACGGCGAAGAAGAAGAACGCGAGTGGATTCTGCCGCTCCGTCACATCGACATCAACGTCGATGGCATCTACTTCCGCCTGCGCGGGTTCAAAGTGCAGGAAACGACGCTGATCCTGATGTTTGAAGATCGCGTCGCGGCGATGCTGCGCGAGATGGTCGGCCACGTCGTTTCGCACGACCGGGGCCAGATGACCCGTGCGCAGTTCATCGTCTCGCTCCTCCACGAAGCTGCCGCCCACTTCAAAACGCATCTCGGCGTCTTCTGCCCCGAGGAAAAGATCGTCCAAGAAGTCGCCGCCTCCTTTGAACAGCAGGAAGACAAAGCGAACAAGGCGAGCGCGCAGAAAACCGTAGGCACGAGCGAAGGGATCACCGTCGGCGGCCAGCCGGCATCCCAGAACCAGATCAACGTTGCCAACGAACTGCTCGAAGTGGCCGAGGAAGAGAAGGCTGGCTTCAAGGCCACGGCCGCGCTGATCTACGCCGCTATCGGTGAGACGCGCCTGGGCGATGAGCCGGGCACGTACGAACCGAACTCGGCTGGTTGCTCCGGCGTCCTTCAGGAAAAAGACGCTCCCAACCCGCATGACACGAAGGGCATGGCGCAGCGCTTCCTCCTCGGCAGCACGCACTTCCAGGGCGGCGGCGCCATCAATATCGAAAAGACCCGATCCAAGACGTCGGTCCCGCAGATCGCCGTCGAAGTTGAGGTCCCCTCGATCTGGCCCGCCAACGCCTACGCGCAGGAGTCGGGTGGCGACAAATTCCTGGCCGAGGCGGAACACATCGTAAAGACCGCCGGCCTCAGCGGTAGCTCATCCGAAGCTGGCCTCGCCGGACAGACTGTCCCGGCCGTCTACGCCTTCACCCGTGGACCGTACGAGAACTCGTGGGACTGCATCCAGCGTCTCGCGTCGGAAGTCTCCTGGTACGCATTCGTCAGGGACAACCAGCTCTGGTACGTCTCGGGTGACTTCCTACTCGCCCAGCCTGCCGGCATGACCGTCGAACGCGGCGAGCACGGCGTTGACTGGATCGAGCCGGACATCGAACTCGGCGCCCGCGACGGCGTTGCGACGGTGACGGTCACGGGGCGCGCGTCGCTCTGGACGATGCTCCCCGGCCAGTGTGTGAAGCTCGCCGGGGTCGGCCCCGCGAACGGTAAGTGGGTCGTGGACGCCGTCGAGCTGGACATACTCGACCGCTCCGACGAGATCACCGTCACGCTGGAGAAGCCGCTCCCGGCTCGACCCGAGCCGAACGCTGGCACCGAACCCGCCGGCAACGCCAGCGGCGAAGGACTCCAGGGCGCGTCCCCACGGACCGCCCAGGGCGCCTTCAACGCCAGCGACGCCCTCTCCAAGCTGGCCCTCCCCTATGTCTGGGGTGGTGGCCATCAGTCGGGCGGTCTCGAAAATCCGGTCGGCCTCGACTGCTCAGGTTCCACCTGCTACGTCTTGCACGAAAGCGGGATGTTCAACGGCACCGCCGCCATCGTCTCCGGGGAACTGGAGAAATGGGGCGCACCGGGCAAGGGCAAGGAAATGACCGTCTGGGCGAACGCGAACCACGTCTTCATCGAATTCACCATCCCCGGCCACGGTCGGGCGCAGATGAACACGAACGGTCCGCAGAACGGCCCGAGGCTCTACACGCTCAGCCAGACGATGACCTACAACCCCGCTCCGTGGAACGAAGGTTACGTCGCTCGACACTGGCCCGGAACATGAGCCGATACCCCTCAAAGCAGATACACGACCGGACACACGGTCCGGGCGTAGGCGCCCCTGGCGACGCACTCGGCCAGGGGCAGCCGTACGGCGCTGTGATCGCCACCGCACCCGAAGGCTCGAAGGTGTATGTGACGATACCGGCGCTGCATCTCACGCAGACATTCCAGGCGCGCATCAACCACGAAGCGCCCGTCACCGTCGGCCAGACCTGTCTCGTCCTCTTCGATGAGCAGAAACTCCCGTGGGTGATCGCCTGGCTCTAGGAGGCCCACGTGGCAGACGTCCCCCACTTCGACGTGCCCTTTCGCATCGTCAAGGGGCAGGCTGCGGTCAACGAGCAGGGATCGCCGGAAGACCTCGCCGCGTGCGTCTTCGCCGTGTGTGCGAGTGAACCGGGGCAGTTCTTCGATCTGCCCGACTTCGGCTTCCCCGACCTCTTTGGGTCCCAGCTCCCGGTAGACCCCTCAGCGCTCGCCTCGATCATCGAGGGCCAGGAACCCCGCGCACGCCTCCTGGCGGAAGTGAACCCGCAGCTCTACGACCGCGCGATCCTCGAAGCGAACATCCAGGTCAGCTAAATGCTCCAGTACCTTTCCCCTCCGCTGTCGGTATCCCCGACGGCGGTCAAGCAGGTGTTCGACACCTTCATGGAATCGTCGTTTGAAGGCTGGCTCCCGAACGACGCCAACCTGGACGACCGGATCGGTGGTGCCATCTCGCAGATCGCGGCGCAGCTCAACGAAGCTGCCGCCGACGGCGCGACGAACATCTTTCGCTTCCTCGGCGCGAACCTGCATCAGGTCGCCCCGCTCGAAGCCGAAGCTGCCACTGGCCTGGCCACGTGGACGGCGACCGACACGCTCGGTCACACCATCCCCGCCGGCACCGTGGCTGTCTTCAAAGACGGGTTGGGCAATCGCTGGGGGTTTGAACTCCTGGCTGCGGCCACCATCTCGCCCGGGCAGAGTTCCGTCACCGGCTGCTCCATGCGCGCTATCCAGGCTGGCAGCGGCGCCGACGGGATCTCAGGGGTAGCGGTCGAACTCGCCTCCCCCATTGCGTACATCGCCTCCGTGACGATGACGACTGAAACGAGCGGTGGCGCGGAAGAAGAGTCCGATGCCGAATACCTGGCTCGGCTCCGTCAGAAACTCGAACTCCTGACGCCGGCTCCGATCCTGCCGGAAGACTTCAACAAACTCCTCACCGAACACTCGGACGTGGGGCGCGCATACACGATGCGCGGATACAGCCCGACGGCGACGCTGAAACCGACCGCGACCCTCGCGGCAGCGAGCGCGACGATCACCGCGCTCAGCGCCTCGACCGGGATCATCGTCGGCTCGAAGTGCGAAGGCACCGGCATCCCGGCGAACACGTACGTCGTGGAAATCATCAGCGGGACCTCGGTCAAGCTGAGCAACGCGGTCGAAGCGGGCAAAGGCGGCTCTGGCGTCACGCTGACGTTCACGGGCCTCAACGAACAGTCCGGCTGCGCCGCCTCCTGGATCACCGCGACGAACGGCGAAGCGATCTCGCGTCCCGCCTACGAAACGGAAATTCAGGCGATTCTTCTCGCGGGCGTCCTGTGGAAACTCCTGACCCCGGTCTACGTCACCGTCAACGTCGAAGCGACTGTCGTGGCGTGGCCGGGGCAGAACGCTGAAGCGATCAAGGCCGCTGTCGAATCCGCCATCGCGGAATATGTCAACCCCGAACGCTGGGGTCTGCCGCCGACCGGCCAGAGCGCTGAATTCAACAACGACGTCACGGTCCGCGTGGCGAACGCCGAGGCCGCGATCCTGCGCATCCCCGGAGTTCATTACGTCTCCTCGCTGAAGCTCAACGGTTCGGAAGCGAACCTCATCATGAGCGGCGGCGTCGTCGTCCTTCCGAAACTCGGGACGAAAGCAGTCACAGTCAACCTGGGGTAGCCATGACCGCGCTCATCTTCGGCGTCGATGGAAACAGCAGCAACGGGCACTCCGCGACGTGGAGCGCAGCGGGCGTCAAGGGCGACCGTGGCGGGTTTGTCGAGTATTCGTACAGCGAACCCGAACTCCTCGCCCACCTCGCCGGCACGACCGCCTCCTACGCGGACGGCTGCCTGCCCGTCGTGCTCATCGGCGTCGAAGGTCAGTACCTCGGCAAAATCACCCCGGCCAACTACGCCAAAGCGTTCCGAGAAGCCGTCGAAAAAGTGCGGACGGAAAACCCCAACCGTCCGTACTACGCCTTCGAGATCATCAACGAGCCGTACGACTGCGGCCCGAACGGCTCGAACGCCGCCGACTACGCCGCCATCTGCAAGGCGACCTACGAAGCCGTCGAAGCCGCTGGCATCCCGCTCTGGCCGCACGCTGGGGGCGTCATGCTCCTCGTGGCCGCTCACCTGACCTACCAGAAGAAAACGAGCGAAACGGTCGGCGGGGAATTCAGCGACTACACGACCGGCCACGGCTGGATCAAGGACTTCGCTGAAGCGTGGCCCGAATCACTCACCAAGGTCAACGGCTGGACCAGCCACCCGTACGGCAAGCCGCGCGAAGCCGCGCACGAAGGCAATAACGGGATTCGCTCCGCGAAGGTCCAGCACGAAAACGCCGTGGCCTGCGGCTTCAACACCACCGGCACTAACAACTGGTGGGTGACCGAGTTCGGGTACAACGTCGGCGGCGCGGAAGAAAAATCCGAATCCGTCAAAACGAATGCGGAACAGGCGTCGAAACTTCAGGAAGCCCTCGAAGAACTCCAGGAATTTCACTCAGAAGGCTGGCTAAAGGCGGTCTTCGCCTACGCCGACGAAGATGGCGGATGGACCCTCTGGGGCAAAGAAGCTCAGACGGTCCTCACGACTTGGGCGGCGGCGCACGCCGTCGAAGAAGAAGCTCACACCGAACCGCAGCCGGAAGCTCCCCCGTCCCCTGAAGCGGCACCGCCTGGCACCCTGAGCGAAACGGCCGAGCGCGTCTACGACCAGCTCGCGCCCACGTTCTTCCGCCAGGACGGACAGCACAGCTTCTCTGGCTGGAACTTCACGAGGGCCTTGGCGTCGATGATCGACCCCGCAGCTCTCGTTGTCCAGCCGCAGGCCGACAAACCGCCGTACGCCGTCCTCTTCGACATGACCACCTGCCCGACGGAATGGCTGCCGTGGGTGGCGCAGTTCGTTGGCATCATGCCGTCGAAGATCGAAGCGCTCATCGCGCGCGGACAGGAAGCGCTCGCCCGTGAATGGATCGAACATCCGATCCAGTTCAACCGGGGCAAGGTGTCGGCAATGGAACTCGCCGCCCGCGCCACGCTCACGGGTACGAAAGTCCTGTACTTCTACGTGAGGTACAACGGGGAAGCGTTCACCATCAAGGCCGCGAGTCTCGCCGGCCAGACGCCGAACCCGAAGGAAACCAAGGCCGCCATCGAATCCATGATGGCCGCTTGGTGCCACCTCGAATACGAAACGGTCGAAGGTGGAACTCTCGGCCTGCTCGAAGCGTCGCATCCGAAAGTCTCGGAAGTCGAATCCGCACACGCGACCACGCGCGACGCCGAACTCCATCCCGAAAAATAGGTGACAGATGGCAGTCTCCGGTAAAACGGCTCGGCGCTCGCTTCCGTATCTCGAAACGACGGACGCCCCGAAGATCCACGAAGCGCAGCAGCTCCTCGCCAACGCCCTCGACAACGATGTCATCGGCGGCCAGGGCACGCTCGCGGAACGACCCGGCTCGCCGTTCATTCGGGGTCGCCTTTGGTACGTCAAGGGCGACTCGACCGCGATCAACAACGGCATCATGTGGTGGGACAACGGCACCGGATGGGTCGCCGTCAACGGGACGACGGTCGCAGGCAAACTGATCGCCAACCCGGAAACACAACGACACGAAGGTAACCCCGTCTGCGGGAACACGAACCTGGGGCAGTACGAAGAAACTGCCATCCAGTTCACAAACGCCTGTGTCGCCGCTTGGTGCGAGTGGATCGTATACACCGACAGCGCCAAAAAAGCTCCCGGTGTGGCGAACTTCAACGCCGCCGCCCAGCCGAACGGGAAAAGCGTGATGGTCTACTTCCAGAGCAACTTCGGCGCCCTCCTCTACCCAATCGTGATCGTCCATGCGATTGGCTACTAGGTCAACGATGAATGACACACACACGCAGGCGGTCGCGGATCGCTCAACTAGCTTCCCGCTGGCCGTTCGCGGGGATCGCTCTCGGCGGCCTGCTCAATGTCGTCGGCCTGGTCAGGAACGAGGCCGATCTCATCGGGACGGGGGCAAACGTGCTCGCCTTCTCGATCTGGTACGCGGGGCGGCGATCAGGGTCCGGGTAGGACCCCAGAGCGCGATCACCCTGGCCGTTGAGGGTTTCTCGGTCCTCGCTGCCGTCAACGGGTTCGTGCTGCCCATGCTCGGCATTCACTTCCTCTAGTGAATGCCTCGGGTGCGCACTTCTGGCTCAACGAACTCTGGCACCCGCTCAAAGGGCTGGGCTATCAGTTCTGGTCGGGCGTCGAGTCCGCCGTGCAGTCAGCGGTCGAAAAACTGATCTACGGAGTCGTGGCTGTCGGTCTGTGGTGGGAGCACCACAACTGCCACGAGCACGGGTGCCTTCGGAAGGCGAAACGCAACCGCACCCACTGCAAGAAGCACCGTCACTGCGAATCCTGAAAGGGGCGCCCTTGACTCGCTCCCTCGGCCGGAACACGCCGGCTGACTTCTCGCACGTCGAGGCGGCCCCGCTCCACGCGGCGTCCCAGCTCCTCGTGCCCAAGCCGGTCACCATCGGCGTCAACTGGTACGAAGACTTCGACCAGCCCCGTCAGACCTCAGACGGCTCGTGGCATCTCCCCGAGGCGCACGCGATCCGGGGCCAGATCCGGGGCGGCCATTGCATCACGCTCGGCCCGATGGGCTTCATGGCCACGCCGGACAAGGTGAAGTTCATCGAAGCGCTCTGGCGTTACTACAACCAGGGTCCCGAAGGCGCCTGCGAGGGCTTCGGCCACGCTCACGCTCAGTCCATCGAGGTCGGCGGCTTGTACGACGGCTTCCGCCTCTACGACGACGCGCGCAAGATCGAAGGGACCTTCCCGTCCGGCGAGGGCACGACGAATCACGCCGCTGTCCAGGCCCTCCAGAACGTCGGCATCGCCCCGCAGCCCGGGACCGAATGCCAGCGTGAATACAAGGGCGACGCGACCTACGTCAAGCCCGTCACGGACGTCAGGTGGACGAAAGACGCCCAGGAAGTCCTCACCGCCCTCGGGCGCCTCAACGCGGCGGCGATCCCCCTGCTGAATAGCTGGGGTCTGACCTACCCGTGCGTAGTCTGGCTGCCCGTCACAACTCTCGCCCGCCTCTTGGAGGAGGACGGCGAAGCGGATTGCTGCACCGGCTGATCCGCCACCTCTCACCCGCGAAGGGAAGACATGCCTCTCAACCGGATCGTGGCTCTCTGCACGCCACTCTTCACCGCTGTCGCCGGGGTCGTCTCCGGCTACGCCGCCAAGTACGGCTTCCATCTGGACCCCACTCAGGTCGTTGCAGTCGAGGCACTGGCCGCCACCTCCGCCGCCGGCTCCGCTCTGAAGTGGCTGCATGGCTCGCAGAAGGTCGAGGCGTATGCCGCCGAGGCCGCGCGCGTCGAGAAACTGATCGCCGCCGAGCTGGCTCAGGCTGGTGTCAAATTCTCGCCCGACGAAGTCGAGGCGAAGCTCCAGGCTCTCATCGCTCAGCTCGCCGCCGACGTCTCCGGCAAGGCTTCCGCCGAGGCTGCCGCCCGCAAGGCTGAAGACGACCGCAGCGCTGCCGAGCAGGCTGCCGGCGAGGCCCGCACGGAGCTGACCACCGTCCAGGCTCAGCTCGCCAACGTGCAGGCCGCCATCACGCCCGACCCACAGCCGGAGCAGCCAGCGCCTTCTCCGGCGTCCGCCGTGGTCGTAGACGCACCCGCAGGCCGCTCTCCCGAGCCGCCCGCGTCCGACGTGAGCAGCACCCTCCCCAGCTCGTAGTGCGTCGCCTCGCAACCGCCGTCCTGGCCAGCCTCGCGCTGGTCGGGGCGGGCGGCACCGCGCAGGCCCAGACCACTCCGCCCGCGCCCGTCTGCGGTACTCCGCACGGGCAGATTGACGGCGCCCAGGTCGGCTGCACCTCCTCATCGGGGTTCGGCATCTCGGGGTCGTCCATCCACATCGACGCGGTTGGCCTGGGCCAGATCGAGGTCAACGAGAACGTCTCGCGCTCGCGCTACTGCCCCGAACCCGACCCGGTCCTCGGCTGGGCCGTGCCGACTCGGGCCTTCGGGGAAACGGAAGGCATCCGCATCGGCTCTGCGTGTATCTCGCACGCACAGGCGGAAGCCAACCTGAAGCGCCTGGTCGAAGCTCGCTACCAGTGGGCCGTCCGGGGCCTCGGCATGAACCTCAACCAGTGTCAGGTCAACGCGCTGGACGACTTCGTGTGGAACCTCGGCGCCGGCATCTTCTCCGGCTCCCTCCGGGGCGAGATCCAGCATCGTCAGTGGAGCGCGATACTCGCGTACGACCACGCGGGCGGCGCGGTGATCGCCGGCCTCTTTACGAGGCGTCACCTGGAGTACCGCTGGCTGACGGAGCCGTGCCACGACAACCCGCTCACGCCCGCACAGATCCGCGCCGAGCGCCTGAAGCAGCTCCACGCGGACGAGGGCGAGCTGAGGGTCCTCCGAGGCCGTCTGGCGACCCTCCGCAGGGTCATGGGGACTCGCCACTGCTCGCACCGCAAGCACGACGCCACGTGCAAGCGCTGGGCGCACGAAGGGTACGTCGATCACGTCAAGGGCTATAAGCTTGATGGCTCGGTTGTCGCCCTGAAGCGGGAGCTGGGGATCAAGTCCGCGAGAGCGGCGACGACGGGGCCGAAACGGCACATACGTACTGCGCGCCCCGCCGTCCCGCACGCGATCCTGGTCGCCTACGCCGAGGCGGTCCACCTGGGCCACGCGCACATCCCCTACGTCTTCGGCGGGGACACGCTGCGGGGTCTGGACTGCTCGAAAGCGGTGAGCTGGGACTTCCGCGTCGCGGGCCTGGTCCACCACCTACAGGGCACGTGGGAACTGGAGCATTGGGCTGACCGTGGTGTCGGTCGCTACATGACGCTCTGGGTCATCGACTCGATCTCCGAGCACCACACGATCCTGGAGTTCGACCTCCCCGGGCACGGCCGCCAGTTCTGGGCCGCGCAGCACACGGGGACCTTCGTCGGCTTCTACCGCACGAGCCGCGCTGCCGTGGCGGGCTACAACGCCCGTCACCTGTAGGTCTGCCCCACCCCTCCGCATCATTCACTCATGCACGCAGCCCACGCCGCTCGATACGAGGCTGAGAGTGCAAAAACGCCCCTCGATCTCAGGTGCTTCACCTGTGGGTCGGGGGGCGTTTTCCCGTCTTCCGAGGAGGCAGTTTGTCACGCCCCAGCAACGACGTAGTAGCCGCCGCCGTCCAGACGGCCGGCTCGATCCGCAAGGCCGCCCCCGTGCTCGGCGTTCACGAGCGCACCGTGCGCCGCTGGCTGGAGGACGACTCGATCCTCACCAACGACGGCATCGGCATGAAAATCCTCGCCATCGACATCGAGACGCGGCCGAACCTCGCGTACGTCTGGGACCTGTGGAACCAGAACGTGAACCTGGACGCCCTGGTTGAGACGGTGAGCGTCTTCTCCTTCGCTGCCAAATGGCTCGGTGAGCCGACCATCGAGTTCAAATCGACGTTCCACGACGACAAGGAGTCGATGATCCGTCGCGCCTGGGATCTCCTTGACCAGGCCGACGCCGTTGTTCACTACAACGGGATCAAGTTCGACGTTCCCCACTTGAACCGGGAGTTCGTCACCCTCGGCCTCAATCCGCCGTCGCCCTACAAGCAGATCGATCTCCTGCGGACGGCCAAAAAACAGTTCCGCTTTCCGAGCAACAAGCTCGCACACGTCTCTGAGGCCCTGGGCCTCGCGGGCAAGGTGAAGCACTACGGCTTCCGCCTTTGGCTCGACTGCATGGCGGGCGACCCTGAGGCGTGGGCGATCATGCGCGAGTACAACATCCAGGACGTCGCGCTGCTCGAAGACCTGTACGAGCGGCTGAAGCCCTGGATAGTCAACCACCCGTCGCTCGCAGCGATGTACGCGTGCGACGTCTGCCCGACGTGTGGCTCCGACAGCATCGTCCGGGACGGCTTCGCGGTCCTGAAGACGGCGCGCTACCCCCGCTTCAAGTGCCGGAGCTGCGGTACGTGGTCACGCGGCACGAAACGAGTGGACGGCGTGACCGTCACGGAGCTGGCGCGATGATCCGGCGTGCGGTCGTCAGGGTTCTCTTTCCGCCTGCGCTTGTGGTGGCGTCTCTTTTCGACGGCCTCACTGCTGCGTGGCGCGAGGGTCGTAGGGCGGCGCGCTCGACCTGGCACAACTGCCGGGACGAACTGCGCTGGATTCTTCGCCCCGACGAAGGCGTGACGGTTCATCGCGTCGGCCTCATTCCGCACCACTACGGCGGCGGCTGCATGATCGAGCTTTTCCAGCACGATCTTGTGGTCCTGGAGCCGGCTGACAGTCGCCCAGGCCGCCCCGGCGTGGTCGTCACCGGAGAGATGGTCTACCGGATGGGCGAGGTCGCCGCGTACGAGGCTGCGGTGGCGCGATGAGCCACCGGGCGTTCGAGTTCATCGCGGTTCTCGGGGGCGTGGCGCTCTGCTACGCCGCCGTCATCTGCTTCTGCTTCTGGTGGATGCTGAGCCGCCGCACGAAGCGACTGCGCTTCCAGGTGAACCACACCGCCCTCTCGCCTACCGGGGCGCCGGCCGTGGCGCTCGGCCTTCGGGTCGGGTACTGGCCGTGCCTCGGAGGCCCGTTCGTCCAGCTCGCACTTGCAACCCGGCGCTACGACCTCTGGTACGGGCGCCCCAGCTATCGAGGGGTCGCGACGGAATGTCGGGACCTCAGGCGCCGCCTTCGTGAACACCTGTAAGTGGGGACACGATAAGGATGCTGTCGGCATGTGGCCTAATGGCTACTGCCGAGAGTGTAGCCGCAACGCCACGAGGTCCAAACAACGCGACCGACTGGAGCGGCTTAGAGCGATCAAGTATGAACGGGGCTGCCGTGATTGTGGATCACGAGTAAATCTACACTTCCACCATCGCGACCCGGCAGAAAAGAGTTTTACCATCTCAAATATGGTGGCCCGTAGGGGTATGGGCGCCCTTCTGCGGGAGGTCGAGAAGTGCGACGTCTTGTGTGCGGATTGCCACTCACTTAAGCATGGCGGGCAAGTTTTCAGGTGTCCCGACCAATACCGAGTCGATGAAGCAGTAAAACTTTTGCGCAAGTACGCGCCGGAGCTTCTAGCGGAGGGGTTCACATGAGGTCTTCACCCAACCACATCACACTCGGGGATATCGTGAATGTCCAGCTCCCGCACCGCCTGCTCCGGGGCGCTGAAGTCGTCGGCTTCTTGGAGGGCCAGGTGCAGATCATGGTGCCCCACATCCTTGGTCCGATCTCCGTCCCCTTCAGCGCCGTCTCATGAGCCTCGCGCGCGCCCGCCAGGGGGACATCGTGCAGGTCGCCGGCTCGCTCTGGCGTGTGCTCGACAAGGAGCCGCGCCGTCTGCGTGTCGCCTCGGTCGGCTCGACGTCGATCAGGTGGGCCAAGGCTAGCGAAGTCGAGACGATCTGGAGGCGCGTATGAGCAGCACGCAGGAACAGAACGAGGAGCGCCTGGCGGATCTGGAGTTCGCTGAGTACGGAGAGTGGGTTGTCTTCACGATCAACGCCGTCGCCGGAAAACTGAAGCTGGAGGAGGTGGCGACCGTCCGCGCCGTTGACGCCGAACTCGCCATCCTCAACGTCGCTGAGGCGAACCCCATGAAGGCGACGAACCGCATGTGTGCCTTCCCAGCCACCGAGGTCACGGGGAGGCGCGTCAAGGTCACGCACCACGCCTCTATTGTGCCTGAGTAGGCCATTCGTTTAGCGGTTGAGCCCCAGCGCGTAGCATCGCAGCACACGCCTCCGCAAACCTCTTCGTCATATGTCGGACCATCCCCCCATCGCGGTATTTAAGTACGACCTTCGTCGTGCTACTGTCGCACGGCAGCGAACGCCTCTACCCCCAATCCCCCGGTTCCAAACCGAAAAGATTGTCAGGAGGCGGACACGACTAGGAGGACACTATGAGAGGAGCAGGATGCCGGATGGACCGCCGCGCTTCAGTCACGGAGGATGGAACCCGTGGACCGACCCCCCGCCAGCCGAGGCTGTGGAACGGAGCCTAAGCTGGCTGGGGGAAGTCCTCAGGGCGGAGGGAAAGACGGTCCTCCATACCGTACGGGTTGAGGATCAACTTCTCTCCGATGGGGAGATTCCGGCCGCGTAGGACTTCGATTGACCGGAAAGCCCTGTGGGCCGCCTCACCAAGCTTTGCGGGGTTTTCCGTAACTTCTCGTGGTGTTATTTGCTCTCGTTGGAGCTGGTCGCGCGTCTGCTCGGCCAAGACATGCTTAGCCTCCTCGACGGCCCTTATTCGCGCCTCCTGCATCTCATGGTACTTGCCGCCGAGCGCGCGCCTCATCGTCATGTCGGACGCGAAGGCGTACAACTCCGCTTCGGCGTCGTCTAGGGCCTCCTGTGCCGCTGCTGTGTCGGTCGCCGGCTCCGCCTGGATCGTAACGCCGATGCCCGCGAGCATCCGTTCCCAGGCGAAGCGCACGTAGTCCTCGGCGCGCTCGGCAGTAACGACCGCTGGCGCGTCGCATTCGGTCTCCCCTTGGTGGCCTTGCCTGTCGTATTTACAGCGATAGACGCGCACCGATCCGTCCTTAGTGCGCTCGCCGTCGATCACGCGATATTTCGACGTTGCGCTACCGACCATCGGCCGCTTACAGTTGGCACAGAGCAGCACGCCCGAGAGCGGGTACTCGTGCGACTTGCGTTTCTTGGATTTCGCTGGCACCTGGGCTGCCTCCCATTCACCTCGATTGACCAGAGCCTTGTGTGCCGTGGGGTTGACGAACTCGCCGTGGACGATTTCCCCGAGGTAAGTCCTCGACCCGAGTATGCGCCTCAGCACCGCCGTTGTCCACGTGCGCTCGGGGTGAGCTGTGCGCAGCATCTCGACGCCGGCAGGGACGCCCTCCGCCGCCACCACGCGGTAGACGCGCTTCATTAGCGGTCCATCCTCGGGGTGTGGCTCCAGCACGCCGCCGGGGCCTCTCTCGTAGCCGATGATCGGTGGCGCGATGCGGACTCCTCGCTTGACGGCTCGCTCCTTGGCGGTCTTCCAGCCCTCCGCGATGTTGTCCCTCTCCAGGGTCGCCACGGCGAGCAGAATCGTCAGGATCATTTTGCCGAAGGCGCCCGTCGTGTCGATGTCCTCCTGCACGAGCGCCAGGTGCGCGTCCGCAGCTTCGATCCGCTCGACGTCCTTGATCGCTTCCGAGACGTTGCGAGCGAAGCGGTTGAGGCGCCAGCACGCTACACCTTCGGTTTCCCCCGCCTCGATCCGGCGGACGGCCTCGCGGATGCCAGGCCGCTGCTGCGTGCCGCCGGAGTGGTCCTCGTCTTCGTGCCACTTGACGATCTCGATTCCACGGTACTCAGCCCACCGTTCAATCGCCTCTCTCTGGACCTTCGGAGAGATGTACCCCGGTCCCGCACGACCCATCCGCTTCGACACACGCACGTAGCCGTCCATGCGCCTGGGTTTCGCTTTGGTCACTTGGCGAGCCTTTCCGCTTCACGAGCTGCTTCCTTGATGTCGCGGGCTTCACGCTCGGCCGCTTCCGCGTTCTTCTGCTCCGTGCAGGCATGTTCGTAGCGCGGCTCCAGTTCGGCCGCTTCGCAGGGCCTACCCTGCTGCGCCGCCGTGCGTGCAACTTCGCTTGCCGTCGATCCGCACCCGGCAGCGATCAGCGCCAGCGCCACCGCTACGATCAGCGGGAGCCACTTCCTTGGGTGTGTCATTCCTAGTCTCTCTCTTCTTCCTGCATTGACAGTCCTGCCGAGATCCAGCATACACAAGGCCCCGCAGGCGTCAAGCTCGGCGCCCCTATGAGACTCCCCGAGAAGCACTCGAAATGGTGGAGCCTGATCGTCGTCTGCATTGTGTCTGGGATGCTGCTGCTGGACATCACGGGACTTGTAGACACGTCCACGGCGGATCATTCCCGCAGGAGCTTTTAAATTGGTCCGGAGCGTGGTAGAAATAACACAGCCCCCCGCCACGCCAAAGCGCAACGAGGGGCTGCTCGACTAGGAGGAAACATCGAGAATCCCCACAGAGGGGGACACGCCATGAATCACTCCGGGGATGAAGTCTAGCGTCTAAACAGACGCCTTAGCAAATGGCCCAGCGAGTAGACGGGAATACGAGTCTCGTATTGCACCGACCACGCCGCTAGACCGAGCTTGCTCATTGGAACCACTCCCGCTCGATTGTCCACCAGCCGACCTTCACGAACAGCGCCCGGTATCCGATCTGCGGGTGGCGCGTGAAGCGAACGAACAGCGGGCCGATCCAGCGTTTGCGCACGATCACTTGCCGCCCTCCTCGCTCATCCACTCGGGGATCGCGTCGGGGATCTGGATGCCGTCCGCCTCCTCGCGCTCTCCCTGGCCAACGCGCCGGCCGACCTGGAACGCATCCAGGCAGGCCAGAAACAGCGCGTCTTTGTCGGAGATGCCGTTCGAGCGGTAGTGGTTGAAGCACGACGCCCAGGCCACGCAGAGCCGGTCCGCGAGGTCGCCCTCGTCGGTCCCGAGTACGCGCTCCAGACGCTCGCTAAACCTCTCCAGGCCCCGCATTGATTCCTCGCCTGCGAGCTGGACCACGGCCGCTTCGATGCGCTCATCGGTGGTCATGCGGTCGCGCGCCCGATCTGGATACCGGACGACATCGCCTCGCAGATTCCGGCGAGGATGCCTTCCTCGATGTCGCCGCCCTGGGCCTTGACCTGGACGGAGACTTCGTTGAAGCGTTCCGCGACGCCAGCGGCGAGCCGCAGGATCGCGTCTTCGCCCACCCCGGGGAACAGCTCCCCGAAGATGTCCGAGAGCGAGCGGCCACCCGGCCGGTGCTCCGCTTCGAGCCTGCCGATGGCTTCACCGAACGCGATCTCGGCCTCATTCAGCTCGCGCCCCACGCCCGCTTCGAGGAGGGCTGCGCCTGTCTTCTCCTCGGGGGGCATCAGAAGGGCACGTCCTCGTCGGTCGCTGCCGGCGCCGAGCTGCGCTGCGAGCCGGAGCCACTGCTCTCGCCCTTGGTCTGGAGGAACTGCACGGAGTTGGCGATCACCTTCACGGCCTCGCGTTTGCCGTTGTCGCCGTCCCACTCGCGCCACTCCAGGCGGCCGTTGACCGCGATGCGGTCGCCCTGACCGCAGTACTTGGCGACGTTTTCGCCGGAGCGGCCGAAGACGGTCACGTTGAAGAAGTTGGGGCGGTCCTCGTAGGATTCCCCGTTCTTCTGGAGGCCGTTGACGGCGATGCGCAGCTCGCACACGGAGCTGCCGCTCGGCAGGGACCGCATCTCCGGGTCCCGGGTGAGGCGGCCCACGAGGGCCACCATGTTGATGTCGGCTGCCATGCCTACGCTCCTATCTCGAACGGTGTGGTCTGGATCGCGTAGGCAATTGCCGACGCCTTGTTGATGCACAGGAAGCTCCGGAGAGCGTTCGTGTTGCCTTTGTGAGTGCGCGAGCGCATCCCGAGGTCGAAGCGGAACTGGTTGCCGTTCCGTTCGGCCCAATTACTCTTCTCGCCGGTCAGCCGCTTCAGGTGGTCGGCGGCGTCGCGGGCGATGTCCGTGAGCGGCGTTTCCGTGCGGTGCATGAACTCGGCCACCGCCTCGCGCAGGGGCGCGGTCGGCATCAGCGCTGAGCGCAGAAGGCCCCGGATCGTCGTGCGCTCACCGAAGGCCGTGACCTTGCCCACTTCCCCGAGGCCGAGGAAGAACGCGTCGTGCGCCCTCGCGTGGCCCAGCCACCCGATGACTTCCTCGGTGCTGTAGCGCGGCGGGTCACCGGGGTCCCCGTAGCAAGTGGCCTCCGAGATCGCCCGACAGCCGAGCGCGATGTCGCCGGACTCCTTGGCGTGGTGTAGCTGGGCGGTCAGGATCTCCTCGCGCCCGTCGAGGTAGCTGTCCAGCTCCCTCTCTTCAGCCCGTTCCTCGGGCGTGGATACGTGATCGTCAACTGGCAGTGGCGGAAGCACCGTCGGCCCTCTCCGTTCTCTGTGTTTACGTCCTAGTCGATTGGGGTACTACAACAGCCCCAGACACATTACTTCCGCGAGCGGCAGACTTTTCCTGCCTAGAAGCAGAGCTGGTCAAGTTCCCCGCTACTTGCGGGAGATTTCTCGTTTCCGGAGTCGGGCTTCGGACCGTTCGGCGCCGGCTTGGGGGTTGCCTCCTCCTCGGGCGGCTCCGGTTTCTGGCCTTTCAGGAGGAGCAGGTACTCGTCGCTGATGAGCGTCGGCGCCCCGTTGGCCTCCGCGATCTGATGGAAGCGTTCGAGCTTCGTCTCGTCGCGGCAGACCAGCTCCAGGTCGTCGTACTTGACGCCCGTCTCCGGGTTCGTGTAGTGCCCCACAGCGAGGCCGTCGATGGCGCGCGCGATGAACTCGCCTTCGTAGCCTTCCTTCAGGCGTTCGAGCACTACCTTCATACGCTTGGGGCCGAACTTCCAGCCCTTCGACTTTTTCAGCCGCTCGGCGTAGTAGCGGGCGACGGCTTTGGCGATCTTGCCGTAGTCGTCTTCGGTGAGGCGCCTGGACAGCTCGGTCCGCTGCGACGCGATGATCCTCAGGTCGTTGATGTGCTCCTGCGAGAGGAGCTGGATGTCGCGTTCGAGCATGGCGATCCGCGCTTCGAGCTGCGCGATCTCCGGCACCGGGCGAAGGCTGTCGTCGCCTCCGCCCTTCACCTCGCCCGTCTCGGGGTCGAAGCTCACTTGCCGGCAACCTGCTCTAGGAGCGGACGACGAATCGCGTGAGCGAGCGTCTGACCCTCTCCCCCGGTCACGGGTGCGTCGAGGTGGCGCAGGATTCGCTCCCACTTCGACCAGGGGAGGGTCACCGTTAGCTTCGGATCGGGCGCCATCAGTACGCCTCGACCCAGGACGTAGCCGAGCGCGATTGAGCTTCGACCGTCTCGTGTTCATGCTCGCCGCAGCGCGGGCACAGTGGCCCCGAGTAATCGCTGAGCCGTCGAACACGGCTGCAACCGAGACAGCGGACAGGATCGTCCCTGACGCTCACGCGACGCACCATTCCCGCTGCACGTGCGGCTTGGCGTCGGACATGACGCCGACGACCAGCGGTCCACGGTCGCCCAGGAGGCGAAGCGGGGTCGGGAGGTAGATGACGTGTGCGCGCGGGCGGTTGTGACGCCGCCGACGGCGACGCTTCTGCTTGGGTGCCATGTGGACTCCTAGTCGCGGGTTAGTGAAAGGCCCTGCGGTGTCGCTCAACTGCCCGCCTCGATTAGGTGCCACGCACGCGCGTCCGCCTCACAGCGACGTCGAGCAACGATCACCTCGTCAAGCGAGCTGGCGCGCTTCTTCCCGTTGCACGGGTTACACGCCGGCGCTACGTTGTCGAGGGCGTAGCCGAGCGCGTTGTCCACGCGATCCACCGTCGCCCTCACTGTCGCCGGAGCGCCGCAGTACCAGCACGGCTCCGACTGGAGCTTCATCACGTCGTCAACCGTCAGGTGACATTCGAGGCCAGCCCTCCGTGCTCGATTGCGCATGTTCTGGAGGGCGCGCTTGGCGCGACCCCGTGCGGTCGCCTCGTAGCGCCGCTCGTTCTCGCGCATCCTGGCCCTGGCGCTCACTTGGTCCATCCGTCCGATCCCGCCTCGCGGCTCCAGTAGCCGCACGCTTGCGCCGTCTCCCTGTCGGCTCTCACCAGACGCACTTCCTCCATCGCCGCGCGGTCCTCGTATTCCGCGATCAGTAGTGCCTCGCGGGCGTCGGCCACGGGCTTCTCGCCCTTCGCCATCGCCTCGGCGTTGGTGGCGCCGTACTGGTCCTTCATGCGCGGCATGGCGAGCGCGAGCTGCTTGCGGTACTCCTTCTCCGCAGCGGCCAGCGCCGTGCCCGTTTCTTTCGTGCGTTCGATGGCGGCCTGATGCTGCCGGCGGACCGTCATCGAGGACCGCCTGAAGGCGGCGTAGTCGTACGGCTCGCCCCCGATGAGGTCGCCGTCAACGACCTCCATCAGCTCACCTGTGTTGACGTCAGCGACGACTCTCATCGGAGACTCGCAGCCTCAGCCCTTGGCGACTTTGCGCGCGAGTTTCGCGGCCAGTTTCTTGCCGTCGGACGTCAGCTTGTACAGGTGACCCGGACGGCCCGTGCCGCCCTTCTCCACCCCGGCGAACTCGACCAGGCCCTTGCCAGCGAGCACCTTCAGATGCCCGATGTCACAGCCCAGCGCCTTCGCCGTCTGACCGACCCGCGACCCCTTGAGGCCGAGGACGATCTGCTCGTAGCGTGTCAGCGTCTTGGTGCTCACTGTTTCCCTTCGGTCTGGTGACGAATCACCTCGATTGCCGCGACCGCAACGGCCGCGACCTGTACAAGCTCGGTGACGTATGAAGCGACGGATGCGTCAGCGTCCTGGTCGCCCCACTCGTTGATCGCCTTGGCGACCTCACCGACCTCCTCTGTCAGGATCGACAGAAACTCGTGCGGGTCCTTGTGGTGCTGCGGACCCCAGAGCGCGTCCTGGCGCTCCCTCTCGGCCACGACCTCGCGGATGACCTCACGCATCGTCGGCTCCCAGATGGCCGTGCGCCACGCGCCCTCGGTCATCCGCTCTGCGATGCGCTCGCGGCGCGCAGGACCCATGTGCGGGACGGGGATCTGTACGACCTCACCCATTCTCGACCGCCTCCTCACTGTCCAGCCACGCTTCGAGATCGACGGCCTGGTCCACGTTGAGGTGACCGATCTTGCCCGTGTGTACGAGCGTCAGGATCTTCGCCTCGAAGACCGGCGCCAGTGTCGGCGCCTCACCCTCGTTCTCCGGCACGTTCACGAGGCCCTTGGCCTTCGCTTTCAGCAGGATCTCCCGCGCGCGGTCCTGCGGGATTTTCGTGGCCGGCGGGCGGTCGGCGTCTTTGTGCTGCTCCGTCTCGCCGTTCCCACTCGTCGCGTCCGTCTCGGGGTCGTCCCCGGTCGGGATCAGGAACAGGTCGAGCAGCATGTACTTCAGGGCGCCCGTGAACGCCTTGTAGAGGCCCTTGTCGCCGCCAGTGTCGGCGCCTTCACCAACCCACGGGATCACGATGGGCGACTCGCCCGGGTCCTCGACGTTGATGAAGGTGTATGACAGATCGACGTTCGTGATGAAGCCTTTGCCGCCACGCGCGTCGAGGTGCTGGATGTTGCTCGCGCCGGGGAGCACGATCACCTGGCGCTCGTACAGCTCCTTGCGGATCGCGCGGAGGACGTTCGCCGCCTCGACGTAGTCGTATTTGTGGTGGTCGTTGCGACCGGTCTTCTCCATGCCGTCCACGACGAGTGCGACTTCAAGCAGCTTCTCGGGAAGCGTCTTGGGCTGCACCTCGACGTCCGGCGTCGTGTCAGTCTCGTTGCTCACTGTTACTCCCTAGTCGGAAAAGCGATGCGTAAGTTCTACGCAGCGTTGGGGCAGACGCTCCAAAGCCCCTTGGCGCAGGCGAGCTTGCCCTGCTTTTTCATCGAGTACATGAGGCCCTTCACCATCCGAGCGTCGCCGCCCTGGATAGTGACATCCTTCATGCGGGCGGGAAGCTGCGCGGTGACTTCGTCCTCGCGTCGCCCGCGCCGCCTCTCCTCGGGGTCGCCGGCTTCCACGCGCCGGATCGACCGGAGCGCAGCGGCATACCCTTCAAAGTCCTCAGGCGTTGACCACGAAGGCACGAAGTCGTACGTCCCGTCGGGATGGGTATTGAGGATGAACTGAGCATCTGTCGGCGGGAAGCCCATCTCGACGCGCGCCAGCTCGTACCCCGACAACTGCGGAAAGTGCGTAGTCGGGTAGACGCCCTTCGACGTCTTCAGGTCGATGAGGCAGAGCGCGGACCCCTTCATGTCCGCCTCGGCGCGCACGCGCTCGGCCTGCACGCTCTCGTGGTCCTCGAACAGCGGGACCAGTTGCTCGGCCCCGAGCAGCGCCTCGATGTCGTAGCGGCCCGCGACGCCCAGGCGCTCACTTGTCACCTGCACCTCGGTCGCAGTGAAGATAGGCCGGTAGTCCACGAACCACTTGAGGAGGGCCTGCGCGTGTCCGCGATGTTCGTCGTCAATGCCGGACAGGTCGGGCATCGCCTTCTCCTGCGCCAGCGCCTCGAAGACGTCGTGAACCCACGTGCCTCGACTCGCGGCTTTGTCGCGCTGCCCCCAGGGGGTGAGGCCACGCGACTTCAGCTCGCGGTACAGCTCCTCGTTTGACACCTCGCGCCCAGGCTCGCCCCAATCGTTCATCACCTCAAGGGCGCCCTCGCGTCCGATGCGGTAACCCCACGCAGAGGCGATGCCCCACGTCTCCTCGGCGCCCCCGATCTTGGCGACCGTGGACATTCCGAGAAGGGTCGTCCCGTTGAGCGTGTACTTGTGCTCGACCGGCTCGAACTCGGTGGCCGGTCGGTTGATCGCGGGACTCACTGGCCCCGGCTCCAGAGCCAGAACCAGAGCAGCACGAGCAGGCTGCCGCCCGCGTAGCCGCAGAGCGCTTCCCCTAGCTGCGTCACGCTGCCTCCCGAAGCTCGATGTCGGATAGCAGGGCGGCGCCGACGTGGCGCGTGTACGCCGGCGGGATCGCCTCGATGCGCTCGGCCTTGGTCATCCAGTCGATGCCCATTGCGTCGCGCGCGTTGGCGAGCGTGCAGTTGCCGCCGCCCGCCACCTGGACGAACGAGACGTCCTGGTCGAGCTTCCCGTAGTGAGACTTCCGCTTGTCGTAGGTGAATACGAGCGGATGCGGGCCGTGCTCAGGCTCCTCGATGTGGAAATTCGCCTCGAAGAGGCGATGCCTCAGGACGCGCAGACCCGGGAACATCGTCCCGCAGAGCCGGACGGCATTGCGCAGCGGCGCGCCCTCGACGTTCTCGATCACCCACGGCAGCCCGGATGCTTCGAGGGCTTCGCGTGTCGGGTCGATCAGTTCGGGGTACTCGCGCCCCGTACGTTTCTGGAGGTCTGAGTACGCCTGGCACGGCGGCGATGCATGAATCCCCGCGAAGTCGCGCAGCCAGTAGCCGCCGCTCTCTCCGTTCGCCGCTATGCGCCCGCCCACGAGTAGCCACTCCATCGTTGAGAGAGCGTCTGCCTCGAAGAAGGTGAACGGATACCTCGGCTGTGGCTCGATGTCAATTCCTACGACGTCGAAGCCCGCTTCGTGGTAGCCCTGGGCCGCGCCGCCGGCGCAGCAGAACAGATCGAGCAGCAGTGGCCTCACGGGATCAGCCCCTCGGGCCAGACGTCGCCGTTACGCGAGCACGCAAGGCGCTCGTATGGCTCTAGGATGCGGAGCTGGAGGTCGATCTTCGCGCCGTCCAGCGCGCCCATGACCTCAGCGAGCGTCTGATATTTCAGCCCCTTGAGCTGGATGAACTCGATGAGCTGCTTTGTGATGGTGTAGGTCAGCTCGCCGGCCGTCTCCGGCACGCGCTCGCCCGCGTCTATCTCACGCTTCACACCCTGGTCGATGTAGGGCATTACGCGCTCCGCTCGTAGGGGCGGCGGTCGTCAACGAAGGTGCCAGCGTCCATTGCCGCGAGAGCGACGTGAACGTTCGCGCCGACGTGCGCCAGGTGGTGAAGACCGGAGTCCTCGGCAACGTCCTCACCGAGTATCCAGGCCGCCATGTGCCGTCTGATCGCAGCGACGTAGACCCGCGCGTTGATCGGCGTGTCCGTGTAGTTGCGCACGCCATACTTCCCGGCGCCGAAGGCGAGCGCCCTGGAGATCGCGTCGTCCGCGACTGGCTCCAGCATGTCGAGCGGGGCCTTGCCGTTCTTCTGTGCATCGACGTCCTTGGGGTTCTGCGCAGGGGTCGCGCCCGTGATCGGTGAATGCGCCTCCGTCAGCGGCAGGAGGTCAATCGGCGGCAGCGGGTCTTCGTCGTCGTAGCGGTAGATCCGCAGATCGCAGAGCCGCGCGACGAACGTCTCCAGACGTGCGCCCCGTGACCTCTCCCAGCCCGGGAGACAGACGATGGCTTCGATTCCCTCGTCAGCGATGAGCTTGACGTCGCGGGCAAGGAAGTCGCCCCACGTCTCACCATTCGAGGAGCCGCTGTCGGGTGCCCCGTCGGGTGACGCGAGTGCCACCTCGCGCGTCTCGGGGTCGTCCAGCTCGGCCGGCGACACGACGTCGTAGCCGCGCGCCCGCAGATCCGCTGCCGCCGCGTCGAACGCCGGGAAGTTGAACTGCGGGATGCCCGTCATGGGTCCGGCGACGTACACCTTCATGCGACACCTCCGCGCGCCCTGTCGATCAGCGCGACCATTGACCGCCGCTCGATGGCGGCTTCGATGTGCGGACGCCGTTCCTCGAACGCCTTGCGCGCGAGTTTCTGACGTCGGACCGACGTGCTCGGCCCCGGGTAGTCGTCGGGTTTGCCGTGCCTCGACTTCACGAGGTTCACTACTTGCGACTGAGGCATGACGCCACGCCACGCGCGACGCCAGAAGCGAGTCTGCGCGCTGTATTCGCGTCTCACCTGCCGCATCAGCAACCGGCGCTGACGACGGTTCATCATCACGACCGGCGCATCCTCCGGCGTGAGGGGTAGCTTCTCCTCAGGCGCTTGCACTTGCCCGCCTCCTCATCGTGTCGCGGGCCGGCTCTGTGAGCGCCCGCTGGTCAGCGGACAGGCGTTCACCTGTCTCAGGGTCGCGGCCAGCCTCTCGACGGACGCGCTTCACGTGTTCTTCGGTGATGCCGTACAGGAAGGCCAGTTCCGCCGGGGGGCAGTTCTCCTCGGCCAGGATCACGGTGCGCGTCTCGCTGCGGATGGTGCGCTGACGCTGACCGTTCGGGTGGTCGCTCATGCCGCCGAAGGCAGCACGACGCTCCAGCTCCGCGATCTTCGCCAACGCCATGACCCGGGCCTTGATCCGCTCGGCTGCGCTGCCGTAGTCCGGCGGCGCCATCGTGCTCGACTTGCCTTTGCTGATGACGTCGCGCCCGTAGTCGATGGCCGTGCCCTGCGACTCCAGGAGGAGCGCGCGCCAGCACCGAACGATGGTGTCGATGCCCTCTCCGATGTTCGCGCCCGTGTTCACGAGTCGAGCACCACGACGATCAGCGTCAGGAGGAACCCGATTAGCAGCGCGGCCAAGCCGACGGCAATCGACCCCCAGAACGGGACCAGAACCCACAGCCACGGCCAGCTAATCGCGCCCGTGAGCTTCAGAAGGACGAACAGGTACGTCAAGCGTCGGGCAGCCCTGCCCGTCACGCGCCCCAGCGCGCTCGCGTTGTCTTTCTCGGTTCTCACTATGCCTCCGCGTGGGTGATTGCCACGGCGAGCGCAGACCAGCCATCGCCGCTCAGCCCGTACAGCGGGCCGGGTGTTGCCTTTTTGCCGATGGCCTTCTCCTTGCCGCCGTAGCGATCAACGAGCGCCTGGCGCACGTTTGCGTCTTTCGCACGCGACGAGTTGCAAAGGTGAAGCTTCACGTCGCGCCTGTAGACCCTGAACGTGTCGATCAGGTTGTGCGTCTCCCAGCGCTCGATGAAGCGACCAATCCAGACGCACGTCTCGAATACGGTCGCGCCGACGGCCATGCCGTAGCTCGCCACCATCTCGATAGCGAGAACGGTCGGTTTGGAGGGCCACTCACGCCAGTCGTCAATGCGTGTCAGCGCCCCCTCGTTGTCACACTTCACCCAAGCGAGGAGGTCCCTCGTGTCGGTGTCGTAGAGAACGAGTGCGGACTGCTCATTGCCCGGGTCGATGCCGAGAATTACCATCGGTGAAAGTATCTGAGCGGGTGGGGCAGACTCCCGCCGCGCGTCGATACGCGCGAGAGATGCTGCCGGCGGCCTTCACCAACGCAATCTGCTCCTCCAGCTTTAGGTACGGCAGAAGATCGAGTTCACCCTCGTCATATATGTCATGGCAGCCGTTGCCGAACTTGATCCGCGAGCAGAGCGGCACAATGATGTCGGGGTCATCGAACCCCTCCCCACCGAGCGAGCGATCCCAGATATGCGCGGCATCGCACCGTTCCGCGAGTTCACCGCAGACGCGACATTCCCCCTCGTCTTCAACCTTCCGGCGCCCGGGGTTCACTGTTGAGCCGCCCAGGCTGCCGCCGCCGCCAACACGTCGCCGTGACACGGCTCCGGCTTGCAGAAGCAGCCGAGCGTCTTTCCGTGTAGCTGTGCAAGCTCCTCAACGGTGATGCGCCCGAGCTGAATCTGTTGCCATAGCCAAACGCGATAGCGGTCGATGGTCGCGCCGCGATCCTGCCCCGGAATGAGGCGAAACGGATTACCCCATCGTCCATCGTGACCGTGCCCAGCTCGCCCTATGTAGACGTCGTACGGCTCGTGCCGTATGTTCACGACGGTCACAGCAGCGTCGCCTTCAGGCGCTCGCGGACAGTCCCGAAGTCGTGCCCCCTCAGCGGCACGGGAAAGCCCCAGAGGAGTGCTGCCAGGTCGTACACGTTGCCGCCCATCGCCCGCCGGCCGCCGAACGGCTCGCAGGCGTAGCAGGCCCAGAGCGTGCCCCGAACGAACAGGCTCGGCGTCCTCTCCTGTCCGCCCTTATGGAAGGGGCATTGCGCCCAGCCCCCGTCGTCCACAGAGCGCATCGTCAGGCGCTCGAAGTAGGTCCGCGCGTCGATCAGCTTCAGCGGGTCGTCGGATTCCCTGAGCGTCGGCGTATGGCGCCGGATCTCGGCCGTCATGCGCTCCAGCCACGCCGCCGGCACATCCGCTAGCGGCACCTCTCCAGGCGCCTCCTCCCACTCATAGCTGCCGCCGTTCGGATGTCGGCTTGGCGCGGCCACGATGTAGCCGTTCGCCTTGATGTCCACGCCTGGGGCCATCTCCTTGCGGAAGCCGCCTCCGGGGTTACGCAGAAGGACGTGGATGCCGCCTCCGCCGGTCAACGCGCGCGGTGTGGCTGGCAGCTTCCCGAGTTGGTCTTCGAGCTGCCAGAGCGAGTCGTCGCCGCCGTTCCGTGGATCGACGTCGATGACGACCAGGCCGCTCGCCTCGCAGTGGATGCCGATACCGCAGCGCGGGTGCGCTTCCCACCATCGAAAGACCGTGGCGAGGTCGGCGCTCGCATCCTTCATGCCGTGCGGGACCAGTCTCCCTTCGGGCTGCTTAGCGCGCGGGCGGAGCGGGAAGACGTGCCAGCCCCGAGCCGCGTAGTCGCACGCGGCGTCCCTGAGTGGCTTCACGAGTAGATGAGAACTTGCACAGCCGCGAGCAGCCATTGACTGACCGCTAGCTGCCAGAAGCCCTCGGCCCAGAGCACGCCTCCGAGCGCCAGATAGGTGAACGCCTGCACGGCGAGCAGGGCTACCTTCACAGTGAATACTCCTTGCGTCGCTTCTTGAACAGCGCACGCAACTCTTCTGCGCTATTTGCAGGCAGTTTTGACACCGCGAGCTTCATGCACTCAGCCAAAGCGTCGCGTTCGTGCTCCACCTGGCCCGCGTAGCGGCGCTCTACCTCAGCTTCCGCGCGTCCCTCCGTGTCGTTGACCAGCTCGGCCGGGATCGCAGTGTTCAATGGGTAGAAGCGTGTGTAGACGTTGCGCTGTGAGACGCCTACGAGCATGACGCCCTCGACCCCCTTGCGCTCCTCCTCCCTCACCTTCAGGAGGTAGTTGCCGGCAGGGTCCCTATACACGACGTTGCTCACGGTCGAGCAAGCTACTCAGCGTTGGGGCAGACCTCCGACGGTGACGTGGCCGCGAGCGCGTCTGCCCCGCGCGACGCATACCCTTCGGGGTGTTGCCCGAACAGACTGCCTCCTCTCCTGGACAGTGACTATCTAGGAGATCAGGGCAGACCGCCTCTCCCGCCGGAGTAAAAGGGCCTTCTGCCGTTGGCAGACCTATCATGTGTAGCGTGGAAAAACTCCACCTTGCGCCCGATCCGACTGGCGAAGGGCGGCCTAACCGCGCACCTCCTGGCCCTCTTGGCCCGCACGGTCCCCGCCCAGAACTTCGACGTACGGGAGCCGTCTTGGACCGATGATCGCCGGCCAGCTCGACATAGAAGAGTGCATCCAGATCGCGGAAGCGGAAGGTCGCATCTGCTCCACATGCTCGACGCCTGAGGACTGCCTCGGCTACGAGCATTGCCCCGATGAGGAGGAGTCAGATGTCTGACGCCCTAGACGCAGCGCTCAAGTCAATCGAGCAGGACTTCGGCCAGGGGTCGATCCTCCACCTGAAGGACAAGCCGCTCCAGCGGGTCGAGGCCATCTCGACCGGCGCCCTCACGCTGGATCTGGCGCTCGGCGTCGGTGGTCTGCCCAGGGGGCGCATCGTGGAGGTCTACGGCCCCGAGTCTTCGGGCAAGACCACGGTCGTCCAGCACGTGCTCGCAAGCGCCCAGGCCAAGGGCCTGAAGTGCGCCTACATCGACGCTGAGCACGCCTTCGACCCGGGTTACGCCGCCGCCACGGGCATCAACATCGACACGCTCCTCTTCAGCCAGCCGGACTACGGCGAGCAAGCGCTGGAGATTGCGTCCCGGATCATCAAGTCCGGCGAGATGGGCGTGGTGGCCATCGACTCGGTTGCCGCGCTGACGCCGCGCGCCGAGCTTGATGGGGAAATGGGCAAGGACACCGTCGGCTCCCAGGCTCGCATGATGGGGAAGGCCATGCGGAAGATCGCGGCCGACGCGAACCGCAACCAGACGCTCGTGATCTTCGTCAACCAGATCCGGGAAAAGGTCGGCGTCATGTTCGGCTCGCCGGAGACTCAGCCCGGGGGTCGCGCGCTGAAGTTCGCCGCCTCTGTGCGCCTCGACATTCGGCGCATCGAAACGCTGAAGGACGGCACCGAAGCCACCGGCAACAAGGTCCGTGCCCGCGTCGTGAAGAACAAGGTGGCACCCCCGTTCAAGACGGCCGAGTTCACGATCAATTTCGGGACCGGCATCGACATCACCGGCTGCGTGCTCGACACCGCGATTGATCTCGGTGTGGTGGACAAATCGGGCCGCTCTCACAAGTTCAACGGCGAGACGTTCGCCACATCGCGTGCCGACGCGCTGGAGATGATCCGCACGACGGACTACGGCACGGAAATCCATCAACGAGTCGTGGAGGCCATGTCGTGATCCCCAGCGTTGGAAGAATCGTCCACTACCGACTGAGCGAGAGCGACGCTGCCGAGATTCAGCATCGGCGCACGTTCATACGGTCCGGGCCGCACGGCAACGCCGTGAGCGCCGGTCAGGTGTTCCCCATGCTGATCGTGTACGTCTGGGCCTCCGAGCCGACCGAGACGACGTGTGTGCAGGGCCAGGTCTTCCTCGATGGTCCCGACACGCTCTGGGTGACCAGCAGGCAGCAGGGCGAGGACGCCGGCAACTGGTACGCCCCTCCCCGCGCGTAGATGGACGACCAGAAGACCAACGGCGACGCCGTGGACATCATCGAGTGTGAGGGTGTCGGCTATGCCGTCCTCCACTACACCTCGGGGAGTACGTTCCGCGACCCGAAGACTGCATCCCTCTGGGATGCTGCCGACGAGGCGCTAAAGGCCCTGTGTCTGCACCTCGAAAACGACACGGGTCGGGAGGTATGCGGATGATCCGCGAACGCCCATCGAGCCGCGAGCTGTGTCTACCGCTTGCGGACTTCAAACGCTTCGGTTTCCGCCGAGCGTGCAAGCTGGCGAGCGTTCCGCTCCCGCCGAAGAAGGAGAAGGCCGAGTGAAGCAGTACGACGCCTCTCATCCCTTGCTGCTTGCGAAGGCTGGCGACCCTGCTCGTGGTCCTTGGGTGACGCCCAAGATGGCCAAGAAGAAACAGGGCAAGCGCCCCAAGTCCCGGGACTAGGGACACACAAACTTGACGGGATCGCCCGCGCCCCAGGGCTAGGGAGTACGTACCGATCCGTCGAGCCGGAGCCGCGTGAGGGCCGGGATACAAAAACACACGCGGGGTTACCCCTGATAGGCGCAATGCCATGTAGCAGACCCTCCGAATACGGGCCTCTGGCTCGTGGCGTGCGGTCGGCATCCGGTTCGACTCCGGGCAGGGGGCTAAGGGCACGTCTGTAGAAGGCGCTACGCCACGCTCACGACGGTCAACCATCTAACGGCCAGAGGTAAGGTCGTGCCCCGAATATGCAACGAGGACGGCTGTTGGCGCGAAGCCCCATGCCCGGTCCACAAACCCAAGCGCTCGCCCTCCTCGAAGGCGACAAGCGCTCCGGGCTATAAGCGTGAACGCCGAGAAGCAATCGAACGCGATCCGCTCTGCTACCTCTGCGGAGTGCGCCCTTCGACCACGGCCGATCACGTCACACCCGCCGCCGACGGTGGCCGCGAGCTTCGCGGTTGCTGTTGGCCGTGCAACCGGAGAAAGTCAAACGAATGGCAGCTACCCGCCCCAGCACAGCGCCCCTCTACCGGGACCTAGACGACTACTCGGTCTACTCGCCCGACTTCTCGGAAGCCGGCGAGGGCCTTGTGCCTGTCCTTCGCGGCACGCATCAGTGGCTTGGTAACCAGGGAGCAGCGCATCACGACGACCAGCCGGTGCTCGCGTCGAACGCGAACCGCATCCAGGCCGGTCAGCTTCCCCGCGAGAGCGGTCCTCCCGTCTCGCGTCCTGACAAAGTAAACCCCGCCGGCCGTGGCTTCTCTGGAAGCCTGACGGGCTAGGAGAGAACACATGGCTGACAACAACAAGATCAACCCTAACGAAGCGCTTGGCCCCAACCAGCGGAAAGACATTCCGCCCCGGCGCCCCGACCTCACCACGCAGGGCGGCGTCCCTGGCAGCTACTACCCGAACAGCTCGGAGACTGCCACGTTTGACCGCGCCCACCGTGACTCTGTCCAGGGCACCAAGACCCGCGTCTCGACGCAGGGCACTCGCGTCAAACCGGGCGGCGTCGCCTCCTAGCCCAGCAAGCGCTAGGGGTTCACAGCACACCGCCCCCATGTAGAGGGCGGGAGCTGGCGTGTCACCCCACATCGGACATGTCACCGGCTCCCGCCCTGCGCTTCACCTTACGCCGTATGTGGCGGCGTATGCGTCCCCCTGGACCTCACCCTCAGCGGCCCATTCTGCCACCTTGGCGATGCCTTTGGGGTTGAGGGGGTTTCCGGCCGGCTCTGCGCACATCGCGCACGCCTGCGGGGATTCGGTTGGGTCTGCTAGATGGCCCAGGATGCGCGTGGTGTAGTTCTCGCTCGGCGGGTCGTCTGCTTCGCTCTCTAGCGCGCACGCCTCCGAGCAGAACCAGTGACGGTCGAGTTTCCTACCGTCGCCCCACAGGTCGCGGTAGTGGCTGACTCGTGGTGCGTCCATGTCGGACACATCCACGTCTGACCCGTCCGGGGGTAGACCTACGGATGCGCGTTGCGCGTTTCCGTCGTGCATGGGGTGCTCCTTCCTAGTCGTATAGCGGGTAGTCCCGCTCGCAGACGCCCGCCCCGGGAAAAGGAAGAGGACGGACGCCTGCGGCCGAGCAGCTACCGAGCGCCGACTACGCGCCCCCGACCGTCACGCACGATGTAGACGGTGGCGTGTTCCGCCTTGGCGAGCAGCCGTTCACGGTCTGAGCGAGCGCGTTTGAACTTCTGCATGAGCTTCATTGCGGGCCTTCCTCGTCTGCGCGTGCCGCTGCGCGACATGCTGCCCAGGTGAGGAGATCCGCGACTAGTACGAGCAGGGTTGCGCCTACGAGCGCCGCGCCGGCCATCAGGACTTCACCGCCTCGTCCTGCTTCTTGACGATCAGGCCGGACGGCTTGACCTCCCAACCTGCCGGGAGAATCGTGAGCGAGCTTGCGTAAGCCCCACGCAGGTTCGCCCCACCCAGGTTC
>Ga0134125_10001347_pt1 | contig 30332 bp, 27 predicted proteins | sample KB31751_FD_96464 | JGI IMG/M metagenome (GOLD analysis project Ga0134125, IMG submission 96464) | Terrestrial soil microbial communities with excess Nitrogen fertilizer from Kellogg Biological Station, Michigan, USA - KB3-175-1 | ecosystem: Environmental > Terrestrial > Soil > Unclassified ... | reverse complement strand
GGTCCGGACTTCGGCAGCAGCTTGCCCGCGGAAGTGCCGATGATCAGCAGCGGCGTCCCCGTACCGATGGACATGGCGAAGAGCGCGGCGGCGCCCCGGGCGATCTCGCGCGTCTGGCTGATGACGGCCAAGGCAGCCACCAGCGCCGGACCTACGCACGTCGTGACCAGGAGCGCGGAGAGAGCACCCATGATCGCAACGCCACCGAGCGTTCCGGCAGTCTGCCGGCTGCTGAGCTGTGCGATGCGCGTCTGCAGGGACGCGGGAATCTGCACCGTGAACAAGCCTAGCATCGACAACGCCATGGCGACGAAAAGAGCAGCAAAGGAGGCGACGATCCAGGGCCGCTCGAAGGCGGCGGCGGGTGCCTGGCCACCCAATGCCGCGAACGCAGTGCCGGCGATCGTGTAGGTAAGCGCCATGCCGAGAACGTAGGTGAGTGACAGGCTGAAGGCGCGCGCCGTCGTTACCTTGGCGCCCTGGCCGACGATGATGGCGGAGAGGATGGGAATGGTCGGGTAAACGCATCCAGTGAAGGCAAGAAGGAGGCCGTAGCCGTAGAACACGGCAAGCATGGCGAGAAGGCTTCCCGAACGGGCGAGGCCCAGATATCCCTGCTGATCGGGCTGATCGCTTGCGGTGCTTGCGGCGGAGCTCCCTGCGCCAGTGGCGGCTGTGGCGCCGGGCCCTGCCGTGCCGGACGGTGGCAGTGAAACGGCGAGAGTCTTAGTGATCGGCGGGTAGCAAAGCCCGGCGTCCGCGCAGCCCTGATAGGTCACTTGCAGCGACAGGCTGCGCCCGCTGGCGGCAGTGGTCCCTGGCACGCTCACCGTCCCGCTCACGGCATCGCGATAGATTTCTTCCCTGCCGAAGTAGGGGTCCATCTTCATCTGGCCGGTGGGCAGCGTTAGCGTGCCGAGCCTCTCCCCATTGGTGGCACTGACCTTGAGCCGGCTGCGATAGAGGTAATAGCCGTCGCGAATCCACCAGTCGAGCCGGAGGCTATGAGCACCAGCCGCCGCGGCTCCCACGTGGAAGACCTGATCGGCAGGCAGGAACTTGGGCTGACCCGGCACCGAGCCTCCGGCCGTCCCCAAACCTGCTGTCGCGTTCGAGCTCGAGGCGCTCTTCAGGGCGGCCAGGGTCGCCGCCGTATTCGGCTGCGCCGCGGCGGCAGCATGGATTCCGCCGGCAGCGCCTGCGAGCAGAAGGACCAGCGCCATTCGAACCAGTCGGCTCATATGCCTACCGCCGTGCCGAGCCAGGCGAGATAATCCCTGGAGCCGCCCGTCACCGGCAGGGCAATGATTTCCGGTACTTCGTACGGATGGAGGGATTTCAGCCGCATCTCGAGCTCCGAGTACCGGGTGGTGAGGGTTTTGATGACCAGCAGCACTTCCGGTTCATCCTGGATGGCTCCCTGCCAGCGATAGGTCGAGTGTATCGGGCCTACCCGGCTCACGCAGGCGGCAAGTCCCGATTCCACCAGGTCCCGGGCAATCTTCGCGGCGACCGGCTCGTCGGGACAGGTGGTCAGTACCACCAGGGGTTCAGTCGGTTCGGCGGGGGCTACCACTAGGGGGGTCGGGGCAAGGGGCCGGGCACGATCATAATCCCCCGCACAAAAATTCTCCCCCGCCGGACTTGAAATTCGACCTTACCCCCCTATCATTAGCAGCCGCGTGAGGAGAGTGCTAATACCTCCCGCGCCCCATAAACCAATGTCCTTAGGAGCGTCCACCATGAAGATTCGTCCTCTTCATGATCGCGTGATCGTCAAGCGCCTGGAGGAGGAGCGTACCTCCCCCGGCGGCATCGTGATTCCCGACACGGCGGCTGAGAAGCCGATCCAGGGAAAGATCGTCGCGGTCGGTAACGGCAAGATTCTCGAAGACGGCAAGGTCCGTCCGCTCGACATCAAGGTCGGCGACAAGATTCTCTTCGGCAAATACAGCGGCACGGAAGTCAAAGTCGACGGCGAGGAGCTGCTCGTGATGCGCGAAGAGGATGTCATGGCCGTAATCGAGAGCAAGTAAGCGAGGAGTCAAGATAATGGCAGCCAAAGAAGTCAGATTCAGCGATGACGCCCGCTCGCGCATGTTCCGCGGCGTCAACGTCCTCGCCAACGCCGTCAAGGCGACCCTCGGCCCCAAGGGCCGCAATGCCGTGCTCGAGAAGAGCTTCGGCGCCCCCACCGTCACGAAGGACGGCGTCTCCGTTGCGAAGGAGATCGAGCTGAAGGACAAGTTCGAGAACATGGGCGCGCAAATGGTGAAGGAAGTCGCGTCCAACACCTCGGATGAGGCAGGCGACGGCACCACGACCGCAACCGTCCTCGCCCAGGCGATCATCCGCGAGGGCCTGAAGGCCGTCTCCTCGGGCCGCAACCCGATGGATATCAAGCGCGGCATCGACAAGGCGGTCACCGCCGCCGTCGAGGAGCTGAAGAAGATCTCCAAGCCGTGCAAGGACTCGAAGTCGATCGCGCAGGTCGGCACGATCTCGGCCAACGGTGACGAGTCGATCGGCAAGACCATCGCCGATGCGATGGAGAAGGTCGGCAAGGAAGGCGTGATCACGGTCGAGGAGGGCTCTGGCCTCGAGAACGAGCTCGAAGTGGTCGAGGGCATGCAGTTCGACCGCGGCTATCTTTCCCCGTACTTCATCAACAACCAGCAGAGCCAGACCGCGGAGCTCGAGAAGCCTCTGATCCTGCTGGTCGACAAGAAGATCTCCAACATCCGCGAGCTGCTGCCGCTGCTCGAGGGCGTCGCCAAGTCCGGCCGGCCGCTGCTGGTCGTGGCCGAGGACGTCGAGGGCGAGGCGCTGGCCACGCTCGTGGTCAACAACATCCGCGGCATCCTCAAGGTGGCCTCGGTCAAGGCGCCGGGCTTCGGCGATCGCCGCAAGGCCATGCTGCAGGACATCGCGGTCCTCACCGGCGGCACCGTGATCTCCGACGAGGTCGGGTTGTCGCTCGAGAAGGCGACCATCAACGATCTCGGTGAGGCGAAGAAGATCGTGGTGGAGAAAGAGAACACCACGATCATCGACGGCGCCGGCAAGCAGTCGGACATCAAGGCTCGCGTGGAGTCCATCCGTCAGCAGATCGAGGAGGCCACTTCCGACTACGACAAGGAGAAGCTGCAGGAGCGCGTCGCGAAGCTCTCCGGCGGCGTCGCCGTCGTCAAAGTCGGCGCGGCCACCGAAGTCGAGATGAAGGAGAAGAAGGCCCGCGTCGAGGATGCGCTGCATGCGACCCGCGCGGCCGTGGAGGAAGGCGTGGTGCCGGGCGGCGGTGTCGCCCTGATCCGCGCTCTGAAGGCGCTCGACAAGCTCGAGGGCGCGAACGAGGACCAGTCGGTCGGCATTCGCATTCTCGCCCGCTCGATCGAGGAGCCGCTGCGGCAGATCGTGGACAACGCCGGCGAGGACGCCGCCGTGGTCCTCAACAAGGTCAGGGACGGCAAAGGCACGTTCGGTTACAACGCCGCCTCGGGCGAGTTCGGCGATCTGATCGAGGCGGGCATTCTCGATCCGACGAAGGTCACGCGCCTGGCGTTGCAGAACGCCGCGTCGGTGTCGGGTCTGCTGCTGACGACAGAGGTCATGGTGGCGGAGGCTCCGAAGGAAGAGGAGCACAGCCACGGGATGCCTCCGGGCGGCGGCATGGGCGGAATGGATATGTAACGCCCCCCTCGAAAGAGGTATCGATTATGAAAGGATGAGCCGATAACCTGATCGGCATTGGTTAGGGACGGCACCCGACCCCAAAGCGGGTGCCCTCCTGAAAGACGCGGAGCAAGACCCCCTATTCCGCGCAATCTTAGAGGCCCGCTTACGCGGGCCTTTTTTTTTGGGACGCTAACTTGCTTGGAGCATAATCGAGGGCCTATGCGAGGCTGCGGGAGCGTCCCATGAATCTACTTTCCAGGCGTGCCGTATGGGCAGGGGCGATTCTCTCCGGTCTGATTTTCGGTCTGGCGGGGTTGGCGGCGGGGCAGTCGGCGCAACTCGGAAGCGAATCGGTAAGCGGCCCAGGGCCGCTCCCTGGGCCGCGGGCCCGACAGGGTCACAATCCCGCGCTCGCGCAAAGCGCAGGCGACTTTGCGCCCGTGAACGCTACCGGGCGCGTGATCGCCAAGGGACCCGGGTACAGCATCGTCGCGACTTCACCGGCCAGCCAGGCGGCATCGGCGAGCGACACGCAGGTCACGGATGCTCCCGTCGAGACGTTGCGTGAGCCGATCATCTGTCAGGGTGAACGGGTGCTGAATATCGACAACCGGGATATCCGCTTCGAGGGCAACGCGATCACCGCCGCGGACGGTTGCGAGCTCCACATCACCAACAGCCGGATCCACGCCGGCGGCATCGCCATCCGCGCGCGCAATGCCAGCGTCCATATAGAGAACAGCGAGATCGAGGGACACAAGGCATCCATCGATGCCACCGGCGGGGCCCAGATCTATGTCGAGGCGTCGACCTTCAGAGGCGCAGCCCGTCGCGTGGGTCAGGCGGCGATCCACGACCTCGGCAACAATAATTGGCAGTAGGTAGGGCGTTTAGCCCGGTGCCGTGCTACTGACCATCCATGGTGGCAGGCCCCCCGGCCCACGCGTCCGTCCGTGGGCGCTCGCCGGAGCGAGGACACTTTAAGTGTCCTCGCTGAAAGACACCGGCTCGCCCAGCGCGGAACTGAGCGCTTGTCTGCAGCGGCAGTTGGATGCGGTCGCGTCTGCCTCACCCGGGCGGCTGGATTCGCTGCCGCGCGCCATCAGCGACTCGCTGCCGCACGTCTTCACGGCCAGTGATTTCGTGGCGCAGGCCTGTGTCCGCGATGCGGACCTGCTGAGCGATCTCATCGGGCCTTACGGCCTCATGGGGCGCGCCGAGCCCGGTGATCCCGCCGCCCGCGCCCCCGCTCCAGGCTCCGGCTCCGATGCAGACATGCTGTCGGGACTGCGGCGCTGGCGCCGGCGGGAGATGGTGCGGATCGCGTGGCGTGCGCTGGCCGGCTGGGCGGAAGTCGAGGAGACCCTCAGCGACCTGTCCGATTTCGCCGACGCCGCCATCCGGGTGTCCGTGGAGCATGCGCGGCAGGGTCTCGTGGCCCGCTATGGCGAGCCCCGCTCGCCCGCGGGAGAGGTGCAGCCGCTGGTGGTCATCGCCATGGGCAAGCTCGGCGGGCGCGAGCTCAATTTTTCCTCCGATGTGGATCTCGTCCTGCTCTTTCCGGAGCACGGTGAGACCGACGGCCCGCGTCCGATCGCCAATGAAGAATTCTTCACCCGCCTCGGGCAGGGCATGATCAGACTGTTGGAAACCGCGACCCAGGACGGCTTCACGCTGCGCGTCGACATGCGGTTGCGTCCCTTCGGCGACAGCGGCCCGCTGGTCGCGAGCTTCGCCTCGCTGGAGGATTACCTGCCGCTGCACGGCCGGGATTGGGAGCGTTATGCCTACGTGAAGGCGCGCCCGGTCACGGCACCGGAGCGGTACGCCGAGATCCGCGCCGCAGCGCTCGGCCCGTTCGTCTACCGCCGCTACCTCGACTACGGCGTTTTCGAGAGCCTGCGCGAAATGAAGTCGCTCATCGAGCGCGAGGTCGAGCGGCGCGAGCTCGCCGGGCACATCAAGCTGGGGCCGGGCGGCATCCGCGAGATCGAGTTCATCGTGCAGGCTTTCCAGCTCATTCGCGGCGGACGCGAGCGGCGCCTGCAGACGACCTCACTCCTGCAGGCGCTGGCGATTCTGGGCGAGCTGCAGTTCCTGCCGGGAACGGCCGTGGCACAGCTGCGGGCGGCGTACCTGTACCTGAGGCGATTGGAGAACAGCCTGCAGATGCTCGCCGACGGTCAGGTCCACCAGCTTCCCGCCGATGAGCTCTCGCAGGAGCGCATCGCGCTCGCCATGGGCGCCGCGGATTGGGCCGCGGTGTGCGCGGACCTCGGCCGGCATCAGGCGAGCGTCAGCGAGCATTTCAACCGCGTCGTCTTCGGGGCCGCGCGGCGCGGCAGCCCGGCGGTCACGATCGATCTCGGCAGGCTGTGGGACGACGGCGCGGAAAGCGCGGTGATCGGGGAATCCCTGAGCCGTGCCGGCTTCGCGGAGCCCGCCCAGGCGGCGCAGATGCTGCTGGCGCTGCGCGCCTCGGCGCTGGTGCGCAAGCTCGATGAGCCCGGACGGCAGCGACTGCAGGCGCTGCTGCCACCGCTGCTCGCGGATATCGGCGCCGCAGGGCTGGCGGGCAGCGAGCAGCTCGCCGTGCTTCGCCGGATCGTCTCCATCCTCGAGGCTACCGGCAAGCGCTCCGCCTATTTCGCGCTGCTGCGCGAGAGTCAGCCGGCGCGGTCGCGGCTCATCGAGATCTGCCGCCATGGCGACTTCCTGGTCCGGCAGATCGCGTCCTATCCGCTGCTGCTCGATGAGCTGGTCGATGAGCGGCTGCTGTCGGAGCTGCCAGAGCGCCAGGCACTCGCGCGCGAGCTGCAGGCGGCAATGCAGCAGGCCGACGATGAGGACCCCGAGCATCAGGTCGAGGCGCTGTGCCACTTCCAGCGTGCCGCCGTGTTCCGGATCGCGGTGGCGGACCTGACCGGACGGTTGCCGGTCATGCGGGTGAGCGACCGGCTCACGGAGATCGCCGAGCTCATCATCGCGCGCGCCATGGAGCTTGCCTGGCGGCAGATCACCGCGCAGTTCGGGGTGCCGCATTGCGGCGAAGGCGCGGCAAGGCGGCCCGTGAGCATCTGCGCAGTGGGCTACGGCAAGCTCGGCGGCCTGGAGCTCGGCTATGCATCGGATCTCGACCTCGTGTTTCTGCACGATTCGCGCGGCGAGCGCCAGGAGACGGACGGCCCGTGCGCTGCCGGGGCCGCCGTACGGCCGATCGACAATCCCCTGTTCTTCGTGCGCCTCGCCCAACGGCTGGTGCATCTTCTCACCATGCACTCGGCGGCAGGCCGCCTCTATGAGGTGGACGTACGCATGCGGCCGAGCGGTAAAGGCGGATTGCTCATCACGCAGATCGATGCCTTCGCCGAGTACCAGCGCCATGAAGCGTGGACCTGGGAGCATCAGGCGCTGCTGCATGCGCGTGCGGTCGCCGGCGCCTCCGCACTCTGCGCGGAGTTCGAGCGCACTCGTCTCGAGGCGCTGCGCCATGCGGTCCGGCGCGAGACCCTGCGCGACGAGGTGCGGTCGATGCGCGAGCGCATGCGGCGCGAGCTCTCGAAGGGCGGTGATGGCAGACTGGATCTCAAGCAGGATGCCGGCGGCATCGCCGACGTCGAGTTCCTGGCGCAGTACTGGGCGCTGAAATGGGCGGGGGACTATCCGCCGGTGGCGATGTTTTCCGACACCATCCGGCAGCTCGAATCGGTCGCTTCGGCCGATCTGGTGCCGCAGGCGACGGTCGATGTGCTCACGGGGGCTTACCGGGCGTACCGCACGCGGACGCACCACTTGTCGTTGGCCGGTGAGCCCGGCTTGGTTGCGGCCGATGAGTTTGCGGCCGAGCGTGCTGCGGTGACCGCGGTGTGGGATGAGGTGATGGTGCGGGCTGACAGGCTATAATGCGCGCATGGCCGCTCAACCCAAAGCACTGCTCCAGCCGAACGCGCAGAACCAATACGAGGTCACGGCCGAGGATCTCCCGCTGTCGTGCCCGATGCCGCAGATGTACCTGTGGAATTCCCACCCGCGGGTCTATCTGCCCATCGAGAATACGGGCTGGGCCAAGTGTCCCTACTGCAGCGCCGAATATTCGTTGATTGGCTCAAAGTCGCCTGCGGCGCTTTGAGCGGCCAGCCATCCGGCCTTTTCGATCCCGCGGCCCAGGGAGAGGGAGCGGCCCTGGGCCGCTTGTTTACTTGCTTTCGGACGGTGCCACTAGTTGCCTAGCAGCGAGTGGATGAGGCCGAGCAGCTTGTCGAGCGCACCGCGGTTGCGGTCGACGGCGGCCCGGGCGCGGGCCCCCATTTCCACCCGCCGCACTCGATCGGCCAGCAGCTCCGCCACTCGTGAGCCCAGCTCCGCGCCGTCGTGCACGATCGCCGCCGCGCCGGACTCGAGCAGCAGTCGCGCGACATCCTCGCCGTTGGCATTGTTGGGCCCCGTCAGGACGGGCAGCCCCAGTGCCGCCGGTTCCAGCAGGTTGTGGCCGCCGACGGGAGCGAGACTGCCGCCCACGAAGGCCACGTCTGCCGCTGCATAGAAGTAGAGTAGTTCCCCCAGGGTGTCGAGCAGCAGCACGGTGAATGCGTCCCGCGCATCATGCGCGGCCGACTGCGAGCGGCGCCTGAAGGCGATCCCCTGTCGCTGTAGCCATGAGGCCACTTCGCCGAAGCGATTGGGATGGCGTGGCGCGAGCACCAGCAGCGCCCCTGAATGGACCGCGGCGACATGCCGCTGGGCTGCGAGCACTGCTTCCTCCTCCATTCCGCCGTGGGTGCTGCCTGCTACCCAGAGGGCGCAGCTGGGCGCGTATTGCCCGCGCAAGGCGTTACCGAGCTCGGTTATGTCGGCCGGCAGCTTGATGTCGAACTTGAGATTTCCCGTGATGTGCGTGCGTTCCGCAGCCGCCCCGAGGGCGCGGAAGCGCTCGGCGTCTCCTTCGCCCTGTGCCGCGACCACCACACCCCCCGAGACGGTCTCCCTGAAGAGCGCACCGAGACGCCGGTAGCGATCGATCGAGCGGCGCGACAGCCGCGCACTGGCGATGACCAGCGGTATGCGGCGGAACCGGCATTGGCGATAAAGGTTCGGCCAGAGCTCCGTCTCGATGATGACCGCAAGGCGCGGACGCGCGCGATCGAGGAAGCGGCGCACGGATCCGGGAAGGTCGAACGGCAGAAAGCGCACCTCTGCTACCCCGCGGAACAGCGCGCGGGCGCGTGCGGCTCCCGTGGGAGTGAATGTGGTCACCAGCACCGGGGTCTGCGGATAGCGATCCCGCAGTGCCGTCACGAGCGCCGCGGCTGCCTGTACTTCGCCGACGGACACGGCGTGCACCCAGATCGGCGACACCGCGAGCGGCGAACCGAACCCGAACCGCTCACCGAAGTTGCGCCAGTAGCTGCGGTCGCGCAGGCCGCGCGCCGCGAGCATCGCCGAGATCACGGGCGCAGCAAGGTACACCGCCGCGAGATAAAGCAGGCGCATGCAGGTGTGGTCAGGCGGCCGGCGGCTCGCGGGGCACGGGCGGCTCGCGATACCCATTGAGCAGCGCGTGCCAGTCGGCTTCGGAGAAGCGGTCGGCAGGCAGGCCGTAGGTGATCTTCTCCAGGGAGCGCCGCAGCCGCACCAGATTCGCATCGCGCCACAGGCCTGCGCGGCGCAGCTGACAGCGGTCGAAGTCGACCAGGTATACGGTCTCCTCGCTGAGCAGCACGTTGTGCGCGTTGAGGTCGGCGTGACAGACGCCGAAGTCATGGAAGCGCCGGATACAGCGCCCGATCGAGATCCAGGTGACAATGGAGAGCGCCCCTAAACCCAGGCACTCGGCGAGCGAGCCGACCGTCGTCAGTCGCTCCGTGATGATGTCGCCACGGTAGGTACGTCCGTGACGGACGTAGCGGGCGGCGACCGGCGCTGGCACCGGCAGCCCCGCGCGGTGCAGCCGGTATGTGATCGACCACTCCGTGAACGGACGCGTCTCTGCTTCGCCGCGCCACAGGTATTGGTCGGAAGAGAGGAGCGAGACCAGCCCGCCGCGAAGGTAGTGACGCAACACCAGCCGGCGATCGCGGCTGTGCACGAAATGCGTCGTGCCCCGGCCACGTGCGACGCCATCGAGCTCGCCCCGCGAGCTCCAGTACCGCGGGTCGAACCAGGAGGCGGTCAAATTGCGGGTCCTGGAGGCGTCGTATAGCATGGCACCTCCCTCGAAGATACCGTGCTTGACCTCAGACCCCAGCGGCCAGCGCCTGCTCACCGGGTACTCTCCGTGAAGTTGCCGCTCGACGGACCACCCCGCACTGTCTGCATATTGAGACTCTCGTCGCTGGGTGACACTTGCCACGTCGTCCCGGTGGTCCGGGCCTTGCAGCGCGCATGGCCGCAGACGAAGCTGACATGGATCATCGGCAAAGCGGAGTCACGCCTGATGGAGCTCATCGATGGCGTGGAGTTTATCACCGTCGACAAGCGGGCCGGCCTTGCGGCGCGTCGCGATCTGAGCGCTCGTCTGCAGGGACGACGCTTCGACGTGCTGCTGCACATGCAGCTGTCGTTACGGGCGAGCCTCATCTCGACAAGCGCGCGGGCGCCCGTCCGGCTCGGGTTCGACCGCGCCCGTGCGCGCGAGCTGCAGTGGCTTTTTACCAATGCGCGGATTGCGCCGCGTACCCGCGAGCATGTCCTCGACAGCTTCTTCGGCTTCCTGGAGGCCCTCGGCATCGACGATCGCACGGTGCGGTGGGACGTCCCTCTGACATCCGCAGCGCTCGAATACGCCCAGACGCTGATTCCAGACGCTAGGCCGACGCTGGTCATCAGCCCCTGCAGTTCCCACCCGCGACGCAACTGGCGTCCCGAGGCCTATGCAGCCGTCGCGGATCATGCGGTGCGACGCCACGGCATGCGTGTGATTCTGGCGGGGGGACCTACCGCGACCGAGCGGACCGTCGGGGCAGCTATCGAAGAGTCGGCGCACGTTCCCTTGGTGAACCAGATCGGGCGCGACACGCTGCCGCAGATGCTGGCACTCCTTTCGCGGGCCGCGGCGCTCCTGGCTCCGGACTCGGGGCCTGCCCACATGGCGACGATGGTCGGGACGCCGGTGATCGGCCTGTACGCGACCACGAATCCCGAGCGCAGCGGGCCCTATCTGTCGCGTCAGTGGTGTGTGAATGCCTATCCGCAGGCCGCGCTGCGCTTCCGCCGCCGCCCGGCCGAGAAGCTGCCTTGGACGGAGAAGATCGAGGATCCCGGCGTGATGGACCTCATCGAAGTGGCGCAGGTCACCGCGAAGCTCGACGAGTTGCTAGCATACGAGGCATGACCGACGACATCCTTGTGCCGATCTCTCCCGGGGAGCTGCTCGACAAGATCACCATCCTCAGAATCAAGACGGCGCGCATCCTCGATGCCGCCAAGCTGGCGAACGTGCGGCTCGAGCTCGATCTTCTGGAGAAGACCTGGCGCGCGGCGCCCTTCGCCGCGACCGATGTCTCCCGTGAGGAGCGCGCGCTGCAGGAAGTCAACGAGCGGCTGTGGGACATCGAGGACAGGATCCGCGACAAGGAGGCCCACCAGACGTTCGATCGCGAGTTCATCGAGCTCGCTCGCGCCGTCTATCACGCGAATGACGATCGCGCTGCGATCAAAAAGCGCATCAACCTGACGCTGGGATCGCGTCTGGTGGAGGAAAAATCCTACCAGCCGTACCGCTGACGGTTACGGCTGCGGCGGGGGTGGCGGCGGCGGCTTTGGGGTGGGCGCTGGCGCCGCAGGCGTCATCGCTTCCGGCGTGATCGCGCCAGGTGAAACCGAGGCCGGTGTGGTCAGCCAGCGGTCGATGGCCTGCACCTCTTTGGGGTCGAGGGTGCCGGCCGCGTATCGCAGCTGCACTACGCTGGTGATGTAGGCATAGCGGCTGGAGGCGAAGTTCGTCTTCGCCTGCACCAGAGTGCTCAATGCATTGAGGACGTCGACCTCGGTCTGTGTGCCGACGCGATATCCGGCCTCGGTCGCCCTGTAGGCTGTCTGGCTGGAGGTGAGCGCCTGCTGCAGCGCCTGCACGTGAGCGATGCCACTGATGACGCCGAGGTAAGCATCACGCGCCTGTTGCACGGTCGAGCGTGAGGTCTGCTCCATGGCATCCTTCGCCGCGATCCACTGGTATTGCGCCTGATGCACGCGCGCTTCCGTCCCGCCGCCACTGAAGATCGGCACCGAGACTTCGAGCCCGATCTGGCGATCGTTCGACCACGAAGGCAGGTTGAAGCTGCCGAGGCCGACGATGGACTCGTCCACGCCGGCGCTACTGAAGGATCGGCTGGCGGTCAGGCTGATGGTCGGCAGGTGCCCGCCGAACGCGACGCGCACGTTCTGGCGCGCCACGTCTGCCGCCAGCCGGCTGGCGATGAGCGACAGGTTCTGCTGCACCGATGTCTGCACCCACTGGTCCTGGCTGGCAGGGTTCGGCATGACCAGCGGCATGTCGGTGCCGGGCTCCGAAAGGGTGTCGTACTGGCGGCCGGTAATGACCTCGAGCTGATCCTGCGCGCTGGCGAGGGCTTCTTTGTCGGCGATCACGGCCGCTGCGGCGGTATCGCGAGCCGCACGGGCCTGCTCGACGTCGGTAATGGCGATCAGTCCGACCTGATAACGCTTGTTGGCCTGCTCCAGCTGCAGGTCGAAGGCCTGCAGCGAGGACTGCTGCGCCTGCAGGGTGTCGAGAGCGGAGAGGACGTTGAAGTAGGCAGTGGCGACGCGCAGAACGAGGTTCTGAGCCGCCGCCTCATAGGTCGCCTGCGCCTCGGCCACCTGGCTGTCGGCGGCCTTGAGGTTCATCCAGTCGGTCCAGGAGAAAAGGTCCTCGGTGAGATTCAGGCTCCACTGGCGCGCGTTGGTGTGCGTATTGGCATAGAAGGAGGAGGGCACGGGAGTTCCGGTGGCCGACGCTCCGATGTTCGTCGACAGGCCCGAGCTATGTTGCAGGCTCCTGCCCGCCGACCCCGTAATCTGCGGCAGCAACGCGGCCCAGGCTTCCGGCTTGGCCTCGCGGGCGGCCATGTAGGTCGCCTGGGCCTGCTGGTAGGTGGGGTCGTTGGCCAGGGCGTCCTGGTAGACCTGGGCAAAATCCGCGGCCGTGGCGGCGGCCGGGAGTCCGATGGCGAAGCCGGCGCAGAGGAGGGCCAGGCTCGATGTCCGTACGGCGCGGTGCATAATCTTGCAGAGACCTTGAGTCTTGGAAAGAGGCCCTTAGAACACAAAACCCTGCGGCCGGGTTGCATGTACGAGCGGATCGATGACCGTCTCGAACAGGCTCTCCGTGCCCCAGGCATCCTCGGTGATCCGCCGAATGAGTCGTGCCTCCATCACCGGAGGCATGCCCACGACGACGAACAGCCGACCGCCGACCGCGAGCTGACGCTGGAAGCGCTCGTCCGGCACGGGTAGCGAGGCTGTGACGGCAATTGCGTCGTAACGCGTGTCGAAATCCAGCCGGGCGGCATCCTGCGTGACGATTTCCACGTCCTTGAGGCCGAGGGAGGCGATGTTGCGGCGGGCGACGTCCGCGAGGTCCGGAAAGAGCTCCAGCGAGCGGACGGAAGCGCCGCCTGCCCGCAGACATGCCGTCACGAATCCCGAGCCGGTACCGACCTCGAGCACCCGCTCGCCGCCGGTGAGCGCCAAGGCCTGCAGGAGTCTGCCGACGACGCTCGGGCGCAACATGTGCTGACCGCACGGGAGCGGAATCTCGACATCCGCAAACGCGAGGAAACGATGTTGCGGTGCGACGAAGGCCTCCCGCGGCACTTGCCGCAGGGTCTCGAGCACTCGCGCATCGAGCACGTCCCAGGCGCGTACCTGCTGCTCGATCATCTGTTCGCGTGCTTGGACCGTCGACATCTTGCTGCGGGCTCCGATTGGACTTATTGCCCCCCGGGGGCCGGGCACGTGAAGTTACGGGTTTTCGCGGCTCCTGCCAAGCCGCTTTGCGATGAGATATGGTGAAACGCCGACGGGGCGCGGGACAGCTACGCTATGCTTTGTTCGTCCGCACCCCGGGCACGAGAATAATGAAAGCAACCGCGGACTGCCCGGCAGCCGCCAACCGCCCCATGACGTTGAAAACAATCGCTCGCGATGCCGGAAGCACATCCGGCGCCGGCAGGACCTGCTGATGTCCGCCATAGCGCTGTTGTGCATCCTGCTGGCGCTCGCCGCAGCCGTTCTCCTCTGGCTCTACAGCTCTCAGCGCCGCGAGCTGAACGACGTCAGCCGCCTCTCGCAGCAGCTGCAGCGGATCGCCATCGGCGGCTCGCTCGCCGGCCGGCTCGAGTCGGGAAGCTCGAAGCCGGAGCTGTCGGTGCTGATCACGGCGATCAACCACCTGCTGACGCGCGCCGCCGCCGAGCGCGAAGGGGGCCGGGTGACGCCCAAGCTGTTCGCGGAGCTCGGCGAGCGCATTCACGAGGCGGTGCTGGTGCACCGCGAGGTGATCCTGTACGCCAACCGGCAATTCGCCGCGCTGGTCGGGGCCGATCGCGTCGACCTTGCCGGGCGCCGGCTGGGCGACCTGGTGGCGCCCGAGTACGCAGAGCTGGTGCACGAGAACATCCGCCGCCGGCTGGCCGGCGAGCCGGCCGCCGAGCGCTATGAAGTCGAGGTTCCCGGCCGCGACGGCCAGGTGAGCCGGCTCGAGATCAACTCGGCGCGCGTCGATTACGACGGCGGCAGCGCGCTGCTCGTGACCGGAGTGGAGATCCTGCCCACGCAGACTGTCGAGGCATTGCGCGTAAGGACGGAGGGCGACTCCACGGCGTATCAGCTCGCCCTGAACTCACTCGCGGAGGCAGTGATCGCTACGGACATCGACGGCCGCATCAGCTACGTCAATCCCGCGGCGGAGCGGCTCGCCGCAACGTCCGCAACCGAAGCGGTCGGCAGGACCCTGGAGGAGATCATCGGCCTGGTCGATGAGACGGACCGGCGCCTGCTCTCGGACCCGGTGCGCCAGGCGCTGACGAGCGGCGCCGCCGTGAGCCTCGGCCGCCGCGCCCTGCTGATCGCGCGCGCGGACGCCAGCGAGCGCTCGATCGAGCTGTCGGCGACGCCGATGCGCAATGCGGCCGGCGAGCAGGTCGGCGCGGTGGTGCTGCTCCATGATGTCTCCGAGCAGCGCGGCCTCGCCCGGCAGATGTCCTACCAGGCGACCCACGATGCCCTCACGGGCCTGGTCAACCGGCGCGAGTTCGAGCGGCGCCTGGAGGAGGCCATCGAGAGCGGCCATCGCGGCGACGGCCAGCACGTGTTGTGTTATCTCGACCTCGACCGTTTCAAGGTCGTCAATGACACGAGCGGCCATCTCGCCGGCGACAGCATGCTGCGCGAGGTTGCGAAGCTGCTGCGCGATGCCGTGCGCGACAGCGACACTGTCGGACGCCTGGGAGGCGACGAGTTCGGGATGCTGCTCGCCGGCTGTCCGCTCGAGAAGGCGCGCCAGATCGCCGATGACGTCTGCCGCGCGGTGGGCGACCACCGCTTCGTGTGGCGCGACAGGATATTCAACATCGGAGTGTCCGTGGGGCTGGTGGAGATCTCGCGCGAGAGCGGCACCCTGGAGGAATTGCTCACGGCGGCGGACTCCGCCTGTTATGTGGCGAAGAAGCAGGGCTCCGGACGGGTGGCGGTCTACTCGGCACGGGATGAGGCGCTGGCGCGCCACACCGGCGAGATCCAATGGCTGCAGAAGCTGCAGGGCGCGCTCAAGGAGAGCCGCTTCCAGCTCTTCCACCAGCCCATCGTTCCGGCCCACGGCACCGACGGCGGCGGCCCGGCGATGGAGGTGCTGGTGCGGCTGCAGGACGAAGGCGGCCATCAGGTGCCGCCCGCGGAGTTCGTGCGGGCGGCCGAGCGTTATCGGCTGATGGGGCTGGTCGACCGCTGGGTCGTGCAGACCACGCTCGCCGCGCTCGGGCGGGGCGCGATCCCGGTGCCGAGCGATCGCTGCGTCGCCATCAATATCTCCGGCCAGACGCTCGCCGACTCGCAGTTCCTCGAGTTCGTCGTCGAGTGTCTGGACAGCACCGGGGTAAGCCCGCCACAGGTGTGTTTCGAGATCAGCGAGACGGCGGTGGTGGCCAACCTCGATCACGCGCGCCGCTTCGTGGGCGTGTTGCACGGCATGGGATGTCAGTTCGCGCTGGATGATTTCGGCTCTGGAGTGGGGGGGTCCTTCTCCAACCTCAAAAGCCTGCCGATGGATTACCTCAAGATCGACGGCTCGTTCATCCGTAACCTGGCGCGCGACTCGGTCAACCAGGCGATGGTCACCGCCATGATCAAGTTGGCGCGCACGCTCAACTTCAGGGTGATCGCCGAGCAGGTCGAGGACAGCGCCGCCCTGGATGCGGCACGGCGCATGGGCGTCGATTTCGTGCAGGGCTACGCGATCGCGCGTCCGTTGCCGCTGCCGTTGGCAGCATGATTGTTTACTTGCCCGAAGGCTCGAATTTGAGCGCGGCGCCGTTCATGCAGTAGCGCATGCCCGTGGGCTTGGGGCCGTCGGGGAAGACGTGGCCGAGGTGGCCGCCGCAGCGCGAGCAGTGGACCTCGGTTCGCTTCATCAAGTGGGTGTGGTCTTCGCGCGTCGCCACCGCTCCGGCGATCGGCTGGAAGAAGCTCGGCCAACCCGTGCCGCTCTCGAACTTCGCCTGCGATTCATAGAGCGGCTGGCCGCAGCCTGCGCAGCGGAATACGCCCGCGCGGTGCTCGTCGTTGAGGACACTGGCGCCGGAACGCTCGGTGCCGTGGCGCCGAAGCACGCGGTACTGCTCGGTGGTCAGCCCGGCGCGCCATTCTTCGTCGGTCTTCTCGACCGGAAACTGCTCTTTGGATTCCACGCCCGGCACCTCGCGCATGCTTCGAATCTTCAGCGCGAGTCCAACAGGTCGGCCGCGGGCTCGTCAAGCGCCGGCTGCATCGTCTTCGCCCGGCGCGCGCGAAGCCGGGCCGGGCCGCTCCCGGCGAGAAAGCAACAGCGAACGGCGCGGCTGCAAGTGCTTGCTGAATCAAGAGCTTGCGGCGCCGGCTGGGCGCCCCTCCGGGCCGGATGTAGGCTGGGCCCAACAACCAACAGCCGGGCGTGCACGCAAAACGCGGCTAAACTAACGGTGCAAGTTGGCCGCAGGCGTGGTAAGAAGGGCGCCCAATTCATGCACGAGAGCGAGCAGCAGGAGGCGCCCCCAGCGTATGCAGCTTGCCCGTTTATGGCGTGAGCACCTGGCCGCAGGTTGTCCTCGCGAGCTGGCCGGCATCGAGATTGCCGGCAGCGACGCGCGTACCCTCGATGCTGAAATCACGGCTTGCGTGAGCGCGCTCATTTGCCGATCGATGACGGTGGACGAGCGCATCGAGCGCCGGCTGTCCGAAATCAGGGAGGCGCTCGCAAGCAAGCAGCAGCAGTCCGAGGCCCCAGTCGCCGCGTACTGCGCTCGTCTCAATCGGCTGGTGGGCGCAATGCTCACCGAGTCCCGCTCAGGTAGAGCCTGAGCCGAGACTGGGCCTACCCCCAACCCTGCCCTTAGCGTTTTCCGGCTGAATCACACCAGGCGCTGGCGGGGCCGTGCCAATGGCCATCCTTGGCGGCCGGGCCCCCGGCCCGCGCATTTCGCTACGCTATTCCTGCTTCGCGAAAGCCCGGGGCGGACTCCCGTCCGCCCGCGCGACGCATGCGTCGCGCCCGTGCGCGGGCGCTCGCCGGAGCGAGGACACGTTAAGTGTCTCGCTTAAAGGCACCGGCTTGCCCAGCACGATTCTTGCTCAGCTTGGGCTGGGTAGGTATCCAGGAGCACACTGCTGTGGGATGCTCGAGTCTTGCGGGAGAGACGATCGTGGAGGACTTGCCGCACGCGGAAGTGCCGCTCAAAGTGCTGGTGGTGGACGATCAGGTAGATTCCGCCGATGCAGTGGCCTGCCTCCTCTCGATGATGGGCCACGAGGTACACACCGCCTACGGGCCGCACGAGGCCCTGGAAAAGTATCGGCAGGTGCACCCCGAGGTCGTCTTCATGGACATCAGCATGCCCGAGCTGAGCGGCCTGGAGACGGCCGCCCGCATCCGCTCCATGCCTGAGGGCACCTCGACCACCATCATCGCCCTCACCGGCCTCGGCCACGAAGCCGACCGCCGCCGCTCCCGCGAGGCGAGCATCGACCACCACGTCGTGAAGCCAGCCTCGCCGGCGGTCCTTCACCGGCTATTGAGCGCCATCCACCACGCCTGACGCCGCGGACGGCGCCCACTCGGTGCGCCAATCAAAGCAGCGGGATCATTAAAAGCGCGACGATATTGATGATCTTGATCAGCGGGTTGATGGCCGGGCCGGCGGTGTCCTTGTAGGGATCGCCGACGGTGTCGCCGGTGACGGCCGCTTTGTGGGCATCGGACCCCTTGCCGCCGAAGTTGCCTTCCTCGATGTACTTCTTGGCGTTGTCCCAGGCGCCGCCGCCGGTGGTCATGGAGACCGCGACGAACAGGCCGGTCACGATGGTGCCGATGAGAAGCCCGCCGAGCGCCTTGATGCCGGCACCGGGGCCGAGCAGGTAGTTCATCACCACCACCAGCACGATCGGCACGACGATCGGCAGCAGCGAGGGGATGATCATCTCTCCTATGGCGGCACGGGTCAGCAGGTCCACCGCCCGCGAATAGTCGGGCTTGGCGGTGCCTTCCATGATGCCCTTGATCTCGCGGAACTGGCGGCGGACTTCGGTGACCACGGAGCCTGCGGCGCGACCCACTGCCTCCATGGCGAGCGCGCCGAACAGATAGGGGACGAGGCCGCCGATGAAGAGCCCGATGATGACCGCCGGATCGGACAGCGAGAAGGCGAGGAGCTTGCCGGCGGATTCCAGGTTGTGGGTGTAATCGGCGAAGAGAACCAGGGCTGCGAGAGCTGCGGAGCCGATCGCGTAGCCCTTGGTGACCGCCTTGGTCGTATTGCCGACCGCATCGAGCGGGTCGGTGATGTCGCGCACCTGCCTCGGCAGGCCAGCCATCTCCGCGATGCCGCCCGCGTTGTCGGTGATCGGGCCGTAGGCATCGAGCGCCACGATCATGCCGGTCATCGACAGCATCGCGGTGGCGGCGATCGCGATGCCGTAGAGGCCCACGCCGCTGGCATCACCCAGCTTGAACGATCCCCAGATGGCGAGGCAGATCGCGATCACCGGCAGCGCGGTCGCCTTCATGGAGACGCCGAGCCCGGCGATGATGTTGGTGGCGTGTCCCGTCTGGGAGGCGGCGGCGACTTTGCGGACCGGGCTGTACTCGGTGGCCGTGTAGTACTCCGTGATGACGATGAGCGCGCCGGTGAGGGCGAGGCCGATCAGCGCGCAGCCGAAGAGCGAGTTGCCCTCCGCGGGCATGAGCCCGTGGGTGATGAAGTAGAAGCCGACCGCCGAGACGATGCCGGAGACGATCACGCCCTTGTACAGGGCGTTCATGATCTTGCCGCCCTCACGCGTCGAGACGAAAAAAGTGCCGATGATGGAAGAGACGATCGACACCGCGCCCAGCGCGAGCGGATAGACGGCGGCGTTGAAGCCGGCCGCGGCGCTCTGCCTGCCGAAGAGCAGGCCGCCGAGCAGCATGGTGGCCACTACGGTCACCGCGTAGGTCTCGAAGAGATCGGCTGCCATTCCGGCACAGTCGCCCACGTTGTCGCCGACGTTGTCAGCAATGACTGCGGGGTTGCGTGGGTCGTCTTCCGGAATGCCGGCTTCAACCTTGCCGACGAGGTCTGCGCCGACGTCGGCGCCCTTCGTGAAGATGCCGCCGCCGAGGCGCGCGAAGATCGAGATGAGCGAGCCGCCGAAGGCGAGACCCACCAGCGCATGCAGCGCCGGCTCGGTACCGATGAGGTGGCGCAGGAAGGCGAAGTACCCGGCGACCCCCAGGAGCGCCAGCCCGACGACCAGCATGCCCGTGATCGCGCCGCCGCGGAATGCCACCGCGAGAGCTGCGTTGAGCCCCTTCGTGGCAGCCTCGGCCGTGCGCACGTTGGCGCGCACCGAAATGTTCATTCCGATATACCCGGTCGCGCCGGACAGAACCGCGCCGATGGCGAAGCCGCCCGCCGTCGGCCAGCCCAGGAAGAAGCCGAGGATCAGGAAGAGCACGATGCCCACCACGAGGATGGTGGTGTATTGGCGATTGAGGTACGCCTTCGCCCCCGCCTGTACGGCTGCGGCGATTTCCTGCATGCGGGCGTTGCCCGCGGGCAGTCGCAGGATGGCGGTTGTGGATACGATGCCGTAGAGGACGGCGAGCACACCGGCCGCGATCGCGGCCCACAGCCACGTGGTGGCATCCATCAGTTCATCTCCCCCTGATACTGAAGGGCTTACAAAAAAGGGCGCGAACTATACCACGCGGCTTATAGCTTGAATTCAGTGCGCAGCCGCTTGCGGACCGGGACGCCCTTGATCCGCACATATTCGGGCAGGCCGTCGCGGTACGGAGGATAGGCCTCGCCGGCGACCAGCGGCTCCAGGTAGCGGCGGCACGCCTGAGTGATACCAAAGCCGTCCTCGGTGATGTAGTCGCGGGGCAGCTTCTTTTCGACGTTGGCCACCTCGCTGAGCGGTACGTGGCCGACGGTCCATTTGTAGGGTCTGGACGCCTTGCGGACAATGATCGGCATCACCGCGTTGATGCCTTTGACGGCCAGCTCGACCGCCGCCTTGCCCACGGCATAAGCCTGCTCCACGTCCACCTTGGACGCGATGTGGCGCGCCGAGCGCTGCAGATAGTCCGCCACAGCCCAGTGGTATTTATAGCCATGCGCCTGGCGGATCATGTCTGCGACCACCGGCGCCACGCCCCCGAGCTGCGTATGGCCGAAGGCGTCGCGCGTACCGGCGTCAGCGAGGAATTTGCCGCTGGCGTCCGCGGTGCCCTCTGAGACCACCACGACACAATAGCCGTACGCGGTGACGCACTGCTTTACCTTCTCGAGGAATCGCTCCCGGTCGAACGGGATCTCAGGCAGCAGGATGATGTGCGGCGCCTCGCCGGCCTTGCGGCCGGCCAGCCCCGCTGCCGCGGCGATCCAGCCGGCGTGCCGGCCCATGACCTCGAACACGAATACCTTGGTCGAGGTCCGCGCCATGGAAGCGACGTCGAGCGCCGCCTCGCGAGTGGATACCGCGATGTACTTGGCCACCGAGCCGAACCCTGGACAGCAGTCGGTATGCGGCAGATCGTTGTCCACCGTCTTCGGCACCCCGACACAGGTGATGGGGTAGCCGAGGGACTCGCCGATCTGCGAGACCTTCAGGGCCGTGTCCATCGAGTCGTTGCCGCCGTTGTAGAAGAAATAGCCGATGTCGTGGGCGCGGAAGACTTCGATCAGCCGCTCGTATTCCGCGCGATTCTGCTCGAGACCCTTCAGCTTGAAGCGCGCCGAGCCGAAGGCCCCGGCGGGGGTGTGCTTGAGACCGCGGATCACTGCCGGCGTCTCACGGCTGACGTCGATCAGATCCTCCGTCAGCGCTCCGACGATGCCGTCGCGTCCGGCGTAGACCTTGCCGATGTATCGCGACTGCCGCATCGCGGCCTCAATGACGCCGCAGGCCGAGGCATTGATCACGGCGGATACGCCGCCGGATTGGGCATAGAAAGCGTTCTTTTTCTTGGGCGTCGCCTTTTTCATAGGTCGGCAATTCCGCAGCTTGAGAGGTGATTCGGGGGAGCAGGCCGCATCGCGGCGAGCGCCCGGAAGGATACGCGGGCCGGCCCGCGGGGGCCAGCGACGATCAACGGCGCGGCGGCGTCTGCCGGGGGCGTTTGACCTCCATCCCGGGCGCCGGTAACGTGACGGGCCTTTCGCGGCAGTCAGGTCTCGATAAGTCTCATCATGCGAATCGTCCTGTTGGGGGCCCCGGGATCGGGGAAGGGGACGCAATCTCAGCGTCTGGTCGAGCGTCACGGCATACCGCAGGTCTCCACGGGCGATCTGCTGCGAGCCGCCCGCGCCAAAGGCACGCCACTCGGCCTCAAGGCCAAGGAAGCCATGGACCTTGGCCGCCTCGTCGCGGACGACATCGTGCTCGGCATGATCCGCGAGCGGCTTGCCGAGCCCGACACCCGCGGCGGCTTCATCCTCGACGGCTTTCCGCGCAACCTGGCGCAGGCCCGGGCTCTCGATGAGCTGCTGCGCGAGATCGGCCAGCCTCTGGATACCGTCGTGCAGATGGAGGTCGACTACGGCGAGCTGTTGCGCCGCATTTCCGGCCGAAGGACTTGCGAGGACTGCGGCCGCGTCGTGAACCTCCTGACCTCGCCGCCCGGCCAAGCCGAGCGCGAGGCCTGCCCCAAGACCGGCAAGCCGCACCGCCTCTACCAGCGCCCGGACGACAACGAGGCGACCGTCGCCGAGCGCCTGAAGGTGTATGAAGAGCAAACCCGGCCGCTGGTGGAGTACTACGGCCGGCAGGGCCTGCTGCGCACGATCAACGCCGAAGGCTCGATGGCCGAGGTGGAGCAGCGATTGGAGCGCGCTCTGGGCAGATGAGAGCGCAGCGCGCGGCCCTGCGTCAGGCCCGGGTGGTGAATCCGCACAGCGCCTACAGCGCCGCGAGCAACTTCTCGCCGATGACCGCCCGCCGCCAGCCGCGCAGCGCCGCGATGTCTTCGCCACCCTCGGCCAGCCGCTCGAGGTCACGCCGCGTGGCGAGCACTTCAGGACTGATGCCAAGCTCCGTCGCCACGGCCTGATTGAGCGCGCCGAGCTTCTTCACGAGCGCACTCTTTGCAGGATCCGGCCGCTGCCGCGTATCCAGCACCGGTGCCGGATCCGGAACCTCTGCCGCCGCGATACACGCCAGCAGCTCTGCGCCGCAGTGCCGTACCACGCCCGCAGGCATTTCCGCGATCGCCTCCAGGGCCGGCAGCGAACGCGGCACCCGCACGATCATTTCGCGGATGGCCGCATCATCGAGAATCCAACCCCGCGGCCGGTTCCGCTCGATGGCGCGGCGCTCGCGCCAGGCTGCAAGCCCGCGTGCCAGCCGCTCCCGGGCCGGATCGAGGCCCCGCAATCCCTTCAAGCGGCGCCAGGCCTCCTCCGGCTCCGTGGCGAGGCTGCGGGCATCCGCGAGCGCCGCAAGCTCTTCGGCGAGCCAGGCCCGCCTGCCGAGCTTCCCGAGCCGCTCCTCGAGCGCGAGCTGCAGGGGGATCAGGTGCCGCACATCATCGCGGGCGTATTCGATCTGCTCCGGCGAAAGTGGCCGGCGCGACCAGTCGGTGCGCGTATGCGCCTTGGGCAGATCGATGTCGAGCAGCCGGCGCACGAGCTCGGCGTACCCGATCTGCGCGGCGAATCCCGCCAGCGCGGCCGCGATCTGCGTATCAAACACGGGATGCACGAGCCCGATCGCCGGCAGGAGAACCTCGAGGTCCTGCCGCGAGGCATGCATCACTTTCACAACACCGGCGGCGGTGAGCGGGCCCGCGAGGGCGCCGAGGTCCGTCACTGCGAGCGGGTCCACGCAGACCGCGTCGTCAGCCGCCGACACCTGTATCAGACAGAGCTCCGCGCGATAGGTGCGCTCGCGTAGAAATTCAGTGTCGAGGCCGACGCTCGCCTGCGTTGCGATGCGCGCGGCGAGATTGGTGACGGCGTCGGCAGTGTCGGCGATGTGGTGCAACGGCGTAGGGGATGATCTGTACAATCCGCGGGCATTATGCACGTACACATACTGGGAGTTTGCGGGACTTTCATGGGCGGCATCGCCGCCATTGCGCGCACCGCAGGCCACCGTGTCACCGGGTCCGACCGGAATGTCTACCCGCCGATGAGCACACAGCTCGAGGCGCTCGGCATAGAGCTCATCGAAGGCTACGACGCCGCACAGCTCGACCCCGCCCCGGATGTGGTCGTCGTCGGCAATGTCATGACCCGCGGCCAGCCCGTCATCGAGGCGCTGCTCGAGCGAGGCATTCCATATGCGTCCGGTCCGGAGTGGCTGTCGCGCGAAGTACTGCGTGACCGATGGGTGCTTGCCGTGGCGGGAACCCACGGCAAGACCACGACGTCCTCGCTTCTCGCCTGGATTCTCGAGCATGCGGGCCTCGAGCCCGGCTTCCTGATCGGTGGCGTACCCGCGAACTTCGACACGAGCGCGCGGCTCGGCGCCGCGTCCTTCTTCGTCATCGAGGCGGACGAATACGACACGGCGTTCTTCGATAAGCGGGCGAAGTTCGTCCACTACCGGCCGCGCACGGCGATCCTGAACAACCTCGAATACGACCACGCCGACATCTATCCGGACGTCGCCTCGATCCAGCGGCAGTTTCATCACCTCGTGAGAACAGTGCCGGGCGGTGGCCGCATCATCTGGAACGCTACGGACGAGCGTCTGAGGGAGACGCTGGCGATGGGATGCTGGACGCCGCTCGAGGGCTTCGCCGGCCGCCCTGTTCCGGAGTCTCTCTGGACGGCCCGCGCCGCCGGCGGCGTCGAGGATTTCTCCTGCTTCGAGGTTCTCGAGCAGGGACGGCCACGCGGCACGGTGCAGTGGGGACTCATCGGCGCGCACAACATGGAGAACGCGCTCGCGGCGATTGCGGCTGCGCGGCACGCCGGCGTCACCGTCGCGCACGCAATCGAGGGACTCAATTCGTTCGCCGGCGTCGCGCGCCGCATGCAGCTTCGTGGCGAGGTGAATGGTGTGCGGGTGTACGACGACTTCGCCCACCACCCGACGGCGATCGCGACCACCGTCGATGGATTGCGGCGGCGCGTCGGATCCGCGCGAATCGTCGCCGTCCTGGAGCCGCGTTCCAACACGATGCGCATGGGCGTACACCGCGAATTGCTCGCGGGATCCCTGGCGGGGGCGGATGAAGTTTGGTTGTATACGCCCCCCGACCTCGGTTGGGATCCGGCCCCCGTGCTCGCGGGGCTCGGCGCTCGCGGTCACGGACGCAGCGATGTCAGCGTGCTGGCGCGGGATCTCGCACAGTCCCTGCGGCCGGGCGATCACGCGCTGATCATGAGCAACGGCGGCTTCGGCGGGCTGCACGGCAAGCTCCTGACGGAGCTCGGGCAGTCCCCTCCCTCAAACCGCAACGCCTGATCCGTGAGGGCTTTGCCGTCGGGTGTAGAACCACCGGAGGCCGATTCCCAGCAGGACCGTCCAGGCGAGCACCAGCCAGCCGGTGAAGCCGTCGTGCCGGCTGAGGAGGAAGCCGAGCGGGGAGGCGCGATTCGGTCGTGACAGCTCGTGCACGACCAACATCACCCAGCCCCAACCGGCGTGCAGCCCCATTCCCGCCGCGATGTTGCCGGTGATCGAGCGCACGAGCGCGAGCACTGCTCCGACCGCCGCCAGGCAGAGGAAGGCATCGGCAATACCAAGCGGATGGTCGAAGGACTGCAGCGTGCCATGAAGGAGCGCCACGCCGCTCCAGGCCGAGACCTGCGCGGCAGGGATGTGGAAGCTGCCGAGAAAGTGCGTCCAGGAGTACACGATCGAGGTCAGCACGATCGCAACGGCAGTGCCGGATTCCCGCTGGATCCCGCTGAACATCGCGCCGCGCAGCGCCGTCTCCTCGATGAGGGCGACTGCGAGCCCGCTTGCAAGCCGCTTCGCGGCCAGGGCCGCCAGTGCCGCACTGCCATAGCCCGCGGCCTTGCCGAAATCGAGCAACCCCAGTGCCGCCATGGAGGCCGCGACGGCCGCCATGGTCACCACGCCCAGCGCGAGCCCAAGCGACAGCTCGCGCAGGAAGATGCCGCGAGGCGCTCCATACCCGAGGCTGGTGCGATCCCCCAGCCGCAGCCGGCGCGCCACCAGCAGGAACCCGACCAGAAACGCCAGCATCCCGATCCGCTCGCCGATTCGATGGAAGGGGAAGTCGAAATGCGGATGCAGCAGCAGCCACGCCGGGTAGGTGAGCGCGGCCATCGCCGCCAGGCTCACGGCGATCAGCAACAGAAACCAGGCAAACGCGCGCATGCAACGGAATCGCCGGATGGGGCGCGCAATGTACGGTCAAGCCCCCTTTGGGCGCAAATCCGCAGTAATGCGGCAAATCGGCGCAAACGCACAACCTCTCGCTCTAGCGGCGCCTTCCTCGGCGCTCTGACAATGACCGGCAGTCATCAAGACCAGCGGAGAGCCATCATGCAGCAGGCCAGGGCAAGACAGATATTGCAGTCGCTCATCCAGGGACTGGACCCCGTCACGGGCCAGGAGTTGCCGCACGAGACGGTGCTGCAGCACGCCGATGTGCTGCGGGCGCTGCTCGCCGGGCTCTCCGCGCTCGAGCAGACGGCCGCTCGCGCACAGCGGCGCGCGCAGCTGCCCGACAAGGTCGGTCAGGCGTGGACCACCGAGGAGGAGGCCAGGCTCGTCGCGGCATTCAAGAAGGGGGATTCGCCCGTTGCTATTGCACGCCAGCACGGACGCACGCTGCGCGCTATCGAGGCGCGTCTGGAGAAGCTTGGACTCATCACCGCGGAGGAACGCACGACTCGTGGCGGCTTCACTGGCGTAACCGACACGCCGCCACGGCCGCGGATGGCACGCGGCGCTATACTGGGGCGGAAGAGACAGCAGCGCCGCTCGAGACACCCATGATCGCAGTATACGCCCCCCCTCCGAAGCAAATCACCGTCGATCTCTATCAACAGATGGGAGAGAAGGGATTGCTGACGGGGGAAGACCGCGTTCAGCTGATCGAAGGGGAGATTCTCGAGATGCCGCTCATTGGACCTCGTCACGGCAGCGTGACAGGACGCTTGGCTAAATGGTTGTACGGAATCGTGGGCGATGCCGCGATCGTCAGGTTGGGTAATCCTGGGCCTCAGGCGTTTCCGAAGGTCAGAACCCGTGTGGCGTCGTTGTTCGTGGATTCGGACCAGAGGTGAGTCGTCACCCGGCCGTGGCAGCGGTTTCCTCACATCCAGTCGTCATCTGGTTCGGCCGGATCGGCGACATGATCATGCTGAGCGCGCTGCTCGAGATCCTGCACCGCAGGTTCGGGCAGCCGTGCCGGATCATCGGCGCCGGAGCATGGACCGCGGAGATCTACCGCTCGCACCGTGATGTCGCCGAAGTGATATGCCTCGGACGTCACACCGCGTTCTTCCTTGACCGCGGGTGGTGGCGGGCGCGACGCGCGTTGCGCGCCGACCCCGCCGCACCCGTGTATGTTTGCGAGGACTTTCCCCACAAGTCGCCGCGCATCACCCGCCTGCTGCGGTGGAGCGGAATACCGGCGAGTCGTTGCGTCGTCATGGCGGATGTGCTCGCGGCGGCGAAGCGCCGCGGTCAGGCGCCCGAGCATTGGGTCGACCGGCTAGTCGCGCTCGGGCGCTGCACTCCGCCCGCATTTCGAGAGGCGGACTTCCCGTGGCCCGATCCGGCGCCGCGCTGCGCGCCGCTGCTCGAGGTCAGCCCGACTGAGCGCGCGCAATGCGAGGCGTGGGTCGCATCGCAGGGATGGTCCGGGCGACCGCTCGTTCTCGTGCAGCCGGGCAATCAACGCATGATGAAGGGCGGAACCCGGCCACGCGTATCGCCGGACGACCACAAATCATGGCCCGTGGAGCGTTGGGCCGCGTTGTTGCGGCACGTCCAGCAGCATCTGCAACGGCAGATGCCGCAGGCCGTCATCGTCCTGGTCGGCGCGCCACAGGAAGCGGCATTCCTCGAGTTGATTCGCGCCGAGGCCGCGCCGGCATCGGTCGCGATCGCGGTGCTGCCGCTGCGCCGGCTCTTTGCCTTCTGCGCGCAGGCTCACAGCATGATCTCGGTTGATACGGGTCCTGCTCACGCCGCGGCCGCTGTTGGATTGCCGCTCGTCGTCCTCTTCGGCGCCTATCCCGCGGCCGTCTGGCAGCCGCGCAGCGCCGTGGGATCGCCGGTGGTCGGCGTAGGCGGGCCGCCAGCGGCGAGCCGCCTGAATCAGATTTCCGAGCAAGTGGTCTTCGACTCCTGGTGCGGATTGCTCGACCGTCTGCAGGCCGGCCCGCTCCGCTCGGACCGGGCAGCCGGCTGAGTCGCACATCGAACCCGGGGGAAAGAGCGTTGGCTTCATTGACGATCGAGATCTCCACGGCGCTGCGCCGCATGGCTGCAGGGCTCCTTGGCGAATACACCCCGCCCCGGTTGCGGCATGTCGAGGAGTTGTTGGCGGATCTCGAGGCCGCGCTCGCCCGCCAGTCGGTGACCGGCGAATGGGCGGGACTCGCGGCGGATATCACTCGCGCCATCAGGGAAGGCGGCGCGGATGGCTTCCTGCGGCTGCCGCCGGTGATGAAGACCGTCCATCCGCGCATCCGCAGCCGCTCGCGCGACTACCTGCGCTACCTGCTTGCATCGCGGCGATTCTCGGCGGAGCTGCACAGGGCGCTGACGGAGTCTCCAGTGGGCGGCCCGCTCGTCAATCCGCACTATCCTCTCAGCAGCCCGCTGCTCGTGCAGCACGGTTATCATCTGGTGCGGCTGCTGGAGGCCACGGGCCTCGACCTGCCCGCTTTGCGGCTGGTGGTGGATTTCGGCGCGGGCTACGGCAGCTTCTTTCGGCTGCTGCGCAACCTGGGGTACCGGGAGCGCTACTACATATGGGACTTGCCGGTGATGTGCGCTCTGCAGCGCTTCTATCTGCGGAACGTGTTTCCGACCGGTCCCGGCGGCCAGCCGCCAGGCAACCTCGAGTGGCTGATCTCGGGTGATGCCGCGGGACCCGCCGCGGTCGCACGCCACTGCGCGGAGCACCAGCCTTCGCTCTTCATCGCCACGTGGTCGCTCAGCGAGACACCGCTCGCCGTGCGTGAGCGCATCGCACCGGCGCTGGCCGGGTTCACTCACATCCTGTGCGCCTACCAGCGCAGCTTCGGCGAGCACGACAACGTGAAGTATTTCGAGTCGCTGGAGAAATCCCTGTCCGGCTTCGTGTGGCAGCACGCCGAGTGCCCCATCTATCGGGGCAACTTCTATCTCATCGGCAGGCGGGCCGCCTCCACAGGCGCCGCCCCGGGCTAACCTTCAGCGAGCACGCGCTCGAAGTCGCCGGCGATGCGCTCGAGTGAGAATCGCGCGCACGCCCAGTCGCGGCCCGCAGCGCCCATCCGGCGGCGCCGCTCGGGATCGCGCATGAGCGCGAGTACCGCGTCCGCGAGCGCGCCGGCGTCACCGGGCGCAACTCCGACGCCGGTACTGTCGGCGATGAAGGTCTCGGGCAATCCGCCCGCGAGACTGGAGACCACGGGCACAGCCGCCGCCTGTGCCTCGACGGAGACGCGCCCGAAGGGCTCCGGATAGATCGACGGCACGGCGAGAACGTCGAGGCCCGGATAGAGAGCGGCGGGATCGGCTTCCCATCCGAGGAAGCGATGGCGGTTCGCGTGGGCCGACTGCCCGATCCGCGCGCGCAGAGCCGGGGAGTCCTCGCCATCGCCCATCCACAACATGCAGGCGGACGCGTCGGCGGCAAGAAACCGCTCGGCGGCATCGCCGAGCGTGAAGATGCCCTTCGCCGCGATCATCCTGCCGATATAACCGACCACGACCTGGGAGTCGGCGAGACCCAGCCGGGCTCTGGCGCTCGCCCTCGCGGCCGGCGAGGGCCGGAAGCGCTCGGTGTCGATCGGGTTGTAGAGAACCGAGGCGCGCTCCACGCTCATTCCCTGGCGCCGGTAGTCGGCGCGGTGGAATTGCGAGACGAGGATGAACCGGTCGGTGCGCCGGGAGAGAAGCTCGCGCGATCGCGGCCGCCTCGGTACGTCGTGCCAATGCCGGAAGAGTGCTACGCGCGCGCCTGTGATTGCGCGGACGGCGAGGAGCATCCGGTAGAACCGCGGATCGTTGGAGACGGTCCAGTCCGGCCGCTGTCGCAATGCAAGATGCAGCAGCGCCGCGCCGATCCGTATGCCCCGTGTCCGGCCCGGGCGCACGGGCACCGTCGGCACCCGCCCCTCGTGCAGCAGTGTCGCCACCGCGCTGCCCGCGATCACCAGACAGCGGACGTCATGTCCCCGCCGCGCCATCGCGGTTGCCAGCGTAGCGATGTGCTGCTCGGTTCCATAGCCGCGCACGCTCGATTCTGCGAACAGCAGTCTCATTTGCGGCGTTATACCCGATAATCATCCCTGCCATGAGCGCCATCCTTTTCTTCGATCCCGCATGCGACCGGCCGTACGACAGCCAGACGCTGCAGCAGCAGGCGATGGGCGGCACGGAAGCAACCGTGGTGCGTGTTGCCGATGCGCTGGCGGCGCTCGTCGTGCAGCACAACCGCACGAGCGCGAGCGGGCGCTATCTGCCGCCGCGACGCGATCCCGCCATCACCCACGCGGTGGTCATCCGCGAAGCGCGCGCATTGGCGGCCGTGAGGGACCTGTATCCCAACGCGCGCGTCCACCTCTGGCTGCATGACCGGGTGCACCCCCGCTCCAAGCGCGCCCGGCGAATTGCCGCCGATGCCGGCATTCTGCGCGAGCTTGCAGTGAGGGTGATCTGTGTTTCAGACACCCAGCGCAACGCCGTCGAGGCGGCACTACGTTGGATGAGGGTCAGCGACTGCGTGTCCGCGAGCACCATCTACAACCCTGTGGCGGACGATCTGCACCCCGACGGCTCGC
>Ga0134125_10001346_pt1 | contig 30332 bp, 27 predicted proteins | sample KB31751_FD_96464 | JGI IMG/M metagenome (GOLD analysis project Ga0134125, IMG submission 96464) | Terrestrial soil microbial communities with excess Nitrogen fertilizer from Kellogg Biological Station, Michigan, USA - KB3-175-1 | ecosystem: Environmental > Terrestrial > Soil > Unclassified ... | reverse complement strand
TCTCACCGCTCGCCGACTGCGCCAATTGATGGGGAAAACGCAAAGCACGGCTGGGCGATAGAATTCATTCCATGGAGAAGTTCAGATCGGCAGGGGGCAAGTAAATTCATGAAGATCACACTCATCGGCGCCGCCGGGGTAAGGACTCCTCTGCTGATCCATGGTCTGGCTGAGGCGGCGGGCAAAATGCCGATCGACGAAGTCTCGTTTTGGGACAATGATCGCGAGCGGCTTGGGGCGATGGGTAAAGTATCGAACGCAATGGCCGCGCGGAGCGGCTTGAGCGCCAAGCTAACCGTGGCCGCAAGCGCCGAAGAAGCCTTATCCGGCGCCGATTATGTAATCACCAGCATCCGCGCCGGAGGCATAGAAGCCCGCATTCAGGACGAGACCATTGCGCTCGCCCACGGATTGGTCGGACAGGAGACGGTGGGCGCGGGAGGCTTCGCGTGCGCCATGAGAAATCTGGCCGTGATGCTGGACTACGCCCGCGTGATCGAGCGCGTCGCGCCTCGAGCAACGGTGGTGAATTTCACCAATCCCGTGGGAATCGTCTCCCAGGGGCTGCTGAATCATTCCGCCGTAAACGTGATCGGGGTCTGCGACACTCCGCTGGAGACCTTCGAATCGATAGCAAGGGCTCTGGGCAAGAATCCGTTTGAGCTGCAGTTCGACTATCTTGGACTGAACCATCTGGGATGGATTCGCGGCGTGCGCGACTCCGCCAATACGGAACTGCTGCCCGGCATACTGTCGTCTCCGGAGCTGATTCAGAAATGTTACAAACATGGGCTGTTTCCCGCAGGATTTATTCAAGAGCTCGGATTGCTTCCCACCGAATATCTATATTTTTACTATTTTCCCGAAGTTGCATATGAGAAGACCAAGCTCAGCGGACATTCGCGCGGGGAAACGATCTCGGCTCTAAATCGCGATCTGTTCCAAAAATTGGCTCAGGCTGCTGAGTCCGACCTGGTCGATATCTACGAAGCGTATTTGCGCGAGCGAAACGCCTCTTACTTCAGCATCGAAGCCAGCGCCGGCTCCCATCGCAACGAAGGGCAGGCGCTCTACTCTCAATTTTCCGGATACGAACGCATTGCGACCCTGGTGCTGCAGGCTCTGCATTCGCACTCGCGCATTCCTATTCCGCTTACGGTGCGCAACCAGGGTGCGCTCGAAGATTTGGAAGCAGATGACGCGGTGGAGCTGCCATGCGTGGTCTCGTCGGACGGAATCAAGCCTCGTAAAGTGGGACGCGCTCCCCTGGCGGTGCGCGATCTGCTGCTCCAGGTGAAAGAATACGAGCGGCTCACGGTGCAGGCTTGCGTGCGGCATTCCACGCAGGAAGCTCTGGCGGCGCTGGTCAAGAATCCGCTGGTGGCTCGCCCCGAAGTTGCGCACGAAGTTCTTTCGCAATACCGGCGAGCCTTTGGAGATCAAATGAATCTGGCTTAGCCATTCGTGATTTCTGAATCTCAGATGACGGAACCACGCGGCCGGCACCGAGCACTCGAGTTGAGAATGCTAGTGATCGAAAGCTCGAAGCCACTTCTTCCGGACGAAAATTCGCATCCGCGAAGCCGCTGTGACCAGCGCGATTCGATCGAAGCTCCGATTCCTGCCAACAATCCGTAGCCAGTATTTCTGTGGTGCACAGCGCCGGTTGGCAACTCTGCACGCGCACGGCCTATGCACCGCACAAATGCCGACGCCAGCGCGGAGTAAACCGGATGAACGTGCCTGTAGCGCTCCCAAGAAGGGAAATTGCATCTCAACAATCAGTGGAAGCCCTTCCGTTCGGCCCAAAAGCCTGTCGAGTACGTCGGCGAGCTTCGGTGCCGCATCTCGGATAAAGGATAGGAGAAAGCAAATATGTTCGCTCACGCATACAGCTCGCTCTTTTGGCATGCCGCTGGAAGCATAGGTCGCCCGCTCGTGTAATCATCACCGAATGGCAAACGAGGAACCTAAAAAGCCAGAAGGCAAGTTCTCAGAGGTAGCCCGCAAGAGCCGGGAGAAGCGAGCCGAAATTGAACGGCAGAAGCGGGATCAAGATGCCGCTGTTCCAGATTTAGAAGGCAACGGAGGTGCGGACGCGAGAGATAACTGAAGTGGCCCGGAACTTCCACCGCAAACTTCCGAATTCCTCGGCGATGATTCCCAAAATGGTCTTTCCATTGCCCCATTGTCGGTTGGCCGCGTAAGACAGAGTTGTCTCCCAAAATTGCGGAGGCCGCCCAGCGGTGCTTAGCGCAAAATGATTTGCGCACCTCGATCCAGAGAACCTCGCGCTGGTGCGACATCGGGCGACTGGGGCTAAGCTCGAAGCCGCAAAGGAGTCTTCAGGGTTGCGGCAAGCCAATGCGATCAAGAATTCTCTGGAATCGGGGGTCGTGGCGAATGGAATCGAATCCCGGATAAACCGCTACCATCGGCAGATTGGAATGGGTGTCGTATTCCTTTTCCAGCCAGCCAAAGCTTTCGTCTCTTTTGTCGTCAAGCGAGGCGGAGAGCAGCGCCAGCGCGCTTGGTGAAACGAAGCGGCGGCTTGCAAGATCCTTGAGTTCGTCAAGCTTGGCCAGCGCCCGCGCTCGTTCGCCAAGCAGAGCATAGCAGCGGCCGGTTTCAGCCACCGTCCACGGATCTGTGCCGAGAAGCCTGCCGGCTTGCGAAAGCTCGGCAATGGCCTCGCGGTACCGGCCTTTTCCAGCGTAGATCACGCCCAAGGTTCGATGGGCCAGGCCAAAGGATGGTTCCGCCTTGATAACGCGGTTCACTTCCTCCACTGCCTCATCGTAGCGGCGGGCGTAAAAAAGAACGAGAGCAGTATCGGTCCTCAGAACCGACGAATGCGGATCGAGCTTCTGTGCAGTCCGCATTTGGGAAATCGCCTCCTGGGCCCGGCCCATTGTAATCAGGTGCAGCGCATACCAGTGGTGGGCCGTCGTATCGGCCGGGTTAAGCTCGATGGCGCGCTTGAATTCGCGCTCTGCTTCATCCCAGTTCCAGTCGAACCTGCTCATGATGTAGCCGAGCGCCGCATGAGCTTCGGCAGAATGCTCGTTCAACTCAACCGCTCGCAGAGCCGTGGCCCGGGCTTTGGGAATAGCTTCTCCGAGCGGCTCTACTCCGAAACTGCCCAGCAGGATGTAAGAATCAGCCAAGCCCGCATAGGCTTCCGCATAATTGGGATCCAGCCTTACCGCTTCGTCAAAATGCGAAATGGCGGTTCGGTAACCCGTTTCAGTGCGCTTGAGCCAGAAGAAGCGTCCCTCGTCGTAATTCCGTTGCGCCTCTTTCTGTATTTCTGTAAGTCTGACTCGGCCACGCGTTTCAGTACGGAAACCTCTGAACTGAAACACCATGGCTGCAGCGATGAAGGCGATCATGAAGAACAGCGGAACCAGCACCTTGAAGGGCGGCAAAAAAAAGAGAACTCGCGCCCTTCTCGTCGCCTGCTCGTGCGGCAGCTCGGCTGTTTGCGTGTCCGGCCCCTCGATGGCGGGTTTTTCAACCACCGGCGGGGCCGCCGCGGCTACATTGATGGCGCCAACGAACCGATATCCGCGCCCAGAAATTGTTTCAATGTACTGCTTGCCGTTGCTGAAGTCTCCCAGTGCCTTGCGGATCGCAAGCACCTGATGCGCCATGTTTGATTCGACCGTGTAGGTGTCAGGCCACACCGCCTTCAGCAGTTCATCTTTGTCGACGATGCGGCCTGCGCCTTGCACTAATACGAGAAGGGTCTGAAACGCTTTGGGGCTAAGCGGGATGGGAACGGTGCCGCGCCGCAGAATGCGATTCCCAACATCAAGCCGAAATGGTCCGAACTCGTAAATCTCGCTGGGATTCATAAACGAGGTGTATGCAGCGCGCCGTAGTCTGCGAGGTCCTTTGATTGGCGGTGATGTTACACCAGAACGCCGGCGATCGAGCCGGAGATTAGGCCGCAAAACATTTTGCCGGGAGTAGCAAAGCTTTGCGCACAACCTCTCTTTGGGTTATCCGACGTGGCTTTCAAACTTTTGACGGTGCTCGCAGACAAGACGCGGAGCGCTGTTTCAAACCAGCATCAACTCTCCTGAATCCAGCTACATTGCCTGCCACGAAAGCGCTTCCTCAATATTTCAGAAGAATTCAAAGCTGCTGAAGGTCCTTTGGCGTACAAAGCGCACCTTTGCTCCAGCAAATGTCTCATCGTCGGTTAAAGGCCACGATCATGAACCGCCATCACTTCGTTCGAAAGATTGCGATTGCCCATCTGCTCGGCGCCGCGCTGCTGTTTGGGCTTGTGGCCACAGCTTCGGCGCAGCTCTTAAATTCCGGCGGCCAGCCTGTGCCGGTGCCGAATGCCGGCCAGCCGCTGCAGAGAAACCTGCTCGACAAAAATCGGCAGATCACTGTCGTGCTGAAACTGGCCGACGAGCCCGTGGCGGTCGTTCGCAGCCGGATGCCGGGAAGACATTTGAGCGAAGCCGATCGAAAAGCAATTGCCGGCAGGATTCGCGCCAAGCAGGATGCGATGATGCCCTCTATCCAGGCGCACGGCGTAAGAGTGCTGGGCAGAATGCAGCACGCCATCAACGGCATTAAGGTGCGTGGCACTGCCGATCAGATCGCTGCTCTTGCGAGGTTTCCGGGAGTGGTTGAGGTGAAGCCAGTCGGCATTTATCGGATTGAAAATGCAGAAAGCGTGCCTTTCATCGGGACGCCGTCAGTATGGGCAGGACCGCCAGGTCTGCATGGCGAGCACATAAAGATTGCCGTTTTGGATACCGGCATTGATTACACGCATGCGAACTTCGGCGGCCCCGGCACGGTATCGGCTTTCCAGATCGCAAGAGCCACCAATACCCAGCCGGCTGATTCAGCGCTGTTCGGGCCGGATGCTCCAAAGGTCAAAGGCGGCACGGACCTGGTGGGCGACAACTACGACGCTGGATCGAGCGATCCCGCAAAAAATACGCCCATTCCGGATCCCAATCCTCTTGATTGCAACGGACACGGAAGCCACGTGGCCGGAACGGCGGCGGGATTTGGGGTGCTAAGTGACGGCACAACTTTTCATGGTCCTTATGATGCAGCTACGCCGAGCCGGTCTTTCATCATCGGGCCGGGAGTCGCGCCGCAGGCCGATGTTTATTCCGTGCGCGTGTTCGGCTGCAGCGGCAGCACCGATGTCGTTACCGAGGCCATCGATTGGGCGGTGGCAAACGGCATGCAGGTGATCAGCATGTCGCTCGGTTCCAACTTTGAAGGCAAGAGCACAGCCGATGCCGAAGCCGCAACCAACGCAGCCAACGCCGGAGTGATCGTCGTGGCTGCCTCCGGCAATGCCGGAGCGATTCCCTATATCACTTCGTCGCCGGCGGCGGCAGACAAAGCCATCAGCGTTGCCGCGATGGATTCGCATGGGTCCTTCCCTGCGGCAGCCCTTGCTTTATCGCCGAGCGGCAACATCGTTGCAATCGACGCAAACGGAGTGTCTTTCAGCGATGGCGCCCTGTTCCCGGTTCTGGTGCTGCCGGACACAAAGGGAACGGGAATCAACGGCGTATCGCTGGGATGCGATCCGGCCGAGTACACCGCCGCGGGCGTAACCGGAAAAATGGTGGTCACCGCGCGGGGCGTCTGCGGCCGGGTTGACCGCGCAATCTACGGCCAGCAGGCCGGGGCGGCAGCGGTCGCCATGATCAACAGTACCCCGGGTTATCCCCCGTTCGAGGGGCCGATTACCTCCAATCCCGATACCGGTGCGCGGTTCACCGTAACGATTCCCTTTTTGGGCATTCAGGGCTTGCCCTCCACGGACGCGGTAAGCCTGAAGGCTGCCAGTCAGGCGTCGCTCGGCAACACAACCACTCCGAACCCAACTTTCCGGCAGTTTGCTTCCTTTTCTTCCGAGGGGCCGCGTTTGGGTGATGCCAACCTCAAGCCCGATATCACCGCTCCCGGAGTTTCCATTTTTTCGACTGCTTCGGGAACCGGCAACCAGGGTCTCTATGAGTCCGGCACCTCGATGGCTACGCCGCACGTGGCCGGAGTTGCCGCGCTGGCGCTGCAGGCGCATCCAACCTGGGACCCTGACCAGGTGCGGCTGGGAGTGGTCAATACCGCCGGGCCGGCGCAACTGGCAGGGTACTCCGCAAAACTCGGCGGTGCTGGCCTGGTGCAACCGCTGCCGGCAACGCTGACTTCGGTTGTGGCGAAGGGCAATGCCGACGCGCCGAGCCTGAGCTTTGGTCTGCAGGAATTTACCAGCGATTTCCAAGGGTCGGGGGACATCACCCTGCAGAACCTTGGCTCACAGGCGGCGACGTTTAATATTTCGACCACGCCCAACCCGAGTTCATCGCCACACTCGGTGCAGTTCACTCCTACATCGGTGACGGTGCCGGCAAGCGGAACGGCGGCGGTGCACATCACGCTGAGTATTCCCGCGGCTACCAACGGCGATTCCAGCGCCTTCCATGACGCAGCCGGAATTGTCGCTTTCACGCCGATGGCGCCCACTGACAACGCAGGCGCGGCGCTGCAAGTTCCCTACTATGCGGTGTCGCGAGCCCGCGCGCAGATTACGAGCACTGTGGGACCGAGCTTTGGCATCGGCAATCCCGCGACGACAGCTCAGCTGAGCAATACATCAACCTCGGTTGGAGGCAGCGCGCAATTGTTTGCCTGGGGGTTGACGGGACAGAACAGCAGTCTGGGTTTCTTTGGCATCCGAGCCGTCGGCGTGCAGTCCTTCAATGACAGCTCGGGTCGAAACGTGGTGCGTTTCGCTCTGAACACCTTCGCGCCATTGGGCTATGCCGGGATCGGGCAATTCAGCGCGCAGATTAATGTCTTTCTGAACGGCCATACCAGCCCCGATTACGAAATCTTTACTGAAGACTTCGGATTGGCGAGCACCGGAACCTATAGCGGGCAAGTGGCAGCAATTATTTTTAACGCGGCTACCCGCGCCCTGACCGCCGATTTCTTTGCCGCCGCTCCCAATGATGGTTCGACCATTTACCTGCCGGTGTTTGCCGCCGATATCGGAGTTACCCCGGCCAATCCGCGCTTCAGCTATGGGGCCGAAACCTTCAGCGTCCTGAATCCAGATTTCAGCTTCAGCGCTTCGCTCTTGAGCGATTCGATTTCACAAGCGGCAAGTTTCAACGCCTTTCATAGTTCGTTGACGACCGGATCATCGGGAATATTCATTCCTGCTGGCGCCACGGTCAACGTGCCGCTTTCCATTGACGCGAACGAATTCTCGCTCACTCCGGCGAATGGAGTCATGATAGCCTCCCTGGACAATGCTTCGGGAGCAACCCAGGCACAGCTTCTCCCGTTTGCGTCGACGTCCCCAACGCTGCAGTCGATCACCATCGAACCGAGTTCGGCGTCGATAGCCGCGGGATTGACGCAGCAGTTCACCGCGACCGGGCACTACTCCGACAACACCACCCAAGATCTGACGAACAGCGTCACCTGGAACTCTTCGCCAACCAATGTCGCCACCATCAACGCGTCCGGCCTGGCAACCGGTGTGACCGCGGGCGGTCCGGCGATCATCACGGCAACCCAGGCGGGCGCATCCGGCTCCGCCCAACTCACGGTGACGCCCGCAGTGCTGCAGTCGATCACGTTGAGTCCAGGTACGGCGTCAGTGGCCGCAGGTCTGACCCAGCCATTCACCGCGACCGGGCACTACTCCGATCGCACTACCCAAGACGTGACGAACAGCGTCACGTGGAGTTCTTCCGATAACACCATCGCCACGATCAATGCGGCAGGTCTTGCCACGGGCGCCAAGGCCGGCGGTCCGATCACAATCACGGGAACCCAGGGCAACGTATCGGGCACTGCGCAATTCACCGTAACGGCAGCGGTGCTGCAGTCGATCGGCGTTAGCCCGAATCCCGCTTCGGTGGCAGCAGGCTTGAGCCAGCCGTTCACGGCCAGCGCACACTATTCGGACAAGAGCATCCAGGATGTGACCACCGCAGCGACTTGGAGTTCTTCAGACAACACCATAGCCACGATAAGCGCAACGGGTGTAGCAGCCGGGCTAAAGGCCGGTGGGCCGATTACGATCACGGCCACGCTGGGCAGCACATCCGGCGCGGCGCAGCTCACGGTTACGGGAGCGGTGCCACAAACAATCACCCTGACGCCGAACCCAGCATCGGTTGCAGCAGGTTTGACGCAGCAGTTCAATGCAACCGGACACTTCTCCGATAACACTACGCAAGATCTGACGAACACCGTGGCTTGGAAGTCCTCAGACATCTCCATTGCCACGGTAAGCGCAACCGGCGCCGCGATGGCAGTGAAAGTTGGCGGTCCGGTGACGATCACGGCGACTCAAGGTGATGCGTCCGGGTTCGCCCAGCTCACGGTGACGCCGGCGGTGCTCCAGTCGATCACGGTCAGTCCAACTTTAGCTTCGATAGCTGCGGGGATAACGCAGCAGTTCACCGCGACCGGGCACTACTCCGACAACACCAGTCAAGATCTGACGAGCAGCGTCACCTGGAGCTCTTCGCCGACCAACGTCGCCACCATCAACGCGTCCGGCCTGGCAACCGGTGTGAGCGCAGGCGCTTCGGCGACCATCACGGCGACCCTGGGCGGCGCATCCGGCTCCGCCCAGCTCACGGTGACGCCCGCAGTGCTGCAGTCGATCGCGGTGAGTCCAGGTACGGCGGCAGTGCCCGCCGGGCTGACCCAGCGGTTCACCGCAACCGGCCATTATTCCGACAACAGCGCTCAGGATTTGACCAACAGCGTCGCCTGGACATCGTCGGATAACACCATCGCCACCATCAGCGCAACCGGAATCGCGAACGGGGTGAAAACTGGTGGTCCGGTGACCATAACAGCTGCGCAGGGCAGCGCTCACGGCGCAGCCCAGCTCATCGTCACCGCGCCCTTGCTGCAGACGATCACCGTGGCGCCGGCATCGGCGTCGGTTGCGGCAGGCTCGACCCAGCCCTTCACCGCCACAGGCCACTACTCCGACAGCACTGCGCAAGACTTGACTCACAGCGTGGCGTGGACGTCCTCGGATGTCGCCATTGCCGCAATCGGCAATACAGGCGTGGCTACGGCACTCAAGGCCGGCGGCCCGGTCACGATCACTGCGACGCAAGGCAGCGTCCACGGCACCGCGCAGCTTACGGTGACTGCGGGCTTTGACCAGCTCGTAGCCGCGGCCACGTTCTCCAAAGATGGTTCCGGACAATACGTGGCTCACATGAGCGTGAGGAATGCTGGAAGCGCGACCGCAAACTCGGCGCAGCTGATCGCGGCGTTCTTGAACACGACCGCCGCTTCGCCATCCGCCTTGATGCTCGGCAACATTTCTGCCGGCACGACCGTTACATTCACTCTTACCTTTGCCGCATCGAGCGGGGCCTCGGGCACCGCGGCGGTGCTCAAAACTTCCTATAGCTACTCGGGAGGAGCACTTACCAGCTCGCAACGGCTATCTCTCCCATAAAGGAACTCGCATGCCCGTTCAATTTTCTGATCTTTTACGCCGTTTGCTCTTAGCCGCCACGCTGGGCTTATGTGTCGCGCCGGCCGCCCTGGCGGATTCGGTCAGCGTATCGAATCTGACCGTGGGTCTTAGCCCCGCAGGAACAAGCGCCTCCATCGCGGCTGAACTCACTGCGCACTCCGGCGCCGGAAATCAAGTTAGCCTCGATGATCTCAGCGTGGAATTGTTTCTGGACGGAACGGCCGTCGATCTGAACGGTGGGCCGATCACGCTCGATATCTCCGGTTTCCTTTCCCTTCCTTTGTCGCTGGGCGATGGCGAGAGCGTCAGCGCCGGACCTCTGTTTGCGTTGAATGGTCTGACTGCCGGTTCCTATACAGGAGACTTTTTCCTCATTGAAAACATCATCGGGAATGATGGCGAGCTGTTTCTGGCCACGCCGCTCGAATCCCCACCGCAGGATTTCGCGTTCACGGTGCGGTCCGCAACATCGGTGCCCGAGCCGGGAGTAATATGGCTGGCAGCAAGCGGATTTGCATTGTGCATCCTTCCCGCTCACAAACGAAAGAGGCGCTTTTGATCCGCCCGGACCAATGGGCCGGAGATTATTGACAAGTGAGATGAGGTCAGCCCAGAATACCGTTCATCCCAGCGAACGCTCTGGCGATCAATTATGACCTCCAAAACCAGAGAAGCTCCTTGCCCACAGTACCCTCACCTGATCCTCTCTGTCTGCCCCGACATCGCTCGCCTGCAGACACGCGAACGAAGTTTAAGACATGCCGGTTTTCGCGTAGCGTCTGCAAGTACAGTTTACGCAGCCTGGGCCATGTCTGACCTTTGTTCTTTCTCTCTCGTTGTGCTCGATGACGAGTGCTGTTCCGAGCAGGAAGCGGCGGCCATCAAGAGTCGCTTCTCGGTGATCCAGGCCGAGACCGGCGAGCTCGAGAACGATCTGCTGGCGAGGATCATGGGAGCACTCGATCTCAAGTCTCCCTTCGATTCGACGAAGCTGGCTTGTGCCTTCACCGCAATGTTCGCCTGGACGATGAGCGGAATCGCAGAAGCACTCTCATGCTGTTCCGGAATGTGACGATCAGTACCGTGCCCCTCAGCGCGAGAAGTAGCGCTGTCCTCTCAAACAATTCATTCTTTGCTGGCACGCAGTTGAGCACCTCGGCAGTAAAGATGCTTCGATAGAGTTAAGAATTACGAAGTAAGGTGCGCAGACGGGAGTTTCTCGTATTGGCCAGCCTCCTGGGCGGCTTCGATGTTATAAGTTAAAGAGTACGATAGTAAGAAAGAAGCTGGGCACAACCGAAACTTGAACGACGGTGGAGGTAGGTAGCTTCTGACGGTGAGAGATTGTTGAAGAAAGAGATTCTGTTGGTCGATGACGAGCCGAGCATTCGCGTACTGCTGGGCGCAGTGTTGGAAGCAAACGGCTACGAGGTCCGCACCGCCGAAGATGGATTTGCCGCATTGCGCAACGTGCGCAGCACTCTTCCGGATCTCATCATTTCAGACTTGCGAATGCCGAATATGAACGGCTTCGAACTGCTGGCTGTAATCCGCGAGCAGTTCCCTGCCCTTCCCGTTCTCGCCATCAGCGGCGAGTTCGTCGGGGATCAAGTCGAGGGTACTCTCGCCGATGTTTTCCTGCAGAAGGGGAGTTACTCGACCGAAGAGATGCTCGATGCAGTGAAGGGCTTGATCGCCGGCGGCCGTGTTCGGCGATCGCACGAGACTTCGGTGTGGGCTCCGCTTGGCGACGCTCCAGTCATGCTGACCTGTAGCGAGTGCCTGAAGTCATTTCCGCTCGAACCTTGTGAGGGCGAAGCCAAGGTCAGCAACAAGATCGTCTGTATCTTCTGCGGATCGGCCTTGGAGTATCGTCTGCTGGCCATCACAAGATCGGCCTGAGGCCGGACCGGGCTGCCCGATATGGGAATTCTGCGTCGCGAGTATTTCAATTCGATGCGGGCGGGTGCGCCGAGGGCGACTCGTTCCAGCGAAGCCAGTATTCCTTGAACGCAATCAACATGGCCTGAAATTCCTGAGCGATATCTGGATTCGTGACATAGCCGTTGAGCTACAAGGATAACTTCGTTGACATCCACCATGTGTCCGGCCGAGGTCAGCATTACCACCGGGACTCGCGCAAGGACAGGAGCCTGCGGGCGCATCCATTCCAGCACTTCCCAGGACGGGTGGTTTGGGATCCAGCAACACCAGATCGGGGAACGGGTTCAAACTACGGTCCTGATACGGTGCGGCGCCCGTCAGATAGTCAATGGGTTCATCCCATGTTTCAGCCGCGTGAGATAAAACGGTCGCGCTTTTCTCAAGCGCGCGCCGAATCAGCTGAGCGTCGGCATCAACGTCCTCTACCAGCAAGATGGCTTCTTGCATCATAAGTTACGCGGCCGGCAGCGTTATTTCAAAGGTGCTGCCCTTCCCCAGTTCCGACTTAAGAGAAACCGATCCGCCCATGCGGCTGATTCCCCGCTTTACGATGGCCAGTCCGATTCCCGTTCCGGGATACTCTTCGGCGTTATGCAGGCGCTCGAATACCTGAAACACGCGCTCGCGATGTTGCGGCGCGATCCCGATGCCCTCGTCTTTGACCTGAATGCAGATGCCTTTGTTTTGGTGGAACGCAGTGACCTCTACTCTTGGCTGCATGCCGGGCTTCGCAAATTTCAATCCATTGCTGATGAGGTTGTAAATAGCCTGCCGCACCACCGGGCCATGGCCTCTCACCTGGAGGTGGGTATCGACATCGATGAAGATGCGCGAGCGTATCTCCGCGTCGATCTGATTGCACGCTTCCAGAGTGGCGGTCAAAACGTTCACCGGCAGGAATGCAAGGTCGATGCGTGAGAGGCGACTATAATCGAGCAGGTCCTGCACCAGACGATTCATCCTGCTGGTTGCGGTTATCACGTCGTGCAGGTAACTCTTAGCCTGCTCGGGAAGTTGGCTGCCGAATTCTTCCAGAATGATGTTGCTGAATCCGTCGATGGCGCGCAGAGGAGCACGCAAATCGTGGGAAACGGAATAGCTGAAGGTCTCTAATTCCGCGTTCGCCTGTTCCTGCTGCTGGATTCTGACTTCGAGTTCCTGGGAATGCTGCCGGATTTTATCGAGAAGATTTTTGCGGTCGGTGATATCGCGAGTAACCTTGGAAAAACCGATCAATTGGCTCTCGTCGTTCCGGATGGGCGTGACTACGACGCTCGACCAGAAGCGCGTACCGTCTTTGCGCACGCGCCATCCTTCTCCTTCAAAATGCCCTTCTCGAGCCGCGGTCTCCAGCACAAACTGAGGCAACCGGTTCGCCGCATCCTCGGCGGTGTAGAAGCGGGAGAAGTGCTGGCCAATGATTTCATCAGCTTCATAACCCTTTAGCCGCCGCACTCCCACGTTCCAACTGGTCACATATCCTTGGGGGTCCAGGGAGTAGATGGCATAGTCAGAAACCCCTTCGATAAGTCGCCGGTACTGCAACTCAGCCTCCCTCCTCTGCGTGAGGTCTCGAGTGATCTTGCCAAAACCGATCAGATTGCCCTCCTGGTCCACGACCTTGGTGATTAGAGCGTTGGCCCAGAAGCGGCTGCCGTCCTTGCGTATGCGCCAGCCCTCATCTTCAAAGCTGCCTATTTCTCGGGCAACTTCGAGTTCGTGAGCGGGCTTGTTACCAGCCCGATCTTCCGGTCCGTAGAACGTGCTGAAGTGCTTTCCGATAATCTCTTGCGACCGGTAGCCCTTCAGGCGTTCTGCTCCCGGATTCCAGGAGGCAACCACCCCTTCCGGAGTCAGCATAAAAATCGCATAGTCCGTGATCGACTCGACCAGATAGCGGAACACCCGCTCGGACTGCAAAATACTAGGGATGCTCGGTTTCGCGGTTCTCAAAAAAGACCTCACAATTTAAGACTGAATGGCTCGAAGGAGAAACAGTCAAGAGAAAAAGGTGGATCACTCGATGAAGCTCACGCTGCCAGACAGAAGGGTTGAACTGCAAGTTTTCTAATTTGGGGAACTTCCTGGCCAATCAGAGTGTCAATTTTAAGCGGCGGCGATCTTATCGTTTCCGATTAAGAGATTATTCCTGCGCATTCCAGCCTTCATTGATTTCCAGAGCGTCCTCCCGAGAGTTCGGCGAGAACTTCCAGCAATTTCTGAGGCTGCCCCTTACGGAGAAATGCCGCTGAATATGGGGCGACATCGTCCGGCAGCCACTCCATCTCGGACAAGACCAGAACGGGCGTTTGAGGATATCTGAGGGTAAGTTCCTGCGCGATTTCCGCTGCGGTAAAGGAGCCTTTCAGACGATAATCCAGAGCAACCACATCAGGCGCGCCGCCAGGAAGATCCGGAAATTTTCCGCCTCCGGCGAGCACCGGAACGACGCTGAATGGGCCGCGCTCAATGATCCACTTGTAAAGCTTCAGATGCTGGGCGTCGTCATCGATGAAGAGGACAGTGGCTGTTTTTTCGACTGCAGCCGCCATCAGTCGGTCTTTTCCATTCAACTCGGATAAGAGGCGGGCGGCCGACAATGGGTTGCAAGTTGCGCACCCCTAAACGCAAAGTTTCGTAAAGGCAGAACGCCCCGGGCCATGACTTCAACTTCAAATCGTAGATCCCGTGTTGCAGGCGAAACGATAAGCACAGCCAATGGCATGTCTCCGGCTTTGCTCGCCAGACTCGCCACTTCGAGCCAAGAACTCAGTTCCATTGCGGGACTAGCTGACGAGATCGGAATTTGAAAAGTTGCTTCGATCCTGTTCGGGCGAACTTGTTCCTACATCGCCATCGGGAACTCGAATACGCGAGATTCGAGCTTGCCTTCATCGCGGCGGCGGCGCCAACGGCATTAGATGACTATCCATGCCACTTGCCAGCTCCGAAATTCCTGCTGCCAAGCGGGTTTCTGGTAAAGTCCATAAGCCGATCTCATCCTGATAGGCTCGTCGCAGTTGTGCCTGTAGAGCTTGCCCATATCGAGAAGATGAAGCAAACCCCTGAGCGCCGCCAGAACCTTCGACGAAGTACACGCGTACCTATACGCATTCGCATTGAGGTGGAAGCGACCGGATTTTCCTGCGAGGGAGAAACCATCGTGGTGAACCTTCACGGCGCACTCGTAAAAACATCGAGCGCTCTGCAATTGGGGACACGGATCAGCGTGCACGTGCAACTGACCGGTAAATCGGCGGCTGCCCGCGTCGTGTTCGCGAGCCGTGAACGTCCGCTCGAGTTCGGGATTGGACTGGACGAACCGCAGAACATATGGGGTGTCTCGCTGGCGCCGGCCGACTGGAGAGGAGACGCCCAGTCGTGACTTTCTGCACAGTTTCAAGCGGCGGCTCTCAGGAAGATTCCTTTAGAAAACGAGAAGGGCCGATTCGGTGATCTTGAGCGAGTGACGATCCGCAGCTCCGTCATTGATCCAACCTCCGCCGCGCCCGAGACCATCGAAACTTGCAATCCCCTGCGAAATCAAAACTTCAGGAGCGTCCGCAAGATGCCAGAGACGGATATCCCGGAGAAACCGTGCGGAACCATTGAAGGTCAGGGGAGTCTTTCCGATGCCCTAATCGAAAGAATGAAGCTCGTTTTTCGCAAGACACATGGCGGAGAGATGACCCAGGAGGACCGGAATTTCCTGGGGATTCCGCCCTGCGCTGGAGAATGCTGTCCATAATGCTCGCTTCCCCCGAGGCGGATGTGCGCAAGAGACAGGCAAAGCGAAAGAGACAGGCGATTGGGAATCATGCTCCGGTCCACCGCAGTGCGAAGGCAGTGGCTGCGATCGAGAGCGTGTTCCGCTCGACCCATAAGAGAGAAATGACTGCCGAAGAGCGAGAGCAGTTTCGTTTGCCCCGCGTACGGGCCGAAGGTGCGACCGCAGACTGAACGTCAGACTAAACGTCGAACTTTGCAAACGTCGAACTCTGCACAGCCGCTTGCATAGCAATTCGCAACCCGAGTTAACGCAGCCGAATCCCATAGGCGGCTCGGCAAGCCCGCCCGCAGGTTTCGTGTTTTATGGCTACAGGCGTTCGTAGATGTTCCTACCTTAAGTACGTGAAGGACGCTCCTTGTCTAACGGCAGCCTTTTACCTGCTTGAGCTGATCTCGAGGCAAGGACCCAGATGCCAGGTGCTGGTGTGCCGAGAGCACGTGCACAAAGCTTGGGAATTCGGTCAGGCCACGCTGGCACGGCGCTTCCCGAGACGGCAGATTCAGCTTGCCGCAGTGAGATTGATGCCTCTGCTCGAGAAAAAGGCGAGCAGGAAGAAATCACTGAGAAAAGCGGCGGGATCAGACGTCTGATCCACGAACAGACAGTAAGGCGGGAACGTCTGTTCTTTCAAGCAGAATTGACTCTCAATCTGCCTGATGCGGGCCAACCAAAGCGGGTTCAAGGTAAAGACCCGGCGTGGAGCCGCCGGTGAAGATCACGTCCACGCACCCACAGCCACATTGCCATCTCGTCTGATCAGCAATGGCGCTCACCGTCGAAAAGGCGGAAACGAAGTGAAGCTCTCGTTTGGCAACATGACTAAGCGCACGGAGCGTCAGAAAGAAGTAAGACACAAAGCCAGTCGAATCCAAAATTCCTCGGACTGAGGCAGTACCGTGCCAAACTTCCAAGACCAACTTCACGAGTTGTTTCATAGGCTAGACAAAGGTTCTATGACGCCAATGCTGAACGCCTTGCCATCGCAACAACACGAGCTTGCGCGATTAAGCAGAAGTTGTCGGCATTTGAATGTGCAGTTATTCGAACGTTGTTGTGAGTTTCAGCGCGACCCAAACCCGGAAAGGCTTGAACTGCTCGGCTGTATTCTTTCTGACCTGAAGCTACTCGAGCAAAAGTGTGCTCGCCTGGAGCAGCGATGAGTGAAGCTGGAGGATCCCGCGGCGCCAAACTCCTAGAAGGTGCGCTCCTTCGATTCTTTCTTTAGCCTGGAAGCAGCTCCCTCGATATGCTTGCGATCCTTGTCGCTTGACTCTACGTCCACTGCTCCAAGGTTTTCATCGATCCGGTGTGCGTGGCGAGATTCGAATCAAATCGGCCGTCCGCAGCATTTGCAAACTTTCGGCAACTCCGGCCTGTGCCTCAGATTTTCTGCCGTAACTTGCAACAGCCGGATCATCATGGAAAGAGAACTATCTTCATGATTCTCCTTCAAGATGGGATCGTGATCTCCGTCGCCAGTCAACACCCATAGATAAAACGATGTTGAGGGGGCCGGGTCCACTCGGCCACATTCGGAACATCGTCCCAACTGGGCATTTCTGCGTATTTCTCTGATTCGCTCGATCGCAGCTTCAAAACGAGCGGCGATGATTGCATAGGAAGGAGCAGTAAAGAATTCCCTCCAGATCTCACATCGGCCAACACGCACAGTGAGACTGTAAAAATGTGGATTGCTGTGGTCCGTGACCGGATCACCGAGGCCCAACTGCTGTGCATCGAAACCATGATTGTTTTCCATGGGCTCGCCTCGGTACGCCGACGCAATGAATTTGAGGGCGGAGTGCTGGTGCTGTATGGCTTTCGTAACAAGGTGTGGCGATCCCCTGGCCGACATTTCGAGCCTACTTAGCCTGAGCTATCGAAGAGCATGGCACTCGCTGGTTTGCGCCCACGCACTCACTCCGGAGTGATATAAAAACCACTATGGCGGCTTTCATTGGCGCCGCAGGACTAAGCGATTCCGATATGAGACGAGTAGCAATCTGACAACAAGCTACATACCGGGCAGCTCTCCTTTCAGGTTCAGTACGGATTTCGTAACAGGACGGCTGACGGAGATCCAAGACTTCAACCCTATGAGTCGGGGCCATTGTGGGAAAGTTACTCAAGACGCAAATGCGCCCATTGCGCATCGAGAAACGTTGAACAAGCGCGCAATTAAGTTATAGCTGTAAGCAGCTGCGCTAGCTTTCTCACTTCGTGTTTTGTTATCTCATAGGAGACACGCAAGGGTGATCGAAGCGGAGGCGGCGCAGGCGGCGTTTTCTCATTACGGGAAATACGTATTCGTAACCGTAACCGATCAGTCAGAGCGTATTCATCTGATTCATTATGGGGAACATCGAAAACGCGGAACTCCGGCAACCTCGTGCAAGGAAGCAGAGCCCTCGTCGAAATGTAGAACGTGACCTCTAATCCTTGAGGCGATTGAGTTGATTTTCACCAAGTACTCCCAGCATTGTTTCTTCTGAATTACCGCTATGCCGGAAAAGGGAGATAATCCTGTTTCCAATGGGTTGAGACGTACTTACGTGCTGATGCGAAGACTCGATCGGGCATCGCTGAGTCGTGACGCCTCATACCCTGGAATATCAAAGGCGAGCACGGTAACCGAAGCCTCACCACTCTCATCGGTCGGCTGCCCGAAAACATATCGGAACAGTGTCTCAGCACCGGGAGTGTCCTCGGCGCGTTTGAACAGAGGATGCTGCGGCGTAGCTTGGCGGATTTTGCCTAACACTGCTTGAAAATTAGCCTTGTAATTGAAGATAAGCACCGCAATCTTCGCATCTCGCCAGCGCAAGGAGGACAAGAGCTGATCCAGCGTCCCAAGATACGCCTTCTCGCCTTTCCAGAACTTACATTCCGCAATGAATATGTTCTTCCCTTCGACGCGGATAAGGATGTCGGTTTTACCTTGAAAATTAAAAGTTTCACCACTTGCTTGTCCTTCGAAAGCTCCGTTGAGTTGCACGACGAAATGTGAGCGAAGATCTTCCTCCCTCATATTCCGGAAGGCGTGCGGACTGAACTCCATCACGTGGACCGTGTTTTGGATGATTCTGAGAATCTCGTCATAATCTTCGACCGGCAGAGCAGGCTCCGGCTTGAACGCTTCTCCCTTTGTGAGCAGCTGGATCTGCGGCCTTCGGCGGGTCACCTGTACGGAGTCTGCAGCAGGGGTGCCGTCGCGTCTCTTCAGGGGTAACCCTATTGCTGCAATCATTCCAGCATCGGCGAGTAGTTTTCTCTTTCGGGCTTGTACCTGCACACTTACTATGCTTTCTAACTGTGCATTGAACTGTGATGCTGACGGCGAGAGCCACTCGAGATGTTGCTTGATAGAGTTGACGGTATCCAGGTATTCCTGTTTCAGCGCCTCTGCGTTCTGATCCGTTCTGATAAATCTGAGAAGGAGTTCGTTGCCAACGACCTGCGCGCGCGGCGGATTCATTGTGTAAGTCTGGGGCCGGACTCGAAACAGGCTATCGTCACCCTCAAACGGCACTGCAATTACAGTTTTGTTGCCAGCTACGTAAATCGGTCCAGATGGATCGCCGTACATGAACCTGGTCATCGAATCAGCGCTCAAGTCAACTTCAGTGTCGCCCGAATCTTCGATGTATATCTCCTCATCTTTTAGCGTAGGGACCTTGAGCTCGAACTCTTCGACAACGGCACGGATGAGGTCTGCCTCCCCTGCGCTCAGAAGCGTATTCGCTGGGATTAACTGGACCCGTGTCTCTGCTAATTCCGCCTGGTTCTGAAGCAGTGAATCAATGTCACATTCGCTGAAGAGAATTGCGTCCGTCACAGTTGCAGCTTTAAATTCCATTGCTGGACATAATCGTACCCCCGATTCACCAACCACCCTGTCAATAAAATCTGATCTTCGAAACCTGCATTTCATTGACCCAGTGAATTCCGACTACTGCTGCGAACCGGGGCCAGAACTGCCTCGGCGACCCTCAACGCATGCATCGCAGCGAATCGAATGCTCTCCCCCATCGCCGACAATCCGGTCCACACTCGAACTCTTCCCCGGATGGCAGCCGTAGATCCCTCGGGCGGTTTCTTGGATGCTGTTGACCTCGCCATCGATTTTTCAAAATCATTTTCTTTCCGGAGACGCTTTCGTTCTTCTTGCCATTGTCCATTTCCGGCTTCTTGTGCAACGAACTGCAGTACCATTCCATTCAGAATCATCCCTAAGAGGCATGAGGCTGCATTGCGCCGTTACTTTGTATCTACTGCGAGGTGGTGTTTATGAGAGTTTGCCTTCATTTGTCAGTAGCACTTCTGGCCATCCTGAGCACGGGGGTATCCCAATCCGCGAAAGTGACTACCGAGAGCCCCTTCGCTGCCGCTGCGGTGACCCCAAAAGAACAGAAGGAAATTCTTCAGTTTGTAGAACACTCGGCCTTCGACACTCCCGAATCATGGGCACAGGAACTGCAGGTAAAGCAGATAGATCTGGGTGCGGCTCCGGGGTTGCTGATAAAGGGAACGCATCTGCTCTGCGGCGCAACCGGGAATTGCCAGATTTGGATTTTCCGGAAGGCGAACGGAAAGTGGTTATCGATGCTAAACGCAGATCAGACAGTCCTCGTCGATAATGTTCAACTCGGCCCACTGCGCACGCGCGGCATCAAGGATCTGATCCTCTCGTCAAATTCAAGCGCGGAACGCTCCGATAGCGTTGTCTACAGATTTGACGGTAATGTTTACCGACCAAAGTAGTAAGGCCGAGGTGGTTTCTTTGAATCTGGCAATAGATCTGGAAACAGTCCGACGGTGTCTCAGGCTTTCCGCTGTCCCTGCTGTGAGCACGAGATCAGTTCGACTATGGAGTTGTTTTCACGGCCGGCAGAATTGTGATGCATGGGGTCGATGTTCTTAATTGTGAACAATATGACAATGAAGGCGACTACAATCCCACCCCTGGCGCAGCGTGAATGGCGCTATCCACTAAGCGTTGGCACAAGGGCTCGTCAGAATTACTGCATTGGAGGACCTGCCAAGATCATCAGGGCTGAATGCCTGCTCGAGCACGATGAGCAAACGGACACTCCGTTCATCTGAGACGTTCACGAATAGGCGTCACTTCAATCCCGGACTCGAGGCTTGGCTTCGGCGAGGGAGTTTCTTTGCCGAGGCCTCGGATCCAGGTGGCTCACGGAACGGTTCCACAGAAATGCGCTGGTAACAGACTTCCAGCACCGTCAGGTATTCTGTACCGCCCGGCGCTTGGAGAATGACGGTGTCGCCCGCTGCCGACTTCATCAACGCGCGCCCTAGAGGTGACATCCAACTGATGTGGCTGCGGTCGAGATCGACCTCATCGACACCCACGATGCTGACCACTCGCTCCGCTCCCGCGGCATTCGCATAGCGCACGGTTGCTCCGAAGAATGCTCTCGTCTGGGACTGCCCCGCTCTGCGCGCTTCCGGGTCCACCACTTCCGCGGCTTCGATTCGCTTGGTGAGAAAGCGAATCCGCCCATCGATCTGCCGCAGCCGCCGCTTGCCGTACTGATAATCGGCGTTTTCACTGCGATCGCCGTTGCTGGCAGCCCACGCCACCACCTCCACAAGGGCGGGGCGTTCCCTGGTGAGCAGAAACCGGTGCTCATCTTTGAGGCGCTGCAGCCCGCTCGGCGTTATGTAGTTCTTCACGCGCGTCGACGAAGGCATGTTTGGAAATCAATATCACAAGTCTGGCTGTGTGACTCGATGCCGGAAACTCCTGGATGTTGGCTGGACGTAAACTGAACCGGCAAGTGCACTAGCATCAAGGAGGACCGCGGATCAAGTCGTCGCAAGCGTTCCTCACATCCCTTCAACTCTAAAACCTGGCGACGCTCGATGATCTCGCCGATTACTTCCGAATAGCTGACCATCCGGGAAAAACCTGAATCGATAACTGAGACTTGAACAAGCGAACTCAATCCAGAGGGCTAGAATCGTGGTGGTGAGGGAAGACGATCTCGGGGTCTGCACCCAGCGATCAATAAATTGTTTTCAATCACCTGCAGTCGAAACCCGAGGAATGAACTCCATTTCTGCGGCACCTCGATCAATTCAGCCCGACGCGGCGAACCAAATCCGCAAAGCGGGGATCGCCGCGCAAGGGATCGAGAAACGGATGTACCTTGACGTGCTGCAGAATGTTGGACTTTTCTTTGTACGCTTCTTCCAGCCAGGCGAATGCCTGCTCTTTGTCGCCTAAGCCGACGTAGGCAATAACAAAAGAGGCAGGCGGGACGTAACCGGTCTCATGGCGATGCTTCAACTCTGCAACTATGCGAAGAGCATCATCTCTCCTGCCGGCGCGAGCGTAAGCAGCGGAAAGGACATCGATAACTCCCGAGCTGCGATTGGAAAGCGCCGCGGCTTTTTCCAATATGGGAATAGCTCGTTCCGGCTGACCGTTGACGACGAGCACGAATCCAAGCCCCCAAAGCACTCCCACGTCGTCGGGCCGTATCGCGAGCATACTGCGCGATTCGCGTATGGCATCGTCGTAGCGGCGTGCTTGGAACAAAGTCCACAGAAACCTGCTTCCCGAGAATCCAAGTGGATCGAGTTGGCGGCCACGCTCCGCCCAATTCATCGCCTCGGCCACTCTGCCCTGACACACCAGCCAAAATGCAAGACCTGCGTGCGCGTCTGCATCACTAGGGTTCAGCTCAAGCGCCTTGCGATATTCAGCCTCTGCCTCGGCCCAGCGCCACTCTTTTTGCGCCGTCTCGGCAAGCAGGTCATGCGCTTCGCTCAGGTCTGGATCGAGTTGCAAAGCTTTGTGCGCAGCCTCGATCACTTTTCGTCGCTCGCTGTCGGGAATGCCGTTCATGCGAACCATGCCGAGTTGGCTATGTGCAGCTGAAAGGCCGACGTAAGCCGGTGCAAATGTGGGGTCTTGCTGAATTGCGTTCTGGAAATATCGAATGCTCTCGTCGATGCCGGCTCTTGTGTTGCTTTCACCGCCAAGGATGAAGCGGCCTCTCAAATAACTCTCGTACACGTCAGGTGAGACCGAATGAGCTGTGACAATTCGCTCGAGTTCTCGTCCCGTAACGGTGGCCTCAACCCGTCTAGCAATGGCTTGCGCCACATCGCTCTGCAATGCCAGCACGTCGGGCAAATCGCGATCGTATGTCTCCGACCAGAAGTGCTCGTCGCTTGCACCGCGAATCAGTTGTGCGGTGATGCGGATGCGACTGCCCTGACGGATTACAGATCCTTCGACCAGAGCATCGACTTGCAGCGTTTTGGCGATTTGAGGGATAGAAAGCTGCGTGTCTTTGAAGCGCATCACGGAAGTGCGCGAGATGACACGGAGATCGTGAATTGCTGAGAGGCGACCGATCAGCGCTTCGGTCATACCATCGGCGAGGTACTCCTGAGAGGAATCGCCCGAGAGGTTTTTCAGGGGGAGCACAGCCAGCGATTTGATGTCCGACGGCGCGCCTGGCTTGGGATTCGCACGATGGCTGAAGAAGAACGCAGCCGCGACTGAGATGACAACCAGGACCGCTGCCGCAGCGAACAACCACAGGCGGACAGAAACAGAACGTTGGGGCGCCAGAACGACAGCAGCGGCGGAAGCGGGCGCTATAGAGGCAACCGCTCGCGGTTGAACCTCAGCTTTCGCTGGAGCTGCTGATTCGCGCTCACCGTTGCCGCTGCAGGCCACCGGTGCGGCGAAGCGGTACCCCTTTCCGACGACGGTTTCGACAAATCGAGGCTGCTCAGAGTCATCTTTCAAGGCCAGCCGGACCTTGCGAATCGCGGTGTTGATGCCATGCTCAACATCCACAAAGACGTCTTTGCCCCAAAGCCGCTCGGCAATTTCATTGCGTGACACGAGCTCCCCTTCCCGCTCGAGCAGCAGGATGAGCAACTCCATTGGGCGCTTTTCCAACCGGAGCACCCGTTCTCCGCGTTGCAGCCGATATCGCGACCGATCAAGCGTGAAGTCCTCGAAATGGAATTGCTGGGCCGTAAATTGCCAACTCTGCGGGGTGAAGTGTGGGAAGTAATGATGCCGCACAACCGACTAGCACGCAACTGTTGCAGCAACTTGCCGCTTCACCAAAACTTCACACCGGCTTTATCAGTGCTGCATTGCCTATGGTGACCATTCCGGTCAGAGTGCGCCATCTCGCAAATTGGAGGTTTAAGTGAAAAGAGAATTTTTCTGCTGTTTCGCAAACATTTTGGTCGTCGGGCTCGCGTTGAGCACCGCAGCGGTCTCGCAGAATCGGGGGCACATTGAGCTTAGCGGGATCCTGAACGATTACACGCCCGTGAATATCGGTTCCTGGGAGATTCGCGGACCGTGGTCGCTGAAGGTCAAAGGCGATTCCGCAACGGCTGATTTCTCGGCGGCACTCAGCATGATGCACTCGGATATCGCGGTCCTCGGCGGGGCAACGCGGACAGAGCACACCCACCACGTAGTCCTGGACAATGGCGTCGTTACGTCGCTCGCGAACGGCTTTCGCATCACCGGGCCAGCCACCGTCACGGCGAGCGGCGCTTTTCCACCACCGTTCGGGCCAAACTCCACCCTTCAAATCGACGTCACTGGCGGCAATCAAGTCGAGTTTGCCAACATCCAGGTGACGTTCATCAACAATGCCGACGGCACCGCAAGCGATGGCAGCAAACACTTCGGAATGCAGCCGATAAACGGAGTCGTAAAGAACCTAAAACCATCCCACGGCGACGACAGGTGATGCCGCACGCGCCAAGCGTTCCGGTCTGAAGTCGGTCGTCTGTCAATGGCATCGAAACCGCTGCAAGCGTCGGCGAAACATAACTTTTTTTTGAGCGAAGGAACGAACAGTGAAGGAACGAACAATGATGAACGCGTTTGCGTTACGAGCTCGGCAATGTGCTATTGGGGCGTCCGCTTTACTACCGGTTGCACTAGCACTTGTTGTGGCTTCACCTGCTGGTGACAGTACGCCAAATCTGCTGGCCTTTTCCGATCTCAACGGTGTAGTGCGAACCTTCAACACCGCGGGGGGCATTGATCTTAGTAATCCATTTTTTGCCAGCCTGGGAAACAATGGGCGCTCTTGTGGCAGTTGTCATCAGCAAAGCGACGCCTGGAGCGTCAGCGCCGAGCACATCCGGCAACGCTTTGAAGTCAGCGACGGTTTGGATCCGATCTTCCGTTCAGTGGATGGCGCAAAGTTGAGAAGGCCCTCAAACAAATGAGGAATAGGAACATACGCAAGCAGCGCAGCCATGGAAACCAGCAGCGGAAACAGTGAGAGCACCAGATAGTAAGACAATCCGGCGGCAAACACGAAGAGGTGTTCGTCAAGAACGTCGTTGTATATGGTTACCAGCGAGGCTTTGATGATGAGACACGCTGCTTTCACGCTCGACGCGAGCACCTAAATCACCTCAGAGCCTTTGCTTTTGCACACCCGTTTCTGCAACTTTATCCGGGTAAGACTTTGGCGGATGTGCAATTTCGCTCAGTATCCATTTCCCCCCAGCAGTAGAGTCTGAAAGTTCCGAAGCTGACCCATTTGTCTGGCTTCCCACCTGTTTGAGTGCTGAGGCTGAGATCCGCCGACCGTGGAATTACGATAAATTAGGAGCAGCTCAGCAGCTGCTGAGGGGCAAACACCAGGTTATGGCTGTTACAAAAATGATCAAGTGTCCCACATGCATTGGCATCGGCGCGTGCCCGGACGGAGATCTCTGCCCCAGTTGCGAAGGCACCGGAGAGATGCCCAGCTGTGAGGTTGTCATCGACGCTCCTTGCCAGCCGCGAGCTTCGGCTTCTTCGAGCGAGTGAACAGCGCGTTGCCGGTGCCTTCTGCATATAAGCGCGACTGCGAACGTATCAGCGCGGTAACTGCTATGATGGTGACAGTTCCGCATATCTCCGCCGGTGAACCTGGCGACGGTCTTCTGCGAAGCAGGGAGGACCGCCCCATGCAATCGCCGCATTCACGCCTTGTTCTTTTGTGCATTGATGACAACGCAGCCGAACTGAAACTGCGCAATCTGATTCTTGCCAATGCGGGCTATACAGTAATGACCGCTACGACTGGCGAAGCTGGACTACATCTTTTCACCCACAACCATGTCGATCTGGTGATCAGCGACGATGTGCTTCAGGATGTCCCTGGGGCTCAACTGATTGACGAGATGAAACGAGTCAAGCCAGACGTGCCGTTCCTTATGCTGTCTGGATTGCCGGGCGCGCCTGATGGCGCAGGGCGAGCAGACATGTTCGTAACCAAAGGTATGTCTCCGCCTGATTTTCTTGCTGCCATCCAAGAACTGTTGAAGGGCAAAACAACGGGGGCGCGTAGTTCAGCATGAAGAACCATAAGAGTCGAAACGAGACTTCCGCCAAGGACATTGCGGCATTCACGAAAGACAACAAGCGGCCCGGTATATCAAAACCGGCTTTGACGAATCGCGAACGCAATGATGAATTGCTTCCCAAGCCGCTCGTGAAAATCGTGAATTACGGCACTGGTCAGGAGATCCAAGCATCTCTGAAGGAACTGAACCAGCAAATGCGAGACTTTCGCAAAGTCATTCTCCTCATCGAGGACGACGCCTCCGCTTCGGATACTTGCACGAGAGCTCTACACGCGCTGGGATACGACGGAGTCCAACTGATCACCCATCTAATCGAAGCCGAGCAGCACTTGGACGACATTGTGGCATGTCTGACGGAGCCGCCCGACGCCATCGTCCTCGACCTCGGACTTGGTGCTGATAGCGGATTTGCAGTATTGAGGAAATGTCATGCAGAGCCGAAGTTACGGGTGGTTCCAATTCTGGTCTGGACTAAGCATTCCGACGACTTGGCAGAGACTTTCAGCACCTATCTTGGAGCGCAAGATTTTCTCGTGAAGTCGAACGATGAGCAGGAGTTGCGAGAAGCGCTGAATCGCCTCTTGGTCGAACAGCCAACTCCGCTTTAAACGGATCATCCCGATCTTCGTGCCTCGTCCTCTCGCGTGACAATCTCATGAGGTGTTCAATTTTGCGTCAGATTTCTCCGGAGCCACCGCTGGATTGAGAGCACCTGCTGAGGATAAACATTGAATGACTCTCCATCGTGAAAGGCTCCCATTTCATGAGCTACCCCAAACTGGTTCTAACGATTAGCCGGGACGTAGGTCTGCAAGCTACTAGAACTGCACTCCTGCACCAAGCAGGATATTCGGTGATTCCGCTGGGAAATGATGCCGATGTCATGAAATTCCTGGCCACCCGGGGGCTGCCATTCGTGAACCTGATCTTGATGTGCCACTCTGTTCCTGAAACGAGCCGAGTTGCTCTGTGTAAAGCGCTCAAGGCGAAGCGCCCGGAATCCCCAATTCTGTCGCTCTACAACGGCTACGATCCGACACTGGCAGAAGTGGATGGGCGTCTGGAAACTCTGCACTCTCCAGAGGCGTTCCTCGACGTGGTTCACCTTCTGATTTTGTAGCAGATCAGGCAGCTGGAGGAGACAACCATCCATGGACATTTCCCGTCGTGACTCGGGGGTGTTGACCTCGTCAAACTGTTGGCGGGATAGGAGCTATCGCCCTCCAAAGTTTGCACCCCTCTGATTACTCCAAAGCTCATCTGGATAGGCGAATCACACTTCTGAAGAAGTGCCAAAAGGATCACTCAGGGGTGTTCAAAACTGAACAGAATGAAAGCAGGGTTGCGGGTACTCTGTCTTAGCCCCTCAAACTTAGCGCTCAAAGCGAGTAGTGGTATGACTGAAAACAACAAAGTTCGAATGTTGGTCACAGAGAACGACCCGAGTGTTCTACAGACCGTGGCCATGATGTTAAGAGCCAGCGGCTATGATGTAGAAACGGCAACCGACGGTTTCGAGGCTCTGCTGCACTTTCAGGATCAGGTCCCCGACCTGCTACTTTCCGACTTGAATATGCCCGCTATGTCAGGTTTTGAACTGCTATCGGTCGTTCGCCGCAGGTTCCCCCACGTCGTCGCTGTCGCCACGAGCGGAGCATATGCGTCTGGTTCGGTTCCACCCGGCGTGATTGCCGATGCGTTTTATGCGAAAGGCCGGGAAGATGCCGGCAAATTGCTGGAGATCATCGCAGAGGCTCTCAGGACAGGCCCGATCGGGCACGACAAGAAAACCGCCCCAGTGTGGGTCCCGCGAAACGGAAAGGACCACAACGGCACACCCTTTGTTGTACTCACTTGCACAGTGTGTTTGCGGTCATTTCCATTCACCGTGAAACACGAGCCAACTGCAGAGATATTGCAGACACCCTGTATCTATTGTCCGCACGAGGTTTCCTACATCATCGACTTTTCCCGTTCTGTGACCTCGCCCGAAAAACGCGCGGCGTGGAAAGCTCAATTCTTGAGGAATCAGTCGTCTCCTCCCGTTCCGGCTCAAACGAAAAGCGAGCTGCTCGATAGAAAGAAACCTGCGAGCGTCAATGATGAGATGACCAAAGCTCTAACTACGCACTCAGCGCAGGGCTGACTGTCAACCCGGCACACCGGGATCCAAGCCCACAGTGACTGGAGCTACTCGGATCTGTCCTTTCTACTCTGAAGTCGATGGAGCGGCGGTGCGATTCGCTTAGAGGGGAGCGACCTTCAGCGCCGGCAGCTGCTCTGCCGATCTCGCACTGATGCTGGATGCGATCATGCGACACCAGGAAGATTTCCTCCCACCCTCTCCTGATTTCTTGGACGGTTTGGTCCAGATCAAGAGGCCAAGCGAAAGCGATTTTGGACACGGCCAAGAAGAAATGATCGGGGCAATGGACTACATTGGAGGCTCCCGGTTCACGCGGAACTCTGTTGGGTTGACTCTTGTGCCCCCTCAAGAGTCCTGGCCACTTCAGTCGCGGCGTACTGTGCACATTTGATCAGCCTGCTGGGCGCTGAACGAATATTCTTGAAGATGAGGTAAGCACTTCCTCTCCTCGTTCAGGTCTTCTGAACTAAGTCAGTCATCTGAAGCTCTCCTCCCTTAGTCCACAGGTTAGAAGCTGGAGACCCTATGAAACATTCTTATGCACTCTTGATGTTTACGCTTGCCCTTGGAGCGACGATGGCTGCACAACAGACGCCAGCCACAACGAAGTCAAAACCAGCTCCGTCCGGAACCACTGTGACGAAGCGGCAGATGAACACCGAGGTTCAGCCAACAACCAAGCAGGTTGGAATCACGCCTGACATCATTCGCACGGCCCAAAGGAAACTGAATGTCTCAGGGTATAAAGCGGGCAATGCGACTGGGAAGATGAATTTAAGGACGCGGCGCGCAATTCGCGCATTTCAAGCGCATGAGAAGCTCACCAGCACTGGCCGACTGGATGAGAACACGCTGTCCCATCTCAACGTCGGCGGAACGGACACCTTCGGAGCGGCCCCGAGCGACGTCGGCCGAGGCGGCAAGGCTGCAGGACATGATATTGCAGGCGGACACCCGATCGCAGCCACCGAAGCGATGGGCAAAGGAATTGGCCATTTCGGGAAAAAGGTAGGAGAAGGTACGAAATCCCTCGCAGTGACTTCAAAAGACAAGGTCACTGGAAACCAGGCTTCAGACAAAACGCCCGATGCGCCTCGTTAGTCCTCAATCCAGGTTCTGCTGTGGGATCGATAATCCGGCTGAAGCACTCCAGTTCAGGCGCTTAGCCGGAAGTTCCCGCAGCAGTACCGGTTTGTGAATATTTTTGCCAGCGCTTCCAGAGAATCCGTAGAGCGGCGACGATAGGAATTGATAGATAGACGCCGATTACTCCTGCGATTTCTCCGCCCGCGAGAATTGCGAATAATGCGGCCAATGGATGAAGCTCGAGCTTACCCCCCATGATGCGTGGCGAGTTTACATAGTCCTGCACCAGCCGCCAGAGAGCCAACAACAGCACGAGAAGAAGCAAGTGGTGGTAACCGGTAAGAAATGCGACACCGAAAATTACCACTGCCGCAACCAAGGGACCGGCGACCGGAATGAACTCCATTGCGCCGCCTACAATACCGAGAATGATCGCGTAGGGTACGCGCAAGAGAAGCAGCACGACGGTATAAACCACAAGCGACAATCCGGCCAAGACAAGCTGCGCACGAATATATCCGGCGAGCATCACGTTGAGATCCTCAACGATGCTGCTCAAAAATTGACGCTGCCGGCTTCGCTCCGCAGTTCGAATAATCGAATCAGCGAACTCACGTCCGTCACGCAAGAAGAAGATGGCCAGGATCGGTATGACGATCAACCAAACGGTATTCGCCAGCAGCATGGTTGCGCGACCACCAAAATCACTCGCCCACGCAATGATTCCCCCGCGGTGTGCCGCGAAGAACTGTTGTACACGCGCCTGCGTCTCAAAGCTCCACCCGTGCTTTCCCCCAAGCTGAGTGACGATCCTGCCCGAAGACATTTGGTCCAGCAGGCCAGGCAGAGCCGCCGCAAGCTTTCGACCTTCATCTGCCACGCGAGGACCGATGCCTAAGATAACTCCCGAGATGATCAGCAGCAGGAGTATATAAACCTGGAGAATGGCAAGCGAGCGCGATCCGCGTGAGAGCCTCGACCGGCGCTGAACCAGCGATACCAGGGGCTCCAACAAGTAGGCAAAGAGAACCGCGAACAAGAAGACGATGAGAATACGTCGAGCGCCATAAATGAATCCTGCCACCAGGGCAAACAGCACAATCGTGCTGAGTACACACGCCGTGCGCTTGTCAAAGAAGCTCATGTGTCTGCGATGCCAGCCATCGCTAAGGAAGTCGCCCGCTGGCGCAGTGGACGCTTAAGAAATAACCTCATTCAGCTTGGGAATACCGACGCGGCAATATTGACGACACTGCTAAGATCACGAGTGAGCACAACTGCACAGTGTGACTGGTAACTAAGCTTGTAGACTTTCCAAAATGCGATGTCGGAGGAATGGTGCACCAGGAATGTCCATGCAAAATCAATCTGAGCGACGCACCGATGGGGAAAAGCTACTCAAGCAGTTGAAAGAACAATGGGGGCACCAGACTCGTTACTGCGAACCCACCGCGATCCCGGCGCGGTTA
>Ga0134125_10001345_pt1 | contig 30360 bp, 20 predicted proteins | sample KB31751_FD_96464 | JGI IMG/M metagenome (GOLD analysis project Ga0134125, IMG submission 96464) | Terrestrial soil microbial communities with excess Nitrogen fertilizer from Kellogg Biological Station, Michigan, USA - KB3-175-1 | ecosystem: Environmental > Terrestrial > Soil > Unclassified ... | reverse complement strand
TCCATGTCCAACCTGAGTTGCTGCTTCGGCATCCCATCGCCCATACGGGATGTGTATCGAATGGCGATCGATGCAAAACGAGTGCACCACGAGAACAAGCGTGGACTTTGGGTGGACCAGGAAGTACTCGATAAGCACTTGCAGACGCGTCCGGTGCGATCACCGAAGCTTGACGACAAGCACCCGCATTTCAACAACCGCATTCTGAAACTTGCCGACATTGCGCTCGCTGAAAACGGCCGAGCCGACTGCGAGTGAAAGCAGAAGCGTCGGTGCTCTCAGTTTGCTCGAATGACCCAATCGGGCATACTCGCCACCTTCTTCGCGAAAGCGCTGGATACTACGTCGAGACCGTGGCAAACATACGGATATGCGAGTAGCGTGCCGACGGCGAGCTTGTGAGCTCATTATCATTTGCCATTCCCTGGAGAGGCATGCAAAGCAGTCCATCGCCGCCAATGGCAGTTTGCTCTGCTCTCGCGCTCTCTTTTCGGAGCTGTGCCGCTTGGCGCCCGAAATGGGGCCAGGGCATTCCCTCAGCACCGATTGTCACGAGCGGACGCTGAACGAGCGGAGCGGGTGTCGGTGCCGCGGATTAAAGAAACGTCCTGCCAGCAGACCCAGTTTCAGCACAGAATGCCAGCCAGGTTGCGGGGTACTGTTTGAAACATGATCGATCGCTTTGGCAATCCGGTTGTGCGATGATTTCCAACATGGCGAGTAAAGAGAGGGGCACCCCAGAGAGTCGCGATCGACAGCAAAAAGAAATCAGCGAATACATCAGGAAGAGACAAGCCCAACAAGAAACGGAAACCAAAAGCCAAGATGGGAACCAAGCTGCAGTCACAATTGTGAGTGAATCGAGCGAAAAGTGAGCTGCGGAGTTGTGCGACATTGCTGCTCGAACCCGTTGTGCCGGCCTCCCCGAACCTCCAGGTTCGAACCCTCTGATCAGCGCTTGGTCGCGATCACCGCACCAGAGCGCACATCGCGCTGAACGGTATTTCATCCGCCGCGTCTTATATGTCAGCTTCTGCGGTGAGCTTCTGAGGTAAGTGTGGAGAGCGATCTCTGAGGCTCGTCGCTGGCTGCCCGCTCGCCTAGGCACGCATCTAAGCGTTCATCCGTGCAAAGAAAGCCATGGCGCGACCCACAATTCTGATGGTGGAACCAGAGCCAACCGAGGCGCTCTCGGTGCGCAAGCTGGTCGTAGAGACTGCGAAGTTCAACGTCACCACGGCTTACAGTACAGGCGAAGCACAGGAGTTGCTGCGAAAATTCCGGCGCCTGGATGCAGTGGTGATGATCGCTGCGATGCCCGGGTGCGAGGACGTAGTAACCAAAGCGAAGTCCATCAATGCGGCAATGCCGGTCATCCTCTTATCCGCTAACCGTACCGCGAGTTGTGCTAGTGCGGACCAGTATCTTTCCAGCCATGAACCCGAAATGTTGATGAATTTGCTTCGGGATCTATTCGGAGATCCTCGGGCAGCAGCGTGACTTCCGGAGCGCAACCCGAGGTTCAGCCTCGACCGCAAAAGCGCATCTTGTCTGCCGGACACAACCCGGCGCTGCTTCGCGTGCGCAATAGCCTCATTGAGACTGCTGGATACCATGTAGTTACAACCCGGGAATCGGAATTGCTGCTGGATTTGCTGGCCAGGCAACAGTTTGACGCAGTCGTTCTCTGTAGCTCCATTCCCGCGCCCATCCAGGAGAACATTGCTCGTCAAATGAGAGCCAGCAATACAAAGACACCCCTGATCATCATCTGTTCACAACATGATCAGGAACGTTTGCGTGGCTTAGCCAGTGAAATCGTGCTCGCCGAACACGGGGTCTCGCAACCGCTCGTGGAGGCGATCTCGAAGGTTGCCGGTGAGTGAGCGGCGCGCGTGGCGCCCCCATCTTTACTTTCTTCCGGCTTCCGGGTGAGGCGGGCCCGGCACAGAGGCGACGAAGCTACCGGGGAGAAAATCATTCGTTGTCCGCCGAATATGCCCTTCGATCCGGTGACCGTGAGCAGGGCCACGAAGAAGTTTCGCAAGACCAGCGTGTCAAGAGCTCCCGAGGTATGGAGTTATGAGGTGCGGTTAGGGAAGAACGTCCCGCAATACGCCTTCCTTCGTGATGCGCACGGGTGTGATAAGTCCTTCAGGGTCGAAGTGCATTTCATCAATACAGACCACTCTGTGGTTTCGATCCGTCTCTCCGAGCGGCCTTCGGTGATAGACGACGTACCACTTGTCTGAGCTGGGCTCATACAGAACGGAGTGATGACCGGCGCCAGTAGCGATCGATGGGTCCTGCTGCAGAATCTTTCCAATTCGGTTGAAAGGTCCAAGAGGCGAGGACGACACGGCGTAGGCGACGGCATAGTCGGGGCCTGTCCAGGCGCCTTCCGACCACATGAAGTAGTACTTCCCGTCCTTCAGGATCATGAAGGATCCCTCGACGTAATCCTTGGGCGTAATCTCCTTGAAGATCGTCCCATCGGCGAAGGGAATGAAGCCCGTGAAGTCGTCCTTCAGCTTGGCAATGTTGCAGTGGCGCCAGCCTCCATAAATGATGTAATACGTCCCGTCACGGTCCTCGAATACGAACGGATCAATCGGCTGCGCCCCGTTGTGAAACTTGTCAATGAGGGGCTTTCCCAGATAATCCGTGAACGGGCCTTCCGGTCGGCGCGATCGAGCCACACCGATGCCGCCGATCTGCTGATCGTTTTGAATATCGTTCGCGCCGAAGAACAGGTAATACCAGCCTCCCTTTTCTACGATGGAGGGTGCCCACAAGGCGCGCTTAGCCCAGCGCACGTTACGGAGGTCCAGAACGTGCGGGTGTTTCGTCCAGGTCACGAGATCTTTAGACGAGAATGCGTCCATGAAGACCTGTTTGTCGTACGGCGCTGAATACGTCGGGAATATCCAGTACTGGTTCTGAAAAATGCGCGCTTCCGGATCGGCATACCAGCCCGGCAGTACCGGATTGCCAGATCGGACTGTCTGATCAAATGCATTTGTAACCAGCAATGTCAAGCAACAGGTCAGAAGAACATTCCAGAAGCGCATCAACTTGATTATGTGAAAAACAGGCAGAGTCACCAAGTGAATTCAAGCGAGCTTGGCGGATACAGGCATCAGCTCAGTCAAGGTAACCGGAACCCCGAAGCTGCCAGCCGATTTGGTTTCGGAAGCTTTCCAAGGTTCAGGTTCGGTATCAATGCAACCGCCAACACAAAAAGACACGAGAGCCTGAGCTGATTCGGAATCAGTAGGTCATAGGTCGATTGCTTCCGCGCTCACCAGATTTAATTTTCAGAGGCAGCTTCGAAAGATTGGTGCCAATCGGGAACGTTATCTTCTACAGGCGCACTGAGCAATTCATCGCTTCCAGCGCGAGTAATAAGCGCGAGGCAGATATCCCGGTGCTCAAATCCGATCTGTGATCGTCACAAAACTCGGCTAATTGTCAGATAAAATTTCTCGCGTGTGTCCGAAAACTAGCTTTCGTTGATTTTTCCTGAACCAACACAGAAGCGTCCTTGATCTCCACAGTTTCAACGCCCTGAAAATTCTCTGGGATTGCTACCATCACGATCATGTACCGCGTCCGCGCCTCACTTCTTGCTGGTAGCCATTTATAAGTAGATTGACCGAACAGCTTACCGCTGGTAACAGTTTCCCGTCGGGGAATTGGAAAAGGAGTAGTACTAAATTCAAAACCTCGGCAGAACTCTTTACCGTTCCACGGCACATGACGCCGACTGTAGGATTCTTCCCAATTACCAACCCATGGATAGTCATTTCGTTTAAACAGGTACAAAACCAATAACCGGAGGCGGGGATTCGAGACTGCGATAAAACCGATTTCGATTTCTGGATTCAGTAAATGCGCTGTGTAATGACCATACGTGCCCTTTTCACTGGTTCGTAAATCGAGGACGCCGCCCGTTTTTTGGGGCGCGTGAGGCCACTCAAATTCGGAATCGGGTTTTATCAGCATGTGGCTGCTGAAGCTTGCGGGACAAACTTTGCTCTGTGTTGCAGGCATATCGAACAGGGTCATAGCAGCCTCGAAGAAAGGCGGGCCGAACGTCACGTGATGATTCCAGGAAATCGGCCGATCGAACGTCGCGAGATTAACTGCGGTTTCTTCGCAGTAAACAACTGGATGATCCCGATCAAGAGATATTTCCCGTTGCAAGCGCATCTGCGCTTGCGGCAGATCAGCGCCGTAAGTGAGCGCGGGTCGCAGAGAGCTCCGTCGTGGATGTCTCCGCCATTTCACAACCGGAGCCTCCCCATGTGTGCTGTGCCCTGCAGCGATTTCCTCGGGAGAGGGCGGTCCAAAATAGTCGAAGCTTATGCTGTGTCCTGCAATTCCTGCCAGGAGTCTTCCTTCGGGAAGTGGGCCAAAAACGCGAGCATGTGTGCGTGCTTTATATCGGAAGGGATCAATTGTCTTCCATGTCGGTTTCCACATCGGGTTGACTGGGCCGACCGAATTCAAAATCAACTCACAGATGTGACCTCCGCCTTCCAGAACCGCGACATGCCCCCATGCGCTTTCAAGTCGAAAGCCGGCTCGGGAATGCAAGACGTTCGAGAGACGAGTTATCAAGTAGCCTTCTGAGAAACACGCGATCGCATTAATGAAGCGTCAATGTTTATAGCAGGCGATTTGCATTCAGGAAAGCTGGAATCTGCAATGGAAAGTATGCTCATCGTTTCATGTTGGTTGACATCGCGAATCGCGGCAAAGGACGCATCGTGCGGATTTCAAATTAGCTTGATCGCCGGCTTTTGCTACCATCTCGGTCTATAAATGAAAACATTGTTGATGTCGATAGTATCTTCGCTCGCGATCTTTGGGATTCCGATCGTTGGGCCAGCACAACCACGACAGGTGGTGCCGGTAATGGAATCGGCGGACGTCACCGTTCGTGATGTGCAGTTCCAGTCTGAATCACTCGGGCGATCAATGAAATACCGGATCATTCTGCCGGCCGGTTACGATCGCGAGTCGCACCGATATCCCGTGCTCTATCTCCTGCACGGTCTTGGTGGAGACTACACCGACTGGGAAACGAAGACGCGCATCGACGAGTATGCGCGCCACTACCGGCTGATCATCGTTATGCCAGACGCCGGCAACTCCTGGTATACCAACTCCAGCGGAAACCCGAAGAATAAGTTCGAGGATTACATCGCCAAAGATCTCGTTCGAGAGATCGACGGTCGTTACCGCACGCTCAAGCTGCGGAGTGCGCGCTTCATCGGGGGGCTATCGATGGGCGGCTATGGCGCCCTGAAGTTCGGGCTGAAATACCCGCAGATGTTTTCCTTCGCTGCTAGCTTCAGCGGAGCGTTCAGTATGGTTCGTACGGGTCTCCCCTTGAATGGTAATTGGCCGAAGGGAGCTGTCGATGAGTTCAACGAAATTTTCGGTCCTGACGGAAGCGAAACGCGCACCGCGAATGAAATCGAGACCATCATCGCGAAAAGCGATTCCAAGGCAGCGCCATTCTTGTATTTCGATTCCGGAACCGAGGATGCTTTGTTGACGTCGAACCGCGAAATCGGTGCGCTGTTGCAGAAAGCCGGCTTCCGCTTTGAATATCGGGAGCGCCCCGGCAGGCACGAGTGGATCTATTGGGACCACCAAATTCGCGAGATGTTGCGCCTGCTGGCCGAAAACGCCGAGATTGTGACCTGCAAATAACGCCGCGCAAGGACTGATGTGTGAAAACGCACCAACAACTCCGACTAAGAAGCGCGTCGCGACCTTTTGGAGGGATAAGACCCCTTGCGGCTGCGAGGACCTTCTGCAAGCTTGAACTCACAAGTCCGAGAATTCAGACTGCCCCTTCCCGAGACGCATCTCGCAGATGAACATGCGTCACCAACCACGGTTCAATTCTTGAGTCAGGGTATTTTCGCCAGCCTGGTAGAACCGTGGCGAATCTTGATTTCAACGGCAGCGGCCATCGTTTTATAACCTGCGGCACTCGGGTGAAGGTGGTCGCCGGAGTCGCAGTCCTGGCGCAGTCGACCAGCATGCTCCGGATCGCGGACGGCAGCATCGAAATCGATCACACCGTCAAAGGCTCCGCTGGTGCGAATCCATTGATTGACTTCCTGGCGGGTAGCTTCTCCGTCGACGGTGTAGTAATCAGCGCCCTCATAGGGCGTGAGCGTGGCGCCGAACACCCTGATTCCGTGTTGGTGTGCGCGTTCGATGATTTGCGTGAGACCCGCGATGAGATCCTTTGAAGTCGCCAACTGCCGTGCAAAGGGCGACTCGCGGCGCGTGGTGCCATCGGGCAATGTGCGAGGCTTCATATGATGCCAGCCGATGTCGTTGATTCCCTCAAGGACGATCAGGCCAACAACGCCGGGCTGCGCCAATACGTCGCGATCAAACCGGGCCAGCGCGTTCACGCCGGCGCCGTCGTATAGGATGCGGTTGCCACCAATACCTTCGTTCACAATTGCGAGCCCGGAGAGTTGCGGGTCATTCGCCAGCTTATTTGCCAGGAGGTCTGGCCAGTCTGTGTAATCCCCTTGCTTGGCTCCGGCTCCGTCCGTGATCGAATCGCCTAACGTCACCATCGCGCCAGTTTGGCTGGATGCCCACACCTCAACATCAGCGAGGAAGTACCACGAGTTTGTTTTCGACGTGATCGGCATGCTCGATCTTCCGGTGAAATCGCCTGGTTCAGAGATGTAGGTTTCGTGCTGTCCCCAGAAATGTATCGTGGAAGCGGTTGTCTTCTCGGGAATGAACAGACTAATGGCAATTTCTGTGAAAGGAGTCACTTTCAAGCTGACTGCGTCGCTTAGCATGGACGCACCGGGCGGAATGTTGATCGATGCTGTGCCGCTAAAAGTGAGCGCGTGATTCGTATTCGGGAGGAGCTCTGAATCCTTTCCGGCCAAAGCAATTTGTGCGGTGTCGATCTTGAGTGGCGCGGTACCGAACGCGTTTGAGAGCCTTACCCGTACACGGCCGCCACCGATTGTCGGGCGGATCACCATGCGAACCGTCTGATTCTCAAATACTGGAACGGGGGGCAGTCCCGGAAAAGGAGGCGGAGTTTGCACAGCGGTGCTCCACGCGCTCACCCAGTGTTCACTCGCACCGCGGGGTTGACCGTTCGCAAGTGTGCTCGCGATAAATACAAAAAGCCAGGCGGCGACGCTTGCAACTTTCCTGCTCGGCATTTCTTCTCCTCTCAAATAGTCACAGCTGCAAACTGACGTGAGGTCCTGTGGGCTCTCTGGCAAAGCTGTTGCTCGATGTATCCGACGAACCTGAGACGAAACAGAGTTGTAGGCGCCTGCGTCAGACATTGTCAAGCAAAACGGTAAACGCCTCATAAAAAGTTGTCTACAACAATTATCGAAACAGTTTAAAGCGATTGCAGGAGCGGCAAATCCGGTTTCCTCCAGTGTTGTAGCGGCTGCGCAGCATATTCGCGGTGAACTCGATGACAACAATCGAGCAAGGTCAATGCGTGGGGATCGGGGCCCGACGCTTAAAGTTGTCTATAGAGCTGATGGGACATCTATTGACACTGTCTGCTGGTAGGTCATAAAAGGTTGGCGCAATATTCATCCTGAGTTGAACCGTTCTGCAGGCCAACCCGATTCAAGGAGAAATCGTATGAAGAAAGTCGCCTTACTTATTCTTACGGCAGCAGTTCTACTGCTCTTTGCGAATTTCGCGCGCGCCCAGGAAACGGACGCTGCTCCCGACAAGGAGATCGTGGCCGAGCAGTATTTACTCTTGGGTACGCCGACCAGGGGCTGTGGCGAATCGCAGGTCGCGGTCAATCCCGTGAACCCCAACCAGATCGCCGTGGCCGCGATGTGCATTGTGAATACCAATAAGGGAAAGTGGGAGCAGACCGAAGAGGAGTTCACGCACACGCCGCGCGCAACGATTACGCAATTTGCCTTCACACGAGACCGTGGTCTGACCTGGACGGTGATGGAAGACCCCATGCGGGCTTACTTTCGACGCTACCGGTGCCTTGATCCGTTCGCTGCGTTCACGATCGACGGAACGATGATCCTCGGTTGCGAAGCGCACTTCCCCATTTACGGCACTATTCCCGAGGACGAGATCAACAAGTCTGTGTACAACACCAGACAGCACATGGGTGGATCGTCGATGATCTACTCCAGTGACGGTGGGCACACGTTCAGCTCTCCCATACAAATTATTAGCTCGTTCATGCCGAAGGAAGTCCTGGGTCCGTTCGTGTCGTTCGCCCCGATGGGGTCGCAAGGCGACAGGCCCGAAATCCGCGTCGATCAATCAACTGGCAAACTCTACGTTGACGGCAAGAGCGCCGCGGCAGAGCCTCCTCATCGCCAGACCGTGGTGCGTATGTCGGACGACGGCGGAGTTAGCTGGCGCATGGTGTACGCGTTCGACGCAGCGGACTGGCCGCAAGCCGGGGGCAGTGGATATGACGTCGCGAATGGGATGATGGGTGTTGCATACACCGCTTCGGCAGTACCGGCGGCGCTGAACTCGAAGTGCCCGTGCCGCGTGTTCGGAGTCAGCACGGACGATGGAAAAACATTTGAGCGCCACCTGATACCGGCGCCTGTTCCAGCTCCCGCGCAACCGGGCGGCGGCGGTTTTGGTCCCGGAGGAATGACTGTCGTTGCACACCCAACGAAAAAAGGAATGTTCACGGTGCTGATTGCTTCCTCGGGCGGAGTGGATTCCTACATCACCGAAGATACAGGTAAGACATGGACTAAATCGGCCTCGCTTGGAGGACTGCCGAATACGAATCTGATGAATTTCACCGCTGCATACAGCCCCAAGGGAATCATGGCCCTGACGTGGAGAGCCGTGACTCCATTGTCGCCGCCGGCACCGCGAGTTGGTCCTCCTCGGAGTTGGCACGAGATTTGGAAATTCTCCGACATGCCGGAACATTTTGAGATCTGGTCGGCGATCTCCCGCGACGGCGGCAAGACATTTAGCGCGCCGTTCAAAGTCAGCAGCGCACCATCTCCCGGAGTTAGCCGGCGCCGCGGGATGCACAATCTCGGACGCGATTACATCAGCGTCGCCATAGATGACAATTTCGTCCACATGACCTGGTTTGACGATCGCGCGGGGTTCCGTGCAACTTGGTATGGGCGCGTGCCCCTGGCTGATTACAAGTAATGGCGATCGGTTTAAGGCAACAGGCAAAAGGAATCGGCGAACGCCGTGCTCGACCTTACAGCGGCTTCCCGATTCTTTTCCACGTGGTGTGCAAATGGCCTGGAGCGGGTAGGTCTAAAACTTTCTTCGAGTCCCTACAGAAGATGTCTATAATCTGTCTGCATGAACGACTTGCCGCGGTACCGCGGCGTCGGTGCACACATGGCAAATAAGACGAAGGCATCTCTGAAGACGCGAAGCTCGAATAATGGACAACCCGAACCGGAAGAGCATAAATACCAACATATTTTCGCGAGTCTTCAAGAGGGCATCGCATCGGGCCGGTATGCGGTGGGTTCACGTTTGCCGAGTGAACTCGAGCTGGTACGACGGTTCGATGTTTGTCGCGTGACGGCGGCGAAAGCCATCAAAAAATTGCAGCAGCTTGGTCTTGTCGAGCGGCGCATCGGATCAGGAACGTACGTAAGAGCACAGCCTGCAGACACTAGTCGCCTGTTCGGGTTGTTGATACCGGAACTTGGTCAGACTGAAATCTTCGAGCCAATCTGCCGGGGAATGGCGGGATTCCCGCTGGCAACTCGGAACTCGCTTCTATGGGGATCGTCAATCGGCGTGAACGAGCCCAAAGAGCAGATCGCCGAGGAGCTTTGCCAACAATACATTTCTGAACGAGTCTCCGGTGTCTTCTTTGCTCCACTCGAGCTCGTTGCCGGCATGGACGAGGTGAATCGGAAGATTGCGGCAATGCTTGATCGCGCGCGAATCCCTGTCGTCCTGCTCGACAGGTGCTTCATGCAGTATCCCGCCCGGAGCAAGTACGACCTTGTCGGTATCGATAATCGACGTACCGCGTATGCTGCGGTCGAGCATCTGGTTAAGGTTGGCGCAAAAAAAATCGCGTTCTTAGGCAAACCGTACTCAGCGCAAACGGTTGATGCGCGTATCGCAGGATACCGCGAAGCATTGTTGGCGCATGGCTTGAACCGAGAGGGTGATCTGTTATTCCGCTGCGACCCCGAAGACTCGCGGCAGATAGGCCGAATCATCAAGCGTAACAAGCCGCATGCTTTTTTGTGCGCAAACGACCACACCGCCGCCAATCTTATGAGGACGTTGATCGCACTTGGTATCAGCATTCCTGAAACGGTGAAAATCGTCGGTATTGACGATGTCAAATACGCTAGCTTGCTTCCAATCCCTCTAACGACACAACATCAGCCTTGCGTGGATCTTGGGCGAATCGCGATGACGACGATGATTAATCGACTGGAAAGTCCAGACCTCCCGGTGCGGGACATTTCATTGCAATGTCGGCTGGTCGTCCGGAAATCCTGCGGTGGCCGTCTCGCCGAAGCCTAATCCGACATCGAAAGTATTCGTCGTTCAGAGCTGAGCAAGTTTTCTAATCGCGATTGCGCCTCCTGCCCTTGCTGATAATCAGCAGCCGTTACTCCGGCCCAGAAAGACAAACAAAATACTTCATGCGAAAACCGCAGGTACAACGTGGTTGCTTACCGCGATTTGCAGGCCAATAAGAAAGTTCTACGCAGAACAGTTGGATAGACAACTTTCTGATATCTACCAGACCTTTTGGTTTGACAGTTGTTTTATTCAACGCTTATTGTTTCGCCGTCAATTGTGAGGAATGTTTTCGACATTCTCCACTCTGCCGGGGAGGCAACATGGAAAAACTATGCAGCGCCCGTTATTGGCGAGTATCGGTGCGAATTGTTAGACAGCAGCAAAACGTAATTCGGTCAATCTCCAAGGTGAGCGTTCTTGCAGTGCTGTTGGTCATGTGTTTGCCGCTGGCTGCACAAGTTCGTTTCGGAGGAGTCGTCGGATCCGTCAGCGATACGACTGGCGCATCTGTTCCGGACGCCACGGTCACACTGATGAATGTCGGCACGAACGAGAAGCGTACGTCCACAACAGGGCAGAATGGGAACTACACATTTCCCAACGTAAACGCCGGGCAGTACCGCTTGGAAATCCAAAAGAGCGGTTTCAAGAAGTTCGTCCGCGAACCTCTGGAGGTGCAGGTCGATGTGACCTCGCGCGCGGACGCTGCCTTAGAGGTAGGCGCGGTTAGCGAGACGGTTGAGGTCACGAGCGAGGCGCCCATCCTGCAGACGGACAGCTCCTCTCTTGGACAAGTCGTGGACCAAAACCAGATCGCAGCGACTCCGATCGCGAGCCGAAACACTAATAACTTGCTGACGTTGGTGCCGGGTGTCGTAGCCGGCGGCACAACTTACGGCAACATGGTTGGCAATCAAGCCGGTGGCGCTCGCACCAACTCGATCGCATTTGGCAATTACGCAATCGGCGGCGGCTTCGGAAATCAAAGTTCTTTTATTGTTGACGGCGTGAACGGAAACGGACCCGCAAATAACGCGAACAGCCTCGTTCCATCACAGGACTCGGTCCAGGAGTTTCGCGTCGCAACCAATAACGTAAGCGCTGAGTACGGCAATTACGCGGGCGGCGTAGTAAACATCACCACAAAATCCGGCACGAATAACTTCCACGGTTCAGTTTACGACTTTCTTCGGAACCAGCACCTTAACGCCAACGACTATTTCTCGAAACTGAGGAATCTTAGTCGTGCTCCGCTGACCCAGAACCAGTTTGGCGGCCGGGTCGGCGGTCCCATCCAGCACGACAAGACGTTCTTCTTTTTCAATTATGAAGGGTTACGGTTCCATTCGGGCGTTAGCAGTCCGTCGACGACAACCGTGCCGACACTGGCGATGCTGAGCGGCGATTTTTCGCAGGTCGGCCTTCCGCGTATCTTCGATCCCAGCACCGGCGCCCAGTTCCAGTGCAACGGCGTGCTGAATGTGATCTGCCCGAACCGGATTGATCCTTCGGCGCAAAAGATTCTCAAAGACCTCTATCCGACCGGGTCGCCGACCGTGGCGACGATAACGCCGCCTTCCATATTTGGTGTGAACAATTACGTTTTCCGCACGCCTATCGGCGGCGTTCAGGACCAGTACCTCGGACGCGTGGATCACACCTTTAGCAGCAGAGACAACATGTTCGCGCGTTACACCTACTGGAAGGTGCTCAGCAATCCGTTTGACGCGTGGGGCACACACACCCAAGGCCAGGGGAAGACGGGTATTTTCAGTCAGCAAGCGGTCTTAGGCAATACGTACTCGATCAGTGACAAGACCATGCTCGACCTACGTGCTTCCTACGTTCGAATTTTCCAGAATGAATCACCCGATAGTCCAGGGACCGACCTTTCCCAATACGGCGGGTCTTGGGGCTCATTTCCTCCTTCTTTGCTCGGCGCACACATGAAACCGGCAGTGACCTTCGCCACTACGAGCGGCGCAGGAGCCCCAGCTCTTGCCAGCGCTGCAATCACCGGCGCAAACGGTCAGGGCTCGCAGCTGTTCTGGCACCAGAACATATATGCCCTGACCGGTTCGGTGACGAAGATCGTGAACAGTCACACGATCAAATTTGGGGGCAGCCTTCGCAGTATCCAGTGGATCACCGAAGACCTTAATCAGAACATCACGCTCGGTTTTGATCCGCTCTACACGGCGCTTAACAACACGCAGGGCAATGGCACCGGTCTTGCGCTGGCATCTGCGCTTCTCGGAGTCCCCGCGTCAACGCAGGTCGTCAATTTCGGCGCGATGCATGCGTTCTATCATCAGTATGGCTTTTTCGTGGAAGACACTTACCAGGTGTCACGGAAGCTTACCGCTAACCTGGGGCTGCGCTGGGACCAGCCCGGGATATACTCCGACGCTTCAGACTCGGATACCGTGTTTCTCCCGAAAGTCGGCGCGCCGGTGACTGCGAACGGGAAGACGATTAGCTCCTATGTAAACCCAGTGACCGGTCAGACACAGCAGCTAAATGGCCTCATGACGCTCGTCAATTCTGCAGCTTGGCCATCTCGCAGAGAGGACAATCTCCACTGGAAGTTGTTCGCGCCGCGCGTCGGCTTAGCTTATCGGCTGACGGACAAGACGGTTCTCCGTGCTGGCTACGGGCTTTCTTTTCTGCCGCCGACACTGTCCCAAGATGGTCCGCTCGCTTCGGCTGTCAATGGGATCACGACACCGGTCACGAACACCTTCGGCTCCAGTGGGAACACGATCAGGGCTACCGTCGCGAATCCCTTTCCATCCGGCATCGCACTCCCGCCCCGACGGAACGCGAATTTCGTGAACTACCTAGGGACTCGTATTGCCTCGCGTGTGCCTGGTGACGCACAACCTTATGCGCAGCAGTGGAACGTCGCGGTAGAGCGGCAGGTGGGCGCAAAGGGTGCGCTGACGGTCGCCTACGCCGGATCCAAGGGCACTCACCTGCTGACGCAGGGTGCCTTCACCTTCTCCAATCTCAACATCAACCAGGTCCCTGACCAGTACCTCGCTTTGGGGCCGGCAGTTTTGAATGCTCTGGTGCCTAACCCGTTCTTCGGGATCGTCACCGACCCCTCCAATATTCTCTCAGCGCCCACAATTCGAACGGAACAACTCCTGAAACCTTTTCCGCAGTATGACCGTGTTCAGGCAGTCGATCCTCACCTGGGTTACTCAAGTTACAACGCGCTGCAGACTTCGTTCCGCGAACGGTTTGGAGTTGGCTTCGTTACGGTGGCATACACCTGGTCGAAGCTGATGTCCAACACCGACAGCGTAACGTCGTTCCTAGACGAGAGCAGCCTTGGCGGCGCCAGCCCCGTCCAGGACAACACTGCCGTCGGGCAGGAGCGCACGGTTAGTAATTACGATGTTCCGCACAACCTCACACTGGGTTATTCCCTCGAGTTGCCGTTCGGGAGGAACAAGCGTTTCTTAGACGGAGCGAGTGGAGCGGTAGACAAAATCGTATCTGGATGGCGATTCAATGGCCTAACGAGCCTTCGCAGTGGGACGCCGATTGCGGTGACGCAGACCGGGTCTCAATTGCAGGGGCTCATGGGGGTTTCGACCGGCTTTGTCGGTGCGACCAGTAGCACTATCCGTCCAGACATCGTGCCCGGGTGTAATACAGGCGTCTCAGGATCACCCATCAGTCGCCTGAACCAGTGGTTCAACACGAGCTGCTTTACGCCGGTTCCTGCGGGCCCAACAGACGCGGTTCGTTTTGGTACTGCGCCTCGCGTGATCTCCTCGATCCGGACAATGGGTACGGACAACTGGGACGTATCGCTCGTAAAGGATACTTCTATTACTGAACGGGTTAACGTGCAGTTCACGACGCAAGCGTTCAACCTCTTCAACCACAGTCGCTTCGGGGCACCTGCTACCAACCGAAGCGCGGCGAATTTCGGCCAGGTAACTTCGGTCGTCAATCTGCCGCGCCAGATCGAATTCGGGCTGCGGTTTAACTTCTAATCGGAAGAGCGGTGGAGCGGCGACTAGTGCGCTCCACCCAGAGCCCTTCGCAGCCAACTAAGGTCGACAGGCCGGCGCCTCGGAGATCCGACTCGGATTGCGTCTGTTCGTGCAGCGGCATTTCAAAAGGAAATCTGACGAATTCGCATCCAACGGGACGCCTCAGATGAAACGGCCGAGTCAGGAAATCGGGATCGGACCTCGGGAAGCGCATTCCGCTCTCGGTCAAATCACGAGGCGCGAATTCATTGCAGCAGCAGCCGCGACGGTGACGTCTGCTGTGCTGCCTTCGGCGGACCTCATGGCTGAAATCTCTGACTCAAACAGCCTCGCAAGCGATCGGCACCGGCCGCGATTTCACTTAATGCCGCCTTCGCTTTGGCTCAATGATCCGAATGGCCCATTGCACTTCAAGGGGCGGTATCACCTGTTCTATCAGTATGCGCCGCAGATTTCGAACTTTGCTACGAAGTACTGGGGTCACGCGGTCTCTACCGATTTGGTTCATTGGAAGAACCTCGGCATCGCGCTTGCGCCAAGCCCCGGTGGCTCCGATAAGAATGGCTGTTGGACAGGTTCGGCGGTGGTGGTCAATGGCGTTCCCACAATTGTTTACACAGGTGGAACATGGTCTGCTGAAAGTGAGCGCGCGGAACGGGCGAAAGGAATCGTTCCCGAGCGACAGCTAGTGGCCATAGCAGCAGACCCGAACGATCCAGATCTGATCAAGTGGAACAAGATTCCTGAGAATCCGGTGTTAGAAGCCCCCCCGGAGGGCATCAAGGCGGTGGGCTGGCGAGACCCTTGTGTGTGGAGAGAGGGCGACACATGGTACATGACAATCGGCTGTGGCGAAGTTGGCAAGGGTGGGATCGCTTTGCTCTACAGCTCGAAGGACATTAAGCATTGGAATTATCTTCACGCGCTGGCGATAGCAAAGCCGAATCCGAATCAAGACACCAGGCGGCCGTTTAGTTCTATGTGGGAGTGTCCGGATTTTTTCTTTCTCAAAGACAAACCTTTCCTGTTAGTCGCTACGGGGAACCGCTACCTGATGGGGAGTTATATCGACCATCGCTTCGAGCAGCAAAAAGAAGGGCGAATTGATTTCGGATCTGCCGCATACGCACAGAAAACCATGGAGGACGAAAAAGGCAGGCGGATCTGGTGGGCATGGCTGCACGAAAAACGTGTTGCTGAAGCGCAGGTGGCTGCTGGGTGGGCGGGCGTGATGTCATTGCCTAAGCTGCTGACAGTTGGGAACGATGGGATGCTCGGAATCGAGCCCGTGCCTGAGTTAGAAGTACTTCGCCGACATCACAACAAAATATCCGGTCGCAAGATTGAGGCGAACGGTCCACTGCTGCTGGAAGACATTCACAGCGATTGTGGCGAGATAGAGGTAGAAATCGATCTGGGGGACGCTCACCAGGCAGGAATACGAGTGCGCGCGGCCGCCGACGGCAGCGAGCAAACACTTGTTGGGTACGACCGCGACAAGCAGGAGCTATTTTCCGACACGACAGCGTCGAGCACCGATCCGGCAACAGCGTCAGGTCTCGGTTTCCGCCGCAATCGTGGTATCGAATCGGGACAGTTGATTCTGGCCAGAGATGAGCCGCTCAGGTTGCGAGTCTACATCGACGCGTCGGTGATCGAAAGCTTTGCGAATGGCAGGTCTTCGATTTCGGATCGTGTCTATCCAATAAATGCGTCAACGCTAGGCATTGGTTTGTTCTCAAAGGGGGGGACAGCACGCCTGCGATCAATGACAGTTTGGCAGTTAGCACCCATATCGGGTGATCGTCTGACTTCTGGAGCGGACCTTTTCAAAGTTTAGAACGTGCTCTTGAGGCAGTCGGCATGAAACCACTAATGAAGTTCAATTTCGAGTCCCGCAACCAGGTCCATAGAGAACGGCCAACATAATGGGAACCATCGTTAGTATCGGGGAAGTTCTTTGGGATCTCTTGCCCAGTGGCGAGTATCTCGGGGGAGCACCATTCAACTTCGCTGCAAATTGTGCTCGATTGGGTCATCGCGTGCTCTTTTTGAGCGCCGTTGGCCAGGACGCGTTGGGTCAGCGGACCTTGGAGGCTATAGAGGCGGCTGGAGTTTCACCGGAACTCGTGCCACGTGTATCGGAGGCTGATACCGGGATTGTGCGTGTCGAGTTCGATGCAGGTGGCCAACCCCACTACACGATTCACCGGCCAGCTGCTTATGACTTCTTGCAATTGGACGAACAGGTATTTAAGACGATTGCAGCAAGCCGTCCAGATTTCCTTTACTTTGGAACGCTCAGTCAGCTCAACGAAAACAATCTAGCTTCCGTTATCAAACTGATCGATGCTCTTCCTCGCTCCTTGTGTTTCTACGATGTGAATCTTCGTAAAGATTCCTTCAGCCTGGGCCTGGTTATGCAACTCATGCAGCGAGCCCAGATCGTGAAGATGAATGAAGATGAGACGAAAGTGATTCAGGAGCTGTTCGGAACAAAGGCAACGAACCTCAAGGAGTTCTGCCGCACCTACTGTCGCAAATTTGGTTGGCGGACGGCGTGGATCACGCTTGGACCAAAAGGGTGTGCAGTGTTTCACGATGGCAAGTTCATGGAAGTTGCGGGATTTCCGGTTGCGGCACCCAATCCAGTAGGAGCCGGGGATGCATTTTGTGCGGCCGTGTGTCACGGCATTATCGAAAACTGGCCAATCACCAGGATCGCTGAATTCGCGAACAAGTTGGGAGCCTTGATCACGACTCAACCGGGGGCAGTGAGTGCCTGGGGCTCGGAAGACATCGATTCCATTCAGATCGTGCACATATGAACTCATACCTGCTTCGTAATCAATCGGTGAGTGCGGCGATGGAGGACGTAAAGGGAATGCTGACCGGCCAGGAATTGATGCAACGAATTCAAAAGAACGTTGGTGTTCCTTGGCAGAGCCAACGTCCAGACGGTTTCGCGGACGGAGTCAATATCGGAAATCCGGAAACAGTCGTTACCGGGATCGTCACCTCCTATGCGGCGACTGTGGAAGTCTTGCGACGCGCAGTCGCGTCCGGAAGGAACACAATCCTCTGCAGAGAGACTCCTTTTTATAGCCGAGGCGAGCGCGCTCCCACTGCTTACCGGAATGCTCCCGCCCCGCCGAAGGAACTCACGGACAAAGATTCTGTTTGTCGCTTCAAGCAGGACTTGATTTCGGAGAACAATCTGCTCATCATCCGCTTCGTCGATAACTGGGACGCGCGCAACACGAACGGGCAACTTCGCGGGTTAGTGAGAGCGCTGGGATGGGACCAGCTCTCCCATAATAGGAACGACGACTATTCCACCTCTGCTGCTGTCTTCCAGGTCCCTGTCACCTCACTCGGCAACCTTGCTCGAAGCATCTCCGAAAACTTGAAAATTCGTTCAGCGCGAGTGATTGGTGATCCGCAATCGAGCGTATCCGTGGTGGCGGTGACCCACGGCGTGATCCTTGTTTCAGACGCCGAGCGAATGCTCCGCGAAAGGCCCGACGTGGTGGTTGCTGGGGATGCGGTTGAGTGGGAAGCTGTCCCATATTTTCAGGACCTCGTTACGGCGGGCAGAGCCAAAGGACTGGTTCTTGTTGGAAACGAAGCATCAGAGGACCCCGGCATGCTGGAAATGGCCAGATGGCTCAAGACATTTGTCACGGAAGTTCCGATTGAATGGATTTCCGCAGGAGAACCATTCTGGACGCTACGGAACGTATGAGGATCGAGATGAATACGAACACGATGTCTCGGCGCAAATTTTGTCAGCTCGCAGCCAGTGGCATTGTGCTGGCTCCGAGTTTCGGTCGCGCGTATCAGCAACCGAATGCGGGACCGATAACTGCTCGCGAAGTAGTGCAACGAATCCGACAGCACGTCGGCGTCACTTGGCGAACTCCAACAGCGGACGAATTCAAAGTTGGAGATCCGGACGCCTCCATTACTGGCATTACCACGACCTTCATGTCCAACTTCGAAGTACTTCAGCGCTCAGTAGCCGCCGGAAACAATTTCATCATCACGCACGAGCCGACCTTCTGGAGCGCGACCGACATCATCTCAGATTTGAAGGACGATCCCCTCTACCAGCAGAAACTGAAGTACATCGCAGAAAACAAGCTAGTGGTGTGGCGCTTTCACGATCACTGGCACGCACACCGTCCGGATGGAATTTTTGCCGGCTGGAACCGTGTCATGGGCTGGGATCAATACGCGGTTGCTGGAACCACGCCGTTCTCACATGAATATGTCATTCCTGAGACACGGCTCGAGGATTTAGCCAAGGAGATGCACGCGAAATTAAATCTGCGCAGCTTGCGGCTTGTTGGCAATCCCGACCTGAAGGTAAGCCGCCTGGGCAACGGCGGACATTACATACCTCAGTGCATGAACCTGCTTCCAAGAGTGGACGCCATCATGGTGTTTGAATGCAGGGAGTGGGAAGCCGCCGAATACGTCCGTGACGCGATCGCTGCAGGCCAGAAGAAGGCACTTATACAGATGCCACATGAAGGCGGCGAGGAGATGGGTATGGACGAATGCGCTCGCTGGCTGCGGACGTTCGTGAGCGAAGTGCCAGTGAAGTTCATTGCTTCAGGCGATCCATTTTGGCTTGCGGCTTAGAAGTACGTGTGAGGAGAAAACCATCAAGAACGGCGTCCAACTGATCGCTTATGTCGACCGCTTTTCCGCAGGTGGGATTGCCGAATTGCGCGCGCTGATTGAAGGTCCCCTGACGGGATTGTTCAGCGGAGCGCACTTGCTGCCCTTCTTTTATCCGTTCGACGGCGCGGACGCAGGATTCGATCCGATTGATCACCTGCGCATCGATCCGCGGCTCGGCAATTGGGAAGACGTGAGAAAACTTGGCGACGTGGTGGAGCTGACGGCTGATCTGATCGTGAATCATGTGTCGTCTCAGTCGCCCCAATTCGAGGATTTCGCGGCGAAAGGCGATAGCTCGAATTTTGCCGAGCTCTTCCTTACCTTCGATCGCGTATTCCCCAGCGGGGCGAGCGAAGGGCAGTTACTCAGGATCTATCGTCCGCGTCCTGGTCTGCCGTTCACAGTACTGCGGATGAAAAATGGCGAACAGCGCCTGTTCTGGACCACGTTCACTCCCCAGCAGATTGACATTGATGTTGAAAGCCCGCAGGGCTCTTCATACGTTCGGGCGATTTTGGAGCAATTCCAGAAATCCGGGGTTCGGGTAATCCGGCTGGATGCAGTCGGCTATGCGATAAAGCGCGCCGGCACGAGTTGCTTCATGATCCCGGAGACGTTCCAGTACATCTCGGAATTGACTGCTGTGGCACATGATCTCGGCATGGAGATCCTGGTTGAGATCCACAGCTATTACCGAGATCAGATAGAAATTGCGCGTCGAGTCGACCGTGTTTATGACTTTGCCCTACCGCCGCTGATTCTGCACACATTCTTTCAAAAGGATGTTCGTGCTCTGAAGTCATGGTTGGCAATCAGTCCGCGCAACGCGGTCACCGTGCTCGATACACACGACGGCATCGGCGTGATCGACGTTGGATCGGATGCTCGCGATGCCACAAATCGACCGGGCCTACTTGAGCCGAGCGCTATTGATCGGCTGGTGGAAAGGATCCACGAACGTAGCCAGGGCCAAAGCCGCCAGGCTACGGGAGCCGCAGCGAGCAATCTTGATTTGTACCAGGTGAATTGCACGTTTTACGACGCACTCGGAAGGCGAGACGACGAATACCTGCTCGCACGAGCGATCCAATTCTTCGCGCCGGGGATTCCGCAGGTGTATTACGTCGGCCTGCTGGCTGGAACAAATGATATGGAACTGCTCGCGCGCACGCGTGTAGGACGAGATATCAACCGCCACTATTACAGCGCTGCGGAGATCCGTTCCGAAATGGAGCGTCGTGTCGTTGAGCGCCTGATGGAGTTGATCCGATTCCGCAACGAGCACGCCGCATTCAGCGGCGACTTCTACCTTCCCGATTGTGACGACGCGTCTCTCGTCATGGAGTGGCGCGCGCGCGCAGATTTTGCGCGCTTGAGCGTGCACATACCGACATTGCACGGCGAGGTGGTTTACTCCAGCGATGCCGGACAGAAGCGATTCTCCATTACCGAATATGACACGGCAGAAGTGACGAACTGAGAGCGCACGGAGGAAACAAGTTGGCTACTGCTCATCAAGGCTCCATGATCGCACCCACGCAGAACAGCCGTAATCTGGCTGCCATTAAAGCGCTAACGTTTGTCATGTTCATGATGTTCGCGATGACGACAGATTCGGTGGGCGTCATTATTCCCGAGATCATCAAGCAATTCCGGCTCAGTCTTACAGCCGCCAGCGCGTTTCAGTATGCAACCATGGGCGGCATCGCCATCGCTGGCTTCTGCCTGGGTTTCATGGCCGATCGATTCGGCCGAAAGACAACGATCGTCGTCGGCCTAAGTTTATTCGCGGCCGATGCCTATCTTTTCGTTGTCGGCAACTCCTTTGCATTTTTCGTCACGCTGCTCGCGATCTCTGGTGTGTCTATTGGAATTTTTAAAACAGGTGCCTTAGCACTGATTGGCGACATTTCCCGTTCAACGATTGAGCACACTTCGATCATGAACGCAGTCGAGGGCTTCTTTGGAGTCGGCTCAATTATTGGTCCGGCACTTCTCGCCAGACTCCTCTTGTCCGGCGTCGGCTGGAAATGGCTCTACGTCGTTGCAGGATCGATGTGCCTCTTGCTGGTTCTACTCGCATTTACGGTTCGATATCCAGCAACCGTACGCACGAGCGAAGAGCCGACAAGTCTCAGCCGGACACTGTCGATGACGAAGGATCGTTACGCGCTCGGATTCTCGATAGGAGAATTTCTGTACGTCGCGACCGAGTGTGCGATTTACGTCTGGATGCCGACGCTGCTAGTCGGCAGAACTGGGTTCTTCGCAGCCTATAGCATTTCCATATTTTTCCTTCTCCGTGCGGGTGGCCGTTTCGTAGGGGCTTGGACCCTCAAACGTTTTTCGTGGACCGCCGCGCTTGCTTTATTGAGCTCGGCGATTCTGATTTGCTTCGTCGGTGCGGTATTCGGCGGCACAGGAGCAGCGGTCTACCTGCTGCCGCTTTCTGGGCTCTTCATGTCCGTGATTTATCCAACCCTCAATTCAAAAGGAATCAGCTGCTTCCCAAAATCGGAGCATGGCGCAGTATCTGGGGTCCTTTTGTTCTTTACCTGCGTTTCAGCAGCGGTTGGTCCCCTCGCAATGGGAGCAGTAAGCGACGCCTTTGGTGGGGCCCGCTATGGCTTCATTCTGGCGACGCTTTTTGCAGGGCTGCTGTTTGTCGGATGCTTATTTAACTGGATCTTCGATCCCACGCGAGGGCAGCTCAAGTTCCTCGATGAAACTCAATACGAGCACTCAGCAGCAGTGCCCTAACAGATTCTTGTCGTGCTTCTTTTGAGAGCTACGGAGTGCTAAATGCGAAGACTAGCTATTTCTTTATTTATGCTTTTCAGTGCCTCCCTGGTTTGGGGACAAGCGGTTCCCCAAATGCGGACTCGCCTGCTCACGAGTCTGACGAATACGGAAATCGAGCAATATCTCAAACGCAACGACGTGATTTTCATCCCGGTCGGCACCGTAGAACCCCACTCAGAAATCCCTCTCGATGCCGAATACGTTGGACCACTCGCATATGCCATGAAGCTGGCGGAAGAGGCAGACGGTCTGGTTCTTCCCGGAATGGTCTACTTCTTTCCGGATGCCACGGTTGTCGGTCGAGGAGCCGTGCACGTTACCCCTTCGGAGGGAACTGCGTATCTGAAGGTCATTGCCCACTCGTTGCTGCGGCAGGGTTTTCGAAGGCAGATTTACATCACAGGTCACGGCCCTTCATTCCAGACGGTGAGTCCTCTAGTGCGAGAATTCTTCGACGAAACGCACGTACCAATCGTTCATCTCGAATCGACGGCCTTTCGTCGCCCGCGTCCCGCGACGACGCCTGCTGGGGCTGCAGGATCTGGACCACAGAGTCCCGCAGCACCGAATGCCGCTTCGGCATTCAGCAAGTTAATGTATGGCGCTTACGCGATCGCAGGAAGGCTTGACGATATTCCAATCAATCTTTCCGAGCCGGTGCCGCCGCACCCTGCCGATCCGGGCATCAACAACCTCTTTCCGCTTGGGCCTCAGAGCGGAACTGTGGGCTTCTACATGAGCGACTATACCGACCACACAGGACCAGCCAAGTCCGTGACAGCGGAACAGCGTGTTCAATATGCGAAGGAAGGCACGGAGATGATCGAGCAGGCGATCAAGAACCTCGACATCAAAGCCGTTCTTCAGGCGATGCGCGACCACGACAAGTTCACTCAGGAGCACATCCTTCCCCAGTACGGATGGATGTTCACGGAGCCATAACGACGAGGACATTCGAAATGCAATCATCTCGATCACTTAAAGCTAGTCTCGTTTCAGGAACTCTGTCGCTCTTCATTGCTCTTGCCGCACAGGCTCAGTTGCCCAAGGCCCCACCCCCGCCAACGCCCGGGCTTGCGCCGGCGCCAGCGCCCGTGCCACCTCCTCGGTCTCGTTATTTCACGGGACTAACAAATGTTGAAGTCGAAAAGTACCTCCAGTACAACGATCTGATCTTTATTCCCATTGGGAACGTGCAAGCACATGGCGTGCTTCCGGTTGACTGCGAGTACGTGGCAGCAGAGGCACTCGCGCTGAAGATGGCGGAAGAAACAAACGGCCTCGTCTTTCCTTATCTCCAATTCACATATCCAGGTGACGGCATCATTGGGCGCGGCACCGTTCACGTCAGTCCTTCTGAGGGACTTGCATACCTGAAGCCAATTGCCCGATCCCTTCTGCGACAAGGATTCAAGCGACAGGTCTACGTGACGGTTGGGAACGACGCGGCGCCCGAGACCGTGAGCCCACTCGTACTGGAGTTCTTCTACGAGACAAAGGTCCCGGCGCTTTACATCGAGGGCGATGTACTTCTACGAAAGGTGAACGCCGATTTCACCAAGGTGATGTTCGGCGCGTATTCGGTTGTGAACCGACTGAACGATATTCCCGTCAATCTGACGCCGAACGTTCCGAAACATGACATCGACCAGGGACTCGCCAAACTTCGGATGATCAATTCGAGCGGCGGTGCCAGAGACGGCGTGGTTGGTTTCGTGCTGTTCGAAGATGATGCCGGTGCGCCAATCAAAGCAGTCACGCCGGACCAACGCGCCGCATGGGCACAAGAGGGTGTAGCCATGATTGATGCCGCCGTCAAAGAGGCGGACATGAAGAAGGTTGTCCAGTCCCTGCTCGATCACCAGCGCTTCACGCGCGAATACCTGATTCCAAAGTTTGACGGGTTACTCCCATAGCTGCAGCGCTACCCGACATGGCGGACAAGATGAAGACTCGTATAGCTGTTCTCGTTCTAATGCTTGCAGGCTGCATGCTTTCAGCATACGCGCAAGCAACAAAGGCAACGCCGGTACCACGCGTGGCAGGTCCAATTCCCGAGAACCGCGAGTCCCGGATGTTCATGTCGTCGTTGGATTCACAGACACCGCTGAACTTGCCCGCGTACAACTACATGGAAGAAGAGTATTTCATCAGCGGAACAGCCAATGTCTATGACTGGGATTCAGAAGGGGCGGTCAAGGTAAGGGACTCTGACGCCCCATACACGACGCGCATTGTAGTCAGACGACCGATCGATCCAAAGCGCTTCAGTGGAACCGTGTGGGTGGATATGCTCAGCCCCGCCAGGGGATACGACTTTCCGGAACAGTGGGGCTACACCAACTACTACATGATCGATCACGGTGACGTGTCCTTAGGGATCACCATGTTTCCGGCGACGATTCGGGCGCTGCGAAAGTTTGATCCAAAGCGCTACGGCACGATGATGATGGCGAATCCCGAACATCCGCTGAAGCCGTGTCCAGCCGCAGGCAATAACTATGACTACGAGATGGAAACGGGTCTTCGGTGGGACATCGTCAGCCAGGTTGGAGCGCTGCTGAAGAGCAGTTCTGCCTCCAGGCCGCTTGCTGACCTGAAAGTCGAAAGACTTTTGTTGTACGCCCAGACCGGCGGAGACCTGCAGGCCTATATTCCTGCCTTTCATTCACTCCCGAAACTCGAGAGCGGATTACCTATCTGGGATGGCTATTTGATGAAGGACGGCGGCGGCCCTACGTCGCTGAACCAATGTGGCCAACGTATCCCGGCCGGCGATCCGCGGCGTATGGTCCGTAATATCGGCGTTCCCGTTATCCGCCTTCTCGTGGAAGATATGGTGCTGGGCATCTACGATGCCCGCCGTCCTGACAGCGACGACCCAAATGATCGCTACCGGCTCTATGAAGTACCGGGCGCTACTCATTCCGATGGAACTTCGGTCTTCAACTGGCTCCCGTCACTGAAGACCTTGCAGGAGTTGAATTCGGAGGTAGTCACGCCGTTCTGGCCGTTCACCTTCAATTGCACTCCTAGGGTTGGACTGAGTGACTTTCCGGTGCATTACATCGTGTCCGGAGCCATGCGCAATCTCGATGAGTGGGTAAGAAATGGAACTCAGCCTCCACGGGCGGATCGGATCGAAGTCATAAACGGAGGCACGCCGTCTGCTGCGATCGCGCGCGACCAATTCGGGAATGCGCTCGGTGGTCTTCGGAGTCCCTATGTCAATGTTCCGTCCGCGACCTATTACGAGAACTTCAAGGATTGTCGCAACATGGGATACGCGATTCCCTTCGATTGGTCGAAGATGAAGGACCTATACGGAACGGCAGCAAACTACCATGCAAAATTTAATGCCGAAGTCGACAAGATGGTAAGTGGCCGGTGGGTCGAGTCCAAATACGCCAGCCGCATGAAGGCCGGTCTGGTCCAACCGCCGACGACGGAAAAACTGATCACCACAGACACGCTCGCAACCTCCAGCGGAGATCTGAAAATCACTTCGATCAGCCACGCAAGCCTGCTGTTTACGTTCGGCGGAAAGAATGTATACGTGGATCCAATCGCAAGCGCGACGGAATTCAGCAAGTATCCCAAGGCCGACCTCATTCTCGTCACGCACGATCATCCTGATCATCTGGACGCAAAAACGATCAAAGAACTGAGCACCAACAAAACCGCCGTCGTCGCGAGTCCCGCATGTGCCAAAGCTCTGCCTGATGCACACATACTAGCGAACAGTCAGACGGGTTATTTCGCGGGCGTGAAAGTCGAAGCCGTGCCGGCCTACAACATCATTCACATGAGGCCAGATGGAGGAGCGTTTCACAAGAAGGGAGACGGTGACGGCTTTGTCATCACCTTCGGTGATAAGCGGGTATATGTGGCAGGAGATACAGAGGACATTCCTGAAATGGCCCAACTCGGGGGGACCGATGTCGCATTTCTGCCGATGAACCTTCCGTACACGATGACGCCGGAGATGGCTGCCGATGCGGCGCGGATGATCCGGCCGAAGATCCTTTATCCGTACCACTACTCCGACACGGATCCTCTTGCTCTGGTGAATCTGCTCAAGAACGATAGCTCGATCGAGGTCCGCGTTCGAGATCTACGTTAGCGCGAAGTTGACACATATCAACGGCAGGAAAGGAGTGGTGATGGCGGGGCTAAGACGTGTTGTGCGGTTGAGAACGGCACTCTGTTGTTTGCTGCTGCTTGGGAACGTTGTTGCCGCAACGCCGATCAAAGTGGATGGTGGACGCGTGGAGGGTACTGTTGAGAATGGTCTCGGCGTGTATCGCGGCATTCCTTTTGCGGCTCCCCCGATTCGGGATTTGCGTTGGCGCGCGCCACAGCCCGTGAAGCCGTGGCGCGGAGTACGTCGCGCGGACAAGTTTGCTCCGGGATGCATGCAAGCCGCGGGTCCGGCGACGGCAGTGCAGCCGCCTAGCGAAGACTGCCTCTATCTGAATGTCTGGACTCCTGCCATGAGCAGTTCGGAGCGGCTGCCTGTGATGGTGTGGATCCACGGCGGCGGCTTCCGGGCCGGTGCAACTTCAGAACCCATTTACGACGGAGCGGAACTCGCAAAGAAAGGAGTCGTTCTTGTCTCGATTACGTATCGGCTTGGCGCATTTGGCTTTCTTGCGCACCCCGGATTGAGTGCCGAAAACCCCGAGCACGTTTCCGGCAATTACGGACTCCTGGACATGATTGCGGGACTGCATTGGGTGCAGCGAAACATTGCAGCATTCGGGGGCGATCCGAGTCGAGTCACGATCTTCGGCGAGTCGGCGGGAGGCATCGCGGTAAGCATGCTTTGCGCGTCACCGCTTGCCAACGGTTTGTTCGAGAGCGCGATATCAGAGAGTGGCGGTTCGTTCGGGCCTGTGCATGGTGGCAACAGAGGGCCTGGCGAGAATCTGCACCCGTTGTCCGAAGCCGAAAAGTCCGGTGCGGACTGGGCAGCCAGGGCGGGCGCACTTACTCCGCAGCAGTTAAGGATGCTTCCAGCGGTAAAAGTGCTGGGCATGGCACACGGAGCACCCGGTTGGCCCATTGTAGATGGATGGGTCATCTCAGACGACCAATACAAGCTGTACACGGACGGCCGGTACAACGACGTACCAGTATTAGTTGGCTACAACTCCGATGAAGGCGCCAGTTTTGCTCCACCGACGACACGCGATGCTTACGTCCAAAACGTTCGGAGGCGCTACGGCCTGTATGCGGAGCGGCTCCTCGAACTTTATCCGTCCGGAGACACTGAGGTAGGCAAGCGGGCACGCGATCTCACTCGTGATGCAGCTTTTGGATGGCATACGTGGACTTGGGCGCGGTTGCAATCGGCGAGGGGCAAATCGAAAGTATTCCTTTACTACTTCGATCATCATCCGGAGAATCCGCCGGGCAGTTCCATTTCGGGCATTGGCGCGCGCCATGCAGCCGAGCTTCCGTATGTATTCCAGCATCTTGGATTGGCACGAATGCCGCCGGCGACGCGCGACGATATCGCCATTTCGGAAGCGATGGCAACTTACTGGACGAACTTTGCCAAGACTGGCGACCCAAACGGTGTCGGTTTGCCGAAGTGGCCTGAGTTCCATGGAGCGGAAGGACAAGCAATGTACTTCGTCGCGAATCCCCACCCTGCCGCCGTCGATAACGGGGACGGACTGAACGCGCTCGATCGTTATTTTGCATGGCGTCGGACCGAATCTCCAGAGAGTCCTCAGACCGGAGTGGCAGTTCACAGACCCGTATTTGGCGGAGCTTGCAAGATTTGCCCTTGGGGCGCAATCGGTGAAGTCCTCGTCCGGATGATGGAGCCGTATGGCTACGACGTGCAGATGTGCTTCAACTGCAATCAGGTGAATGCCCCCCGTATCGTTTCCGAGGCCCGAGTCCCTCCGCCGTACGCACCTGATTCCGTGGTCAGCAAGACATTGGCTCCCCCGAACGGCACTGGTCTCGGGCAGGTCGATTTCGGAGCAACCTCGCTGCAATTTCTCGTGCAGGCATACGAGGGCAGCGGTCCATACGTGCAGGACAGATCGATGAAGAACCTGCGTCTGATCGCGAATGTCGAGTCTCCAAACTACGTTCTCGTCGCGATCAACAAGAAGTCCGGAATCGCGGAACTCGCGGACCTGACAAATAGGCATCAACCGCTTCGCGTCTTCACAGGTGGCACAGGCGGCGACATTGCGAATGCCGTTCTCGCATATTACGGACTATCGCCTCAGTCAATTGAAGCAGCGGGCGGTCACGTCGGCAATACTGACGATGATCTGAAGAATTTTGACATAGCAATTGGTGGCGCCGGGGGAATGACGACTGCACCCGAGTGGCGGCAGTGGCCCGAGATTGCTCAGAACTTTGATGTGACATGGGTTCAACTCCCCGACGAACTTCTGACCTCACTCGCGCACCAACGACAGAAGCTTGGTTACAACGTGGGGTACATCCCATATGCGTTATTCCCTGGCATCGACCATCCCATTCGCACGCTAGTGCGCTCAGGCACGGTTATCTATTGCCGTGATGACGCAGCAGATGAGTTCATCTACACCGTCGCGAAAGCAATCGACGAGCAGCAGTCGCTCCTGCAGTGGAGCAATCAGATCTTTTCCTACAACGTCCGCAACGTCTGGAAGGCTGGCGACGTGCCGCTGCATCCAGCTGCGGCACGGTATTACAGAGAAAAGGGATACATGCAGTAGCTGCGGCGTGTGGTTATTTGCCGTGGAGATGTGCAAAGGAAATTTATGAGCAACCGTCGAATTTTTAATTTAATGATTTTGTTTGCTGTCATCAGCCTTTGCTCTGCAGTCGCCTTTTCGCAATCGCCAACTGAAGCGAAATCTGACGAGTACCTGTTGCTTGGAAGTCCGAACCGCGGTGCAGGTGAACCGTGGGTATTCGTGAATCCAAAGGACCCGAACAACATCATCGTCGTTGCGATGGCAACATTGAACAGGTTGCCGTCCGGGGAAACGCCGTTCCCGCGCACTCCTCCTCCCTCGCCCGGAACACCACCGGCTCCGAACCCAGCGCGGACAGCACTGCGAATCAAGGAACTCTCAACTCCGGACGGTTCCCGCACGGATATTGCCGTGAGTCACGACGGGGGAAAGACTTGGACATTCAGCGAGGATGATCTTCGTAGGACGTATAACAAAAACCGATGCAGCGACTCATTCGCAGGGGCCGGTCCCGATGGCACCTTATACATGGGTTGTCTCGCGTACCTGAATCGCGGAGCCGCCGATTATAGCCAAGGCTATTCGCCGAACGGCGAGGCCCACTTCTACCATGGTGGGTCAGCAATCGAATGGTCAAAAGATAAGGGCAAAACGTGGAGCCGCCCCGTTTGGGTCCATCCCGCGCTCTCTCCTTCTTTATATGCCTCGACTGTAAAACCGGTGTTCGAGCAGGCGTCCCCGTGGGACCGCCCGGTGTTCGTAGCAGACGCCTCCACTAACACGATTTATGTGAGCGGAAGTGGACCCGCGTGGACAGTCGACCCCTCGACCGTGCAGCGCCCGAAAGAGGACCCGAGCCTGCCAAGCAAGGGATACTCCGGCTACCCGCCGTTGAGCGTTTCGCGAAATCGCACTTTCATTCGAGCTTCACACGATGACGGGCGCACTTGGGGTGTGATCTATCCGCTGGACAGCGATGAATATCCCGGTCGCGTTAGTGCCATTGGCGGATTCAGCGCTGCGTATGGACATTTGGTCGTCGCCTACAGCTCTGATAAAGTTCCGACCTCCGAGAATGCGCAGTGCCCATGTACCGTCTTCGGAACCAGCAACGATGACGGAAAGACATTCACGTACAAAATAGTTCCGCCGTTAACCGAAGAGCCAGCGCATGCGGGCGAACAAGGGCCGTTCGGACGGAGGCCGGTGATGATCTCTGCCGATCCCACAAAAGAGGGCCGGTATGCCATCGCTCGCCAGAACGAAAACCGAATATTGATTTCGGTCACCGAGGATGGCGGCAAATCGTGGCTCCCTCCTGTCGTTGCAGCCGAAACTCCTGCGAATGCGATGTTCGGGCATCGTGCGATGAAGTACTCGCCTGCTGGCGACGTTGGGATCATCTGGAAAACGATCTATCGGGACAAAAGTTTCGACGTGTGGTCGGCGGTGTCGCGCGACGCAGCTCGGACATTCAAAACGGTTCGGGTGAGCCATGCGATCTCGCCTCCGCCCATTTTGGAACGCTCAAACTTTATGTTCGGCGATGACCTCTCGTCGCTCGACATTGACAACCAGTATCTTTACGCGGT
>Ga0134125_10001344_pt1 | contig 30361 bp, 25 predicted proteins | sample KB31751_FD_96464 | JGI IMG/M metagenome (GOLD analysis project Ga0134125, IMG submission 96464) | Terrestrial soil microbial communities with excess Nitrogen fertilizer from Kellogg Biological Station, Michigan, USA - KB3-175-1 | ecosystem: Environmental > Terrestrial > Soil > Unclassified ... | reverse complement strand
GTTCTCGCCCGGGCCAGTGGATGCCGCTCTCGCGCGAGCGATTGAATGGTTCCGCGCGAATGGGTACTGTTGACGGGACTCATGTTTCGAAAGCGAAGTATAATTCACGGATGAAGGTTGTAATTCTCTGCGGCGGTCTGGGCACGCGCCTGCGCGAAGAAACGGAGTTTCGCCCGAAACCGCTGGTCGATGTCGGTGGCCGTCCCATTCTGTGGCACATCATGAAGCTGTACGCGTACCATGGCTTCCGTGATTTTGTGCTTTGTCTGGGGTACCGCGGCAACATGATCAAAGAGTATTTCCTGAATTACGAAGCGATGAATAACGATTTCACTATCTGCCTCGGAAAGAAATCGCAAATTCACTACAATGACAACCACGAAGAGCAGGACTACTTCGTAACTCTGGCTGAAACCGGCGCCGAGTCGATGACCGGCGGGCGCGTGAAGCGCATCCGGAAATACATCCAGGACAAAGACCGCTTCATGGTCACTTATGGCGATGGCGTCAGCGATGTGGATATCTGCAAGGTGCTGGATTTTCATCGCAGCCACGGAAAGATCGCAACGGTCACAACGTTTCGGCCTGTTTCCCGCTTCGGAATTCTGGATATTAACAAGTCCAACCAAGTGATGAACTTCATCGAAAAGCCGAAGTCCGATGCCTGGGCCAGCGCCGGGTATTTTGTCTTCGAGAACAAGATTTTCGATTACCTCGATGGCGATCAATGCGTCCTTGAGCGCGAACCGCTGGAGCGCCTGGCCGCGGAAGGCGAGTTAATGGCGTACCATCACGACGGCTTCTTCTTCGCCATGGACACGTACCGCGAATACCAGGTGCTAAACGAGTTGTGGAAGTCGGGCGAAGCGCCATGGAAGAAGTGGGCATGAGCGGAGAGATCTGGCGAGACCGCCCGGCGCTGATCACCGGCGCCACCGGACTGGTAGGTAGTTGGTTGACGCGCCGCCTGGTTGAATCAGGAGCGGATGTGGTTTGCCTGGTTCGTGACTGGGTGCCGCAAAGCGAGTTGGTACGCAGCGGGACGCTCGACCACGTGAAGATAGTACGAGGCGACGTATGCGATCGCGAGTTGATTGAGCGCACGCTCGGCGAATACGAAATCAACACTGTTTTTCATCTCGCTGCCCAGACCATCGTCGGCATAGCCAACCGTAATCCAATCTCAACGTTCGAGAGCAACATCGCCGGGACGTGGAATGTGCTGGAAGCCTGCCGCCGCTCGCCCGCCGTGAAGGCGATTGTAGTCGCTTCTTCCGATAAGGCTTATGGCGACCAGGAAAAACTGCCGTATTCGGAAGATACTCCGCTCGAAGGCCGGCATCCATATGATGTGAGTAAATCTTGCGCGGACCTGATCGCGCAGGCATATGGAAAGACATATGGCTCGCCGGTCGCCATTACTCGCTGCGGCAATTTCTACGGCGGCGGCGATTTGAACTGGAATCGTATTGTGCCGGGCACCATTCGCTCCGTGCTACGTGGGGAGCGCCCGATAATCCGGTCGGACGGCCGGTTTGTTCGCGATTATTTCTATGTCGAGGACGGTGCTGCGGCCTACATGATGCTTGCCGAACTGATGCTTACCCAAGCGGACCGCGTGCGCGGCCAGGCATTCAACTTCTCGAACGAGATTCAAGTGACGGTTACAGAGCTGGTGAATCGCATCCTTGAAAAGATGAACTCATCGCTTCAGCCTGATATCCGCAACGAAGCGTCCAACGAAATTCGCCATCAATACCTGAGCGCGGAATCGGCTCGAACCAGCCTGGGTTGGCATCCCTTGTTCACGCTGGAAGAAGGGCTGACGCGCACCATCGAGTGGTATCGCAATTTCCTGGAAGGAGCTTTTCATGAGTTCTCAGACCGAGAGCTTGCGGGATCGCATTCTCGATCTGGTAAGTGAATATCACGAGGTTGCCTTCGCCCAGCAGCCGTTCATTCCAGGGGAGACCCCGGTACCGGTTTCGGGCCGGGTGTTCGACGCCGAAGACATGCGGTACCTGGTCGATTCCTCGCTTGATTTTTGGCTGACCACAGGCCGTTTCGCGGCACAGTTTGAAAAGCAGTTCGCCCGCTGGTTCGGCATTCGTACCGCAACGCTGGTCAACTCCGGCTCATCGGCGGATCTGCTCGCTGTCACTTCTCTGACGTCGCCTAAACTGGGCGATCGGCGGCTGGTGCCTGGAGACGAAGTCATTACTGTCGCCGCCGGCTTTCCGACAACAGTTAATCCGATTATCCAGAACGGACTCATCCCGGTTTTTCTGGATGAACATATCCCGACCTACAACATCGACACAAGCCTGTTGGAAGAAGCCCGCTCTAATCGAACACGGGCCGTGGTCATTGCGCACACGCTTGGTAATCCGTTCAACTTAGCAGCAGTTACAGAGTTCGTCCGGAAATACGATTTGTGGCTCGTGGAAGATTGCTGTGATGCTGTTGGCGCCACTTACAACGGCCAAAAGGTCGGCACGTTTGGGGATCTGGCCACGGTGAGCTTTTATCCCGCCCACCACATCACCATGGGCGAAGGCGGCTGTGTTCTGACGGAAAAGCCGTTGCTGAAGACGATCCTCGAATCGTTTCGCGACTGGGGCCGCGACTGCTGGTGCGAACCGGGCAAAGCAAATACTTGCGGAAAGCGATTCGGCTGGCAGCTTGGCCAACTCCCTTACGGCTACGACCATAAGTACACTTACTCGCATATTGGCTACAACCTGAAGATGACCGACATGCAGGCGGCCGTTGGCGTGTCGCAGTTGAAAAAACTGCCGGAGTTTATCGCCAGACGCCGCGCGAACTTCGCGACCCTACGCATGGGATTTCAGGATCTCGAAGAATTTTTCATCTTGCCGGAAGCAACGCCCAATTCCGAACCAAGCTGGTTTGGTTTTCCTATCGCCGTGCGGCCTGATGCACCGTTCAACCGCAATCAGGCCATTGCCTTCCTGGAAAGCCGGAAGATTGCGACTCGTCTTCTGTTCGGCGGCAACCTGCTGCGCCAACCTGCGTATCAAGACATCAAGCACCGCGTCATCGGATCTCTCGAGAATACCGACTTCATCATGAACCAGGTCTTCTGGGTCGGCGTCTTTCCGGGTCTCACATCGGAAATGCTTGCGTACATGCTGGACGTGTTTCATCAAATGCCGGTTGCGCACCTGGTCACGTTGTAGGGCATGCCCCACGCGCTCGGCGGCGACCTCGATCACGTTCTCGCGCACACTTCCGATATCTGGGATGCACTACGCGGACAGAACATTCTCATCACCGGCGGGACCGGCTTTGTCGGCACTTGGCTGGTTGAGAGCTTTGTCTGGGCGAACGAGCGCCTTCAACTCGATGCCCGGGCATTTCTATTGACACGCAATCCGGATGCGTTTCGTGCAAAAGCTCCGCAGGCGGCGAATCACTCTTCAATTCATTTCCTAATGGGCGATGCGCGTTCGTTCACGTATCCCGACGGCGAGTTTCCATTCGTGATTCATGCCGCTACTGAGCAAGGGCACGCTCCAGGTACATTCGATCTGGATTTGCAGGCGACCAAACATGTTCTGGAATTCGCCCGAACCCACGCAACAAAGCGGCTTCTGTTCACGAGTTCCGGCGCAGTCTACGGCAGACAACCGCCAAATTGGACTCACATTCCGGAAGAATATTCTGGCGCACCGTCCACGGTCGATCTCAATTCTGCCTATGGCCACGCCAAGCGCGCGTCGGAGTTTCTGTGTGCGATGTACGCGCAGCAGTTCGGATTCTGTGCGGTTATCGCCCGCCTGTTTGCCTTCGCCGGTCCCCATCTGCCGCTCGACCTAAACTTTGCCATTGGAAACTTTGTACGCGACGTGCTCGGGGGCGGCCCTGTTCGTATTGCGGGAGATGGCACGCCATATCGTTCCTATCTCTATGCTGCCGATCTTGCTATCTGGCTTTGGACGCTTTTGATGCGCGGCGAATCTGCACGGCCATACAACGTCGGGTCGGGTGAGGATCTCAGCATTGCCGATCTTGCACGTACCGTGGTTGAAAACACCGTTCCGGGAACGCGGATCGAAATCGCACGGCAGCCCATTCCGGGAGCAATGCCATCCCGCTACGTGCCTTCCGTGGAGCGAGCGCGCAGCGAACTTCGACTTACTCCGCTTATCCGGCTGGATGAGGCCGTTCGCCGGATGTACAGATGGAATCGCCGCTCCTCAATTGCTGCGCAGAGCGATCATGGGATCGATACGTGAGGCTCGCCGCGCAGGCAGGTATCCCGCAACAAGCGCGACCGCACCGAGCACCAGAACGATACCGGCAAAAGTAACCGGATCCGTTGGGCTGGTGCCGAACAGGAGTGAAGCGATCCACTTGGCCGCTGCAAATGATGCTATTGTTCCGACCGCAATTCCGATGATTGCCAGTCGCATTGTCCGGGCCATTACGCCGAGTTGCACTCGCGGACCAGTGGCGCCCAATGCCATCCTGATACCGATCTCCTGTCTTCGCGTCGTGACTGAATAAGAGATAACTCCATAAATTCCCAGCGATACCAGAACGAGGCCAAGCGCCGCGAAGCTGCTGACCAACAGCACAAAAAATCGTCGTGGCGAAACCGCGTGATCCACAATCTGCTGCAGCGGCCGAAATTCGGTTGCAGACTGTCCTGGATTCATTGAGCGCAGTGTGCGCATCACGCTCGACTGCAGCGCGGCAAGCGGAAGCTGCGTCCGCACTACCAACTCCGCTCCTTCTGGACCGGCCTGGGTCATGGGTAGATACATCTCAGGGCTCGACGCATCTTCCACGCTGCTTTCCCGAACGTTGGAGATGATGCCGATCACTCGTGTATCGCGGCCATTTACCACCGAAAGACGTCCGAGCGGGTCTTCTCCCGGCCAATGGTAATGCGCGGCGGCCTGGTTGATGATGACGACGCGCCCGCTGCTGGCGGTATCATGCCAGCTAAAGTCGCGGCCTTCGCGCAAATGCATGCCCATGGCGCGAAGATAGCCCGGCGTGACCACATACACGAGCGAGTCCTGAAGTTCTCCCTTACGGTACACCCTTCCCTTTGCGTGGAAATCCCAACTTCGATTGCGATCCAGGGGGAGCATGTCCGCAATTCCGGCCGCTTCGATGCCCGGCAGCGCGTCGACGCGGCGCAAGATTTCCTGTAGGATCGCACCACGGCGCGCGGCGCTGCCTTGGTCGTCGTAATCGATCTTAATAGCGGCCGCACGGCTTGGCTGGAATCCCAGATCCACGTCGAGCACGCGAAGAAAACTACGCAGCAGCAGACCCGCGCCAATCAGCAACACGCAAGCCAGCGCCACCTCGGAGATTACCAGGGCAGCGCGTAGACGCTCGTGCTTGCGGCCTGCGCTCATACCGTGGCCAGAATTTTTGAGAGCGTCTTGCAGGCTGCCTCCGGATATCCTGAGCCCGGGAGCAAGCCCGAACAGAACGGCGGCAGCTACGGCGATAAGTAACGTCCAGAGCAGAGCTGCGCCGTCCACTCGCACGCTGCTGAGCAACGGCAGCGCAATCGATCCTTGATGGGCAAGGTAGGTGGTGATGACAAAAGCCAGGCCCCAGCCGAGCAACGCACCCGCGCTGGATAAAACCAGGCTCTCGGTAAGCAATTGGCGAAAGAGTCGCGTTCGTCCAGCGCCAAGCGCGCTACGCATGGCGAATTCCTTGCTTCGCGCCGCGGATCGCGCCAGCAGGAGATTCGAAAGGTTTACGCAGACGATAAGCAAAATCAGACCTACGGCGCACCATAGGACGATCAATGAACGGCGTAGCTTCCCGCTGACATAATCTTTGAGTCCGGTAATCGTCGCCGTGTAGTCTTCAAACCACTCCGGGTGCGCGGCTTTCAGGCGCGGGAAAAGAACATTCGATTCTGCCTGCGCCTGAGCCACTGTCACTCCAGGTTTGAGCCGGCCAACCAACGCAAGCGTGTTTCCCCACGTGCGCCAGAAATCCATAATCGCCGGGACAAAGAAGTCCACTTTCAACCCCGGCGAGAACACTGAGCCGAAATCGAACGTTTTCGGGAGTATGCCTACAACGGTTACTATTTGATCGTTTAGCGTAATCGTCTGCCCGATCATCCTTGGATTGCCCGCGAACTGCTGCTGCCAGAATGGATAGCTCAGTAGGGCTGCCGGCCTGCCGCCTTTCTGGCATTCTTCACGAGAGAAGAGCCGGCCGAAAGCGGGCTGGACACCTAGCGTCTTAAAAAAGTTCCCGGCCACCTGGACGCCAAATACAGGCAGCGGCTCGCCGTAGCCCATCAACCTATACTGGATGGAATTGTAAAAAGTCTGGTAGCTGGTTACTTCCTGAAAAGACTTGTTGTGTCGTTGAAACTCTTCAAAGGCATCCACGGTGAATGTTACGGCGGATAGGCCCCCTTCGCCCTTATTTGCGGCAAGCCAGGTGAGCTGTTGTGCATTCGGAAACGGTAGCGGTCGCAGCAGAACCGTATCCACCACGCTGAAAACCGCGGTGTTCGCGGCGATACCCAAGGCCAGAATCAGCACCGCAATAATCGTAAAAGAGCGGTCGCGGCGCAGCATGCGCATCGCATAACGCAGATCCTGGACAAGAACATCGAGCGCCAGAAATCCTCGTGCTTCGCGATGCTGTTCCTTTGCTTGCTCGACTCCGCCGAAACGGATATACGCCTGGCGGCGCGCTTCTTCCGGAGAAAGGCCGTTCCGCAGATTTTCCTCAATCGCAAATTCCAGATGCGAAGCAACTTCATCGCCCAGTTCGCGATCCAAAGGCTCCTTGTGGAAGAAGGCGCGCAGGCGGTTCAGCGCCTGCCGGATCGCGTCTGTCATTGCTTCCCCTCGTCATGCTGCATGGAAAGAACGCGGCCCATGACACTCGATAGCCTTTGCCAGTACGCGGTGTCCTCCAGGAGCTGTTTGCGGCCTCGCTTCGTAATGGAATAAAACTTAGCTTTGCGATTGTTGTCCGACGTACCCCATTCGGCCGCAATCCATCCACGCTGTTGCAGCCGGACCAGCGATGCGTAAATCGTCCCCTGATTCAGCAGAACCTCATTTCCGCTTACCTGCTCGATCCGCCGCGCTATTCCGTAGCCGTGCAGCGATCCCATCGCGGCGAGTGTCTGCAGGACCATAAGATCCAAGGTCCCCTGCAGCAAGTCTAGTTTCGAATCCGCCATCCGGCCTCCTGTGGTAGTACCACATTAGCATGATGAATTAGGGCTGCATACCCAAAGTCACCACCCGGTCCGGCATCGGCGGCGTTCGTCCAAGCAGGCTCAACACCGTCGACGCAAAGTTCAGGCTGTCGCAGGGCTGAACGATCTGTTCCGTTGGTATGCCGGCGCCGGCCATCATCCACACCGAGTGCGTCGAGATTCGCAGAAAGCTGCCGTGATTTCCGCCCGGATTCGGAAATCGTGTATTGAAGTTCCAGTGATCGGAAGCAAAAACGTGCAAATCTGCTTGCACCAATTCACGCCTCCGCTTCTCGTAACGCAACAGCACCGGATTCGCCCCCGGAGGTCCCGGGACATTGTTCTCGACTGGAGAAAGCTCCTCGACAACGCCGATGACCCCATTTGAATAGCGGGTCTGGTGAATCGCTTCGAACCACTCACGCTCGGTATGCCAGCCGCAAAGCCATTGCGCGCGGTCCACATCTGCCGGGAGATTCAGCTTGGGATCTTCAAATAATTGCAGCGGCAGTCCGGCGCGCCAGGGTTGATCCTGCCACGTGATCTTGCCGGTTTCGTCCTGCTGCAGATCACGTACTGGCTTCACGGAAATGTTGTGCGCAGTATCAGTCAGGATTACAAGCTGGCTATCGTCGTCGCGGTACAACCAATAAGCGTGCTTGTCCCGCTCATCCGGCAGACGCATCATCATGAAGTCGATAGGCCGGTCGGAGAGGGCCGCTTGCGGACTATTTCGCGCTCGCTGGCTTGCAAGTAAGGAGAAATAGTTTACATACCGGAAAGATTCTTCTTCGTCAATGTGTCCCTTTGTATCCAATACCAGGCCGAGCGGACCCGGCCCGGCGATGTAGTGCTGCAGATCGCGGACGGTGTTGTGATCACCCAGACTCATCTCCGGGACCAGGTCCGGGATCTTTTTTGCGAAGACTTGCGCCGGATCAGGATGAAGAGCAAGCAATGCACGCAGGTGCGCCGCATAGTCGACGTACGCGGTGTGTTCCTGCTCCCAATCCAGCAACTCATCTTTTAGACGCCTGGCCGCCTTGTCTTTGCCGCTTTTGCGCTCTTCCGCGGTCCACTTCTTTGGTAACTGCGCGACAACTTCCTTTCGGATTGCAATGGCCTGCTCCAGCGCAGACATTTCCTCATCCAGTTGGTTAGCGGTCCCGGTCCAGGCGGCCTTATGCCGGTCAATCGTGCCTTGCAACAACGCCGCTGCCGCGCGACGGACATCCGCCGGCAAATCGTTGCGGGAGAGTTGCAGCAGGAGGATGTGAATCTTGTTCAGATCGCTGTTGCGCAGTTGAATTGCCGCACGTTCATTACCGTCGATATCGAGCCATGCGGTCGGATAGTGCGATGCCTCGTTCTTCAGATAGAACGACAGCGTACTGGGCGTTATAACGCGGTGCACCAGCGGATCGAGGCCCCTGAGTTTGTAATCGCTGAGCTGGACCCGATTTGTTATGACGTGATGCGCGCCGCCATCCGCGCTGTTCAAGAGATCAGGCAGGCTGAAACTCTGGCTGATAACCCCCGGCACGTTATTCATTCCGTGATCTGAAACAACGGCCAGCACCGTCTGTTGCGCCAGCGGCGTTGCCTGGATTCTGGTCCAGATGCGTCCTGCCAAAGCATCCAGGCGCTGCAGCACGGCAAACTGCGCCGCGGGGTCGTTAGTCGCGTGCCCTTCGTGATCGACTTCCCCAATAAACAGGTCCAGGTACAACACGCTGGGCTGCGTCAGCCTCTGGTCGAGTTCCATCTCCAGTTGTTTCTGCAGCTCGGCATCGAGACTCGGCGATCCGAGACCTTCAAGCATCGAGAAGAGGGCCTTGGAGGAGAAGCGTCGCGCCAGAACACTTTTCAAAGTCCTCCAGCGAACTCCACGTTGAAAAAGCTGGAATCCCTGATAGATCTGCGAATATTGAAAGCGATCGGCGACCAGGGGAATACCGGCCCGATCCAGCACCTCTACTCCCGGCATGTCCACGTGACGGCTGCGCGCATAACTGAGATAGAACGGGAAGAAGTTCAGGTAGTCATACACTTGCCCGGTGTAGCGATCGTACTCAACGTTCCCCCGGATCACCGTATGCTGCCCGGTATCCAGCATCGACCAGGAGGGTGCAGACAGGCTTATGCCACGCGTGTAGAAATTCTGGAACACCGTACCGTTCTCGCCGAAGATATGCGCGAACCACGGCAGACGGGGGCGGCCGGTCTCCGGGTCCATCTGGCGCATCGCATCGTACAGCATGTCTGCGCCAAGTCCATCCACCTTCAGAATCACCATCCGTTGGGCAGCGGGTTGAGTAGCGGCCGCCTGCGAAAGCGTCGCAAGCGTGAGCGCAAGTAGGGCTGTGCCAGCCCAAGCCATCGCAGGCCGGTGATGGGCTATCACCGCAGAGCTTCCGCACTTTGGGGGATCGGCGAAGCGACTACCCCGGGAGCCGCTCCCGGACGCCCGTCAAGGCGGTTGCGATCTAGAACGTTAATAGCCCCGAGGCATTCGGTGCGCAGGATTGAGTCTCCCGACAACTCCTGCAAGGCTTGCAGTGTATCCCGCACGTGCGTACGGACTTTTGCGGAACGGACGCGCGGCATCAACGTACTCAATTCTGTTACTGAATCTTGCACTCGGGAAGACGAGTAAGCCACTTCGGGCGGCGTTCCCGCCTTCACCAGTGAATCGAGAAAGCTGAGCTGCGTCTGAATGCGGCGATAACAATCGAGTACCACCAAATCACCAACATCAGGTTTCGCCCGGTGGGTGTAGCGGTGTAGAGTCGCGGCATGCAACAGCGCGTGCGCAACGGCGCTGGTCCTGCTCTCTCCAAACGAAGCCAATTCCGAACGCCTGTCCTTGTCAAGTTGAGAGAGCAAGGATCCGCCGGGCCCGGCTTCCTGCTGTAAGCGGGCGTAGCGCACGGACGCAGCGCGAATCTCGTCGGCTGGCGCGGTTTCCAGCGGATTCACTGCCAGCGAGCGAATCCGTTCCTGCATCTCCTTGCGAAGCGCCGGTTCGAGCTGCTGATCGAGCGCGAGCGCAACTCGAAACTGCGAGTAGCAATCTAAACGTTCTGCCTGATCTGTCGCGCTGCCACGCCGTGATACTACAAAATTGTAAAGGTCTGCACCCAAATAGTAATACCAGTTAGTAAAATGCGAAATGCCGATGACACCGCTAGTTATCTCATTGATAGCGCGCTGGGCAAGCTCATGTCCGCGGATGTGGAGTTTGTCGCGGAAGTCAATCAGCAGCAGAGGGACCTTCGGATAGTTCAAGCTGTAAACACCCAGCGGCGTTAGCCGTATTGTCGTGGCCGGGGGACCGGCCCCGGGTTCGTTTGGCGCGACGAGCTGGCCGTTCGAGTCGATGGTGCGCTGGTAAACCGGCCCCTTCCAGTCCTTCAAGCGTTCGTCGTTCCAGGGATCTTTAATGTTCAACAATTTCCAAATAGGACCAAGCGCCGTCCCAACCGGTTGGTGCGACTCGGCAACCGGGAACCAGAGAATGGCATACTGCTGGGAATCTCCAGCCATATCCAGAGGTTGAAAGAGCAGCCCTGTCCGCTCGGCGCATTCACGAAGCACCTCCCAATTGCGGGTTCGAATGCGTTCCTGCTCAAAACCCGCTTCCTTACCCAGATGTGCAGCCTGCCGCTCGCTGGCGAACCCGCCCAGCAACTTCTTCCGCAATTCCAGGCGAGCCGTTACCGTATCGAGCTGCTTCTGGGTCAGCGCGTCGCGATCGTTAGAAGCCGGAGCGTTCCGAAGGTAACTTATTGCTTCCTCCAGATGGAGCCGTTCATGATCCATTTCATTAGTGCGGTATGCGCGCGAACTGGCGCGAATCGGGGTGGTCATCGGATCTAGCATGGTCCACTGCAACACGTCGCGGCCAATTCCTGACAGTATCCGGTGATGAGGGGCGGTCAAGTCCATCAGAGGACTGACGCGGCCGCCTGGATCCGGCGACGATCCGGACCCTACACGCCAATAAAAAAACGGCACGGCGGAAAGCAGCCGCTTGTCCCAGCTCGGCCGTGTATAGCTCAGCAGCCAGACGCACGTGACGCGGTCATTTGCAAGATTGGTATCGCCCAATGTATCGCGCAGGAGCGCAACCACGGGCGTATCTTGTGCAACGCCCAACGGACTTTCGCAAGAGCGGCAAAACAATGTCAGCAGTTGAGCGGTTTCGCCCACAGGTGTGACTTTCCAAAAATAAGAGGAAGGTTTACTTTCCGCAAGGACTGGAAACTGCTGCCTTTTCTCAATATCCACGGCCCGCGCCAAAAACGCGCACGCCAACAACAAGAGGAGTGATCGCGAGAATCGAGCCATGCAGAATCTAGTTCCTTACAAGGCTCGATGCAATTGAAGAGCCGAACGGCCCAGGATAATCACAAGCGCAATCGGCATGACGCCCAAGTAAAAATTCTGGTTTATTCATCCGTGTTACGGTAAAAGGGAGTGCATTTCGATACCGCCCTGAATCTGCTCTGGGTCGCGCTCGGCGTGTTAGCCTTGGCCGGCGCCATCCGCACCAGACTCAGGCAGCCTTCCGCCGGAAACAGGGCTCCGGCATGGCTGCATATCGCAGGCGTTGCTCTCATCGTTGCGGCCCTCTTCCCGTACATCTCCGCGACCGACGACGTACTGCGCATTCAACATCTTAACGCGCAGCAGGATCACCAGCATCCAGACAAGAAGCACAGCAACGACAACCTGATTCGCCTGTACGAGACGATGGACACCCCGCTGATTTCTTCCGCGGTGGTTCTAGTATTTGCAACGTTTTTCATCTCCCTGGTAATCACTCCGTCGTGCACGCTTATCGACCGGAGCGAACCCTTCGAGAGCGGCCGTTCCCCGCCATTTGTTACCGCCTGACAGCGTAAAAATTTTCAACCGTATAGTTTCGAGGAGGACAGATGCATCGCCATATCTGGCGGTTGTACATCGGTCTCCTGTTTGCAGCCGGGTGCGTGGCGCAGAATGCCACTCCTCCGCGTGCGCTCACATGGCAGGAGACCCAGGAACGATTCAGGGAAAACAACCCTACTCTATTAGCCGGTAAGGTCACGATCGATGAATCGCGAGCCGACGAGATTACGGCCTATTTGCGCCCGAATCCGGACTTTACGTTCGGCTGGGATCAGCTTACCCCTTTCAGCACAAACCCGTACCGCCCGTTATCGCAATCGTACCTGTTCGGGGATTTGAATTACTTACATGAGCGCGGCCACAAGCGCGAGCTAAGACTCGCCAGCGCGCGCCAGGGCACCGAGATCGCGATCTCCGCGCAGGCGGACCTGGAGCGCAATCTCACGTTCAATCTGCGGGATGCATTCAATCGCGTGCTGCTTGCGAAAGCCGTAGTGCAGGTTGCCCAGGAGAACCTCCGCTATTACGACAAGGTCCTTTCTGTCAATGCCGACCGTTACAGAGTGGGAGATATCGCCAAGGTCGATTACCAGAGGCTCGATTTACAGCGCATTCAGTTTGAATCGGACCTGGCTACATCGCAGGTTGACCTACGAACCGCCAAGATCGATCTTTTGACCCTCCTGAAGGACCGCACACCGGTAGAACAGTTCGATATCACTGGCCCATTCGATTTCGAAGAACCAGTTACGACTTTGGCCGAACTGCGCGAGGACGCGCTCAACAGCCGGCCCGATTTGAGGGAAGCCCAGCAATCTTTGGAAAAATCCAGAACTGACCACCAGCTTGCTTTTGCAAACGGCTCGGTGGATCCAACCTTTGGCGTCGATATGTCGCATCAGCCTCCGCCGCTAAATACCTACATGGGCGTGAGCGTCAGCTTTCCCCTGCGCCTTTTCGATAGAAATCAAGGCGAGAAGGCGCGCACCTTGCTTGATATTGGCCGGAACGAGAAGTTGAGGGATGCGTCCGAACTCAGCGCGCTGCACGATGTCGATTCCGCCTATGCAACACTCCAGAGCACGCTTGAGCTGCTCCGTCCTTACAAGGCGAAGTACCTGAGCGAAGCTGGCGATATTCGATCCACAGTATCCTTCGCTTACCAGCATGGAGCCGCCTCCCTGCTCGATTTTCTGGATGCTCAGAAGAGTTACCGGGACACGCAGCTCGCCTACTTAAACCTAGTGGGCGCCTACCTTTCTGCTGCCAATCAACTGAACTTCGCAATCGGCCGTGAGGTAATTCGATGAGAGGCATGTATTTCGCGGCGCTCAGTTGTGGGCTGCTGACCTTTTTGTTAGCGGGCTGCGGCTCCAGGCAGAAGGTAGATGCAGCCCAGATGGCTCCGCCGCCCGCCCAGGTAGTGGAACAGCCAGATCTGAATCTGATCAAAGTAGGTCGTCCCGAGCGTTTCAAATTGGCCGTGGCGGGCAAACGCGAAGAGCTTCCGGAGTTACAGGCAACGGGAGTAATCAACGCCGACATCGAGAAATCGGTTCCAGTGATCTCGCTTGCATCCGGCCGGGTCGTTGCGGTCTACGCCAAGCTGGGCGACGACGTAAAGAAAGGGCAGCTGCTTCTCAAGGTATTGAGCAACGACATCTCGGGCGCCTTTCAGACTTACCAGCAGGCCAAGGCGGATGAGGAATTGGCGCGCAAGCAACTGGACCGGGCCAAACTGCTCTACGAGCACGGCGCCGTTTCGTTGAACGATCTGCAAGTGACCGAAGAGGCCGACCATAAAATGCAGGTTGCGGTGAACACGGCGGCGCAGCAGATCCGCACGCTGGGCGGCGACTTAAACAATCCGGGTTCGGTTATCGACATCTACGCCCCGGTTTCGGGCACCATCGTCGAGCAGAATGTGGTGAATGCCGGAAGCGTGCATTCGCCGGACAATCAGCCAAATCTCTTCACCATAGCGGACCTTTCGACGGTCTGGGTTGTCTGCGATGTGTATGAAAACGACTTGCCGATGGTGCGGCTGGGTGATCCCGCGGTTGTGAAAGTGAATTCGTATCCGGACAGGACCTTCGAAGGCCGTATAGACAATATCGGAAGAGTGCTGGATCCAGCCATCCGGACGGCAAAAGTCCGAATCGTCCTGCACAATCCGGGATTAATGCGCGCCGGCATGTTTGTAACTGCGACCTTCCGTGGCCGGAGCGGGAAGGTTTACGCGACGGTTCCGGCCACCGCTGTTCTTCACCTGCACGATCGCGATTGGGTGTTCGTGCCGGTGAATGGAGAGTTCCGCAGAACTGAAGTTATAGGCGGCCAACTCCGCGATGGCGAGCAAGACATCTTGTCCGGCATTTTACCGGGCACGCAGGTGGTAAGCGATGCACTCGCCCTTTCATCGGAAAGCGCTCAGTAGGCGAATGGAACCACCCAGATGATTCGCGCATTCGTCGACTATTCGCTTCGGAACAAACTGCTGGTCTTGGCTGTCGGCATCCTCTTGCTCGTCTGGGGCGGAATTGCTTTTAAGAATCTGCCCGTGGAAGCGTATCCCGACGTCGCAAACAACTACGTCCAAATCATTACCCAGTGGCCGGGCCGGGCCGCTGAGGAAATAGAGCAGCAGGTAACAATTCCGATTGAAGTTCAGATGAGCGGGATCCCGCACCTGGCAAACGTCCGGTCCATCTCCGAATTCGGTTTATCCGTGGTGACGATGAACTTCGACGATGAATCGAGCAACGACTGGAACCGGCAGAAGGTACTCGAACGCCTATCCGGAGTGACTCTTCCCAACAACGTGCAACCCAACATCGGACCTGATTACAGCCCGGTGGGGCAACTCTATTGGTACACGCTGAAGAGCACCAACCCGCAGTACGATCTGATGGAGCTCAAGTCACTGCAGGATTGGATAGTCGCTAAGCAGTTGAAGTCCGTTCCCGATGTGATCGACGTATCCAGTTTCGGCGGCGTGACGCGCGAATACCAAGTGCGTGTGAATCCGGACAAGCTCATCTCGTATGGGCTCGGCATTAACCAGGTTGAGCAGGCGCTTTCGAACGGTAATGTCAATGCCGGCGGCAGTTTCATTCAGACCGGCTCACAGCAGATGAACGTTCGCGAAGTAGGCCTGTTTCGAAACCTCAAAGATATCAATGCGACCGTGCTCAAAGCGCAGAACGGAACCCCGATCAATGTTCGTGAAATTTCATTCGTAACGCAAGGTCCGAAGATCCGGCTGGGGCAAATCGGCAAGGCCATTCATCGCGCCGATGAAAAGATCATTGATAATCCGGACGCAGTCGAAGGCATCGTGCTTTTGCGTAAAGGCGCGGACGGCGACGCCATGCTGGCCGCACTTCATGAAAAGGTCACGTATCTGAATGATCACTTTCTGCCGCCGGGCGTCAAAATCGTTCCCTTCTTAGATCGCAGCGACCTGGTGCATTTCACCACTCATACCGTAATGCACAACCTGGCCGAAGGCATTCTTCTGGTTTCTGTCATTCTCTTCCTTTTCCTCGGGAACGCACGTTCCGCCTTCATTGTGGTGCTGACAATCCCGTTCGCGCTGCTATTCGCTTCCATCTGCCTGAATTTGAGCAATGTACCGGCAAACTTGCTCTCGCTGGGTGCGCTTGATTTCGGCATGGTGGTTGACGGCTCCGTAGTGGTGGTTGAGAACGTGCTGCGCCACATTGGGAGTTACAGGCGCGGCGAGCGGACGGTTGCGGAATTGATACGGGAGGCAGTTCACGAGGTTCAGCGGCCGGTATTCTTCGCACGGGCGATTATCATCACTGCCTATCTGCCGATCTTCACACTGCAGCACGTCGAAGGTCGCCTGTTCCGCCCCATGGCACTGACGGTTTCGTTCGCGCTGCTGGGAGCATTGCTCTTCTCGCTTTCTATATTGCCCGTGTTGGCCCTACTTTTATTCGGCCGCGAAACGAAAGAATGGAGCAACCCGGTCCTGACGGCCCTGATTCGGGGTTACCGCCGGTCGCTTGAGTGGTCGATGGGTGGCTTGAGCCGGCGTTTCGTGGTTCTCGGGACAGCTTGCGGGCTGCTGCTGATCGCCCTGTATTTGATGGCCAGCGGCGCTATCGGGTCAGAATTTCTTCCTCATCTGGATGAGGGCGCAATCTGGGCGCGCGGCACACTGGCTCCGAGTACGGGCCCCAGCGAAGGCGAACGGGTAATGAGACGGGCGCGCTTGGTATTCGCAAGCTTTCCGGAGGTGACCCAAGTAGTCAGCCAGGTGGGCCGCCCGGACGATGGGACCGACTCGGCTCAGTTCTCGGATACGGAATATTTTGTGGATCTCAAGCCGAAAGCCCAGTGGCGTCCGGTTTTTCACGAGAATAAAGAACAACTGATCCGCGCTATGGATCGCGAAGTGGAGAAAATTCCCGGCGCGCTCTGGAACTTTTCGCAGCCAATCGCGGACAACATGGAAGAGGCGGTTAGCGGTGTAAAAGGAGAATTGGCCATTAAGATCTTCGGAACCGATCTGAAGGAACTGGAGGCCAAGGGTGACGAGATTGTCAGGGTCATGGAGGGAATCCGGGGCATTCAGGACTTGGGGCTTTTTCGAGTCATTGGTCAGCCCAATCTGAACCTCGTAGTGGACCGCGCCAAAGCCAACCGGTATGGGCTCAGCACGTCCGATATCCAGGATGCGATCGAGACAGATATCGGCGGCAAAGCAGTGGGCGAAGTCTTGAAAGGAGAGCAACGGTATGACCTGGTGGTTCGCTATCAGCCGGAGTACCGCTCGACCATCGACAACATCCGGAACATCCGGTTGCTGGCTCCGAGCGGAGAACGCGTGTCGCTCGATCAGGTCTGCGACATCCAGGTTCGTGACGGCGCCTCCCAGATTTACCGCGAGGATAATTCGCGCTACGTTGCGATCAAGTACAGCGTGCGCGGCCGCGATTTGGGCAGCACGGTAGAGCAGGCAATCCAGGAAGTAAACCGGAAGGTCAAACTTCCGCCGGGCTACTCTTTGCAATGGGCAGGCGAGTACGCGAGTGCGAAGCGAGCTAACGCCCGCCTGGCCTTGATCGTGCCAGTAACAGTCGCGGTGATTTTTTTCCTGTTGTATTCCATGTTCAGCTCTTTTAAATGGGCCGGACTCGCGCTGGTCAGCCTGGCTCTGTCTCCTATCGGCGCGCTGTTCGCGCTGTATTTCACCGGAACACATTTCAGTGTGTCATCGGGTATCGGCACACTCGCGCTGTTCGGGGTCGCGGTTGAAACCGGCGTCATCATGATTGAGTACATCAACCAGCTCCGGGCTCGCGGGTATAGCGTTCACGACGCGGCAATCGAAGGGGCGGTGCTGCGCTTGCGGCCCATCATGATGACTATGCTAGTGGCCACGCTGGGCCTCTTGCCGGCAGCTATGTCAACCGGAATCGGCTCAGACTCGCAGAAGCCGTTTGCGATCGTGATTGTCGGCGGCCTCAGCGCAACCCTCTTGTTGAGCGTATATGTCCTGCCGACAATTTATACGTGGATTGCGCGGGACGGAGATGTGTTGCCGGCTTATGAGCCGGATCTGGCTGAGCCGCGATAGAGCCCCGCTCGCCGGCAGGACTGCCCGTCCCACAGTTGACTTTCGACTGACCCATTGCACACCAAATACGTGCAAGCATGTAGTTATGCGCGAAGGAAAAGATCGCAACTTGACCGTGCGATTGCCAACTGGCTTGTTCCGCCGGCTGGAGAAGCAAGCGGCCGCAGAAGGCTTGTCAATCAATGCGTATCTCGAACGTGTGCTGGCGAAGGCGCTGGGAGAAAGTCAGGATGACGCGCAGCGGACAGCCGAGAAGCGGTTGCTGGCACTGGCGAAAGGCGGACTATATACGATGGATCGGCCGTTGACTCGGGAACAGGCGCACGACCGGCTTATCCAGATCGGCAAGATTAACCGCAAGCGGCAGCCAGGCTTGCTGAAGGGCAAACTCCGAGTCGGGCGCGAATCTTTCGAACCACTACCTGCAGACGAACTGTCAGCCTGGGAGTAGACATCTGCGAGTGTTACCGCCACCGCCAATCAGCCCACTTTCCCGCCGCCGAAGATGCGGTGAAAGAATGCTTTCCAGTGCCACTGCGGTTCCTGGCATTCGGGGGCTGGCGCATACATCAGCGTATCTGTACCGCGCTGCACGCCAAGGGACTGCAGTTCCGCCCCGCCCGCCTTTACGTTCACTGTGACAAATGTCTTGCAGCCATCGACGGACGCGATCTGCCAGGGAGACGTAATCTTTTTGTCCGGGCCCCAGTCTTGAAGAAATCGCTGGTAATCATAATTCTGGCAGGGCTTCGCGACCGAGCAGCCCCAATCGCTATACGCCTGGCTGTACTCGTGTCGGTTTACCTGTTCCAGGAAATGCTTGACCGTCTGCTTCTCGGAATAATTATGAAAGACAAGATAGAGAATCCAGGCGATGATGAGGGCGGCGATGCAGCCGAGGATAATCCACTTGATAATACGATTGCGCCGCTCTTCTCCGACGCCGTAATGCTGCAGATAGCCGCCCATCGCCGTTGACTCTCAACCTACTTGATTGCAGCCCCCGCACCAGCCACCGGATAGGCCTTATCGTAAGCCGCCGTCGCCTCAGCAGTAATATCGAGTGCGGGCTTGTAGTAAATGGTGTTGGTCACGTCGATCACCACGTCAATCCCACGGGCTTCCGCGATCTTCTTCACAACGTCCGCCATCTGACGGCCCGCGTGCCCCAGGATGTCCTGCCGGTCGTTATTCACGTCACTCTGTAGATCCTCGCCCAGACGCTGCAGTTGCTTCTGTTTTTCCGTGGCGCTCTGCCGAAGCTGGGCCTCGCGGTCGGGCGTGACATTGGGGGCGCTCAGTTGCTGCTGGATGCTTTGCAGATCGTGCTGCAGCGTTTCAATTTCCTGCTGGCGCGGGCGGTACTTTGCCTCGAGATCAGCCTGGTCTTTCTTAATCTCCTGCGTATCGGCAACCGCCTTTTGCGCATTGACAATGGCAACCCTTGCGGGCGGGACGGCTTGTGCCTCCACCCGAGCCACCGGTAGCGCGGCTATAGCAGAAATGAGCAAAATGCTCCGCAAACTTGAAAACATTACTCTTTTAGACTCCTATCACAGATTACTATTGGTTGGATTCGACCCTGGGAATCAATGCTAAGATGACGGTCCCGCCAGCGGACCTTGCCTCCGGCGTAAGATGCCGCCCAGACCGCGAACGAGTACAGATCCCAGGCTGGCGCAAGCCAGGAGAACGTTGCTGCTACCCGGTCGTGGAGCACGAATTGAGCGGTTATGAACGCGGAAACAATCCGGCTCGCATAAAGCGCCACCGCGGGAAGCCACGCGCCCGAAGCGGCCGCGATGACGATCCAAACGCCCGCTTGTGCAATGGGCAGTCCCGCGTATACCTTGCCTTTCGACACCCGGATGGTGCGCGCCCAGCGAACCTGATGATGCCAGACGCCACGCCATGTGGAGTCGCCGAGCGATGTTTCAACGGTATAGGTAGACAGGAGTGCGCGCTTCCCCAAGCCGGTAACTCGCTTAGCGAGTTGATAATCGTCGGCCAGATAATCGCCGATGGCATTAAAGCCGCCCGCGCTCTCCAGGTCGGCGGCGCGAAAGGCGAGCGTGGCTCCCAGCCCGAACTCGCGCACGCCGACAAATGGAGCAACCATCGCGCTAGCCATGAAATCGGTAGCGATGCCAAACGATTCCCATCGGGCCGCGGAACTGTGAGCTTTTGCCCGATAGAGGCAGGTGACGATTCCGATCCGGGGATCGGCAAGCGGCGCGATTACATCGCGAAGATATGTGGGAGTGACCCGGATATCGCTGTCGTTTACCACCCAGATGGGATAACGCGCGTGCTGTGCGAGCGTAATCAGAACACCGACTTTTCCGTTCGCGGCAGGCGCAGCTCCCTTAAGCAGACTGATTGATGCATCCGGGAACTCGCGCTGCAATCGCAGCACTTCCTGGGCGGCGGGGTCGTCGTCCTCGTGTACTCCGAAGAGGAGTTCAAATTGTGGATAATCCTGTTCTACCTGGGAAATGAATGCTTCAGAAGTATTCGGATCCAGCCCCCGCGCAGGTTTCAGAACTGAAACACCGGGATAGAAATCCGGCGCGCTCCGCCTCCTTTCCAAACTGCGCCGGCGCAAATGCCGCAGTGCTGCCAGTATGGCGAGAGATTGATAGGCAACCGCGGGGAGAAAGACCAGCCAGAAAAGCGGCAATCTAGCTTATCGCGCCAGCAGCAATACGCCGGAGAGGACCAGCAAAGCGCCCGCCGTACGCCGCTTACCGACGGCTTCCTTCAGTACGAACTTCGCCAGGAAGGTTTCGAGCACCAGGCTGGCCGCAGAAGCGGGCACGGCAAAACTGAGAGGCGCGATCTGCACCAGGGCCATGAACGCAAAAAACGATATCGCCATACATGCTATTGCGAGCACTAGATATCGGCGGCTGACAGCAAGGCGCAGCAATCGCACCAGGCCGCGGGCGCCGACCGATTGCTCACCGCTGCGTTTCATTTCATAGCTCTGCAGCAAATCAGCCAGAACCGTGCAGCCGACTATCACTGCCAGAAGCGCCCACTTCATCGTTCGGGCTCCGGACGAGGCTCTGTTTGATGCGTAGTAGTGCCGACAATCGCTGCGCCCGCAAAGATAAGCAAAGTTCCAATCCAATGTTTCGGACTGACCGCTTCATCCAGAAAGACTCTGCCGAGGACGGCGGCAAGCACATACCCGACCCCGGTTAACGGAAGCGCAAAACTCAAATCCGCCCAGCTCATCAGAGCCATGCGCGTTAACAGCCACAGAATTAGAAGCGCGATCCCACCGGCAACAAAAGGATTCAGAATGGCCCGAAGGTAACCGAGTGGGTTCCAGCCCATCGATTCGGTCAGATGCTTCATGCCCCACGCCAGGCACAGATTGCCTACCGCGTTGAACAGCACAACCGCGAACGCCAGCAGAAAGGTTTTAAGCTTCGAGTTCCCCGGGGCCGCCGAGCCAACGGAAAGCTCTTCGGACGGGCCGGCGAAAACGACCTCCATCTCTTGTGCCAGTTCTGTCATCAATCTCCGGTCGTCAATACAGCAGCCCGCTCCTTCTGCTCGTTGTGATCCTTCACAAATCGTTTCCGCTTGGCTCGAAGCGACAGGTACTCCCGAGCTTCCTTGTACAGCCTGCGGCGTTCCGAATTGTCGAACATCGCCTTGCCGATGAGGCGCAACGCTACTCTCGGCCGGAAGTAAAACTCACCGTAAAAGCGCTCCACCCACTCCACCAGCTCGGCGCGATCCAGACCCGGGTACTGGTAATTGGGAAGTTGGTGCCCGGCCTCATCGGTCATAATTTCATCAATCGTGATAAGGCCGTTCTTCTTGACATGATCGTAGAACTCGGTCCCCGGAAATGGGTGGCCCAACGAAACCTGGATAGTCTCGACGTCGAGTTCTTTGGCGAATTCGATGCTCTTGCGAATCGTCTCGCGGGTCTCGCCAGGCAGGCCGACAATGAAATCGCCATGAATGGTCAGCCCTAGCTTCTTGCAATTCGCGGTGAACCGGCGCGCCATATCGATGGTGGCGCCCTTCTTTATATTTTTCAGTATCTGCTGGTCGCCCGATTCGTAGCCGACGATAAGCAGGCGGCACCCGGCATCCTTCATGGCTTTCAAGGTGTCGTAATCGGTCGTAACGCGGGAGGTGCAGCTCCAAGTGAAGTTCAGCTTCTTAAGCTTGGAGCAGAGTTCGACAGTCCGCGCCTTCTGGTAATTGAAGGTATCGTCGTCGAAGAAGATTTCCTTCAGCCCGGGGAAATTTTCCAGCGTCCAGCGGCACTCGTTCGCGATGTCATCGGAGGAGCGCAAACGCCAGCGGTGGCCCGAATGGGTCTGCGGCCATAAGCAAAACGTGCATTGAGCCGGACATCCACGCGTCGTGTAAAAGGAGATGTACGGATTCAACAGAAAGGGGACATTGTAGCGGCGAAAATCCAGATCGCGTTTATAAACTTTGGTCACCCAGGGGAGAGCATCGAGATCTTCGATGACGGGCGCCTCCGGATTGTGTTGAAATCCGCCATTTTTGCGGAAAACGACGCTCGGAATCTCATCCAGCGGTTTCCCCATTGCGAAATCGCGAATCGCGTAATCAAACTCGCGCTTTACGACAAAGTCGATCGCCTTCGAGGCGCGCAGGCTTTTCTCCGGCTCGATCGTGACTGGAGGGCCGACAAAGGCGACGTTCAGCTTCGGATTGAGGTCCTTCATCATCTCGGCTATCTTCACATCGACGTGGAAACCCGGAGTGGACGTAAAAAGGACGAGTAGCTCAAAATCCGACGCCATTGCAACCGTCTGATCGATTGAGACCTTGTGGGAGGAAGCGTCGACGACTTTGCTGTCGGGGAGCATGCCGGCCGGGTAGCAGAGCCAAACCGGATACCAATATGATTCAATCTCCCGGGCGGCAGGCCATCGGGACCCCGCACCACCATCAAATCCCTCAAAAGAAGGAGGGTTCAGAAAAAGTGTTCTCATGGACTCCCTTGAGCTCTTCGAAAGGTATTACCCTTTAGGTTACTTTGTTTTAGCCCTATCTCTCAATGATAACGAGCCACCGGGTATTACCGTAGGGTTCGCCGGGGAATAGCCGCATTCAGTGGAGAGAAAAGGGCTCAATTGGAAGAGGTAAGCAAAGCAGTGCTGCTTTCAGCCCGCCCGCCTGTGCCATCGAACGACATCTTCGAGGCAGGATTGGAATAGTTCACGTCGAGCTCGACTTTCCCTATAATGCGGGTCTGAATCGTGCTTGTCATATGGGCGGGTACGGGCACGCCATTCTGGATCGAAAAGGCGCGCTCAAAATCGACCTTCTTGAAGAAAATACTGGGGTTCTTTACCAGCCGCCCCTTTTCGTACAGCGGCAGATACGTCGCCGAATCCAGCCACACTTCGCCTTTGAACAGTCCGACTCTCTTGTGTCGTGGCGAGAGCTGGAACACGTACACATCTTTGCCCATAATCCATCGCTTCCCGCGAAATTTGAATTTGTAGTTTACTGGGGTAACCGCCAAATTCTGGTCTCCCTTACCGTGCTGTTCGGCTTGAAGATAACGCGCAATCACCTGATTCTTAACGGTGTTGTCACCCTGGAACCCAAGAACACGGTATGTGATCTGGCCTACTTTTGACATCTGCCGCAGCACGCGCAGCCGCCCTTGCTTCTTCAATTTTGGAACCGATGCGCTGATCTCCATCTCCACAGAGGCATCGACCGATTCAGCCGGCCGGTTCTGAGTAGCGCGTAAGTAATTGGAAATAATCGCGTTTGACGAACCGGGAAAGTCATCGGTTGCGTCACCTTGGGCAGCAAAGATCGGACTGGCCGCGCACACAAACAAAACGACCAACCCAGCTAACAATATCTTTTTCAATGTAATTAAGTAGAACGCCGACGCCCCTGACGCCAGCGCATTCCGAAAGACGAACCGATATGCCACTTTAACAGATCGGCTGAATTTTCGGTTTCCTTTCCTCTGTCCCTCGTTTAGATGAAGATGCATGCTTCGGCGGTTGCAACGATATAAACGCAAACCGGAGCGGCTTGTTCCCGCCGCTGAGGCTTTGGTTGCAAAAACCGCGCGACCACCGGCTGGCTTTCCGCATCCTATTCGCGAAGAGGACTAAAGAGAGTAAACATGAAAATTGGAATCATCGGCGCAGGAAATATAGGTGGCGCACTCACGCGCCGTTTCGCGCAATTGGGGCACGAAGTATTCGTAGCCAACTCACGAGGGCCGGCCTCACTTGCCAGCCTCGCGAAGGAGACCGGTGCAAAGCCGGTCACGGTCCAAGAGGCGGCTCGGTCGGGCGAGGTAGTTGTAGTTACGATTCCCGAGGGGAAGATTCGAGACCTGCCGAAAGATCTGTTTGCCGGTGTCCCGGATGATGTAGTGGTAGTGGACACGGGCAACTATTACCCCCAACAGCGGGATGGCCGGCTCAACGAAATAGAGGATGGGGTCACGGAAAGCCGGTGGGTTGAACATCAGTTGGGCCATCCCGTAGTTAAGGCGTTCAACAACATTTACGCTAAGCATCTGCTTGAATTGGGCCGTCCCGCGGGCACTCCTGGCCGGATTGCCCTTCCTGTGGCCGGTGACAACAGCAGAGCGAAAGAGGTTGTGCTGAAGCTGGTCAACGAACTCGGATTCGATGCCGTCGATGCGGGTGGGCTGGATGATTCGTGGCGTCAGCAACCCGGTACGCCGGTTTACGCTACTGACTTTGATGCCGACGGCGTCCGGCGCGCGCTCCGCGAGGCGCAAAAAGAGCGCAAAGCAGAGTGGCGGGCCAGTAAAAACAGCCCGGGCTCATTCGCACAGCCCGCCTGAACTTCACTGGCTCCGCCGCCGGCTGTTTATGCTCCCTCGTACAATACGGGTTGAGCTGCGGTCGCGCGCTCACCGCCACTGAGGTTAAACGTTCTGATCAAACCAGCAATCGCATTTCTGCTCGGGTCGATGCTTTCACTCGCTGCAGGCGCGGCAGCACAAACTGCCGCTCCCGCAAAGCCTGCTCCCCCAGCCGGCACGCAAGTTCCGGGCGCGCAGAACACTTCTCCACCCAATGAGCCGGCCCGCAGAGGCGGCTTCGTTCCGGGGCAGAAGCGTGCACCGGAGAATCCGGCAATGGTGGCGCGCGGCAAAATGCTTTTCGGGATCAATTGTCGCGGCTGCCATGGCGCGGATCTGCGCGGCGGCGATTTGGGCGGCCCCAATCTTCTTCGGTCGCAAGTGGCTCTAAGCGATCGCAATGGTGAGTTGATCGTCCCCATCATTCATGGAAGCCGGCAAAAGATGGGGATGCCGGCAATCGACTTGAGCGATGCAGACGCGAATGCAGTGGCCGCTTATGTGCGCAGCGTCATCGAAACCATTCAGACGCAGGGCGCGCCGCCTTCTGCCGGCAAGGAAGCGCCAAGCATTCTGGTGGGAAATGCCAGCGAAGGCAAAGCGTATTTCGCCGCTAAGTGCAGCAGTTGCCATTCCGCCACCGGCGACCTCAGCAAAATCGCGACGCGCGTTCCCGATCCCAAACAACTGCAAAATGCCTGGCTGGCCGGCGGGACACGGCAGGAAGAGATGGACCCGGCAGCAGACGCGTCGAGCGCCCGCACGGTGACCGCCACCCTCACCCTGCCGTCCGGAGAAACCGTGGAAGGCAAATTGTTCCGTATCGATGAGTTCTTAGTCACACTCACGCTTGCTGACGGATCGCAAAGAACGTTCCGCCGAAACGGAGAGACACCGAAAGTCGTAATTCACGACCCGCTGAAGGTCCACCGCGACATGCTTTCCCAATACAGCGATCACGACATTCACGACGTAACCGCATATCTGGTGACCTTGAAATGAAGCTCAATCGAATCGTTCTTGCCGCCTCTCTCTTCGCCGCCCCTCTGCTCGTTCACGCGCAAGGCAACGGGTTGAATCCGGCCGATATTCTTAAGCCGCTCTCCGATTCCTGGCCGACTTACAGCGGCGACTATACCGGCAAGCGCTACAGCGCGCTCAAACAGGTGAATGGTTCAAACGTCCAGCACCTGACTCTCGCCTGGATGACACAGGTCACGCCCGGAACCGGCGAAACCAACGGCCGCCGGCGGAGGCGCTACGGGCCGGCAACCCCGTTGATCATCGGAGGCGAGGGCCCCGGCGACCTCAATATTCGAGGCGGCTCAATCAAAGCGTCGGCGCTGGAAGTAGACGGCACGTTGTATTTCACGACGCCCGACAACGCCTGGGCAGTCGACGCCCGCGATGGTCACGAACTGTGGCATTACTTCTGGAAGACCAAAGGCGGCACCCACATCGGAAATCGCGGCCTCGGCATGTGGAACGGCTATTTATTCATGGAAACGCCGGACGATTATCTTGTTTCACTCGATGCCAAAACGGGCAAGGAGCGCTGGCACAAGATGATTGCGAATGTAGATGACGGCTACTTCTCGACGCCCGCGCCCGTGGTTGTGGGCAACCATGTCCTGGTTGGAACCGGAAATGACATCGATTCTCCCGGCTTCCTCGATTCATTCGATCCTGAAACCGGTGAGTTGCAATGGAAGCACTATACGGTGCCGATGCAGAAGGGCGATGCGGGCCTGGATACCTGGGCGAGTCTCGATGCCGCAAAGCACGGAGGCGCGCAGACATGGATTCCGGGCGCATACGATCCTGAAACGAAGCTCTACATCTTCGGCACGGGCAATCCGACGCCGGCTTTTACGAATGGGACGCGCGGTACAGGCGACAACCTGTTCACCTGTTCTCTGATCGCCGTGAACGTGGATACAGGCAAGATGGCCTGGTACTTCCAGACTTCGCCTCACGACATGCACGATTATGACTCGGCTCAAACTCCCGTCTTAGTCGACGCTATGTTCGATGGCAAAATGCGGAAGCTCGCGCTGACAGCCACGCGCAACGGCTATTACTTCACGCTCGACCGGACGACAGGCGAACATCTTGTTACCAGCAAATGGGGCGAGTTCACGAATTGGGCAACAGGCCTGAACAAATTCGGCGGCCCGAAACTCGATTCTGGAAAAAATGCCACGGTCGGCGGCTCGCTGGTTTCTCCTGGTTCAGACGGCACCATCAATTGGGAGCCGCCTGCCTTCTCGCCTGAAACGGGCCTGCTGTATGTCTCCGAGCACAATTCGTTTTCCGAGTTCTATCTGACTGACCTCGACCCGCGCGGTTCCATGGGCCTTGGCGGCAAGGAAGAAGCCGAGATTGGATCGGGCGGAACGTACTTGACGGCCATCGATTACAAAACCGGAAAGATCGCCTGGAGACATCCGTATTACAGCGATGGAGGTGGTGGCGGCGGGCTGTTAGCCACTGCTGGCGGCCTCGTGTTTGGCGGCGATGGCGCTGGAAGCCTGGTCGCTCACGATGCGGCAACAGGCAAACCGCTGTGGAACACTCGCATTGGCTATGTCAGCAATCCACCCCAGACATATATGCTCGACGGCCGCCAATACGTGATCGCAGCAACCGGCGATAAATTGTGGTGCTTTGTGATGTATTGAGGGAGCATCGCGCAAAGGTTTGTCCGCGAAGCGTTTGCCGGTTCTTATCCGCCGGGAGCAGCTATCTGCGAATCCCGCGCGCCGCAAACAGACAAACGATTCCAAATAGCCCGGCTAAAATCAGGGCACCGAGAGCCGGGTAGTGTATGGAAGGTTCTAACCACGCTTTCAGCGGCTCCACTTCCGCTAAAGCAGGTAGAAATGCGGCTACTCCCAACCATGTTCCGAGGATCGCGAGCCGTGTGGCGATGCGAACCGCTGGCTCGGGATGATGGCATCCTGCACGAATGTCGGCCCACTGGCCAAAGCGGGGCCGTGTGATTGTCAGCTCGTGCACTTCGGTGGTGTTAATGCCCCCTAAGCCCATTCGGTACCAACCGCTTATGATGATCACATCTTGAACCTTCGAAAGATCCACCGGCGCTCGATGTTCCACAGCTTCTTTTGCCGCGTGCTTTTTGTCGGCAAATGTTGCCTGATCGGTCCCGAAGTAAATGCAACTCGTATCAGAACTTGAATCATACTTTCTGACAACATTCTCGTCAAAATTACGGTGCTCGCAATATACGGAATACCTACCCTTCGATATCTTGATGGTTGAACGAGACCGGAATCCCTCCATCTGCTTCAACCGAACCCAAACCCAGCCTTTATCGGTATCTTCGTGTAGCGCCGCGAAAACCCTGTAAAGGCGCGTATGACGCATTGCCATAAGGCTCTCCGTTCCCCGTGTGCCAGATCAGTCTACAACAGAGCTACAGGTTTCGAACGGTTACTCCCGATACGCCACGTCACGCTTCTAATCTCGGCAACGATGTCATAGATCCGTGGAGCAGACGACATTTAACGGAGTATTCGATCGAGGACTCTCGTATAGTAAGAAGGTTTAGGAGGACGCCAGTGAAGCCCTTTCGGCTTATTTTTGTGACGGTGCTCACGGCAACGGTCATCGTCGCTGGCCTGAGGCTCTCATCCATTCCGCCTGCCGCCCAAGCGTCTCAGCCTGAAGCAAGCAACGAGAGCGCGCTCCTGAAAGGGTTTTCGGAAATCCGTCCCATCGACACCCATATCCACGTTTACAAAGTTGATCCGGATCTCGCGGCACTATTTGAGCGATTAAATCTGCGGGCGGTCAACATCTGTGTAATCGACGATCGCGATCCCGACTACAAGGGCCTTGAGCCCCAACGCACCCAAGTTCTCAAATTTCGTGAAAGTACGCGAGGCCGCGCCGCGTTTGCGACTACGTTCGATCCATATGCTTTCGAACGGCCGGGATTCAGCGCACGCGCGATTCGCCAGCTCGACGGTGACTTCGCCCGAGGCGCTATAGCGGTAAAGATTTACAAAGTAATGGGCATGGAGATGAAGAATAAGGCCGGAAAGTGGGTTATGCCCGACGATCCTGCGTTTGAGCCCATCTATCGCGATATCGCGTCGCACAACCGCACCCTGATCGCTCACTTGGCCGAACCCGACTCCTGCTGGCTGCCGCCTAACCCCGCCAGTCCCGACTACTCCTATTACAAAGAGCACCCGGGCGAGTACGCCTACGCGCATCCCGACTGGCCCTCGAAGAAAGCCATCCTCGCGGCCCGCGATCACCTATTGGAGCAAAATCCCAATCTGCGTGTGGTTGGCGCTCATCTTGGAAGTATGGAGACCAACGTCGACGACATTGCCCATCGATTTGACCGCTATCCGAATTTCGCCGTTGATATGGCGGCTCGGATTCCGTATTTCATGCTTCAGCCACGCGATAAAGTACGAGCGTTCCTGCTGAAGTATCAGGATCGCGTGCTCTACGCGACGGATCTGGTGGTTCTCCCCCGGTCAAAAACCGGAGATGCGCTTACTGAGTTCCGCAACACCTATGCGCGCGACTGGAAATTCCTTTCTACAGACGAAAATGTCACGTACATGGGGCACACCTACGGTGGTTTGGCGCTGCCTTCTCCGGTCCTGCGGAAGCTATTTCACGATAATGCGTTGCGTTGGTTTCCCGGCCTCGTCAGCGAATCAAATTAAAGCTTTTGGCGCAGACCGGCGGATCTGGCTTAAGCGACAGTAAACCCACACCGATACCAATGGCGGTGACACGCCCGTTTTTCAGAACCATCTGTTGCGTCGATGAAGCATCGGCGGGCGACACGTTGTGGCGTTTTGCGATGTATTGAGGCGAGGGCGCGCCTGATCCGCGCGGTCGCCCCTGTTATGCCCGGCGCACAGCGTGATCGTAATCCATCGCGTTCGCCGTTAAGGCGATCTCAAGCCGTTCCAATCTACGCGGATTATAGACAAGCGCTGGACGAAAGCATACGATGCGCTTAGAGCCCCGATGCCTAACGCGTCTGTACATAGCTGAACCCCTGCGATGACGTTTTGCATCGAAAAGTGGCTGTTTACCAATCGAGGAGGCGACCGCATGGGACGTAAAGTAACTTACTGGGTAACCACGGGCGTTTTGGCTGCGCTATCCCTATTTGCTGCATTCAGTTACCTATCGGGCAATCCGCAGGCGGTCCAAGGATTCGCGCACGTGGGATATCCGCAGCAATTACGCATTATTCTGGGTATCGCCAAACTGCTGGGAGCCATCACTCTCGTCATTCCCGCCCTTCCGACATTGAAAGAGTGGGCCTATGCCGGATTTACATTCGCGTGGATCTCGGCATGTGTTGCGCATTACCTGGCAAAAGACGGTCCAGTAGCTTTCACTCCGCTGATCTTGCTGGTGCTCCTTTTCATTTCCTATGTGACACGGCCAGCAAGCCGCAAATGGCAGGCTAGAGAAAAGACAGCATGATCCATGAGTTTTGGCTCCGTCCAGGCTACAAGCACCGCGGATGCAGCCGCGATTACCACCGGATCGATATTGGGAACGTCATACAAAAAGCCGGCGAGCAGTCGGCCGATTCCAATCGCTAGCAGCAAACCGAAACCGATACCGGTGCCGATCGCGGTGACACCAAGCCCATCTTTCAGAATCATCTGCAGCGTCGACGAAGCATCGGCGCCCAAAGCCATTCGGATGCCGATCTCGCGCGTCCGCCGCGCCATCGTGTAGGCGTTGATGGCAT
>Ga0134125_10001343_pt1 | contig 30373 bp, 20 predicted proteins | sample KB31751_FD_96464 | JGI IMG/M metagenome (GOLD analysis project Ga0134125, IMG submission 96464) | Terrestrial soil microbial communities with excess Nitrogen fertilizer from Kellogg Biological Station, Michigan, USA - KB3-175-1 | ecosystem: Environmental > Terrestrial > Soil > Unclassified ... | reverse complement strand
CTTGCCCGTCTTCATCGCAGCGACGAGCTTCTCGATTCGCGCGCGCCGTGTCTCTTCCTTCTTCGCTTCCGTAACCGCGCGAATCCACTCTTTCTTGTGCGTGAACGAGAGTGATTCCCATGTGGCCTGTGCTTTCTTATTTGCGCTCAGCGCCTTTTTTATTTCCTCAGGCGTCTCGATCGTGCGCTCTTCGCGATCACGTTCGAGCACGACATCGACTGTATCTCCGGCCTTGCACTTCGCTGCGGTACGCAGCTCTTTGTTGACGACCAGGAAGTATCCGTCGCCCATGTTGCACAAAGAACTGCGAAATGGCTCGCTGTTGATGGTCCCGCGTACGGGTACGCGTGCTTTCGTTCCGAAAACCGTTGGAACATCGAATGGCGGACGCATCGCTGCGCTCTCGATGTTCTCGACGCTTGCGAGTTTTGTCTTGAAATGGAACGGGCCGTCGCCGGGCTGAAACTTCTGGACCATTTTGAGCGCTCCTCTCACGTGCGGCACATCAGCATACACAAACGATGGCGTCCGGATGAAAGCGCATTTCATTCCCTCGCACTACAATGATGTTATGAACTCATTTGGAGCACGCGCGACGCTGCGCGTTGGCAATCGGCAGTATCAGATTTCTCGTCTTGACGCTCTCGATAAGCAAGGAATCTCTACCCAGCCCCTGCCATATTCACTGCGAATTCTGCTGGAAAACCTGCTGCGCACGGAGAATGGAAAATCCGTTACCAAGGATGACATTAGCTTTCTAGCCCAGTGGCAGTCGGCGGCGCCCCCGTCGCGCGAAATCTCCTTTACGCCCGCCCGCGTGCTGATGCAGGACTTCACCGGCGTTCCTGCGATCGTGGATCTTGCCGCGATGCGCGATGCCATGAAGCGCCTCGGCGGCGATCCCAACGCGATCAATCCCTTGCAGGCGGCAGAGTTGGTCATCGACCACTCGGTGCAGGTCGACGAGTTCGGCACGCCAAATGCGTTTCACGCCAATGCGATCCTCGAGTTCGAGCGCAATCGTGAGCGCTATGCCTTTCTCCGCTGGGGACAGTCGGCATTCAATAATTTCTCGGTTGTTCCTCCCGATATGGGAATCGTGCACCAGATCAATCTTGAGTACCTGGCGCGCGTCATCTTTCCGCAGAAGGTGGATGGCGAGTGGCAGGCCTATCCGGACACGCTGGTCGGTACCGACTCGCACACCACGATGGTCAACGGACTCGGCGTGCTCGGTTGGGGTGTTGGCGGCATCGAAGCCGAGGCCGCGATGCTTGGCCAACCCGTCTCGATGCTGTTGCCGCAGGTGGTCGGATTCAAGCTCAGAGGCAAATTGAAAGAAGGTTCGACAGCGACTGATTTGGTGCTGACCGTCACGGAGATGTTGCGAAAGACGGGCGTAGTCGGAAAATTCGTCGAGTTCTTCGGCGAGGGACTCTCCGAACTTCCGCTCGCAGATCGCGCCACTATCGCCAACATGGCTCCTGAATACGGCGCGACGTGCGGCATCTTCCCCGTCGATACTGAGACGTTGCGCTATCTGCGCATGACCGGACGCACCGACGAGCAGATCGCACTCGTCGATTCCTACTGCAAGGAGCAGGGACTTTTCCATACCAAGGAATCCCCGCACGCTACGTACTCCGAAGTAGTGGAGCTCGATCTCGCCACGGTTGAGCCGAGCGTTGCCGGCCCGCGACGTCCACAGGACCGCATGCCGCTGTCGCAAACAGCAGAAAACTTCAAGCATGCCCTGCCAACGCTGCTCGGTCCGGCTGCGGCCAAAGCTGCGGCGCGCCAGGTAATGCGGTGGGAGGGTGAAGGGGGCAATCCGATTGCGGCTGGAGCGGAAGGCAACAAGCCCGATGTTGCTGAGGCAGTCTCGGCGACTTACAAGGTCGATGTGAGCAAGTATCTCGATCACGGTTCCGTGGTAATCGCGGCTATTACGAGCTGCACGAACACCTCGAATCCGTCGGTCATGATCGCCGCCGGCCTGCTCGCCAAGAAAGCCGTCGAGCGGGGGCTGTGTCCGCCGCCGTGGGTGAAGACTTCCGTTGCTCCCGGATCGCGCGTTGTCACCGAGTACTACAAAAAAGCGGGCCTGATGGAGTTTCTCGACAAGCTGCGCTTCAGTATCGCCGGCTACGGATGCACCACATGCATCGGCAACTCCGGGCCGCTGCCCGCCGATGTTTCGAAGGCGATCGACGATCATCAGCTCGTGGTGGCCTCGGTCCTTTCCGGGAATCGCAACTTCGAAGGCCGCATCAATTCCGAAGTTCGCGCGAACTATTTGATGTCGCCGCCGTTGGTCGTCGCTTACGCTCTGGCGGGACGCATCGATCACGATTTGCTCACTGAGCCGCTCGGCAGAGATCGTCAAGGCAAGCCGGTTTACCTGCGCGAGATTTGGCCGACGCGGAAAGAAGTCGATGACGTGGTGAGTAAAGCTATCGATTCGGCTATGTTTCGCGACAACTACGAACACATCGCCGATGGCGACGAGCACTGGAAGAAGCTGCGCGTTCCGAAAGGGGAGACGTACGCGTGGGAGAAAGACTCCACGTACATCAAGCGCGCGCCTTACTTCGACGACATGCCGGTGAATCCTGCTCCGGTACAGGACATTCGCGGTGCACGCGTGCTCGCCTGGCTGGGCGACAGCGTCACCACCGACCACATCTCTCCGGCGGGGTCGATCAAGCAGAACAGTCCTGCGGGCAAGTACCTGATCGAGCGCGGAGTCAAGCCGCACGACTTTAACTCCTACGGCTCGCGGCGCGGCAATCACGAAGTGATGGTTCGCGGAACCTTCGCGAATGTCCGCCTGCGCAATAAACTCGCGCCCGGCACCGAAGGCGGCGTTACACGTTATCTGCCGACGAATGAAATTATGTCGATCTACGACGCGTCGATGAAGTACCAGGCCGATCGCGTGCCGCTCATCATTCTCGCCGGGAAGGAATACGGCTCAGGCTCGTCGCGTGACTGGGCTGCCAAAGGTCCAAAGCTGCTCGGAGTCTATGCCGTCATCGCGCAGAGCTATGAGCGCATCCACCGTTCCAATTTGGTCGGAATGGGAATTCTTCCTCTCCAGTTCGTGCCGGAAGAAGATCCGGAAACGCTCGGCCTCACAGGCGAGGAGATGTACGAGATCGCAGGACTGCGCGAGATGCTCGATTCAAAATTCGCCTCCGGACGCCATGTGAACGTCACGGCAAAGCGCGCCGACGGCACTGCAGTGAAATTTGAAGCGACGGTCCGCATCGACACGCCGCAGGAAATCCTCTACTACCAGCACGGCGGAATTCTGCAGTTCGTGTTGCGGCAACTTCTGGCGGGTTGGGAGAAGCCCAAAGTGGTAAGCCGCGGCATGAGCACTGTAGCCGACGCGACCACCGGCAGCAGCATCACCTAATCTCTGAGCTGGAACAATTGCGCGTAAAGCAAAGAGCCGGGCAGGTTCGCCCGGCTCGTCCTTGCATGTCCTGTCCGTAAGCCTCACCGCCGGCGGACGGAACAATCCTGTTTCCCCCGACTACATCACCATCGCAAGACTTTCGAGCTCGTGCTGCAGCACGTCGATCGAGCAACCAGACTCCTCGACGCGTGTTGCGGCATCGATGGCCGCATTACTCGATACTCCGTAGCCACGGCCCGATAGAAATACATGGAACAGCTCTGCCGCCTGCCACGGATCGAGTCCGTTTTGCATGAGCTCGTTCCGCAGAGCGGACAACTCGGCGAGTGAGAACTTTTCCACCGTCATTTTCAGGTCACCTCCGACCCGCCTTGCTTCCTGCAACATTAGACTCACTTGGGTCATCATTTGTTGCAGATTCCTCTTCCCAAACACACGAAAGTAAGTATCGAGAGTCGTATCACCAAGGTTGTCCTTCTCGGTTACCCTCATGGTCCCTCTTGCATTAGACCCGCATATTTACTGTACGTAAGCAGAGGCTGCTCAGTTTCATTGAAGCAGGGAACAGCAGAGGATAGGTTACAGGGGACAGGCAACAGGGCTGTTGCGGGACAAAATTTCACAGCGATAGGAACATTTTTCCTGCTTCGTTCTGTAGTGGTCAGAATTTTATTTTTTCCTGTTCCCTGTAGCCTCTCTCCTGTTCCCTCTAATGCACTTCACTCCAAACTCCCACCGGTCGCAATTTTCCTATTTCGGGAACTGCCGCATTCGCGTCCGCAATTTTGCTGATGTGGAGATCAAATCCCGTTCCAGGCAGAAGAGAGGCCAGCGTGAATAGCTTGAAATTCACCGCAATTGTCTCTGACTGGCGAAAGACGCCAGGCTCACTCTCAATCATTTCGCGCGTGCCTTCGGTCCGATTCAGGAACTGCTGGGCTGCTGCCACGGTCACTGGCTTGGCGGTGGCTCCGGAGGTGATGGCTTCAGCCGCATACGAGCGGACCAATTTGGGCCAGTATTTTTCGAGCAGGCTGGTGCTGGCAAACAGGTCGGCCCAGATGAGTTGTCCGCCAACCGCGACGACTACCCCTACTGCGTGCTGATCGCGGAGCTGTTTCATGAGCGAGCTGTAGGACTGCTCGACCGGAGCGGCTTGGTCAGCGATCACTTTCTGAACGCTCTTGCTTTCGAAGGTCTTCGCGTACGAGGACGGCACGGGCCCGCCGCTAACCATGCCTCCGAGCGCTCCCTGGATTGCACCGTTTGCGGCTCCCACGGAATCCCACACTTGCTGCTGGTTCTGCGCGACCATGGCTTTGCTGCGGACGCTGGGTTGCGCCATCTGCGATTTCATGCTGGAGAACTGCGCCGAGCTCTCCGTCCAACGTCCGGGTTCTACGCAGAAGACTCCGAGGTCGACAGGGTCGCTCTCAGCGGGAATCACGCGATCTTTGCCGACCACGCGGTCCTGCTTGCCTCCGGTGACGATTTCTCCGGCGAGCAAAATGAGCGGATGCTTCGAGTTGTTGATCAGAACGAGACTGTTGACCTGCGGGCCGGAAACGGGAATGTGATGATGCGGTCCGCGGATCAGACCGCCAATGCGTCCGGCTTCGGTGATCACGACCTCGCCGGAGCGAATGCCTTCATCGAGGGTGATGAACTCGCTGGTGTCGTGCTCGTTGGAACTAACGACGGGAAAGATGGTCAGATTGCCGCGCGAGATAGGGTTCAGAACTTTGTAGCTTGGGCTGGGATTGCCTCCCCAGACCAGCGACGCACAAGCGAGGAACAGCAGTGCAATTCCAAATCGGGATAGCAAAGGCCGAGACATACTTCACCTCCATCACCACCCAATTGCGAGGCTTTTTCGGGGGAGGGTCCTCGCGATTTGAGAGAAGAACGCTCATTCGCCTACGCCTTGCAGGAAAATTTGCTACCATCCGCCTCAGCGGTAAGTCTCGTCCTATATGCCCGTGGCCCAAAGCAGCAGCCGTTCGACCTCAGTTGCCGCGGTGAGAATCGACACTCACCAGGCGACTGAGCTTTATGACCGCAGCGGCGCCTCGGCTTATGCACTCTCACAGCAGCAATTCACCGAGATCCTGCAGCGCGTCGTCAACCGGACTGAGGAGACGAGCGGGGCCAAAGCCGAAGAAATCTCCAGCTTTCTTTCTGGGCTCAAACTCGATGAGCTGGCGCTGGCGCACGGATGCGCCGCCGGGAATCAGCACGCCTGGGACGTATTTCTTACCCGCTATCGCGAATCGATTTATCAGTCGGCACGCAGCATCACGCGCAACGAGTCGGTTGGCCGCGAACTGGCCGACTCGCTTTATGCCGAGCTGTACGGGCTTGGTGGCCCTGAAGATCGCAGATCGAAGCTCGCACTTTACTCCGGACGCGGATCGCTGGCTGGCTGGCTGCGCATGGTGCTGTCGCAGAGCTATGTCAATCAAATCCGGTCAGGGAAGCGGCTGGTCAGCATCGAGGAGGAAGAAGAGGAGCATGGGACCCAGTACGCGGCCCCCGCCGCCGAGCAGTCCCCGCCAGTAGATTCCCGCCTCACGCAGGCCACGGACCAAGTGCTGGCGGAGCTGGCCCCTGAAGAGCGCTTTCTGCTTTCCTCTTATTTTCTCGATGGCCGACGCCTGGCCGAGATCGGACGCATGCTTGGCGTCCACGAATCGACCATTAGCCGCAAGCTGGAAAAGCTGCTCAAGGATGTGCGCAAGCGCATCCGCAAAGAGCTGGAACGGCGCGGCATGAGCCGTCGCCAGGCGGAAGAGGCGCTTGAAGCCGACGTTCGCGATTTCGCCTTGGACGTGCGTTCGCGCCTGCAGCCTCCGGCAGAAAACAGCTCGTGAGTTGCTGATCGCGGCGCAAGAAGCGGAGATTCCGGCGTTCAACCATTAACGAGCAGAATTGAGGCAGTTTGGATCGTGTGAGCAACATTCTGAAACAGCGGCTCGCGGCGCAACAGGTCGCCGCCGAGGCCGAGCACCCCTCAGCGGATACTCTGGTAGCGTTCACCGAGCAGGGCCTGCGTGGCTCAGAGAACCAGCGGGTTCTCTCGCATCTGGCGGCGTGCCCAGCATGCCGGCAGACTGTCTCGCTTGCGACCTCCGTCGAGCCCATCAGTCCAGTTGCGCTCCCGTCTCGTAGCCAGGGGTCCAGATTCCCAGTGGCACTCAGGTGGGCATCGGCAGCGGCGGCCTTGGCGGTTGCAATCGGCGTAGGCGTGCTTTCGTACGAGCACCAGAATCGACCGACTTTTACGGCGGTGTCTGCTTCTCAATCAGAGGCAAAGTCTGTTGCAACTTCTGCTCCGCCTGGCATTGAACAGAATTCTGAGGTGGCAGAGACGCAGACGAAGGCTCAGGCGGAGAGGAAATCTGTAAAGCCCAGAACAGCCAACTCTCAAGCTCGCATGATGGCCGATGCTTCACGGCGAACGGTAGAACCGCAATTGAAGAGGTCACAAGGGGGCGTTCTCGGCAGCCTGGTTGCGGGTTCCCGGCCAACGACTACTCTCGCGCGGCCGAACGTTACTGACGGGTTTATGGCTTCCAATGCGGTAGCGCCACCTCTTCCGCCTGCACCTGTCGATGCGAAGGCGAGCACAGTCTCTGACATTGGGGCAGCGGGTGCTGTGGTGGGAGGCGCTGCCGCTCCTTCCGCCGCCGCTCCTTCCGCCGCCGCGCAACCTGTGGTTAAAGCGAGATCAAACGTGCAACTCGAGGCAGCAAGTAAGGCGGCGAAGGTGGAGGGGTCATCCTACAACGGCACCACGCGGGCGAGTTTGCAGCAGCGGCCTGCTTCACTGGCGGAGATGAAAGCCGTCGCACCCTCGGCAATTGGCGGACCGGTTCGCAAAGGCACCATTCACGGCTTTGCGCCTATTGCCCACTGGACGATCTCATCGAATGGCACGCTGCAACGAGAATCCGGCGATGGCCGGTTCACTTCGATCGAGCCGGCGCCGGGAGTGTCGATTCGCGCAGTCGCAGCTCAGGGCATCGAAGTGTGGGCGGCGGGTGCGCAACCGGACTTGTCCGCGAAGCAGTGGCAGCAGCGTCCAGTGCTCTTTCACAGCTCCGATGCCGGTGAATCCTGGGCCAAAATTGACGGCCCGTGGCAGTCGCCAATCAACGCGCTCAGTCTAGATGGTGCAAATGCGCTCACTGTAACTACGCCGGATGGAAGCTGGACCACCCTCAACGGCGGCAAGATCTGGACGAAAAAGTAGCCGGAGTTACACTGCCTCTATGGCTATCGCCCAAGAACTTCTCGAGATTCTTGTTTGTCCATCATGTAAACAGCCAGTGAAGCTCACTTCCGAGCAGAATGGCCTGTGCTGTGACCGGTGCAATCTCGTTTACCCCATCATCGATGACATTCCCGTCATGCTTGTGGACAAAGCCATCCGTAACTGAAGCGGCAGTTTTGCCATGTTGTAAGCTGGCTATATGGACATGACGTGGGTCACCGATCGTATTGCGGTCGGTGGGGGCATCTGGAACGAAGTGAAAATGATCGAAGTGGTGGACCAGGGCGTAACCCACATCATCAACATGCAGATTGAGTTCGACGATCGCCACCTCGGCGTGCCCTACGGCATCCGCGTGTTGTGGAATCCCACCGACGACGATTTCCAACTCAAGCCTCCGGAGCTTTTTCAGCGCGGTGTAGAGTTCGCCCTCGAGGCGCTGGAACATCCCAACGGCAAGGTTTTCATTCACTGCGCCGCCGGCGTGCATCGCGCGCCGATGATGACGCTGGCCGTCATGCGCGCGATGGGATGGGAGCTCTCAGATGCAAAGAAGTTGATCCAGAAACGCCGCCCGGTAGTGGACCTTGCCGATGTGTATGTTCGCAGCGTGGAAGAATTCATGAAGGGTTACGCGGCAGAGCCGGCCGAACGATAAACTTCTTTTCAATTTTCGGGTATCAGTTATCATCCTTCCCTTACCGTGATCCGGGCCAAACAACTCTGCGTCCTATGCGTGGAGGCGCGCAGAGCCATCTCATGTACGCGGACGATGGCCGCTACTACATCGTCAAGTTCCAGAATAATCCTCAGCACGTTCGCGTGCTCGCGAATGAACTGCTGGCGAACCGGATCGCCGAGCGCATCGGGCTGCCCGTTCCCGTAACGGAACTGATCGAAGTGAGCCCGTGGCTGATCGAAAACACTCCGGAACTGCGCATTCGCACCGGTTCATCCAGTGTTCCTTGCCAACATGGACTCGCGCTGGCAATGCGTTTCGTGATTGAGCCGCTCGAAGGCACGGTGTTTGATTATTTGCCGGCCGCCGTGTTTGATCGCGTGCGCAATCTCAACGATTTTGCCGGCATGCTCGCGCTCGATAAGTGGACCTGCAACACCAATGGACGGCAGGCCGTGTTCTGGAAGAAAACTCGCGACAAGAAGTACACGGCAACGTTCATCGACCAGGGCTACTGCTTCAATGCCGGCGACTGGGATTTTCCGGATTCGCCGCTCCGCGGAGTCTATCCGCGAAACGAAGTCTACGCTGGAGTAAGTGGATGGGAGTCGTTCGAGCCATGGCTATCGCGCATCGAGAACTTCGATCCGCGTGTGCTGTGGGAGATCGCAGAGGCCGTACCGCCCGAATGGTACGGCTCAAGCCTTACCGATATGGAGCTGTTGATCGAGCAGCTCATTTCGCGCCGCAGCAAAGTTCGCGAGCTGATCGACAGCTTCCGGAAATCGACGCGCGAGCCCTTTCAGAATTGGAAGGAGCAGTTCGCGGCGGCGAGATGAGGACAGAACCGGCGGCGGTAGCCGGTGGGGCGGCCGCGTCTTTTGCGGCTGCGCCTGATGGAAGGAAACTGAGATCGTTCTGTGCCCGGAGCTGGCCATTCGGCCATCTCCGGCCCAGCGCCTACCGGCGCCGGTTCTGTTACTCTTTGTCGCCGCCCTGCTGCTTGGCTAGTTTGACCTTAGTGCTTTCAAGCTGCTTCTGGACGCGGGCTACATCGTTGGTCTCAACATCCGCGGGAAGGGATCGGTTCCACTCCTCGAGCGCGCGCTCCCACTGAGCGGCTGCGAGCTTCAGGCGTCCAGTCTTGGCATAGACTTCACCCATGTGATCGTGGACCGTTGGATCCTTGCTGTTGCGGTCCATCGCCTTGCGCAGATTCTCTTCTGCCATCTCGTAGTTGCCGAGCTTGAAATAAGCCCAACCCAGTGAGTCAAGGTAGGCGTAATTCTGTGGCTCTTCCTGCACGGCGCGCTTGATGAGCTGCAGCGCTTCTTCCAGGCGCACGCCGCGATCGGCAAGCATGTAGCCGAGATAGTTCAGGGCGCCGGCATCACGAGGATCGTTGGCCAAAACTTTGCGGAACATATCTTCGGCCGGCTCGTATTTCTTCTGCCGCTCCAGATATGAGCCGCGAAGGAAGTTGTCGGCTTTCTTGTCCTCGGGCTTGTTCGAGAGTGCACTGGCTTTGTCGAGGGCTTGTTCGGCATCAGACCAGCGGCGCAGGCGAGCATAAATTTGCGAAATGGCCAGGTAGATGTCGCGGTCATCGGCGCCACCTTTTAGCTGCTCTTTGGCCATCGCGATGCCTTCGTCAGCCTTGCCGTTATCGGCAAGCTGGCCGGCGAGCACCAGGCGCATGTCGGTCTCTTTCGGCATCGCCTTCACGGCTTCCTGGGCGGTTGCTACCGCTTGATTGAATTGCTTGTCGTCGCGATAGGTATCGATGATCTGGCCATAGCCGCGCTTGGCGCTGTCATCGCCTAACTCGAGCATCTTGCGGAAGGTATCGATGGCCTGCTGATCGCGTCCGGTCTCGCGATAGATGGAGCCCAGGCGCTCGAGGAACACGGAGCGATTATTGCGTTCGCTGCTGCTGTACGTAGCAGCCGGCTTCTGGTTTTTGTCGATCAGGTCCTGAAGGATTTGGATGGCTTCGTCGTATTTGCCCTGCGCTTCGTCGATGAGCGCTTCGTTGTATGGCACTTCGAGCGAATCCTGCACCAGCGAGTCGGCCTTCTTGAGCGTAGCCATCGCGTCGGTATACTTGCCCTCGCGACGATAGATCTCGCTCATCTTCAGGTAAGCCTGAGCGTCCTGCGGATCGGCATCGGCGACCTGCTTGTACTGATCGAGCGCGGCGTCGATCTGGTTATCGCCGAGAAGGCTGCTGGCCAGCCCACGCTGCGCATCGAGGTTATCTTTGTCGATATCGAGGGCGTGCTTGTAGGAATTGATGGCCTGTTTGTAGTCCTTCTGCTGCTCGTAGGTGTAGCCGAGCACGGCGTAGAGTTTGCCGCTGCGCGCCGCATCAGGAAGAGACTGCAGGATATCGACCGCTTTCTTGTTGTCGCCCTCTTCGTTGTAAAGGTACGCAAGATTGATGACGGCTTCTTCCGAGTCAGGCTGAATCTTGCGCGCCGCTTTGAACTCGCCTTCAGCTTTGAGGTAGTCCTTGTCGATGATGTAAAGACGACCGAGCAGCAGATGGTCATCGATGTTGTCCGGCTCCAGCCGAGTGATCTGGCTGAACTGCTCGATGGCCAGCTTCAGAATGTCGGATGATTGCGCTCCACCTTGAATGTCGCCGAGCGAGCGCAGATAAATTCGTCCGAGAAGCTTACGGGCATCGAGGTTGTTGGGATCACGCTTGATGATCTCCTGCGATTCGGTAACCGCATCGCGAATGTGTCCCGTTTTGAAATACAGCTCGGCAAGGCCAGCATTCAGCTCTTCTGAGCCCGGATCGTTCTGCAGCGCCAGCTTATATTCGTCAATAGCCTTGCTCGCGTACTCCGAGTGGCCATAAACCGAGACCATCTCTTCATACATGTGTGCGAGAGCGTAATGGTAATAAGCCTGCGCTCGGTCACGCTGCGCCGGAGGCGTGCTGTCGGTGGACGGCTTTGTTGCCGAGGGCTGAGGCTGCTGCCCTTTCTTTGCTGGAGGAGCAACCGTGTCCGGCGCCTGGTTCTGATTGGTGGGCGCATTCTGCGGAGCCTGTGCCGCTGGCGCTTTGGCCGGCGGCGTGACTCCGGGATCCTGATTCGTGGGAGCTTGAGTGAAGCCGAACAGTGAGCTAATAAGAACAAAGGAAGACAGACGTACACCGAGACTGGTCATGTGGATCGATTAAGAAGAGAAAGCTTCAACTCCCGAAGTATTGGATGCGCGACCGTCGAGTTCGCAGCTTGACTATTTCGATGCAGAGCTGCAGCCTCGCGACGCCCATGTAACGGACGGACTTACCCTTCCTAAATTGTACGCCTGAGCAGGCTTTTAAGACGCAAGCTTTAGTGACGGAAGTGCCGTACCCCGGTGAATACCATCGCCAGTCCCAGCCGGTCGGCGGCTTCGATCACCTCTCCGTCCCTGACTGAGCCTCCGGGCTGGATTACGGCGGTTGCTCCCGCCTTGGCGATCTCTTCTACTCCGTCAGGGAAAGGGAAAAAGGCGTCCGAGGCGGCCACGCTGCCTTTAAGGGGAAGGACGGCCTTGGCAGCGCCGAACTTGCAGGAATCGACGCGGCTCATCTGACCGGCGCCGACGCTGATCGTCTGTCCATTGCGGGCATAGACGATAGCGTTCGATTTGACGTGCTTGCAGATCTTCCAGGCGAAGAGGAGAGAGGAAAGCTCTTCTTCGGTCGGACGGCGTTTGCTCACGACTTTCAGATCAGACCGTGAGAGCTGGTGAACGTCGGCATCCTGCAGAAGAACGCCGCCTGAGACTTGATTGAGAACTGTGGTCTGAGCCGCAGGATGGACTTGAAGCAGGCGAAGGTTCTTCTTGGCCGAAAAGCGCGAGATCGCGCCAGCCGAATATCCCGGGGCGGCAATGGCCTCGACGAACAGCTTCGCAATCTCCTCAGCGGCGGCCTCGTCGATTTCGCGGTTGACCCCAATCACCCCACCGAACGCCGAGACAGGGTCCGCTTCGAGGGCGCGCTTGTACGCTGTGACAATATCGGGACCAATCGCCGCTCCGCATGGATTCGTGTGCTTGATGATCGCGCACATCGGTTCATCGAATTCTCGGCAAAGCTCCCAGGCTGCATCGAGATCGACGAGATTGTTGAACGAGAGCTCTTTGCCCTGAAGCTGGCGCGCATTGGCAATCCCCACGCCGGAGCCGTCGGAATAGACCGCTGCTTTCTGATGCGGGTTCTCGCCGTAGCGAAGATCGGCTAGTTTGGAGAATGAGAGGCGCAGGCGAGAGGGGAACTTCTCGCCGCGTTGGGGGAGTTCGCCGGGAGTTGAAATCGTGTCCAGCGCGGAGCTGATCGCCGAATCGTAAGCCGCAGTGGTCGCGAATGCTTTCTTCGCAAGATTCCACTTTGTTTCCAGCGAAAGACCGCCGGAGCTGCGGAGTTCTTCCAGAATCTGGGAGTAATGCGATGGCGAAGTCACCACCGCAACATCCTGAAAATTCTTTGCCGCGGAGCGCAGCATTGAAGGTCCGCCGATGTCGATGTTCTCGATGATCTCCTCGAATGTGACGCCGGGCTTTGCTGCGGTCTTCTCGAATGCGTAGAGGTTCACTACGACCATATCGATTGCCGGAATGTCATGATCCGTGACCGCGCGGCGGTGAGCCTCATTCTCGCGAATATGCAGAATGCCGCCGTGGACTTTTGGGTGAAGCGTCTTAACGCGCCCATCGAGCATCTCGGGGAAGCCCGTGAGCTCGGAGATGTCCTTCACGCGAATCCCGGACTCGCGCAGCAACTTCGCCGTCCCGCCGGTAGAAACCAGTTCCACTCCAAGTTTTTCCAGGCCACGCGCGAACTCGGCGATACCGCTTTTGTCAGTCACACTCAAAATGGCGCGTCGAACAGGTTTCACATCCGATTGCGTAGCAGTGGCGGGAACATCGAGAGCTTCAGTCTGGGGCACGGAATCTCCTCGGGGGATTGGGATGAGTCGATTCTAAGAGGTCAGGCAGGAGTTGGCGAGTGCATCGTCTATGATGCGAGGAGAAGCGGCATTCGGCACTCGGCATTCGGCCACGGCGCAGTGTTGGAGCACGACTAGTCCGCCCCGTAGATCAGATAAACAGAAGCCAGGTCTTCATTGTTTGGTTTCGTGGGAGATTTCGTGGGAGATAAGGTCCTTAGAAGTTCGTTTGGCCGAGTGCCGACTGCCGAATGCCGACTGCCCCGAGCACCGCGAGGGAACCTTTGCCCAACTGCCCCAACTGTGGAAGCCAACTTCAGACCGCGCAGACCGGAGAATACTTCTGTCCGGAATGCCGCCTGATCGGGGCCAAAGCTCCGCCTCAACGGCGGCGTCCGAATGTCTCCGACTACGTCCGACGATTCCCTGCGACCACGGTTCTGGTCGGCATCAACGTCGCCGTGTTCATCGCCATGGTGCTCCACCACGTTCCTGTTTCTGGACCTACGGTCGAACAACTGATCCGCTGGGGCGGGGATTCGGGTGACAAAGTTCTGCTTCACAACCAGTGGTGGCGAATCATCACCTCGGCATTCGTCCACATCGGAGCTGCGCACCTCATCATGAACATGTGGGCGCTCTGGGTGCTGGGCACGCTCGCCGAGGCGATTCTGGGAACGTGGCTGTACATCGGCGTTTATCTGGTCTGTGCTATTGCCGGGTCGATCACCAGCGTCTTTTGGAATCCGGTCGTTGTGGGCGCAGGCGCGTCGGGTGCCATTATGGGAATCTTGGGAGCAGAAGTAAGCGTCCTGAAGTTTGCCCACCTGCCGCTGCCAAAGGAAGTACTGCGATCGACGATGCGCAGCCTGGTGCAAGGGGCTGTGCTCACGCTGCTCATCGGCATTCTTCCGCGAATCGATAATGCCTCTCATGTTGGTGGCCTGGTCTGCGGCCTCATCATGGGCCTCCTGCTCAGTCTCACGCGACGCGCCGGCGCGAGTGTTCAACGTCCGCTTCGTGCCATCTGCCTCATCGTGCCGTTTGCCGCAATGGTGCCGTTCGCCCTCGCGGCGCAGAGACATGGGGAGCCGCTCGTACATCTCGCTAATGCTGAGGAGGCGCTGGGAGCTTCGCAGTTTGCTCAGGCGGAGAAGGAGGCGCGGCTCGCTTTGCGTCATCTCCCGAATCGGGACGACGTGTTGACGGTTCTGGGAACAGCTCTGTTTTACGAGGACAACGACGCCGAAGCGAGCAAATACATGCGCCAGCTGCTCGACCGGGATCCTCGCAACGACATCGCCACCAATGTGCTTGCGTCCATTGAGCTGAAAGAAAAGGACGCAATCGGCGCACGCGATCTGCTCACCAAATCGCTTTCCGTGCAGCCGCAGAACCCCTACGGCCAGGTGCTGCTTGGGCGCGCGCTGCAACAGTTGAATCAGGACATTGACGCAATCGCGCATTATCGCCAGGCCATCCAGATGGATTCGAATCTGTACGACGCGCAGATCGCGCTGGCAAGCATCTACGAAAAACACAACGAGCCGAAGAACGCGATTTTGTTTTACAAGAAAGCGGCAGAGATCCATCCAAACGAACTCGAGCCGCTGCGCGGACTAGCCCGATCCTATCTGCAGGCCGGAATGAAACAACAGGCCGATCAAACGATCGCGGAGATTCGGAAGAGGGAGGCGAGCCAATGATGGCGCCGAGGACCTCAACTGGCGTTCGTCGCGTGAGCGAAGCTTGCGGAAACCACAGGAGCCGCTCACACAAGTAGGACGGTAAATGAGTGACGTGCATTCGTTCGCCGCGTTGGTTGAGCGTATGGCAGCGGAAAGGTGAGCAAAGTTGGGAGAGGCGAGCGAAGCGAAGCCCAAAGCGCCGGAGGCGCGACATATGATAGCCCAGCACGTAAGTGCTGGGTGGGAGTAGGAGGAAACGAGCCCCGTAGGGACGGCACTCTTTCTTCGGTCGTGATTCAACGCCGTCAACTCACAATCTGAAATCAACAAGTCTGCGGATCACGCAAAAACCCGGCCGGGGGCGGCCGGCTCCACGTTTATTGTGTTCGGCGTTCTGAGACTTTCTCGCGCACCATCTGATAGAAGCGCCACACATCCTCATCCTCCCTTTTGGTCAGTCGCCGATAAATTTTCATAACGGGAAAGAGCTTGGCGCCGCCGATGTCGATTGAGACTACAGGCGCGATGGTTCCGGGATAGGTCTCGACTCCCCACTCGCCGCCCCAGAGCCGGCGAATGGTTTCACCAAAATACCCACCCCAAATGCGTGAGATGGAATCAAGTTCTTTCTGCATCGAGTCTTCCGAGCGAGGTTCCATTTCGGAACTCGGCGATTTGGCGAGCTGATCCAGAATGCGTTCAAGAGCCTCAAGGCTGGATTCCGAGTAATCGAGCGTCACGCCGAACTCAGTCGCAAGGCGCACCGCATCAGCCGCGTATTGCGCCATCATGTCGGAAATCGTGTTGAGCGGGTGAGTGGACATACGTCGTGAGGCGATGTTCAGTGTACATGCCGACCGCCGGTGTGGGTGACGTGGAGCCGGCCGCCCTCGGCCGGGTGTCTCGTGGAATTCCAGATTGTGTACGTTTGCGAGATCGCGCTTCTAAATCACGGCGCAAAATGGCACCGTTGCGAGGTCGACGGATACCCGGCCGAGGGCGGCCGGCTCCACGTCACCTACACCGGCGGCGGTTCTGTACGGACGGCCAATGCCCTGCAATAGCTTCGGTAATTTGCCGCCGTGCGCAATCCCGGCCACTATGTCCCTATCCCCCGAGATTTCTGCATTTTGTAGAGCTTTACGGCTCGAAACGGCCCTCCCCCAAAAAGCTCCGGCTGATGGTTTTCGGCTGAAGTCGCAAAAACGCGTCCTCGCCGGATAACGGAAGTAACCCAGCCAGGTGCCTAAATATCCCAGAACAGTGCGTGAGTCTCTGGGTTTTCAGAAGTGCAGGCCAAAAGACCACGTCCCAAATTGGTAGAAGGCGGGTCTTGGAGAGGAGCTGGAGATATGAAGAACCTCCGGCAATTCGTCTTTGCAGCTTTTGTGGCGCTGTTCGCGGCGTCATCCACCGCAGCGTTGTTTGCCGAAGCCGATCCGCCGTCGCGCGTGGCGCGCTTGAAGTACATCAGCGGACAGGTATCGATGCAGCCTGGCGGCGTAAACGACTGGGCGGAGGCAACGGTCAACCGCCCCATGACGACCGCCGACCGCTTGTGGACCGACAAAGATTCGCGTGCGGAACTGCGCCTTGGCAATGCCGCCATGCGCATGAATAGCGAGACCAGCCTCACGCTGACGAACCTCTCTGACAACGCTGTGCAGCTCGAGCTCGATCAGGGCACGCTGAACCTCGATGTCACACGCCTGTACAACGGCGAAATCTACGAAGTGGATACGCCCAACATGGCGTTCACATTGACCAAACCGGGTGCGTATCGCTTCGATGTCGATTCCCAATCTGACACAACGCTCGTGACGGTCTGGAAAGGCAAAGGCATTGCCACGGGCAACGGCGAAGCCGTGAAGATCGATTCGCACAAGCAGGTTCGCTTCAGCGACGGCATGTCGCTGATGCATGCGATGTATGGCGCGCCTCGTCCGGATGGATTCGATCAATGGTGCCAGGTACGCACCGACCGCGAAGCCAACATCACTTCTGTACGTTACGTTTCGCCCGACGTCGTGGGATATGAAGATCTCGACGGCTACGGCACATGGCGCGAAGTTCCGACGTACGGACGCGTTTGGGTTCCGGTAGTCGCCGCAGGATGGGCGCCGTACAGTGTCGGTCACTGGGTTTGGATTGCGCCTTGGGGATGGACGTGGGTTGACGACGCGCCCTGGGGATTTGCTCCGTTCCATTATGGGAGATGGGTATCGCTTGGAGGATCATGGGCGTGGGCGCCCGGGCCGCTTGGGGTTCGTCCGTACTACGCTCCTGCGCTGGTGGCGTGGGTAGGCAGCAGCGGAGCCGGAATCGGATGGTTCCCGCTTGGCTACGGCGAGCCTTATATCCCGTCATACCACGTGAGCCGTGGATACTTTGAAACCGTCAACGTTCGTAATACGCGCATCACCAACATTACGTACGTGACCAACACGTACTACAACGTCACCAATGTTCACATCACGAACATCCACTACGTAAACCAGTCATTTGGTACGACGGTGGTGAATAACGAGGTCATCGTGAATTCGCGCCCGGTGAACCACACGGTATTCATCGGTCACAACGACGATTGGCGCAATCATCATGATGGCTGGGTCACCGCCGGCCCCGCATGTGCTCCTTCGCACGAGAGCGTTCTCGGCGTTCACGCCGGCGAGCGCGCCAGAATTCCGGAGCGCATCAATCAGCGTCCGGTGGTAGTGAAGATGACGCCACCTCCGAGGCACGAGCCATTTGAGCCTCGCCGCGGCGACAACGGTCATCCATGGAACAACGACGATCATCGCGCCGATGGCCGCACCCCGAATCCACAGCATGGCGATAACGACGTTTCCAATCACGGCTACGGACATGGCAACGATGCTGACCATGGTCGCAATGGAAACGACGACGGACGCCGCGATCCGATCGCCGATCGAGGACGCGACTTCCCGCATCCTGGCGGTGATCACGACGATCATGGGCAGCAGAACGCGAACAATGGCCGTGATCAGAATGGCCAAAATCAAAATGCCCATAACGGGAACAATGACAATGATGATCGCGGCCGGAGAGGCCGTCCGGATTGGGCCGGCGTTCCGCATGAAGGCTCTTCGGATTCGCCGCGCTATCCTCGTCCACCGCGTTGGTCTGATGGTGACCACTCGCAGCCGGGTTCGGCTGGCAACAATCAGCCTGGAAACTCCGGCCAACAGAATGGCAACGGCGACCTGAATCAGAACGCGCACAACGGGAACGGCAACGGGAATGACAACGGCAACAATGGCCGCCGAGGCCGTCCGGATTGGGCCAGTGTGCCGCACGAAGGTGCTTCCGGTTCTCATGGACCAAACTCGTCAAGCAACGATGGTTCGCAGCCGAGTTCCGCGGGCAACAATCAGCCTGGAAATTCAGGCCAGCAGAATGGCAATGGACAGAATCAGAACGCCCAAAACGGAAATGGCAACGGAAACGACAACGGCAACAACGGCCGCCGAGGTCGTCCTGATTGGGCCGGTGTGCCCCACGAGGGTGCTTCGGGTTCGCCCAACTATCCGCATCCATCAAGTCCATCGAGTTCAGCTAGTCCATCCAACAACGACAACTCGCAGCCAAGCTCTGCTGGAAATAGTCAGCCGGGACCTTCGAACCAGGGCCAGGGCTCGCAGCCTAGCGACGATCGCGGCAACCGTGGCCACGGCAACGGCAATGGCCCGAATTGGAACAACGGGCAAGGGCAGAACGCCAACAACGGTAATTCCAACAATGGCGGCCAGCCGGCGCAAAGTCCTGCCTGGAATCGTGGTGGGCAAGACGGAAACTTTGGCAATCGTCAGGTGCCGCGTCCCCCGGCTCAGCCTGCCAACAATGGACAGGGCAGCGGCATGAGTTCCGGAATGGAACGGATTCAGCCTGCCTATCAGCCGCCCGCAGCCTCCCAGCAGCAGGCCGAGCGCGATGTGCCCAGACCCCGCGAGGGAGTCACGAACCGTCCGCAGCCGGTAATGCAGCAGCCGCAGGCGAATAATCAACGCGATTACCCGATGCCGCAGCGGCAGATGCGTCAGCCGTCGTATTCGGCTCCGAGCGCTCCGGTGCAGCAGGCACAGCGCCCAGCGCAGGTGGATCGTGGAAATTCGCGTCCTGCACCGGTTGTACAGCGAGCGTCACAGCCGCAATCGCGTCCTATGCCCAGCAGAGATTCCGGTGGAAACGGAAACTCGCATGGCGCTTCGAACTTCCAGGGAGGCGATCACGGAAAGGCGCAGGATCGATAACCCCATGTGGTTTTTTGGTGTCGGATGGAAGCGTCAACCGTGTGCCCGGTTTGATTTGTCAACCCATGTCCCCGGTTCGTACCCCGTGGGAGCCCCCGCCTTCAGGCGGGGGTGAGCGAATGCGTTAGCATTCGCGAATCGAGGAATGCGAAACACCCGCGCTTTAGTGCCGGTCCCGCGAGGCCGGCGCTAAAGCGCGATTTCTTTGTGTGTCGTTTAGACGCTGCTTGCAGCCGCGCCCTCGCCTAAAGGCGAGGGCTTCCACCATATCTGCGCACCTCTTCCCAGATCGCGGCATTTACCGGAATGCCGTGCTCCATATTCTCCCGACGGATCTTCAACACCTGCTCTCCCGGATAGCGCACCGGCGCGTCGCCCGAAGCGCTTGCTTGGTGCAGATCGTCGATGATCTCGTCGGCAATTCCCTGCGCACCGCCGGCTTTCGAAGGATCGATGGTGATGAACACCTGCGAGAGCGCAGTTTCCCGTTCTGAATCTGCGGGAATCTGATGGGTCGCGCTGCCTCCAGCCAACATCGTTGCAATCATGTCGAGCATCAGCGCCATGCCCGATCCCTTCCAGTAGCCCACAGGAAGCGCGCGCTGCGAGCGCTCGATCTCAGCGGGATCGCGCGTCAACTCGCCTTCAGCGTTGAAGCCTCCGGGAACAGGCAGTAATTGCTTCTTCAGGCGATATGATTCAATCGCTCCATAGGAAAATTGCGACATTGCCATGTCGAGAACGACCGGCCCTTGCTTGCGCGGAACGGCAATGATGATCGGGTTGTTCCCAAGTCGAGGATCCGTTGCTCCCCAAGGCGGCAAATTCGGCATGGTGTTGGTCCAACAGATACCGATCACCCCGGCCTGCGCGGCTTGCCAGCCATAGTTGCCTCCACGCATCCAGTGGTTGGTATTTCCTAAACCTACACAGCCGATGCCATGTTCGCGACCTAGTTCGATGGCCCGCTGCATCGCTGCGTAAGCATTGAGATTACCCGGGCCGCGTTGTCCATCCCAACGCTCTAGAGCTCCGAAATGGGAAACCAGCTTGGGCGTGGCATGGGGATCAACGAGCCCACTGCGAATCCCGCGCACGAACCGGGGAAAACGATTCAGCCCGTGCGAGGCTACGCCGTCGCGGCTTGCGTCGGCGAACAAGCGCGCTGACAGTTGAGCGCGATCTCCCGAAAATCCTAGTTCGCGTAAAACTCCAGCGAGCGTGCTCTGCAGCTCGTCATAAGACACCCGTGTTTCGGCCGCCGCACTCATTGCCTGTCTCGCATTACGAAACTCTCAAATCTGCTGAAGATTTTATTGCGATGATTCCGTACACTCGTTGCGCACTCTGGTCCGCGGTTTCGGAGTGTGAAAATTTCGGGAGTCGAAACGATGCAAAATCTTATTCCCAAAACAGGCATGCTGCTGATAGTGTTCGTCAGCACCATGGCCATGACCCAGACACCAGCCCCGCCCAGCAGCGTACAGACAAACTCTTCAACCTCATCCGATCCGGTGAAGTACTACTCCAAAGATGACTTGGCATTATCCTTCGCGAAGGGCGGAACGCTCGTCGCCGAACCGAATTACAGAGTGATGACTGCGCACCGTACCGAATCGGGAAACGTCGAGGTCCATCGCAGCTACACCGACGTCTTCTATATCGTACAGGGCAGCACGAACATCGTGACCGGCGGCAAGGTGATCGGCGAAAAGGCAACGAATCCGGAAGAGCCACGCGGCGATTCGATCGAGGGCGGGCAGACGCACCGTCTCTCAGCCGGCGATGCTATGGTTATTCCCGCCGGCGTGCCGCACTGGATGAAAGATGTCGAAGGCACACTGCTGTACTTCGTGGTGAAGGTGAAGACGGCGGAATAACTATCGCCGTGTTCTACTGGCGAATTGGAACGCCACATGTCAGCCAAAAGCGCTGAGATTCCAGCACGATCTACTTGGGATGAAGACGCCATGCGATCCAGAATCTATACGCAAGCTGTTCTCGTTCTCTCTCTTCTTCTCGTAAGCGTCGTCTTTGCGGCTGCTCAAGCAACGCAGTCAGCTCTTCAGATCTACTCCATCGACGTCGAAGGCGGCCAGGCGACATTGCTAGTAAGCCCCAGCGGACAATCCATGCTTGTGGACACCGGCTGGGCGGGCTTCAACGGCCGCGATGCCGATCGCATCGTCGCCGCGATGAAACTTGCCGGCGTGCAGCAGCTCGACTACGTGCTGATTACGCACTACCACGCCGACCACGTGGGCGGCGTTCCCCAGCTTGCCGACAAAGTGAAGATCGGAACGTTTGTCGATCACGGCGCGAATCTTGAAGAGGCAGATAATGTCAGGAAAGATTTCGCCAACTATGAAGCCACGATCGCGAAGACAGGCGCCAAGCGGCTGACGGTAAAGCCCGGCGACCGCATTCCTATATCGGGACTGAATGTCGTGGTCCTCACGGCTGGACGAAAAGAGATTTCCAGTCCGCTTCCCGGTGCAGGTCAGCTGAACGACGTTTGCGGTACCGAGCCTGCGCCCGCAGATGATCCTACCGAGAACTCGGCTTCACTCGGAGTGCTCATCACCTATGGCAAATTTCGCTTCATCGATCTCGGCGACCTGACCAAGAAGAAAGAAATTGAACTGGTTTGCCCGAATAGCAAGGTGGGCAAGGTTGATCTTTACCTGGTGAGCCATCACGGCTGGGACCAGTCGAATACCAGAGCTCTGCTGCGCGCGCTGCATCCGCGGGTTGCCATCATGAACAACGGGGCGCACAAAGGCGGCAGTCCTGATGCGTGGCAGACGGTACACGATTCTTCGGGCCTCGAAGATCTTTGGCAGCTTCATTACGCCGCCGATTCGGACAAAGCGCATAACAGCCGTGACAACCTCATCGCTAATACCGGCGACGCCGAAGGCAATTACATCAAGGTGGTGGCACATCCTGACGGCTCGTTCGATGTCACCAACTCGCGCAATAACTTTTTCAGGGACTATGCGCTGCAGGTTCGAAATCCGGTGGACTTCTCGCGCCTGCCGGCACCTGCGAATTTCGACTACTCGCAAGCTGCCATAGAAACCATGATGCGCCAGTTCAACTCGCCTGCGGATTTTGGGTCGTGGGCGTATCCGCGGGGGCTATTTCTCTGGGGCGAGTACCTCGTCTACAAGCGCACGAATAATCCGGCGTATCTGAACTTCATCAAGGGCTGGGTTGATTCGCACCTCGACAGCGATGGCCATCTCAAAAGCAAGCTCGACAGTCTCGACTCGATGCTCTCGGGCAATCTGCTCATCGCGCTCTATCGCGAAACAAAAGACGAACGCTATCACACGGCGGCCACGCAGATTCGCGAGCGTCTGAATACCTATCCGCGCACGCACGAAGGCGCCTTCTGGCACGCCGATAATCCTTCGCGAGCATGGCAGACCTGGCTCGACGGAATCTACATGTCGATGCCGCTGCTGGTGCGCTACGGCGAAACCTTCAACGACAGCCAATACGCGAACGACGAAGCGACCAAGCAATTCGACCTTTATCAGAAGCACGTGAACGATCCCAAAACGGGATTGCTATATCACGCCTACGACGAAAGCGGACAGCAGCCCTGGGCCGATCCCGTGACGCATCATTCTTCGCAGTTCTGGTGCCGCGCGATCGGCTGGTATGGCATGGCGCTGGTCGATGTGCTGGAAATTCTGCCGAAGAATCATCCGCGACGTCCGGAGTTGATAGCTCTGGTGAAGCAGCTCGCGAAGGCATATCAACGGTTTCAGGACCCGCAATCGGGATTGTGGTTCGAAGTCGTCGATCTCGGTGACCTTGCCGACAACTGGCTCGAGACTTCGAGCTCGGCGATGTACACCTACATGCTTTCGCGTGCGGTGGAGCGCGGATACATCGGCAAGGAATACCAGAAAGTCGCAGACAAGGGTTATCGCGGCGTGCTCGCCAGCATCACGCGCAATCCGGACGGCACGATTTCCATGCCGAACATCTGCGAAGGGACGAACGTCGGCGATCTGGCGTTCTATCTAAATCGCGCGCGGCACACGAACGATCTGCATGGACTCGGCGCGTTCATCATCATGAACGAGCAGTTGCGGAAGAAGTAGGCGAAAACCAGGAGCGACCACGTAGGGCACGAAGGCAACTACAAGGTCACAGAGAAAGGCTTCGTGACCTCTTGTCTTTACCTTCGTGACCTTCGTGTTCGCTCTTGGGTTTTTACGAAATTTCAAGAATGTAGTCGGAATATCTTTCGCAGCAGTTACGATAGCCGACGTCTTGAGAAAGTCGCGACGAGTGAACTTGCCGTTTTGATCCATGTCCTCGCCACCAACTTACCGCAAAATCCAGCTTGACTGAATCTTTCGGTTTCATATAATGGTTCGCCGTGCCGCATAGTAAGACAAAACGGTACGCGGAGTCCCCGTACCAGATTCAGGTGCTCGACCGCGCGCTGGCGTTGCTCGAAGCGCTGTCGCATCAAGGGCCTGACCTCACGCTGGCGCAGATCTCCGAGCTACTCAAGCTGCACAAGAGCACTGCGCATCGGCTCATCATGGTGCTCGAACGACACAAGCTCATCGAGAAGAATTCCAATACGGGAAAATACCGGCTTGGTTTGAAACTGTTCGAGCTCGGCACGAAAGCCATCGGGCAGCTGGATCTTCGAGAGCGGACGCGTCCGTTCCTCGAACGGGCAGTGCGCGAAACGGGCGAGACTGGACATCTTTGCGTTTACGACGATGGCGAGGTCGTCTATTTGGACAAGATCGAGCCATCGCGCAGCGTGCGCCTCACATCGAGCGTAGGGCGCCGCAACCCCGCGTATTGCACTGCGGTGGGAAAGGCGATTATGGCCTTCCTGCCCGCGCCCCAGGTGGAAGAGGCGGTGCGCAAGCATGGACTCGACCAGCTCACGCGCAAGACCATCACGACCATGCTCGATCTTCGTGCTGACCTAGCGAAGGTTCGGAGTTTGGGCTACGCGATCGACGACGAAGAGCACGAAGAGGGGGTGCTCTGCGTGGGTGCGCCAGTGTGGAGCGTTGGAGATTATCCAATTGCGGCGATTAGCGTTTCGGGACCTATTTTCCGGTTGAGTCACGAAAAAGTTCCAGCGGTTGCGGAATCGATCATGGTAATCGCCAGGGCGCTGTCGCATGAATTAGGGATGCGTTCGGAGCCGACTCGCGGCAGGTATCAGGGAGATCATCAGGGTCAGGTAATCGGGGTCTAAGCACATCCACTGCCCGGCGCAAGCCGGGCATTTTTTTGGCAATTCACAATTGCGGTACGCAGTATCGCAATACGGTACAAAGATAGAGAGCCTCAAGAGGGCTGGAGGATAGAAAGATGCGCGTGCGCAAGTCAGGGCTCATCGCCTTTGCTGTTCTTCTCGGTCTGTCCATTGTGTTGCTGCCCGCAGCGAGTTTCGGACAGGTCACAACCACGAACATGAGTGGGACCGTAACCGATTCGAGTGGCGCAGCGGTTCCATCTGCTCAAGTGACCGTTACTAATACGGGAACTGGATTCACGCGTACTGTACAAACTGGAGCGCAAGGCGAGTACCATCTCGAGTTTTTGCCAATCGGGAATTACAACGTAGAAGTTAGCGCGAACGGATTCAAGAAGGTGGTGCGGTCAGGCATCGTGCTGCAGGCCGATCAGCCTGCGCGCGTAGACACGCAACTTCAGCTCGGACAGGTCACTGAGACTATCGAAGTGACTTCGGAAGTTCCGCTCGTGAACACGTCGAATCCTGAGATTGGTCGCACGATTGAAACGCAGGAGATGGTGAATCTTCCAATCGTCAACCGCAATCCCTACACGCTGCTTGACCTCGTACCCGGCGTTCAGCGCAACGATAACAGCATTGTGCTCGGTTATCCCGAGCAGCGCACGCTGATTAACGGAGGCGTCGACGCCGGCGCCGGCTCGGTGAATTACTATCTCGACGGCGGCATCAACATGACCGGCCTGCGCAACACGGGAAACATCCTGCCGAATCCCGATGCCATCCAGGAATTCCGCGTTCAGACCAACAACTATGCTGCCGATTACGGTCGATTCCAAAATGGAATCGTTAACACAATTACGAAGTCAGGCACGAACAACTTCCACGGATCGCTTTTCGAGTTCGTTCGCAACAACATCTTCAATGCGAACGACTGGGGAAACACGGCAGCGACGCCGCCGTTGCATCGCAATCAGTTCGGCGGCACCATTGGCGGTCCGATCATCAGGAACAAGACCTTCTTTTTCGGATCATATGCTGGATTGCGCCAGATCACGAACACCTTCCTCAATGGGGCAATTGTTCCGTCCGCCCTGGAACGCACCGGAGACTTCTCACAATCCTCGGGAATGAAGCCGGTGATTCCTGGTACGCAGACGAGTTCGGCCAGCAACCCTAATGGCGGCACACGATATGCAAACGATCAGCTCACGGATCTCGACCCGGTGGCGATGAATATCATCAACAAATACGTTCCCCTTCCGAACCTCGCTAACAATAAGTGGCAGGGAGTGATACCCAATCCGTATAACACCGACGAATTCCTTGCCAAAGTGGATCACGACTTGAACGACACTCAGCGCCTTACGTTCAGCTACTTCGAAACGAGCGGTGAAAACAAAGTGCGCGCGGGCAGCGGTACCGTCCCGTGGTCGATTCAGCAGTTTTCCTGGCGGCAGCATAATGCGAATGTGAGCGATACCTGGAGCTTGAACCCAAACATGGTCAACCAGGTTTGGATTGGCTACACACGGAACTATGGTGGCCGGTTAAATCTACCGCAAACGTCGCTGACCGATTTGGGGTCGGCAGCGATTATCGAAGGTAGTCCATCCCTGCCACAGATCAGCATCAGTGGATTTTTCAACCTGACGCAAGCAATTGCCGGACCGGTTGCGGGAACGAACTATTACTCGCTGCGCGATGTGTTCAGTCTCACGCACGGACGCCATGCCTTCCGATTCGGGGGCGAGCTTTCGCTGGATAAAGATATCCAGGCAACACTGTTGAACAACTACGGAGTATTTGGATTCAACGGCACCGCGACTTTACCCGGCAGCAAGGGTGCAAAGTGTCCGTCCTGCGCGCTCGCCGATTTCGAATTGGGAATTCCCAATTCCGCTACGCAGGACGCTCCGGTCAATGCGTACACCAACTCCTGGAACTCTGCATTGTTCCTGCAGGATGATTTCCGAGTTACTCCAAGGCTCACGTTGAACCTCGGCGTGCGCTGGGACGTGCAGACGCCGCCAACCGATCCACAGGACAAGGAATCGACGTTTGTCCCAGGCGTGCAATCAAAGGTGCGCCCGGATGCTCCGGTTGGACTCCTGTTTCCCGGGGATCCCGGTATTACACGCGGAATCGTGCCGATTCGCTGGAACCACGTTTCTCCGCGTGTCGGCTTTGCGCTCGATCCATTCGGCACCGGCAGGACTTCGATTCGAGCCGGGGCCGGAGTGTTCTACGGCAGCGTCTCAGGGAACGAGTGGAACACCACGTCAAATTTCGAGCCGTTTGCCGTCCGGTTGACTCTGAATCCAAACGTCAAAGGGACGGGATCCACGTTGTCGAATCCTTACCGCAATATGACGACTGTTCCTTTCCCTTACACGGGCAGTTTCCTGCCTCAGGGCAACGTCTTCGGTCCGGCAACTAACTTCGCATGGCCATACACGTATCAATTCAACTTCTCAGTTCAGCAACAGGTGACGCAAAAGCTGAGCTTCCAGATCGCCTATGTAGGTTCGCTCAGTCATAATCTGCCGTTCGCGACAGACCTGAACTATCCAACTCAAAATGCTACTTCCAGCACTGCCGCGGCTAATGTCCAGTCGCGCCGGCCTGACAAGGATTTCGGCCCGATTCTGGCTCTGCGTTCGAATCAGACCGCTTCGTACAACGGGCTGCAGATCAGCGCGCAACATCGTATGTCGCATCATCTGACCTTCAATGGTTGGTATGCCTGGTCGAAGTCGTTCGACAGCGTTCAGATCGATAACAACACCGCGCAGGGAGGCGTCCAGGACGTCAACAATATGGCTGCCGATCGTGCGCGCGCCGACATCGACATGCGCCACCAGGCAGTTATCTCGCTCACATTCCAACCTGACTACTACACCGGCGGAAATGGCCTCATCCGCAACATTGTGAATGGATGGTCGATTTCCCCGATTGCCCGCCTTCAGAGCGGTACGCCATTCACCATTTCCAATGGCGCCGACGCTAACCTGGACGGCACGAACAACGATCGTGCGCAATTGATTGGAGATCCGCGAATCTCAAATCCAACCGCCGCCGAGTGGTTCAATATTGCGGCATTCGCAAAGAATAATCCTGTGACTGGTCAGCCGGTGGACGGCAGTTCGCCGCGCAACTTCCTGAGCGGTCCGGGATACAAAAGCGTCGATCTTGCGATCTTTCGCAATTTTCGAATTAAGGAGAGAGCCAAGCTCGAGTTCCGGGCAGAAGCTTCCAATGCTCTCAACATTGTCAACCTGAACAATCCCAGCGCGACGGTGGGAACTGCAAGCTTCGGAACGATAACGGGCGCAGGTTCAATGCGGCAACTGCAGCTTGGACTGCGTCTTACCTATTGAACTTGAGGGCAGCCTCCGTTCATCTAACCAGATAATGGAGGCTGTGATTCTTGTCATTCCGAGAGTGGATGCTCGCGCGGGCAGTTCGCGCGATCAGGAGAGAGGAATCGCTACGAACCGCGACAGTGTGACTAGCAGCGTGGAAGTTTGCAGGGATTTCTCACCGGCCAAAAGCTGCCGGTTCGGGATGACAAGCGATAAAGGCAACACCCGGCCGAGGGTGGCCGGCTTTACGTTGTACAGGAGTACATCATGAGCACCGTATCCCCCGTCTTAAATGAACCTGTTACCCGCGAAGGAAATGTCTTCCGCAAGACCAACGCACATAAAGGGCGCAAGGTTTTTATTACGCCGTCCAACAGTACGATGAAGCACCTCTGTTATGCGCGGACGATTCTCGATTCGGGAACGTCGAAGGTGCAGTTCGAAAACGGGAAGCAGGAGACTGCGCTGATCTGCCTCTCTGGAGAAGCAGACGTAATGGTGGGGGGTGAGCGTTTCAAATTGGGAGAACGCGATTCGGTGTACATCCCGCGCGGCTCTTCGATCCAGCTCGAAACGCGCTCTCATGCTGACGTTGCAGAGTTCTCGTCGGATGTCGAGAATAAATATCCGCTGCAGGTCGTCCGATATTCCGATATCGAGAATGATAAGACGCTTCATTTCACCGCCGGCGGAGCAGCAACAACCCGTGATCTGAATATCCTCATTGGGAAGAATGTGCAAGCTGGACGCCTGGTTGCCGGCCTTACCATTTCGGAACCGGGTAACTGGACGAGCTGGCCTCCTCACGAGCATGCAGAGATGCTCGAAGAGATGTACGTGTATACGCACATGCCGCCTCCGGGATTCGGAATTCAGTTCGTCTACACGGACACCAAAGAGCCGGAACTGGCGACCATCGTCCGCGATGGCGACGCCGTGCTCATGCCCCGTGGATATCATCCCAATGTGGCTGCCCCGGGACATCGGATTGGATTTCTGTGGGCGATGGCGGCGCACCGCGAGAAAGAAGATCGTCAGTTTGGAGTGGTAAACGTGCAGCCTGAATTCGCGCAGTCAGGATCGGGCCTGGAAGCCAGCAGAAAGTAGCCGGGTGATCCTCGATCAGTTCAGGCTCGACGGGAAAACCGCGCTGGTTACCGGCGCGTCGGCAGGATTGGGCGCAGCGATGGCGATCGCGCTTGCTCAAGCTGGAGCGGACGTAATTTGTCATGGCAATTCGCGCTCGCCGGAGCAAACGTGCCGCGAGATTGAGAAGCTCGGGCGAAAGGCTGCAACCGTCACTTCCGACTTGTCGAAGCACGGAGCCGCAGAGGAGCTGTTTGCGAAGGCGCAGCAGTTTGCGTCGATCGATATTCTCGTGAACAATGCGGGAACGATCCGCCGAGCCAAGGCGACTGAATACTGCGACGAAGACTGGAGCGCGGTGCTCCAAGTGAATCTGAATTCGGTATGGAAGCTGTGCCAGGCAGCAGGCCGTGGTTTTCTATGCAGGAAATCCGGTGGAAAGATCATTAATATCGCTTCCTTGCTCGCATTCGAAGGTGGGATCACGGTTCCGGCGTATGCCGCGTCGAAGGGCGCAGTTGCGCAGCTAACGAAAGCGTTGGCAAATGAGTGGGCGGCGCACAACGTGAACGTGAACGCAATCGCCCCTGGATACATGAAGACGGATAACACCGCGGCTTTGCAGCGCGATGAACTGCGCAATCGGCAGATCCTGGAGCGGATTCCGGCAGGCTGTTGGGGCGAGCCGAGCGACTTGGCTGGAACGGTAGTTTTCCTCGCATCGCCAGCGAGCAGTTATATTCATGGGCACGTCTTAGTAGTCGACGGTGGTTGGATGGGAAGATGAAAACAGGCATTCGGCTATCAGCATTCGGCGTTCGGCCAAACACCTCTTTTTGTTCACGATGGTGAGTGGCCGAAAGCCGACAGCCGCCCGCCGATAGCCGCCCTTAAGGATCCTCGTGCAGCAAACTTCAACTGGAACTGATCAGCCCGGATGCGCTCCCACTCCTGCTGGAATTGATGCAGCAGTCCACGCGCGTGCGGGCGGAAACCTGCGCTGGGTCATCTGCGCGCTTTTATTTTTCGCCACGACCATCAACTACATGGATCGGCAGGTCTTCGGCCTGCTCGCTCCCGATCTGCAGAAGTTGTTCGGCTGGAACGAGATTCAATACGCCGACGTCGTTACCTGCTTCTATGCGACGTATGCGATCGGTCTCGCACTCATGGGCGGGATCATCGACCGCATCGGTACCCGCATAGGCTATGCGATTTCCATCGGCATCTGGAGCCTTGCGGCTATGGGGCATGCGCTTGCGAATTCCATTGTGGGATTCGGATTCGCACGTGCCATGCTCGGGTTAGGCGAATCGGGAAACTTTCCTGCCGCGATCAAGACCGTCACCGAATGGTTTCCCAAAAAGGAGCGGGCGCTCGCCACCGG
>Ga0134125_10001342_pt1 | contig 30375 bp, 20 predicted proteins | sample KB31751_FD_96464 | JGI IMG/M metagenome (GOLD analysis project Ga0134125, IMG submission 96464) | Terrestrial soil microbial communities with excess Nitrogen fertilizer from Kellogg Biological Station, Michigan, USA - KB3-175-1 | ecosystem: Environmental > Terrestrial > Soil > Unclassified ... | reverse complement strand
TCCACCTGCTCCCGCAGGTGGGATTCAGTAAACAACGACATCAAATATTGGTAGGCTGGACCTGAAGTAACCACCAGCTGCCGCAGGTGGGATTTAAGACTTTTCGGGCAAAGCTAGTTGAAGATTAAAGATGCCACGGGCTTGTCCCGTGGTCATTCACGATCGCGGCTACTGGAAAGACAGAGTTGAAGATTAGAGATGCCACGGCCCCGTGGAGCGTCACGCTTATTTCTTTCCGAAAATAAATGCATGTTTTTTCAAGCTGGAACGTGAACCTCCACGGGACGAGCCCGTGGCATCTCATTAGATCGAGCAGCCTCTTCTTAGTGGCCACCGTGAATTACCACGGGGCAAGCCCGTGGCATTGCGCCTTGGCGTCTTTGCGTGAGAGATATTCTCTTGATTGCGACGTCTCCCGCAGAAGGCGCAAAGTCGCAAAGAATCCCCGCAAAGTAAGCCACTACTGTGTGCTCTAACTTCCTCGCTAAATTTGAATCCGCCAACAAAAATTTCCGCACGATAGGAATAAATTCCAAATTTCCGCGTCCTGTATTACTAGCGAATCCCAAAGCAGGCTCTCTTCGAAACTTTAGCAGTATCTCTCTCTGATTGATCAGCGGCATTCGCGGCCAGCATTTACCGAAAATTTAGCGGCTGTGAACATCTCCCCCATTGTTCACGCACCCATCGTTGGTTACTCATCACCGGCTCTTTTCGAGGCCGGCTCAAGGAGTTGGCTCACATGAAAAGAACGCGCCTTCTGGCAATCATTATTCCGGCATTTTTTGTCTTAGTAATGCTGGCTTACGCGAAAGCTAAAAGCCACTCCACGCCCCTCCCTGCCCAGGCGTCGACCGCGAAGCCGATATCCGCCACGAATCCGGCGCTGGCTGCGGCATTGCGACTTCCACGACCCGCGCCGACGCCGCCGGACATTGAGGATGTCTTCGGTGTCGGTGGGGGCCGCAACGGCGGTCAGGGTTCACTTTCCCTCGACGGCAGCGGCTCATACGTGCGCGTTCCGAACAGTCCCAGTTTGGATCTCACCGGCCCTTTCACTGTTGATGCCTGGATCAGAACCAATGTCACCGCACAACAAGGTATTGTCGAGCGCTACAACTGGTCCAGCGCCGAAGATGGCGGGTTTGCTTTGCGTCTTACGGGCGAAGGCAAGGTCCAATTAGTCACGGTAAGAAGCGATGCGGAGAACGATTCCGTTACCGGGGGAACGATACTCTCTATTGGAGATTGGCATCATGTTGCCGGTGTGTTCGATGGCAGCGAGCTACGGATCTATATCGACGGAGTGCTCGACGGAAGCAAGGGTTCGACGTTAGTGCCCGCGTCAGGGACCGCCGATCTGATAATTGGCGCCCTCGCAGATGCCGGTGGGGGTTTCTTTGATGGGTTGATCGACGAGGCGAGGATTACATCGGGAATACGCTATGCGGGAAACTTCACGCCCGAGCAACAATTCAATGCCGGTGGCCTGGTGCTCAATCCGGACGGTGTAGGTACACGAGGTGTTTGGTCTTTTCGAGATGAGACTGCGACCGATGAGTCCGGTAACGAAAATAACGGCGAGCCGAACAGCAAACTGCAGTACTCAACCGACGTCGCTGAACCGCCAACGATTCAGGCCCCTCAGTCGGTCAATGCCACTCAGGTCTTCCTCAATTTCGATGAAGTTTTTGCGGGAACTGTGGTTGACACGCTTTATTTGAACCAAGGCAAAAATGTTAGGTTCATATCGAACATACCTAACGCTCATGTGGTTACTCTACATGATCCCGGTCTTGATTTTCCCCATTCCCCACCCAATTCCATCCTGTCAGGCCCCGAGGACGGTATTACCGTCGAGTTTCCTCGTCCGGTAAATAACTTGAAATTCTGGGTCAATGACTGCAACAACTTTTTCGACATCGCGAATTTAGATACTTTTCAAGGTACTAATGTGCGTCATTGGGTCATTCAAGGCGGCGGTCCCAGTCATCCGCCGTTGCTACAGGATTTTGAAATGCTCAACGTCCAGGGCATTACCAAAGTAATTGTATTCAACATTAGGGACTTTGCCGGTCTTAGCTACGATGATTTTGGATACAGCGTGCCCGACGTAACTCCCACCCCGCCCACCAATCTTGTTGCCAACATAGTAAACAATCAGATTTCATTAGCGTGGGGGGGTTCTCAGGGCGCGACCAGCTACAAAGTCAAACGGTCGACCACATCCGGCGGAGGCTATGTCCTAATCACAACCACGTCAACGACCTCATTTGTTGACACCAATGCAGCGAAGGGAATTACATATTTTTATGTTGTAACCGCGGCCAATAGCGCCGGCGAAAGTGGTAACTCAAATCAAGCGACTGCATTTATTCCGAACCCACGTCCCGACCCGCCGACAAATCTGAGTGCGGTCCCCGACGAACAAGCAATCACATTATTCTGGGACCCTATACCGGGCGCGACCTCGTACATCATCAGTCGAACAAATACGCCACCGCCTAATGGACCTAACACTCCTGAGGCCCCGGTAGACACAACGTTTATTTGCACTAGTACGCCCTGCCGGTTCGACGATCCGAACGCCACTGGGGAGCCTCTAAACAGCGATCTCACCTATACCTATGAGGTTGGTGGACTCAATTCGGCGGGTTTCGGCGACCGCCGCTCGGTCTCCAGGAAACCGCTGTCTACACCGGGATGCCGGGCCACACCGACGCCAAAACCCGCCGATGGCACTATCAATAACTTTGGTTGGAGACTGAACTATACCGTTACCCCGAACGATGGCCTGGTGATAAGTGAGGTTCATCTGGAAAACAAGCGGATGGCTAAGCAGATGAGCGTGCCCTATTTCCTGTTGAGCAGGACCACGCCGACCAATCCCGCCATCGTTACCAGTCGGGGCGAGCTAACGCCCACGGAAGTCGGCGATTCGATGCGCAGCCGCCTCACCAGTTATAAGATCAATCCTCCTGATGCAGACAAGATCCTTATCGAAGCCGATTATGCCATCGACCGAATTCCCGGCGCGCCCAAAGCCTGCCTGAATATTACTCAGAAATTTGAATTCTACCGCGACGGCGCGAGCCCGCCTGAACATACAGACCCGTGCGAACCCAGCAACTCAGTACCCGGATGCCATAGATTCCGGCCCATGCTCGAGTACAGTTTTCATGGGAACGGCGCCGCGACACTGAGTGCACTCAACACGCCGATGCGGCTTCAATTTCAAAATACAGTAGCAAAGAACACGGTTGCGCTTACGCGCGATTTCGACAGGACGGCAGATATGATCAGTTTGGAGGTCCCATTCCAAACCGTATTCAATCCTCTCGCTAAGGCCTGGCACTCGCAAGTAATCGTTCGACGGTCAATGGATCCAAATAAGGATGCACATCAAGTCGATAATTTTCATCAGACCAACAACAAATATGCAGTTGAGCTACCCGGCGCAAAACGATGGATTCCCAATCCCATTACTGGCGGCCAAATCCCAACCAAAATCGATCGCGCCGGATGTCGCGAGTGCGTCCACATGCATTGGCGCTGGTCCAGCTTAATCCCATTTGGAAAGTTTGGTCATGGCGCACCCCTTGTGCCTGCCGATAGCGATCAAACTGTTGACATAATGGTCGCTCGCTTCACCAATACATTCCCGGACTTTGATCCGGAAGATTATTACCACACCCTCTTCAAGTCAGGTCAACTGTTACGAAGTACAAGCAGAGAAGATGACGAACCCCGCGAGGTTGTTTTTTGGTTTTCTCCGACTGGCTTTGGAGACCATGACACCTTCTTCTGGTATCCAGCCTGGTTTACTCCGGCACTAATTCAAAATCCACCCGATCCGGCTTTCCCTTCCGAGAATTCTCCCAACACTGCTGATGGACCAGTTTCAGTAATGTTTGGCAACGTCTATGAACAGGGCGTTCCGACTTTTAACTCCTATGATCTTAGCCTCATGCCGGCCCTGCCGGCAGGATATGCTCCCCTCACCAGCGCCGGCCACCTTATCGACACAACTGGAGTAGTATCGGGTCCGCACGTGGTCAATTTCAGCGCTGCCTCAGTTACCGACCAAACATCATTTAACAATCTCCGAATCTTCTATGCGAAACCAGACCCCTTTGATCCTGAGAAGCCGGTTTGGGTAGACGCTACAATTCTGCCTCCCGATACGCCCGCTCCTAATTTCTCGGCTAAGACCCTTAGTGCCCGAACCGAAAGCCTGGGCGTGTTTTTGATCGGCAAGCAGGTGCAGCCTATTCCCAATCCCGGGGTTGCTAATCTCCGAATTAGCAGCACTGATTCCGCGGATCCGATAACAGCCGGCAACAACCTCACTTATAACATCACACTAACCAACGATGGTCCGCAAACGGCAACCGGAGTAGCACTCAAAGATCAGCTTTCAGCGGACGTCACTGTGGTCTCGGCTACTCCCAGCCAGGGGACCTGCAAGACGCTGGAGGCGGGAGTCTATTGCAGTCTCAACTCCCTGGCCGTTGGCAGCTCCGCGACTTTGACCTTGGTGGTTAAGCCGATAGAGCGCACCACGACTTTCCCTGCTGAAGGGAAAATGATCGCAAACACAGTGATCGTGAGATCCAAGCAGAACGACGACAATCCTGACAATGATTGGGTTACGGAAGAGACCACCGTATTTCCCAGTTCCAACAAGACGCCTCAGCTAAGAATCGTGAGTCCTTCAATCGGAGCGAGGTATATCGGTCCTTTGAACGTCACGATCAATGCCGTCGCTACGGATATTGATGGGACCATCAGCGATGTGAAATTCTTCGACAACGGCGAGTTGATTGGCACTGGCACGCCCGGCTCCGGGAACACCTACAGTGTCGTAGCGACGATCTCACCCGCCTGCCACCCCGCCCCCGCCCATAACCAACCCCTTCATCCAACCCATCAGGGGGACCAACCTTGCGGCATTCACTCGTTGACGGCGGTAGCCACCGACAATGGAGGGCGTCAGAATATCTCGGCTCCTGTCGACGTGATCGTGAACGGAGCCGCGACCGTAAACATTACCGGCCCCGCCTCCGGATCAATCATGACTCCGGGTTCCATCACGCTCTCTGCCTCTGCAAGTCATCCCTCCCACCCCATCAGTGAGGTTGAGTTTTTTGCGAACACACTGTCTCTTGGCCACGCTACACCTGTTGGAGCAAACCAATATAACTTGACCTGGCCCAACGTACCTGCAGGAGTGTATTCAGTAGTCGCAGTAGCTACGGATGACTCCGAAATACAGTCGTGGTCGACGCCGATTAACCTAACCGTGGGCTCGCCTCCCACGGTTGCCATCACAAACCCGTCGGAAGGCACAGTATTTCCCTTATTAACGAATATCAGCGTCAATGCCACCGCGCATAGCTCCTCCGGATCAATTGTCAGCGTCGAGTTCTTTGCTAACGGTAATTTGATCGGAACTTCCCGAGAGGTCGGGACCGACAATTACATGATCACCTGGCGGCAACTGCCGCAGGGACTTTATTCGCTAACCGCCATTGCTACTGACTCGCTTGGCCTCCGCACGCAGTCACAATCGCTGACTATTGGAGTCAACATGCAAACTCCGGATCCGGGTGATTTCATCTGGTTCGACGAAGCGGCGCCTGAGGGAGCAGCCCTGTTTGGCAACCGTGATGGGTGGTATTGGGTGGACTCGAACCCGGCTTCGTTTTCGGGAGCGAAGCACCACCAATCGCAGATCGCACGCGGTTTTCATGAGCATGGGTTTGAATCTGCCGGCTTCAAACTTCCGGTCAACGCCGACGACAAACTCTATACCTATGTATTCCTAAGTCCGGGCTTCAAGCCACAGGAGTTGATGCTGGCGTGGAGAGACCAGACTGGGAGCTGGGAGCACCGTGCTTACTGGAGTGATAGAACGGAAGGCAATTGGATCAGCAACTATGGCGTAGATGGTACTGTCAGCCGCCGCCGCATGGGCCCGTTGCCTGCGGAGGGGCGCTGGGTGCGTCTGGAAATACCAGCCGCAGACGTAGGTCTCGCCGGCAAAACCGCCATAGGAATGTCGTTCATAACCTACGGCGGGCGCGCCGCCTTTGATCGTACCGGCAAGAGTAACCGTCCCACTCCGACGCCCCAGCCGCCGGCCGACGTGCCATATTTCGACGATGCACTGCCTCAGGGAGCGGTCGAAGAGAACTTCCATGACACGTGGAGATTTATCACCAGCAACCCGGCGCCGATCGCAGGTTCGAAGGCCCACCAAAGTTTCATCGGCACTTCCGGCGACAACAACAAATATCGCGCGCACGCTTTCAAAAACGCGACGCAAACCATGACCGTAGATCCTGGAGACACGCTCTACACATACGTCTACATGGATCCAAATGTTAAGCCCGATGAACTAGTGGTTGGGTGGCACGACGGCACCGACTGGCATCGCGCTTACTGGGGCTCGAGTTGGGTTCTCGCGGGAGGCCGCTGGGGAACCGAAGGCATGCGCTTTATGGGAGGCCTGCCTCAGGCCGGTGAGTGGGTGCGGCTCGAAGTCCCGGCCGCTTACGTCGGTCTGGAAGGAAAGAGAGTCAGTGGCATGTACTTCGGCATGAACCGCGATGGTACGCACGGCCTGGTTACGTGGGATGTGACTGGCAAGTCCACTGTCCCGGTGTCGACCAGTTTTCAACCGCTGTTCGCCACCGTCCCCATTCATCAGTTCTATAACAACGATGAAGGGTACACCTACTTCGTGAGCGAAAGGCAAAGATCGGGAGCACCGGCGCTGAACAGATGGTACGTCCATACCAACCAGGCGCCAGGAACCAACCCCATCTACCGAATGAGGAACTCCGATTCGCATCACTTCATACTTACGCCTAATCCGGGCCTCGCCGGGCCGGGCTGGAGTGTTGATCCATCCGCCGGCGACGGCGGCGTTCCCTTCTACATCTATCCCAACGCCGGGACTCCGGAAACCACCCCGCTTCATAGTTACCGCCGGGGCCTGAGTCACGACTATTACTACACGATCGACCCAAATGATCTTGCCATTGACGGCAGGCATTATGAAGGTCCGATTGGTTGGGTCCATCCCACTCGTTCCGTCATGTCGCCTCAAGCAAACCTAATTGACGACGCGAAATTCTTCGTCCAACAACACTACAGTGATTTCCTCAGTCGTGAACCAGACAATTCCGGACTGGCTTTTTGGACGGGGCAGTACAACATTTGTGCCCCCTTTGATCTCCCTTGTATCGATGATAAGCGTAACAACATCTCCGCAGCTTTCTTCCTTTCAATAGAGTTCCAGGAGACGGGGTACTTTGTTTATCGCTATCGAAAGGCTTCGTTCAACGAAATGCCTCGTCGCCAGCAGCTCTACGACGACAAGGCCATCGTGGGCGCGGGCGTGGTCGTGGGCAATCCCGGCTGGGAAAATGTGCTGGCAGCAAACAAGGCCACTTTCAGCGCCGATTGGGTGGCACGACCCGAGTTCGGAGCGACCTTCAACAACCTTTCAAATACCGAGTACGTTGACAGGCTCTATGCCAATGCCGGCATAACGCCCGAGCCACAAACACGAACTTCGCTAATCAACGGACTAAACGCAAACACACTAACGCGAGCAGCGGTGCTGCGCACAGTGGTCGATACCGAGGCGTTCGTCGCTAAGGAGTACAACAAGGCATTCGTCTTAATGGAGTATTTCGGCTATCTGCAACGGAACCCCGATGACCCACCGAACCATGATCTCAGCGGCTTTTATTTCTGGCTGAATAAGCTGAACGAACACAATGGCAACTATCTCGATGCTGAGATGGTCAAGTCGTTCCTGGTCTCGGGAGAATATCGCGGTCGCTTCGGCCCGCCGGCCGGACCCAACAGCGCCGCCCTCCTGACTGTCGGCAGCAATATCTCTGCAAAGGTCGGCAATCTGGATGGGAAGTTCGCCACTGTTTCCAGCGCTGGTTTAATGGAGGTCAAAGGTCTCTATCCCTGGAGTGTCGACGAGCCCCCGGCCGGCTATACGTTCTTTAAGAACTTAGCCTGGAAAGTTACCAGCACTTCAAATACATCGCCACCGTACACGCTAACTGCCAACATCCCCTGGGAAGTTGCGGACGCAGCGGAGTTCGCCAAACTTCGCATCTTTAGTCGCGAGGGCAACGCTTGGGTAGATCGTACGATTCTGGCGCCGGATTCGCCCGCACCTGACTTCAATGGTCGGACACTCAGCGCCCGGGTCAACACACTTTCCACAATCATCGTCGCTCACGAGGGCGATACCCAAACCTCGCTTTCAATCACGAGCCCGAGCAACAGCGCCACATTCAATGCGCCGGCCAGTATTAGCATCAATACCTCGTCTTACGATCCCGACGGCGTGATCGACAAGGTGCAGTTCTATAACGGCAACGAATTGATCGGAGAGGATACGACTGTCCCGTACAACCTGAACTGGACCAACGTCAACGCTGGAACCTACGCCATCACAGTGAGGGCGTTGGACAACATGGGAGTCAACATTGCTTCCGCGAACGTGAACGTCGTGGTCAATGGACCTCCCATCGTCGTAATCATGGCGCCGCTTGCCGGCACTAGCTTCGAAACGCCCGCGAATATCACTTTCGAGGTGTACGCTTCGAGCAGCACGGGCATTACCAAGGTCGAGTTCTTCCAGGGAACTACCAAGCTCGGCGAAGACACAACGGCGCCGTACACCTTTAACTGGAATTCGGTCGGCCTGGGAAGCTACAACCTGACAGCAAAGGCGACCAACAATGCGAACCTTACTGCCACTTCGTCTATCGCGACCATTACAGTGGTGAATACCCCGCCAACCGTGTCCATCACTTCTCCAGCCAATGGAGCAAACCTGGGCAATGCCCCAGCCAACGTGGTCATCACAGCTGCCGCGGCGGATAGCCATGGCGTTAAGAACGTCGAGTTCTTCAAGAACGGCGTCAGCCTGGGCATCGATACAACCGCTCCGTACAGCTTCAGCTGGAATAATGTACCTACAGGAACTTTCAACCTGACCGCTAAAGCCACGGACAATCTCGATGCGGTTACAATTTCAGCACCAGTGAGCGTGACGGTGACGAATGCGCCTCCGTCGGTTTCGATCACTGCGCCGGCTCCAAACACGGCCTATACCGCGCCGGCCAGCATCACCATCAATGCTACCGCGACCGACAATGAAGGTGTCAGCAGAGTCGAGTTCTTCCAGAACAGCATTAAGCTGGGAGAAGACACGACTGCCCCGTATAGCTTCACGTGGACCAATGCAGGCTCGGGTACTTACAACCTGACTGCGAGGGCCACGGATGGCCAGAATGAGACCACCACCTCGAGCGCGGTCGATATTACCGTCAATGCTCCGCCTTCGATCACTTTGACCTCGCCCGCGAACGGAGCAACCTACATCGCGCCTGCAGGTGTTGTGCTCGAGGCCTCAGCCTCAGACACTGACGGCGCCATCACCCAGGTCGAATTCTTCCAGAACAACGCTAGTATTGGTTTGGACACGTCTCCGCCATACAGCATGTCCTGGGCACATGTTCCGTTCGGCTCGTACTCGTTGACTGCCCGGGCCACGGACGATCGAGGTGCGACAGTTACTTCCAATGTCGTTAACATCACCGTCAATCCAGCCTCGACGGTTCTAATAACAAGCCCCAACAACAATGCCGTGTTCATAGGCGGCGCCACTGTAGTATTCACTGCCAACGCTACTGATTCCGATGGCATCAGCAAGGTCGAATTTTTCCAGGGCTCAACCAAACTGGGCGAAGACACTTCGGCGCCCTACAGTTACGATTGGACCGATGTAGCCGCCGGTGATTATTCGCTCACCGCGCGAGCAACTGACAACCTTGGAGAGATAACCAATTCCGCCGCGATGAGCATCTCGGTGCTGGCCCAGGTCAAACAATTCGTTGGCTGGTCTTCGGTCACTAACGGACTGGATCTGGGGAACGGCTCGGTCCGCAAGACGTCAACGGGAACGTGGGACTTCTCCGCGAATTCACTACAAAAACTACTTGCCGGCGACGGCTACTTTGAGTCGACCGCTGCTAATTACAACCAATCAATCGGCCTGTCGGGGAGCGACGGCGCGGCCCGCGCGCTCGTGATTGGCAGCGGCGGCTGGGCCGCGATTTACGAGAACGGACAGGAAGTAGCATCCACCTGTTGTCGTATCCCCAGCGAAATCATTTCTCCCCATGCCGCGGGCGACCGCTACCGGATCGAGATCACGGACTCCGTGCTCCGGTATGTCAGATACCGTGCCGCTGCGAGAGAAGTAATGTTTACCAGTGCGGCCGCTTTACCGGCCTATCCCATCTCTCTTGGGCTGGGGATTTCGCCGCAGGATGCTGAGTGGCAGAAGACCGTCCTCGCTCAGCTAACTCGGAAGGTAACGTGGTCAGCGATCGTTAACGGTGTGGATCTCGGAAACGGATCAGTGCGCAAGACGTCGACTGGGGCCTGGGACTTTTCCGCCACTGCGAAACAGACCTTGCTTCGCGGAGACGGTTACTTTGAATCGACGGCCTCATACTGGAACCATTCAATGAACGTCGGCGGCGCAAATGGCGCCGGTGGTTCCCTCGTAGTCGGAACTGGTGGCTGGGCAGCCATCTATGAGAACGGACAGGAAGTTGCCAACACCTCGCCGCTCGGAAATATCAGTGCGCATCTGTCCGGAGATCGTTACCGAGTGGAGATAACTAACGGCGTGCTCAGATACGTCAGATATCGATCGGGAGTGCGGGCAGTTTTGTACACGAGTACAAATCCTCTTCCGGCTTATCCGTTGTCCTTTAGCCTGGGAGCATCGTTTCAAAACAGCGAATGGCAAAACACAGTCATTGCGCAACTCTCGCAAACGGTCTCGTGGTCCTACATTAACAATGGCATCGATTTAGGGAACGGATCGGTGCGCAAGACTTCGACCGGGTCCTGGGATTTCTCAGCCGGTCCGCGACAACAACTTGTGTCCGGCAACGGCTACTTTGAGTCGACGGCTTCATATTGGAATCACTCCATCAATATCGGAGGCTCTAATAATGCCGGCGGCTCCCTGGTGGCAGGAACCGGCGGTTGGGCTGCCATTTACGAAAACGGACAGGAAGTAGCCAATACGTCTCCGTTGGGGAATATTGCGCCGCATGCGTCGGGCGATCGTTATCGCCTGGAGATCAGCCGCGGCAAGCTGAGGTACGTTCGGTACCGCGCCAACACCCGGAGCATCATGTTTACGAGCGCTAACGCGTTACCGGCTTACGCGGCATCGTGTAATCTGGGATCGTCCTTCCAGAACAGCGAATGGCAGAACACCGTCTTCAGCGACAATGTGCCGGAACATAACAACGCTACGTTTGTTTCGCAGTCAGTGCCGGCGACCATGGCGCCCGGTCAAACTTACAGCGTAACGGTCACCATGAGGAACACCGGCGCCAGCACGTGGACGCCGGATGGCGACTACCAACTCGCATCGGAAAACCAACCAGACAATCAACGATGGGGAATCAACCGCGTTAATCTGAATTCAATCGTGCTGCCGGGCGCAGACGGAACCTTTAGTTTTACGGTTACGGCTCCGGCCGCCGGCACGCATAGTTTCCAGTGGCGTATGATTCAGCAGGGCGTAGAAAGTTTCGGCGCCTTAACGACCAACGTTAACGTGCAAACCTCCGGGAGCGCACCCGCGCCTTTCAGCGATAACTCAACCAGCACGTCCGACCCAAATGCGACTCCATTTGTAGCCATCACATCGCCGGGGAATGGTGCTTCCTTCGTCGCTCCAGCAACGATTTCGCTGGAAGCTTCGGCTTACGATACTGATGGCACGGTTACTGAGGTTGAATTCTTCCAGAATGGCAAGAGCCTGGGGGTGGATAAGTCCGCGCCCTTTAGTCTTTCCTGGACCGAAGTTACTGAAGGTACTTACACACTGACGGCTCGAGCCAGGGATGACCGGGGTGCAATCATGACCTCGGACAGAGTGACTATAGTCGTTGGCGCTTCGGCTTCGTCGATGTTGATGAGAGACCGCCACGGTGTTTCGAAGCGTCACCACTCTGAAGTCTCCAGGAAGCCTTAACCAAAGCTCGAGCGCCAGCCGACCAGGCTGGCGCTGCGGCTAGCACACGGCTTTGAGCGGAAATAACGGTGGCCGCGCTTGGTTTGAAGATGCCACGGGCTCGTCCCGTGGTAATTACGATGAGTTGCTACAGGGAGTGCAGAGAATAATCAGAAGAGGCCACGGGCTTGCACCGTGGTGTTTCACGTTGGCGGCTCTTCTGAACAGCCAATTAGCATCTATCGTGAACTACCACGGGGCCAGCCCGTGGCATTTCCGGATCCGTCGCCTTCCATTTCCCCTTAGCTGCCAGCATGACGCTCCACCGTGCGAGCCGGTGGTATCAATCGAAACTGTATCCACTACCCTGCGCTTTTTCGAATTAGTTGGCGGGAAGTAGATTAAGTAGACGGCGGTAAGCTCGTTGACCGGCTCGAAGTCTTTTCTGGTAGGCAGCACTGAGCGCTTTAACGTCGCCACCACAAAAGGGGCACGTGACTTCGTGCGCTTTCAGATAGCGCCGGCAGCCGCGACAGACTACGAGTGGTTCGACTGTGGCAGCGGCCGTACGTTTAGTTGAAGATCGCGGGTGCGTCCTTCGTTGAGTAGTGATTTGCACCAGGCGAGTTGCGCCTGAGATGGAGCTGATGGGGATGGCTTGAGCAACTTTCGCATCGGCCGAATCGCTGACGATGGCTTCGTTAAGCGGTTCCTGGATTAGCTCGAACCGACCATGATCGAAAGGCCGTCCGGGGGCGGCTTCAACTTGGACGACTCGTTCACGCAATCCCTGGCTGGATAACTCAAGCACGCGATGATGACAGTAGGGATTATTTCCCGGCTTGCCAAACAATACATGAGTTGTCCAGGTGCAGCCTGCTTTGCAGACATCGGCGTAGTAACAAGAACGACAATAACCCCAAAGATCATCGATGCTTCGAGCGCGCGTGAAAGACAGTGGGTCAGTGGTTTGCCAAATCTGCTCGAGAGTCAGATCACGAATATTTCCCCCGGCGTACGGCGTAGTCGGTAGCGAAGGACAGCCTTTGATGGTTCCGTCAGCCTCGATCCCCATCGTGTTTTGCCCAGCATTGCAGCCGCTGAAATGAACTTGATCGTCGCCATTGCCGCGCCACAACGACTCGTATGGACCGAAGTAACCGATGTTATTTCCCGGTTGCATCAGCAAGCCGTGTTCTAACCCTTCCGTGTAGAGCTCCGCCAGCAATGGCATGACGGTAAGAAGCTCAAATGGTTGCAGCAGAAGGTGTGGATTGTCGGCGGCGTTCCCCATCGCGACCGTCAATTGGACTTGCCAGTTTTTAGCTCCCGCGGAAATGAAGAGCTGCATTAATTCTCGCAGCTGGGGAATTACAAGCGAGCTGATCTGAGTATTGACGCTGGGTGTTAGACCATGCTGGCCTATGAGTTGTAAGGCTCGATAGGCCGCGTCGAACGATCCCTTTACTCCACGTATTTGATCGTGCACTTCAGGAAGGCCGTCGATGGAGACTCCAGCCGCTTGCAAACCAGCTTCTGCTGCTTCGCGGATGCGTTCTTCAGTGAGGTGCAAAGCGCCGGACTGCATACTACAGTCCATGCCCTGGTTGCGGACCTCACGAATGATCTGAAGCCAATCCCGGCGCAGGTAAGCCTCGCCGCCGATCAGTGTTACTTCGCGAGTGCCCAATCTGGCCAGCTGACGAACCAGGTCGAGGCACTCGTCCGTAGATAGTTCGTCCGGGCGGCGCTTGCCAGCCCGCGACCCGCAGTGTTGACACTTCAGATCGCAGGCGAGTGTGATCTCCCAGACTGCATGGACCGGCTTGAAAGCAGCGCGATCTGCAGTCGAGAGATACCGCGTAGGTTCCCTCAACATTTGGGTTTGAAGGCGACTACTTGCCGCTCAACTTCATAATCTGCGAATCCAATCCGTGGAGGGCTTTCGAGACCGCCGCGACTTGCTTGCGCGCCTCGGTAGCGAGCCGCTTCATTTCATTGACGTCCCCGCTGGCGACGGCTTCGTAAATTGGGACTGCATACAACGGGCGTATTCTTATTCCGACGGAAGAATTCTTCTTCTTCGTCGGAGCTGACTTCAGAGCTAGTTTTTTGTTCGGTCCTTTACGTGCTGGCATTAAGGTCTCCCTTTGAGGTTAGGACTTCATTCGGCCACAAGAATGGATGCGAGTTATTTCCTGGCGATTGCTTTGTCCAGCGCCTCGAGCGCTTTTTGAACGTCGGTCAACCACTTCCTCGCGCTCTTCGCCATAGCTTTCATCTCGGCGACGTTTCCTCGCGCAATTGCCTCTTTGATCGGCGGACCATACGGGGGGACCGCTCCGCTTGCTGGGGCGGCTTTGCTTTTAGTTACTTTTTTGACTGCCATTTTTCTCCTCCATCGTTGAGTCACGATTTAAGAATTCGCGTTGGTTCCTGATTTAACGTAAGGCAGATTCAGGTGGCCCGAACGCAAGTTGAATTTGAGCAGGACGAAAATACTGCGCAGCATTCGAGGTGTCAATAAAGATTTTTCGGGTCTGAGCTCAATTGAACTGTGCATGCCAGCGGATAAGACCGCCTTCCTTTTCCAGAAATTTATGTAGACCGGGAAGACTCTGAATCGTTGCCTTGATCGCTTTGGCGTTCGCTGTAACCGGCTTGACGTCGAAGGCCTTGCCGGTGAGATGCCTGCTAATCTTCAGCAGATCTTTCTCCGGCATTTCTTTCATCGTCTTTTCCAGACCAGCAGTGATCGCCGCGATTGTTTTGGCTTGCGGGTTGGCATCAACCCACTGTTGCAGTTTGGCGGCGGCAATATAAGTCTGCCCAATCCATTTACGATTTTTGACGACGTTGTTAGCCATCGCGTGAGCTTGTTGAGTTATCGTTCGCCTACCGCTGGTGAATTTTATTTGTGGGTGCTTTTCCAGGAGCATGGTCGCCGCCTTCTTAGCCACCGGCTCGAGATCCATTTCTTCGATAGTCATGAAAATCTCCTTTGAGACATAAAGGTGCCTTAACGAGAGTGAAAGTGTATTTGGTCGAGGAAAGCCTATACGCTCAGGCGATCAGGTTCAAGGAAAGTGGTGCCCGCAAGTACTCAACAAATTTATTCCTTCAATCAGGGCAGCAAACCGGATTATGTGTAAGTTTCAGTCGATACCATCGGCTTGCCCGGTGGAGCGTCATGCTCGCAGCTAAAACAAAATGGGCGCAAGCTGTCTGGATGCCACGGGCTTGCCCCGTGGTAGGTCACGCTGATTGCCAACCAGGCGGTCTTGAATAGCGGCGAGCGTGAAAGTCCACCGGGCAAGCCCGTGGCATCAATCTTCATACCTGTACCCACGTTTTGTAGCGGCTAAACGTAATCACCACGGGGCAAGCCCGTGGCCTTGAAACCGAGGCCGACCTCACTCGCCGCGGTAGAGGTTGTCGAAGCGCATGCTGGAGGGAACGAAGCGGAGCTCAATAGTTCCGGTGGGGCCGTTGCGCTGCTTGGCGAGGATCACTTCGGCCACATTCTTCCTGTCTTCAGGCATTGCCTGCCGTTCGTCCGGAGTCTTGTAAGCTTCTTCGCGATACAAGAACGCGACCAGATCCGCGTCCTGCTCGAGCGCGCCGGACTCGCGCAGATCGGAAAGCTGCGGCCGGTGGTCGGAACGTGATTCCGGAGCACGCGACAATTGCGAAAGGGCCACCATCGGAACGTTGAGTTCCTTCGCGAGCCCCTTCAGCTCGCGAGAGATCATCGAAACTTCCTGTTGCCGAGATTCCGTTCGTTTGTTTCCGCCCGACATCAATTGCAGATAGTCAACGATGATGAGATCGAGTCGCTTCTGCTCAGCCATTAGCCGTCGGGCTTTCGCGCGCATCTCAAGCACGCTGATGCCTGGCGTGTCATCGAGGAAAATCTTGGTGTCAGCAAGCGTGCCCAGTGACTTTGCGATCTGCGACCACTCGGCCCGCGACAGGAAGCCATTGCGGAATCGCTGGGCGTCGATATTGCCTTGCGAACAGAGCATGCGCATCACCAACGACTCTTTTGACATTTCGAGCGAGAAAATTCCGATGACAGCGCCGGTCTCGATGGCAGCGTTTTGCGCCAGCATCAAAGCAAAGCTGGTCTTTCCCATCGACGGACGAGCAGCAATTATGATCAAGTCAGAACGCTGCAACCCGGAAGTCTTTTCATCAAACTCCGCGAAACCAGTGGTAAGCCCGGTCAAGACCACCTGGCGGCCTTCCATTTCCTGAATCTTGTCCAGCAAGGCGCGCGCTACGGGTTCGACGTGAGTGAAGCCCTGGCGAATGCGTTCGTCTGCAAGCTCAAAGATAGCGTGCTCGGCGTGGTCGAGAATGATCTCGGGTTCGTCTTCCTCTTCCAGAGCTTCATTGGTGATCTTGCTGGCAGTCTTGACCAATCGTCGCAGCAGAGATTTGCCTCGGACCACCTTCGCATAATTGACGATGTTGGTTGAATGCGGCAGACCGTAAGTAAGGTTGGTAATGGAACTGATCCCGCCAACAGCTTCCAGCGCGTTTTCCTTCTTGAGCTCCTCGCCAATCAGGATCGGATTTATTTCCGCGCCTCTTTCGAAAAGAGCGATCATCGCAAAAAATATTCGCCGGTGCGAAGGCACGTAGAAGTCATCCGGTTTAAGCAGCTCGATAGCCTGGCTAACGAGGCCGTTGTCGAGCACGATGGCGCCGAGAATGGCGCGCTCCGCATCGGCGCTGTGCGGTAATGAACGTTCGAACGGTTGTTCGCGGATTGGATCAGGTGATGCCATGAAGTGTTAACGGAATACGGGACGCGGACAAAATAACGTGCGAGCCGCATTCTAATGCAATCCTACAACGACACACTATCGTTTCAGGACCGAGTGGGTTTTTTATTTCGATGGTATGCGCAAAAGGAATTCTTTCATTCACACCCGGTTTCAACCGGGTGTCATTTCTCGCCGAAATAGAAAACCGTTTCAACGGTTTCCGTCCGAAAGGACAGGGATAAACCGTTGAAACGGTTAAGGACTTTCTTTACTTGCTCACGTCATCCGGTTGAAACCGGGTGAGAATGAAATACGAACCAGCGCTATTCAGCCGCTTCGGTTGATTCGTCGGCAGTTTCCTCGGTGTCTTTCGCGGCCAGCTCAGCTTCCTGTTCAGGAGTCATGTGGCCGACGATGAGCTCGCCTTCGGGAACAACCTTGACCTGCAAATCGATCGAGACTTCACGATGCAGTCTTACCGGCACGGTGAAATCGCCAACTCGCTTGATGGGCTCGCGCAAGTGCACGCGGTGTCGATCGATCTCGTAGCCCTTTTCCTGAAGCGCTTCGGTCACATCCATCGATGTTACTGAACCGTAGAGAGCTCCCTGCTCTCCGGCTTTGCGCTTGAAGGTCAAAATCAATGAACCGATCTGTTCGGCTTGCCCCTGGGCGGTAGCGCGCTCTTTAGCTTCGCGCTTCAGTAAGGCAGCGCGCTCCTGCTCGATTTGTTTGACGTTGCTGCTGGTCGCTTCGACTGCGAGTTTGCGCGGCAGCAAGTAATTGCGCGCGTATCCAGCGCGCACTCTGACAATCTCGCCGCGCGCGCCGAGGTCATCGATGTCTTCGCGTAAAAGTATCCGTGTATGTGCCATGACCTTTAATCCTTTTCTTAGTCTGTTGTATACGGCAGCAACGCGATGTTGCGCGCGCGCTTGATGGCCTCAGCCAACATGCGTTGGTGAATGGCACAATTGCCGGAAATTCGGCGGGGCAGAATCTTGCCGCGCTCGGGGACATAGTTCGACAACAGTCTCAAGTCTTTGAAGTCAATGATGTCGACCTTCTCAATGCAGAAGCGGCAAATGCGGCGGCGGTGCATGCGGCGTCCGCCTCGGCCCGGGCCTCGACCCCGATCACCGTCGTCGTCGTTGTCATAGCCGCGCTGGCGATCATCGTAATTGCGATTTCGATCTCTATCTTCGTAATTAGCTGACATGTTTTCCTCTATAAGTCTCAAAAGTGAATGAACGCAGCGTCTAACGCCGGCAACTCATTCAGTTTCTGGTTAGGCTTCCGCGGCCTCTTCAGCGGCGGGAAATTCCGGCGCGGCTCGACGGCCTGATTGATTGTTCCCAAAAGGTCGCTTCGCGGCTTTGCGGGCGCGCTTGTCTTTGAACTTATCCGCGCGACGGCGTTCTTCGTCCAGGCGGACAGTGAGATAACGCAGCACGCGATCAGTCACACGCATGCGGCGCTCAAGCTCGGCTATCTCTTTGCCTGAGCCTTCCATCTCAATGTCGACGAAGATGCCTTCCTTCTTGCGTAGAATTTCGTAAGCAAGTTGGCGGCGTCCCAGCGTTTCGGCTTTGGTTATCGTCCCGCCCTGATCAGTAATTATCTGTTTGAAAGTCTCGGTAATTTTTGCGACTTCATCATCGTCCGCGCCGGGATCGATTATGAAGAGCACTTCGTATTGTCTTTGTCCTGCCAATTCATCCTCCTTATGGATGTCCAGCCTCACTCAGGTGAAGCAAGAAGGGGTTAGTTCTTAATTAGATAATCAATTGTTTCTTAGCTTGAACCTATCGCCTTGTTCTTGGTTCTTTGTTCTTAGTTCTTTGTAGTTGATTCTTTCGACCTTGACTCTCATTACCTGCAAATCCACGTGCAAAGAACAAAGTACAAAGAACCAGGAACTCCTTCAGTTGAAGGTTGCCATCGCTTTCAGCACCCCATCGCGAATGATGGTGCGCACCGCGGCGACGCTTCGTTCCAGAATCTCGTCCACCCCAGCTCGTGCTGAACGTGGAAACGTATCGAGCACAAACCTCTTAACATCCGCCACCGGATGTTCAGGCTGAATGCCGATTCGTACTCTGATGAACTCTTCCGATCCAAGCGATCCAATGATCGACTTCAGTCCGTTGTGTCCACCGGCCGAGCCTCGCGGTCGAATTCGAATAGTGCCGAGCGGCAAAGCCAAATCATCGCTTATGACGATTAGGTTTTTCTCCGCTGTCACCGACTCGAGTTTCGAAAAGAAGCAGCCAACCGCATGTCCGCTTAAATTCATAAACGTCTGCGGCTTGATCAGCTGCACTTCCTGATCCTCGATGACTGCTCGACCCACGAGTGACGAGCACTCGCGCCGCTTAACGTCGGCGCGAGCTTCTTCCGCCAATTTGTCAATCAGCATGAAGCCCAGATTATGACGCGACCACTCATATTCCAGGCCGGGGTTGCCGAGCCCCACTATCAAAAACATTTCTCAAATCTCAGAGTTATTCGCCGCCCTCTTCGTCTTCCTTCTTGCCCTTCGAGATCAACTCAGGCTCAACCGGAGCTTCACCCTCGATAACCGGCGCCGCCACAACTTCTTCCTTCACGATGCCAACCGTGGCAATCACGGTGTCGGCGGAAACAAGAATCTCGATCTTCTCATTCACTGGAATGTCAGAAACGTGCAAAACGTCATGAACGCCAAGATGAGATACATCCACAATAATTTCATCGGGAATGTCCCGGGGATCGCAGCGAATCTCGATCTCACGAATAATCTGCTCGAGGTGACCATTCTCGTCGCGAACACCGACCGGTTCGCCGGTGAGATGAATCGTGACCGTAACCTCAATCTTCTCGCCCGCAACGAGCCGGCGAAAATCCGCGTGCATCAGTCGCATTCGCAACGGATGGACCTGACGGTCGTGAAACATCACCTCGCTGGCGCCAATACCTTCGATGTCCAGACTAAAGATCGTATTGCGACCGGAATCCGACCGTAAGATCGCAGCCAAATCCCTGAGTGGCGCCAGTGCCGCAACGGTTCCGCCCTCGCCGCCATAAACGGTTACGGGAACCATTCCGTCGCGCCGCGCACGACGCGCGTCATTTTTGCCTCGGCCTTCACGCTTCGTCGCGCGAACCGTTATGTTTTTCTGTTCTGCCATGATTGCTCCCTCTACAAACGATCAGCGATTAGCCTGGGATTTCAAACTTAGATCTTGAAGCACCTCACTACGAGGCGATTCTCGATCTGAGATTTTGAAATCTCAGAACTAATCGCTGATGGTCTTCTCTTTAAGCCATCAGTGTTTGCCCTTCATACGAAGAGCGAGGAAACGCTGGTCTCCTCGTGGATCGACTTGATCGCTTTCGCCAGAAGTGGCGCGATACTAAGTACTTTTATTTTATCCAACTCACACGCCGGAGCGCGCAAGGGAATCGTGTTCGTGACGATTATCTGCTCTATCTCGGATTTTGCCAACTGCTCAACGGCCCCGCCCGAAAGAACCGGATGAGTAAAACAGGCGTCTATCCGAGCTGCGCCTGCTTCCCGCAGAGCTTTCGCGACTTTCGTCAGCGAGCCTCCGGTATCGCACATATCGTCTACTATCAAACAACTTCGGCCACGAACGTCACCGACCACGTTCATTACTTCCGCTACGTTGGCTTTTTCGCGGCGCTTGTCGCACAAAGCCAGTTCCGCATCGAGACGTTTCGCATAAGCGCGAGCACGTTCGGCGCCGCCCGTATCCGGGGCCACCACAGTCAAATTCGGCAGCGGATTGTCCTGGTAATAACCAATCATCACCGGCGCCGAATACAAGTGGTCCACGGGAATGTCAAAGAAACCCTGGATCTGCGCCGCATGCAAATCCATGGTCAGCAAACGATCTGCGCCTGCTACGGTAATCAAATTGGCAACGAGACGAGCTGAAATCGGAACTCGAGGACGATCCTTCTTGTCCGAACGGCCATAACCGTAATACGGAATGACGGCCGTTATTCGCTCGGCTGATGAGCGCCGGAACGCATCCAGCATCACCAGCAACTCCATCAAGTGCGAATCCGTCGGCGGGCAAGTCGGCTGCACAATAAAAACATCGCCGCCGCGCACGTTTTCGTCGATCTGGAAATTGAATTCGCCGTCCGAAAAGCGTTCCGTGAACGCCCGGCCCATATCGCACCCCAGCTGGCGACAAATCTCTTCCGCCAGTTTTGGGTTCGCGTTTCCGGAAAAGATTTTGATCCCGCCGGTTGTGCTCATCAATCCGTAGCACAGACTCTCAGTCTGTAGTCGTTGTTGTTATCCAAACACAGATCTGGTCTGTGCTACATAAACTGGCTGGGGCGGAAGGATTCGAACCTACGAATGCCGGATCCAAAGACCGGTGCCTTACCACTTGGCGACGCCCCAGTATCAAGTCTCAGATTTCAGAGCGAGACCCTAAATTAAGAGTGAGACAGAGGGGAACGCCAGGAACCCAACGCCTGCCGATACTCACTGCGCGACACCGTAACTGCGGGAAAGACGCGCCAGCCAGGTTCCGCCTTCATGTCCCTGACGGCCCGCTCCTGCTTTTCCTTGCTTTCAAAGATACCAAATACGCTCGACCCGCTTCCGGCTAACAACGCACTAGTGGCTCCAGCGTTTAAGAGCGCTTGTTTCGAGCGCTCGATCTCCGGTTCTAACTCAAAAACAACTGTTTCAAAGTCGTTACGCGACATGCACAGGCGAGAAATCTCCAAATCGGCCTCTGCACGAGAACTAGAGAGAATAGTGTCGTCACCAAATGTTGTCAAGGCAGGGGCCTTCAGCGCCGCATACGCTGCCGCAGTAGATATCGTTGCGTTCGGAGTAACGATGATGAGTTGGTGAGTTTTGCCGTCTTCTACTTTGATCAGATCAGTACCAATCCCTTCAGCGAGGACACAGCCGCCTGCCAAAAAGAAAGGCACATCAGCGCCTAGTTCCGCAGCTATCTCGTGCAATTCATCGGGCGCGATGTTTAGCTTCCAAAGCCGGTTCAGACCAAGCAAAGCAATGGCTGCGTTCGACGACCCACCGCCCAGGCCACCCTGGGCTGGGATTCTTTTCTCAAGATGAATCCTGGCGCCGGCGACGTTTCCACATTTTGATCTCAAGAGCCGCGCAGCGCGAATGATGAGGTTCTCATCGCCCAGCGGAATGCTCGGGTCGTCACAAGAAAGTGACAATGATTCATCAGGAGAGAAAGTCAGATCGTCGTGAAGAGAGATCGTTTGTAAGAGTGTGCGAATCTGATGATAACCATCAGGCCGCCGACCGAGAATCTCTAATGACCAGTTGATCTTTGCGAATGAGGGCAGCGTGAAAGAAGAAGTGGGCACGGTCACGTTGTTGACGTTTGGCAGTAATGCCACGGGCTTGTCCCGTGGAAACTTTACGGTCGCTGCTACAAATGGCAACCCACAAAATTTGTAGATGCCACGGGCTTGTCCCGTGGAGTCTCACGCTTCCCAGGGTAGCAGCAAACGTGAAGTACCACCGGGCAAGCCGGTGGCATACTAATACTACAAACACACACGCTCTTGTTAGCGGCGAACATGATTCTCCACGGGACAAGCCCGTGGTATCGTGCCTAGTGAAACGAATAGCGAACCGAATAGTGAAACGAATGTCTATCGTTTGATGAATACTTGCGTCAGATAGACGGTGCCGTCCGGTGCGACGAAGCTGCCGACGGCCGACTGCTCAAACTCATTACTCAAAATGTTCGCCCGGTGACCCGCGGAAATCATCCAGCGCTCAACTGCAAAGCCCCCCGGATCATCGTAGCCCTGATTATACGCGATGTTCTCACCGAGCACGCGAAAGTGAGCAATGCCGACCGCGCGAACTCGATCGCGAAGACGCACACCGTCCGGGGTCTCGTGGCTGAAGTAACCGCCGCGCACCATGTTTTGTGAATGGGTGCGAGCCACTTGCCACAAAGCTGCGTCCCAAACCAACGGAGCCAGGCCGTTCTTTACACGGGCCACATTGGTGCTTTCGAAAGCACGCCGCTCGATGTCGTTCGCTTCGCTAAGTGATGTGATGCTGGTCGTCGTATCTGAAACCCGGCGCGGCCTCGACAACGATCGGACATCGCTGGGCATGGTCAGTAATCGCGCCGTTGGCACTACTAATGGCTGGGTTTGTGCGCGAACGTTATGGGTTGAACAGGCAACTACTAAAAGAAAGAGGCTCAGAGAAAGAAGTGAAGAATTACGCATGAAAAACCTGGGCCTGCTGCATAGACACAGCGAGACGAGAAGTGCCGTGAGATTGGCTTGTTTGGGAAAACCTGATCGGGGCCGATCAGGTCGAGAACCGTCAGTAAGAAATTAACAAAACGCGCCGGGTGAGATCAACAACTAATTCCGAACGAGTTTTCTAGGCACTTTTTGCGAGATTAGGAGGCTCCGGCGGGCGTGGACTTAGCGTTGGCGAGAATTTATTAATGGTTTGAACCCACGAGTTTTTCGTCGGGTAGCAGTACACCAGCACCACCACTGCAACCAGCCCGGCGCCGTACGCGTAAAAATCATTCCCGGTTAGCAACGTCGCCACGAAGCCAAACACAGCAATCACTCCGCCGAGTATGGCTACTTGCATAGTCGTATTCTGCAGCGTCGCTAGTAATCCTGAAACTCCGCGTAGCGCCGTAATATCCTCGAGCCGCATAGCAGAAAAGCGAGTGCGCCTCAAAACCACGGAGCCCAAGCCGAAAATCAGAATCGTTACCCTCACCGCGATATCCAAGCCTGGATTTTCTCGCTGACTAATTCGCCCGCTCGCGAGAAAGGCTGCCAGCACGAATGCCAGCGCCATCGCCAGAAGCACTCGAACGAGCAAAACCGTACTACGGAGTCGCCGCTCCAACTCGGCTTGATTTTGATTGGCTTGTTCGTCGGCCATAACTCAGGTCGCCCACAGCCACTGCTAACTCAGGTGGCACTAAAAAGAAGGACGGCCCGCAGTTTAGCATGCTGCGGGCCGCCACTTTAAGTCCGAATGTTCACGTGGTTATGGTTTATCAGGTTGTGTTGGCGTCGGATTGCTCGCAGCCGTGTTCGGCTTTGGCTTTGGCGGATCGCGACGCTGAACCGGCGCTGTTGGTGTGGTGTTCGTAGGCAGTTGACCGTTGAACTTCAACGCCTGATCGATCAAGTCCTCACCTTCCTTGCGATCGTGGCTAATCAGAATGCCGTCCTTACCAACGGTAACCTCGGCACGACCCGCTACTTCCTGCATTACATTCTTCATGAATCCGGGACGTTCAGCCGAAGCCACGTTCTTGCGCTCTGGATTAGGCTCAGGAATCGGGGCCCCAATAATGTTGAGCTGCTCCTTCGCCTTTTCGATGTAGTCGCTGTTCGGATAATCGCGAGCAATGCGCTGATAGAACTTGGCAGCTTCGTCCGGCTCTTCTTCGAGCTGGTAAGTTGTCGCCAATCTAAACAACACCTCATCCATGTACGAGAAGTTCGGATACTTGTCGACGATCTCTTTGTATCGCGATTGCGCGCCTTTCAGACCGCCTTTTCCGTTCCTGAAACGGGACTCGTAGTAGAAGTCACCCACTTGCTTACTGTGCAGCCCCAGGTTTTCCTGGACTTCTCGGAGGTGATCCTCAACCGAGGCTCGGAGACGCGTGTTTGGATAAGTCTGCAATAGCGCTTTGAGACGTTGCTCAGCTTTTCGAGCATGAGACACATCCCGATTTGAAAGCCCCATTTGCCGCATCTCGGCTTCGGCGACCTTGAGCATCGCAGCATCCGCGAGCGGATCGGTTGGAAAAAACGTCAGCCAATCCTGATAGGACGCAGCCGCTTGAATTAGCGAACTGGTTCCACCTTCAAGATAAAAAGAATCGGCAATCGCTAATTTTGCGAGCGGCAGAAAGGGTGAGTCCGGATAGGTTGTGATAATGGTCGTGAACAGAAGTCTGCCGGTCTCATGATTACCTTTGCGGACTTCTTTGGCGGCGTCCTCGAACAGCACCCGGTCACGGCCCGGCGCGACCGTGCTGGTCAACTCTTCGTACTTGTCATTGTCGCTGCCGCCGCCGAACGGCCAAAGACGAAAGCCACCCTTTTTCTTCGGCTTCGAGCTCGCACTTGATCCTGTAGTACTGGCCCCCGTTCGAGAACTGGCAGTTGCCTGCAGTCCCGCCTGAACTTTTCCGTCAAGTTCAGTAACCGAAGCCTCCAACGTATCAAGCTTGGTCACATCGTATCGTTCCGAGCGATCCTGCTTCGCGTGAAGGTCATTGACGTCACTCAGAACGGCACTGACTTCCTTGTCCAATCCCTGCAGGCGCACGCGAGGATCGTCTGCGTCCACCTTGGCATTCTTGTCCTTTTGCGGAATTCCGGCGATAGCACTACTAAGAGCGCGCTTCATCGCTTCAAGCTTTGAGCGCATTACATCGAGACGTTGAACCGGCGATAAATCAGTCTGCGTGCGAGTTTGCGCACGGCTAACCCCGAGGAGGGCAACCATCAATGCAACAGAAAGCAGTGATAGAGCTACAGGGCGAAAACGCATAACTAAAAATCCTCCAAAACTGTTACGCAATGATCGGGGAGATAGTGTTCGAACGACCGAAATTGGAATTTCGGACAAAAAATTCAGCGCCAACTCTCAGGCTTCTGAAGCCTAAAGTCAAATTCAAAAGTACCGGCTCAATAGCTTCTGATGCAAACAATCTCGATAAGATTGGCCGAAACCCGAAAGATTTTTGCTTCAAGAATCGGACTAAACCCATTGAACAGTGGCTTCGCGAAGCTCGCGTACCGCTTTGCCGGGGTCTTTCGTACCGAAAATCGCCGAGCCGGCGACGATTATTTCCGCGCCAGCCTCGACTACTTGCTGAATGTTTTTGAGATCAACGCCACCGTCAATCTCAATCCGGACAGGCAAGCCGCGCTGGTCAATCGAGCGCCGGAGGCGGCGTACTTTGTCCAGGGCGGTCGAGATGAATTTTTGCCCGCCAAAGCCCGGGTTCACCGACATGATGAGCACATAATCAACAAATTCGAGGATCTCATACAGGGCGTCGACCGGAGTTGCTGGATTAATAACTGCCCCTGCCTGAGCGCCGGCTGACTTGATAGCCATAACCGTGCGGTGGAGGTGAGCATCCGCCTCGACGTGAACCGACACCATGCCAGCTCCGGCTTTGACGAATTGCTCGGCGTAAAGCCCCGGATCGCTGATCATCAAGTGCGCATCGATCGGAAGCTTGGTTACCTGAGCGAGACGTTTGACGACGGGTAAGCCGACCGTGATGTTTGGTACGAAATGCCCGTCCATCACATCCACATGGAGAACTCCGGCTCCCGCTTGCTCAACCGCCTGGATTTCTTCGCCCAGCCGCGCAAAGTCAGCCGAAAGAATTGAAGGAGCAATGTCTATTGTCCGATTGTTCACCATGCAAGCTTCTATCGGTAATAATACTTGACTCCGCAAAGATCACACCACGCGTACGTAGCTCATTCTCGGCCACAGATGAACACGGAGTAACACAGATCTAAAATTCGGATTTATTCAGAGTCGTTATATCCGTGTTCAGCTGTGGCCTAAAATCTAACTCGCTCACCGCTCAGTGACCCGTCCTGCGTGACTCAAAGGATGTGATTGCCCTCTATCGGTTTGGTGGAGTTGGCGCGGGCTTCGCAGGCCGCGCTGGTGTCGGAGTCCTGTTCACATTCCGGTTCGTCCGATTCGTATTGGTCGTATTGGTATTGTCTGTCTGAGGGCTGCGGTTAGCATTGGGAGCTCGTGGCGCCTCCGAATTCTCATTGGCTGCATTCGCGTTCGGTCTAACGTTAGCGTTTGGTCTCGGCGTATTAGCGTTACGATTGCCGTTCGCGTTGCCGTTAGCATTTGCGTTGGCATTCGCGTTCGCATTCGGCTTGCGCTTTGGCTTGTTCTCGTTGCTGTTTGTGTTGCTGTTGTCGCTGGTCGAGCTGTTCGAGTTATCCGCGCTGACGACGGTTTCAGACGCCTCGCCTTCTTTGGGCACTCTGGCAATGTCCACCGCGACTGTCTGGCCTGCCTTCACGGATTGGCCTGCCGGAGGGAGCTGAAACATCACAGTGTCGGCTTTGACTTGTCGGCTTGGCCGGGCGGCACGCACACGAAAATTCAATCCAGCGGCTTGCAGCTCGGTCTCTGCCACATTCCGATCTTTACCAACAATGTTAGGAACATTCACTACTGGACTGCGCAAGGACAGGTAGACGGTGGTCACCATACCCAGCAGGAACAGGACTCCAATCCCGACAACCGTTAATAATTTTCGAAATACCGAAAGCATTTGTCGCAAGTTCCCGCAAGTTTTGAGACCTCGAGTGATGTCTCAAACCAAGCTGCGAAGTCTAACATCGGCTCTGATCGGCAGCAAGCAACCTTACCGGCGTTCAGAGTTCAATCTTCAGATTGTGTGTCCTCGATACCACAAACTGAAGTTTGAACTCTGAACTCCTGTTACGCACGTTGAAAGGCGGCAATGAAGAAGCCGTCGGCGCCGTGGCGATGTGGCCAGGTTCGAGCTGTGTTTGAACTCGTGAGCAACTCCGGATTTACATCGAGCTTTGCTGGCCTGAAATCGCCGGCTTCGTTCATGAACTTTGCCACGACTTGCTCATTCTCTTCGGGCTCGACGGAACAGGTCGAATACACCAGTCGCCCACCTGGCTTAACCGCGCTGGCTGCATTGGTAAGTATTCCCAATTGTTTTCCCGCGAGGTCTTCAATATCCGCGGGTGATAGTCGCCAGCGAATTTCGGGATTTCGCCTTAGCGTGCCCGTGCCGGTGCACGGAGCGTCAACCAACACTCGATCAAAAATCTGTTCCCTAAAAGGCAATCGCCGCGTCCCGTCGAGCGTAACCAAATGTATATTGATGAGAGATTCCGCGGGCGACATCGATCTCATCGAGCGAAGTCGATGCTGATGAAGATCACCCGCCACCACCATCGACGACGGTCCGCTCAAAGACGCGAGGTGAGTAGTCTTGCCACCCGGAGCCGCACAAACATCGAGTATTAGATCTTCAGAACCTGGCTGCAGCGCGTGAGCGACGAGTTGTGAAGCCTCATCCTGAATGTAAATCCGACCTTGCCGCGCCAACTCGTAAATGGAGGCGTTGTTTCCATCGCTACGCCAGGCGCCAGGAGCAATTGACGACGCCGTGATCAGACCTTTCAACGAATCAGGAACTGTGTCTTGAGTACCTGACGATCTAAAAGCCGTTGGTGGAACTTCATTATTCGCGCAGGCGAAGGCTGCAGCTTCGCTCCATCCCCAATTGTCGATCCAGCGCTGAATCAACCACGGCGGATGCGACGATTCTACCGCCAGCCTTTCCACCGGATCTGAAATCTCTGTTAAGGGATCGAAATCCGCTTCTCGAGTGGCGCGACGCAAGACCGCATTGACAAAAGCAGCAGCCGAACTCAAACCTGCGAATCGGACCAAACTCACTGACTCGTTGACTGCCGCGGAAGCTGGTATACGCGACATGAAGCGCAGTTGATAAAGTCCAAGCCGCAACGCGATCCGAACCGGCGCATCAAGTGACGTCACCTTACGATTGCCATAGTGTGCGGTCAGATAATCCAGCCAAAGCTGGCGACGCAGAACGCCCATCACCAGCTCGTGCGTCAGGGCGCGGTCGTTGGCTTGAAGTTCTTCGGCGCTTGCTGCGAGGAGAAACGAAGAATAGCCACCGCTCTCTTCAACGCGACGCAGGATTTCAAATGCCGCCCGCCGCGCCGCCGAGATCTTTGTGGTCGGGGAACGTTTGGAATTACGTCGCAACATTTACAATCGGTTCAATGGTCGAGGGATTTAGTTTTCAGTACCGCCGAGATTCGCTCAACCTAATCTGTCGGTGACCGCGATGTTCGAACCGTTGATAAAGTCACGCGCGCTCATTCGCCGCTTTCCCTGCAGCTGAACTTCCGACAAAAATAGTTGGCTGCCGGCACCGCACCCAATCACTAATTTATCTTTATGCGCTTCCAGGACCTCACCCGGAACGCCCATATGGTCGCTTGCATCCAAGCCCACGTCGGCCTCCCACACTATCAAGCGCTCGCCGCGATAAAGAGTATGCGCGTTTGGCCAGGGCTGAAATCCTCGGACCGCACGCTCGATTGCCTGGGCATCCGACGTCCAATCGATCAAACCGTCTTCTCGTTTGAGCACCGGTGCAAAAGTCGCTTCGCCTTCGTTCTGAGGCATTGGCTTGATCTGATCCAATCCTGCCAGTGTCTCTCCCAACAACTCCGCTCCCATCGGCGCCAGTCGCGACATCAATTCAGTTGCAGTTTCAGAACTACCAATTGCAGTCTCGCGCTGCAGCAGAATCGGGCCGGCATCGAGCTGCTCTGCGATGAACATCGTCGTTACGCCCGTGGTGGCTTCCCCTCGAACGATGGCCCAATTAACCGGCGCAGCGCCTCGATACTTCGGCAACAACGAGAAGTGCACGTTGATACAACCAAGTCGAGGCGCGTTTAGAAATTCAATCGGTAGGATACGTCCGTACGCTACGACGACTCCCAGGTCTGCAGCGTGCGATGCGAAGAGCGCCCTGGCTTCCTCCGTCTTGATTTTCTGAGGCTGATGAACGACGAGATTATTCGCTAACGCGAACTCCTTCACGGGTGAGGCGGTAATCTTGTTTCCCCGGCCTGAAGGTCGATCCGGTTGGGTCCACACTGCGACTATCTCGTGCCCGTCCGCGAGACAACGCTGCAAAGTCGGCACCGCGGCCGCAGGAGTTCCCATGAATACTATTCGCATTGGTTGCTAAGAAAGGGCAGTCTGTACCTGAGAAAGAGAAAAGAGACGATTTGCCATATATCATTTTCCATTTTCCATTTGTCATCGAGCGAAAGTCCCACAAGGAACCGCTAAGCCCAACTCTAAATGACAATTGAAAAATGGAAAATGATATATGGCAAATCGTCCCTTACCTCACCAATTGATTGGGAATCTACGTTTGCTCAGACTGCTGTAGAACGGACTTCAGTCTGTTCATGGCGACCTAAGAATCAAATAAGTTCAGCGCCATTCAGCGAGACCCTCATTCAAGTCCAAGACATTCAACTTGAGTGGAACCGACTTGAGTCCGTTCGGCACTTCTCGTTACTGACCAACGTGATTCTCATTCAGCGCTTGCTCAGACTGAAGTCTAAGCTACTTTAAGTAGAACGGACTTCAGTCTGTTCATGGCAGCCTAAGACTCAAATAAGTTCAGCGCCATTCAGCAAGACCCTCATTCAAGTCCCAGACATTCAACTTGAGTGGAACCGACTTGAGTCCGTTCGGCACTCCTCGTTACTGAACCAACGTGATTCTCATTCAGCGCTTGCTCAGACTGAAGTCTAAGCTAGAAGTAGAACAGACTTCAGTCTGTTCATGGCAGCCTAAGAATCAAATAAGTTCAGCGCCATTCAGCGAGACCCTCATTCAAG
>Ga0134125_10001340_pt1 | contig 30385 bp, 23 predicted proteins | sample KB31751_FD_96464 | JGI IMG/M metagenome (GOLD analysis project Ga0134125, IMG submission 96464) | Terrestrial soil microbial communities with excess Nitrogen fertilizer from Kellogg Biological Station, Michigan, USA - KB3-175-1 | ecosystem: Environmental > Terrestrial > Soil > Unclassified ... | reverse complement strand
GCGCCTGAGGAAGCGACGATGCCACGGGCTTGCCCCGTGGTCTTTCACGCTGGATTGCTTCAAGACATTGTGCGCCTGAGGAAGCGACGATGCCACGGGCTTGCCCCGTGGTCTTTCACGCTGCTCGCTACTGGAGAAATTAGCAAACGAACGTGAACGACCACGGGGCAAGCCCGTGGCATCTCGAAACTTCGGGCTCGATTTTGGTAGCTGCCAACATGAAGCTCCACGGGGCAAGCCCGTGGCATCTCGAAACTTCGGGCTCGTTTTTGGGGTAGCTGCCAGCATGAAGCTCCACGGGGCAAGCCCGTGGCATCTCGAAACTTCGGGCTCGATTTTGTTAGCTGTCAACATGAAGCTCCACGGGGCAAGCCCGTGGCATCTCGAAACTTCGGGCTCCATTTTGGTAGCTGCTAACATGAAGCTCCACGGGGCAAGCCCGTGGCATCTCGAAACTTCGGGCTCGATTTTCGGGTAGCTGCTAACATGAAGCTCCACGCGACAAGCACGTGGTATCAATCTAATAAACGAATAAATCAAAGACCAAAGACCCAAGGTCTAAGACCAAAGGCCTAAGACCAAGGCCCAAGCAAAGACCTTCTCTATTTCTTGAGCAGCGTCTGTTCGAACCAGGCGATGGTGGCCGCGTTGGCGCGCTTGAGATCTTCACCGCGAAAGCCATGGCCGGCGCCGGGGATGGTGATGAAGTCGGTCTTAACATTTCCCTTCTTCAAGGCATCGAAAATTATTTGACTGTTTTGGATCGGCACCAGATCGTCCTTGTCGCCGTGAATCAGCAGCGTGGGTGGATCATCGGATGTGACAAAAACTATGGGCGAGTAATCGGCGGCCTTTTCTTTCTCAAAATTCAACGCGGGGTAATTATCAAGCACGCCGCCGGTGGGTGCTGGATTCAGGCCGCGCACGATGGGACGCAGATCTACCGGCGGGAAATAGGCTACGACTGCCTGTACGCGATCGCTCTCTTTCATGAAGTCTTCTTTCGCAGCCGGATCTCCATTGTCCGCAGCCAACCCGATCAGCAGAGCCAGATGACCTCCAGCACTCCCGCCCCAAACTCCCATGCGGTTCGGATCAATGCCCCAGCCTTTGGCGTGGAAATGAATGAAGCGCACGCCGCGGCGCACGTCAGCCACGATGTCGGGAATCAGATATTTCGGACTGCCACCGTGGCGCAGCGTAATCACTGTGAACCCCTTATCAAATAATTCCTGGTATCGCGGCAGAACCTGCTCGGGCGGTGTGTAGCGCGAGACCCAGCCGCCACTGACGATGAAAATTATTGCGGCGCCATTGGGATTGGTCTTCGGCTTGAAGACGTCGAACGTCAGCGCCATGCCGTCTTTGTGTCCATAGACTACGTCGGGAATGATTTCGACGTTGGACTTGGTTTGCGCAGCGTGGCTGGCTGCGATGATTAGGATGAAAAGAACTGCATAAGTTGCTTTGCGCATTCAGTCACTTCCTCCAAAAACGTAATCCACAGGTTACGCAGATTACACAGATGTTTGGTTGAATAACAATTGCGTTGATGAATAAATCTTCACCCTGCAAATTCTGCGGAGACCGATCAGAACAGAGTCGATGAACATTTAATAGCAGCGCTGGAAGTAATTCAACCAAACATCTGTGCAATCTGCGTAATCTGCGGACGATCTCATTCTTGCGGTCGGCGGTGCTAGTTGTAATATTAAGCGCATGAGTTTGCCCTACGAACATAATGCGTTGCGCGGGAAAGTGGCAGTGGTTGCCGGTGCTACGCGCGGGGCGGGGCGAGGGATTGCGGCGGCACTAGGCGAGGCTGGCGCGACTGTCATCTGTACGGGTCGAAGCAGCAGTCAGAAAGCGATCAAGTCTGACTACGCTGGTCGCAGCGAGACGATCGAAGAAACCGCCGAGCAGGTGACAAGCCTGGGCGGGAGAGGGATTGCAATACCAGTCGATCATCTCGCGCCAGATGAAGTGCAAGAGTTAGCCGCGCGTCTCCAGAATGAGTTTGGTGGAATTGACATACTCGTGAACGACATCTGGGGTGCTGAGATTCTTAAGGGCGGTCCGGCCGAATGGGACACGCCGGTGTGGGAGCTCGACTTGGCTAAGGGTCTGCGTATCCTGCGGCTGGCGATTGATACTCACATCATTACTTCAAAGTATTTGCTGCCGTTGCTGATTACTTCTGGGAGCGACGACCACGGGCGGGACGCCCGTGCCGCTCTTACTTCTCACGGGCGGGACGCCCGTGCCACCGCCCGTGCCACCGCCCGTGCCACCGCCCGTGCCACGGGACTGCTCGTTGAAGTTACTGATGGGACGACGAAGTACAACGCTTCGCATTATCGAATTTCGGTTTATTACGATTTGGCTAAAGTCGCGGTGAACCGGCTCGCGTTTTCTCAAGGACACGAGCTCGCAGCTCATGGAGCAACGGCCGTGTGCGTCACGCCTGGGTGGATGCGGTCAGAAATGATGCTCGAGAACTTTGGCGTTACTGAGAATAATTGGCGTGAGGCTCTCGATCCGGCTCGGGCTGAGAAGGGTCTTCCGGTAGCGCCGCCTGATTTCGCGTTGTCAGAAACACCTCGATACGTTGGCCGCGCGATCGTTTCCCTGGCGTTGGATCAGGATCGTCAACGATGGAATCAGCAGTCGGTTAGCTCAGGTGAGCTGGCGCGAGTTTATGGGTTCACCGACGTCGACGGCAGCAGCCCCGACGTCTGGCAGCACATGGAAAATGCGGAAAAGATCTGAGCCACAGATTACGCCGATTACCCAGACGATGGTTTGGGTTTTGGATTTTATCTGTGTGATCGGCGTAATCTGTGGCTACGCTTTTGGTTGCGCTTTAAGCCCTCGTTGACAGTCGGGCTACTGCCTGGAGTTGTGATTTTTGGTGGTCTGCCGGCTTCGTCTAAAGAGGCGGTGATGAGATCGTCGCTGGGTCGGTGTCCCTCGATGAAGGCGAAGACGTGGTAATTAGCACCGCGTTCGCGAAGGACTTCAATGCGACCCTCGTCCTTCAGGCGCGCCAGCTCATTCATCAGATAATTCTGTTCGGCGCCGCTCATGTAGCGATAGTCAATATCGAACGCCAGACCCGTCGAATGCGGTGGCGTATCAATGAGCACCGCGTAACGGTTAACCCGGCGTAACGCGCGCTGATATTGTTCGGGTCGAATCAGAGAGCTTACTGGTAACGGACGATCAAACTTATCGTGGTAGCCCTTTGCAAGCTCTTCGAGAACCTTCAACGCTGGCGGCCTCAATGAGCTAAGCAAATAGACTTTCAGTTGTTGACGATCGGCTGAGTCGTCGAGATTAAAGGAGCGTCCGCCAAAATCCTTTGCGAGCGCTTCCAGCGATTCATAGTCGCGGAACAGTCTCGGGCGGCCATCCGTCGAACCTGAAGATTGCCCGTAATATTCATTGAGGAGCGCCTTCTCTCTTTCGTTCGATCTCAACTCCTGCTGTCGCATGTCGAGTTCTATTTGCAGCTCATCTTGTTTTGCGACGGCTTCCCTTTTCAGCGAGGCCAACTGATCCTGCAAACTTGAAATCTCCTTTTGCAGCTGCCCGTGAATAGATTCAAGCCGGATGTAGGCTTCGCGCAGTCCAGCTTCGTCGTTCAGCTCGATGTTTTCATTGGCAACATATCGAGTGAACGCTGCGTCATCGACTCTGGCGCCGACGCCGAAGAGGATGTAGGTGTCGGTGACGGCGGGCAGCGGAACCAGTTCACCGCGCTTGATCATGGCAGCGAGGTCCACAAAATCCTGCACCGGCTGCACGTTGAATTTTTTGACTTCGGCGACCTGTGTTCCCAGGAACCAACGCCGATCTTCATAGTGACGGAGCTGGGTCGGGATTTCGATCCCGACGTTCTCGGTCTCGCTGCGAACCTCTTTGAGTTTTTCGACGCTCCGTTCCCACAGATGGGGATCTGGGGTTAGTACTACAGCGGCATTCGAAAGTGCCGCGGCCTGGTTAGCTTGATATGTTAAGGACTTGAAGCGAAGCAGCGCACCTGCGCCGACAGCTAATACTACTGTCACCAAAAGGATTAGAAATAGATCTCGTAATTTTCGATTTATCATCGTAAAAAAAGAGGCCCCCGAGAGCCTCGCTTCATGAATTGCAGATTGATTATGCAAAATTTGTAGCAAAGAGTGCGAGTACTAAAAGCTTTAGCCGCAGATTACGACGATTGCGCAGATGTTTTATTGAGTGAAGCCGCGAGCACCGGAGAATTACTCGCCATCGGTGTAATCGGCGAAATCTGCGGCTAAGTCTGGTGCTGGTAAATTCAGATTCTCGATATACTCGGCAAACAATCGAAGGCGGACACATAGGTCTCCCCCTACTGTTATCTCAATGAATGATAGTCGGACAAATATTGATCGGCGGAGGTTCTGTGCGATTGCGGGTGGGGCGGCGGCTGCTGCGGCACTCATCACTGCTTGCCGTTTTCATAATCGACCGTATCCAAGTGATGGAAGACTGGCATCACGACCCTTCAAGACAGGGACGTTTGCCAGCTCCGGTGAAATAAGACTTGGATTAGACAAGGAGCGTGATGCGATCCTGCGAATTCCAAAATCCGCGTCGGACGCACCGATCCCGCTCTTACTCTTTTTGCACGGCGCCGGGCAAAGCGCGGAGGATATGTTTGAGTATCTCGGTTCCGTCCCTTCTGAAACGAGAGTTGCCGTGCTGGCGCCAAACTCTCGCGAGGCAACGTGGGACGCGATCGGGGGCAGCTTTGGGCCTGATGTGGAATTCATCGACGAGGCCCTCAAACGCGTTTTTAATCTGCTGCCAGTCGATCCCAATCGTTTGGCAGTCGGCGGATTTTCAGATGGCGCGTCTTATGCTATTTCGATGGGCTTGATCAATGGCGATCTATTCGGCCGCGTCTTAGCCTTCTCACCGGGTTTTGTTATTGACGGCCAGCCGAGAGGAAAACCGCGCTTCTTCATCTCGCATGGAACGCGAGATCACATTCTCCCGATAGATCTATGCGGTCGTAAGATCGCTGCCGACTTGAAGGACGAAAATTATGAAGTCACCTTTCGAGAGTTTGACGGTCGCCATGAGGTGCCGGCTGACATCGCGCTTGAAGGGTTAAAGTGGGTAGCGAACTAATCGGCGACGGAATAAGGAATTAGCCACAGATTACACGGATTGACAGAGACGAAAGTATTGTTTTTGGTTCTTGGTTCTTTGTGATTGAACTGTTCCTGCGTTGACGCACGCTCGAAGAGATGAAACTCAGGACTTTGAATCGGAGAGCAAAGAACTAAGTACTAAGAGCCAAGGACGAGGCTTTATTATCTGTGTCATCCGCGTAATCGGTGGCTAGGTTTTTCGATTTAACCGCGTCAACCTCGACCAATGTGCCATTGAAGGCGGCGGTGCCGCAGAGAGTGTCGATCGCAAGACTGTCGGTGAGATCGTTGATGCTGGCGCCGGCGTGCTGTTGGGCCACGTCAAGTTGAACGCCAAGCCGATCATGACCCCAGCCGTGCGGAATGCTAACTACGCCGGGCATCATCTCTTCTGTTATTTCGATCGGTAACTCTACGGAACCGACATTCGATTGGACTGAGACCTCCTGACCGGGTTTCAGGCCGCGATGAGCGGCGTCAGCGGGGTGCATGAGAATTGTGCACCGAGATTTTCCCGGTTGGCCCTTCACCAATCGCTCACTGTTGTGCATCCAGGAGTTGTTGCTGCGAAGCTGGCGCCGTCCAATCAATAATAAATTGCCGTTCGACTCAAGAGCTATATTGCCAGGGAACTTCGCTTTCACACGTTCGACATCTTTGAGGAGAATTTCAGGCGCAAGGTCAATGCGCTTATCTGGAGTGCGTAATCGCGCAGGTAGGCAAGGACGCAGTGGACCGAGATCGATGCCGTGAGGTGCTTTCTTGAGTTTGCGCAGGGTCAGCCCACGGGCGGGACGCCCGTGCCACGCTTCCTTCTCACGGGCGGGACGCCCGTGCCACGCTTCCTTCTCACGGGCGGGACGCCCGTGCCACGCTTCTTTCTCACGGGCGGGACGCCCGTGCCACCGCCACGGGCCGTAAGGTCCAAGGCGTAATCCCAAGTCCAGGATTCTTTCGGGCCCAAAGAATCGCTTGATGAGATTCCGCTTCGCTGAACCAAATATACGGCCATGAGCCATGCGGGTTTGTAGCTCGACTAAGATCTCCCAATCATGTCGCGCGTCGGCAGGTCGCTGAAATAAATAAGGGGAAAACTTTGCCGTATTCCGAACCGCGAGCAGATGAAAGACCAGATCGTAGTGTTCACGTTCGAGCGGCGAAGTTGGCGGCAGGATTATGTTCGCGTGTCGCGTAGTCTCATTGATATACGGATCAATCGAGACCATGAACTCGAGACTGCCCAGCGCCTGATCCAGCAGGCGGCCGTTGGGTGTCGATAACACCGGATTCCCCGCCACGGTTACGAGCGCCTTAATCTGGCCTTCTCCTTCGGTCAGGATTTCCTCAGCCAGCGCGACTACCGGAAACTCGCCGGCAAATTCTGGTAACTTTCGCACCCGGCTGTGACGGCGAGCGTAACTGCCTCGCGGCGCCATTGATTCGGGTACTCCCAGAGGATCAAACGCCGGCAGTGTAAACATAGCGCCGCCCGCTCGATCTAAATTCCCGGTCACCGTATTCAGGACATTAATTAGCCACTGACATACGCCGCCGAACTCCTGAGTGCTGACACCGATTCTTCCGTAACAGACCGCCGACTCTGCTGCGGAAAACTCTCTTGCGAGGAGACGTACTTGCTCGGCGTCGATTCCGGTAATGGAAGCAACTTTCTCTGGAGCAAACTCGGACACGAGCCTGCCAATACTTTCCAATCCCGTAGTGAACGACTCCAACTCACCCAAACGAGTTAAGCCTTCTTCAAAAACAACGTGCAAGAGCGCGAGCAACAACAGAACATCTGTGCCAGGACGAATAAACAAATGACGGTCGGCTAATCTCGCGGTCTCGTTGAATCGCGGGTCGACGAGAATGACCTTGCCGCCGCGCTCGCGGATTTCTTTAATCCTGCGACTCATTCCCGGAGCAGTCATCATGCTGCCATTTGAGACCACCGGATTCGCACCGAGAATTAGAAAGAACTTGGTGCGATCGATATCCGGGACAGGAAGCAGGAGTTGATGGCCGAACATAAAGTAGGCGGCCACATGATGCGCGAGCTGGTCCACTGAAGTTGCAGAGAACCTGTTGCGCGTGCGCAGGCTGCGAATAAAGGCTGGCGCGAAAAGCAGAGCTCCAAAGTTATGAACATTGGGATTGCCGAGATATGAACCAATGGAGTTTTTTCCGTAGCTGGCTTGAATTCGTTTGAGGTTCTGCGCCACCTCGTCAAAAGCTTCATTCCATCCGATGCGTTCCCAACCGTTGGGCGTGCGGCGGACTGGATGCTTGAGCCGATCTTTGTCGTAGTAAAGGTCTTGTAAGGCGACAGCCTTCGGGCAGATGTAGCCTCGGCTGAGCGGGTCCTCCTTGTCGCCGCGAATGTCGAGACGGTTGTCTGGCTGGACGGAGATCTCGATACCGCAGATCGCCTCGCAGAGATTGCACGCGCGATAGTGATGCGAGTTGTTCGTAGTCATGGAAGAAAGCCTAACCATAGATTACGCAGATTCACACAGATTAGATACAAAAGCCCAACGACAAACCAATAACGAAATTAGTATAGCCTGTCTTAACGTTCCTCATCTGTATCATCTGTGTAATCTGTGGCCAGGTCTTTACGAATATTTGAATTCGATGCCACGAGGTTGTTCCGTGCGGTGTAATGCTTCCAGAGGAATCGCAAGCTAAACCTCCACCGCAGCCGGTGGCACCCTGCACATCAAAGGAGTTCCCGTATGGAGAACTTAATTAAGGACATACGCTTTGGCATTCGCAGCCTGGCGAAGCGACCCAGCTTTACTGCTATCGCAATCATCACCCTCGCGCTCGGCATTGGAGCCTCGACCGCCATCTTCAGCGTCGTCGATGGAGTCTTGCTGCGCTCCTTACCTTATCCGCAGGCTGAACAAATCGTGCAATTGCGGGAGGTAAGCGTGCGCGGCGGACAGATGAGCTTTGCAGAACCAAATTTCCTCGACCTTCGCGCGCGCAGCCGCACTTTCGAAGCAGTCGCACAATATGGTGGAGACTTGACCACCGTAACTGGAGGCCGCGAGCCAATCCGTGCTTTTGCCGTGGTCGTGTCTGGCGACTTCTTCAAAGTGCTCGGCAATAAACCAGTCGTGGGCCGCACTTTTCTTCCCGATGAAAGTAAGCCGGGCGGTTCGCCGGTAGCAGTCGTCAGCTTCGGCTTTTGGCAGCGGCTGTTGGGCGCAAAACCGGACCTGGCCAACACAAACTTAAGATTGATGGATCACAATGTGTCTGTCGTTGGTGTCATGCCGGCCGGCTTTGCTTTTCCAGCCAATGCCGAAGTGTGGATTCCCCGAGAAATATTTCCGCAAGAGATTTCCCGCTCGGCGCACAACTGGAGCGTGGTCGCTCGCATGGCTCAAAACATCAACAGCGAACAGGCCTACGCGGACGTGAGCGCGATTGCCAAGCAACTCAAACAAGAATACGGCAAGGACATCGATGCCGTGGATTTCGCCGTCGTCCCTCAACAGGAATTCATGGTCGGCAATGTTCGCCGCGCGTTGGTAATGATCTTCGTGGCGGTAGGGTTCTTGTTAGTGGTGGCTTGTGCGAATGTCGCCAATTTGGTGTTGGCCCAGGTGACCGCGCGACAGCGAGAGTTCGCCGTCCGCGCTGCTCTGGGAGCAACGCGGTTGCGGCTGGCTCGACAATTCATCACCGAGAACCTGTTGTTGACTGTCATGGCTGGTGTGGTCGGCGTCCTAATCTCGTTTTGGGGAGTCAATATTTTGCTCGGCTTGAATCAGGAAAGTTTGCCGCGCCTGAACGAGATTGGCGTGAATACTCGAGCCATTGCGTTCACGTTCGGGCTTTCATTGTTGATTGCCGTCGCGCTCGGAATCGCGCCGCTACTTCGCTTTTCGACGAAGGATCTGGAAACAAATCTGCGAGAGAGTGGAACAGGAGCGCGTGGATACGCAGGCGGGCGGCTCAGAAGTCTTTTGGTAGTAGTGCAGGTAGCGCTGACGCTAATTCTCCTGGTGGGCGCGGGTCTGTTGGGCAAGAGCTTTTATCGGTTGATGCAAATCGATCCCGGCTTTCGGACTGAGAGCGCAGTAGCCATGAATCTTTCGCTCGCCGGCCGGCAGGACGATGAAGAGCGATACAAAAAATTCATGGCGGATTACAAGCGCCTGGTTGAGCAGGGAGTCGCGCCTGCTGAGACAATCAAAATCAGTGGTGAAGAAGAGCGTCAGAGACTTTTTCATCAGCAATTGCTCGAGCGCCTCGGTACGACTCCGGGCATAGTCGCCGTCGGGAGCATCAATATCATCCCGTTGACGGGTGGCGGGCCTGACGGAAACTTCCTTATCAACAACGACCCGACAAAGAAGGGACACGCAGAATATCGACTGGCCACAGCGGGATACTTTGCGGCGATGCGAATTCCCTTGCTGCGAGGTCGCACGTTCGATACGAGTGACCAGCCCAACGCCCCGAATGCCGCGATTGTGAGCCAATCACTCGCGCGGAAATACTGGCCCAATGAAGATCCTATTGGCCAAACAATTCAGTTCGGAAACATGGATGGAGACCTGCGCTTGTTGCACGTCGTCGGCGTTGTGGGTGATGTAAAGGATTACGGCGTCGATGAGACGAGCTTTCCGACAGTCTATGCCAATGCTCTGCAGCGGCTACCGTCGTCAAATCTCGCTGTCATCGTTCGAGCTCAAGCCCAGCCGGGCGCGCTGGTTCCAGCAATGCGTGAGGCAGTTCGCTCGCTCGATCCGCAAGTGCCCCTCAATGTCAGGACTCTCGATCAGGTGTTTTCATCATCGCTGGACCAGCGCCGGTTTAGTCTCGTGATCTTCGGCGTCTTTGGAGTGACTGCGTTGCTGCTGGCCGCGATGGGAATTTATGGCGTGATGTCTTATGTAGTTGCACAACGCACGCAGGAGATCGGCATTCGCATGGCCTTGGGTGCGAGAATGAATGATGTGTTGATACTCGTGCTGAGAAATGGCTTGTCGCTGGTCGTGATTGGCGCGGTTGTCGGCCTGGCAGGTGCTTATGCCGTCACTCGAGTCATGAAGAACTTGTTGTTCGAAGTAGCGCCAACTGACCTTGTAACTTTCGCTGTGGTCCCAGCGGTTTTGTTAGTAGTGGCTTTGCTGGCCTGTCTTGTTCCCGCGCGACGCGCAACCAGAGTCGACCCGTTGGTAGCACTGCGCTATGAGTAGAACCGATTGCGGAATGCGGATTTCGGATGGCGGATTGGAGTGGCAGCGGAGACCGTGTGTGACTGTTCCGGTGCAAACCTCTTTTTAGCTCAACACAAAAGTTAATGGGTCAAGGCTCACAACATAAGACCGGAGAGATCTCAGCCGCGCGGACGCAGCCGGCCCATCACCTTCGCATCAACGTAATGTCCGTCGCGAAAGGCATGCTGTCGTAGCGTGCCTTCATGCTCAAAGCCAAACCGCTCGTAAAGATGAATGGCTCCATCGTTGTCAGCGTAGACTTCGAGCTCAAGTCGCGTGAGGTTCAGCCAGTTATCTGCAAGATCCAAACCCGCGCGTATGAGTGCTGCTCCTACGCCTTTGCCTTGCCAATCGTCGTGAACGCCGATTCCCAAAGTTCCCGCGTGCCGACGACGTGGCTTGTTGGGGAAGGTTTCCAATCCCATCATTCCCACGACTCGGTCGTCAACGACTGCAACCAGGATGTGCGCATCATCAGGAACTTCTGCAAGTCGTTTCCGCCAAACCTCACGAGACGCATAGGGCAGTTGTAAAGTGCCGGCTATTACTTTCGAGCAATTGAATATTTCGAAGATAGCCTGGTAATCATCGGGTTCGGCTCGACGTATGTGGATGTCTTCACTGGGCAATTTCGATCACCTCACCAGAGGAACAGCGTTCAACGTGTTGCTTTTAGTTTTGAGAAGGGCCCGTCTGCCCACGCGTTTTGAATACCACAAAACCAGCTTGGACACATAGGGTCGCACTCACGATTATGAATGTGGCCATGAAGTCACGGAACATCTCGCGAAACTGATCCGTAAGTGTCCAGGACAGCAGATAAGTTGCTGGGAGAGGCTGGGAACTAACCGGGATCGCGATTTAGATTGACCATGCGGCTCGCCGCCGCACAGTGTGGTAAGGCTCTTTTCCCTGGAGGCTGCGCGTCCAACTTTCGAGGCATAGCCTCAGAAACAAAAAGAGACTTGCGCCGGAAAGGCAGAGCCTTTCCGCACTGTGCGGCGCCAAGCCCCGACGAGACCGCTCCCTGACTTTTTTGCGCAGGACATTTATCTTTGTTTTGAAGCAGGACATTTATCTTCGTAAAGCATAGGAGAAGAACTTGAAGTCACGATTACTCACTGTCACCGCCGCACTTTGCTTATTCGCTTCGTTCGTGCCGGCTGCAAACACTGTTACAAAAATCTCGGGCGCTGAATCCGCAAAGTCAGTAGCTCCAGCGGCGACCACATCCGACTGGCCTCAGTGGCGAGGTCCGGCACGTAATGGAATATCGAATGAAACCGGACTACTCAAGCAATGGCCGGCGGAGGGACCGAAACTGCTTTGGCAAGTGAATGACATTGGGGACGGCTATTCGGGGCCGTCGGTGGTTGGACCGCGAATCTATTTGATGAGCAATCGTGGCATGGATAATGAGTTTGTCCAGGCTCTTTCAACTCAGGATGGAAAAGTGATCTGGACCACGCGGGTTGGCAACGTAGGCAATCCGGATCAGAACCCGAGTTTTCCGAAGGCGCGGTCCACTCCCACGGTTGACGGGAATTTCATTTACGCCCTGGGCTCAGACGGCGACTTGGTTTGCCTCGAAGCCAAAAGCGGCAAAATTCGCTGGCAGAAGAGCCTCCGGAAAGAGTTCGGCGGCCAGCCGCACGATTGGGCCTATGCCGAGTCGCCGTTAGTTGATGGTGACGCCGTGATCGTCACGCCCGGTGGCGCGCAGGCCACGATGGTGGCGCTCAACAAAAAGACAGGCGCGGTCATCTGGAAATCGGCGGTTCCGGGTGGCGACCAGGCCGGTTATGCGTCAGCGATTGTCGTGCAAGGCGGCGGCCGTAAACAATACGTGCAGTTTTTGAGCAAGGGCATTGTCGGAGTTGATGCGAAGACGGGTCAATTCCTCTGGCGCTACAAGGATGTTGTCAAAGGGCCGGCCCAGGTTTTCACGCCGGTCGCGCGTGACGGATATGTGTACGCTGGGGCGCTTTCCGTCGGAGGCGGACTCGTCCAGTTGAAGCCGGCCGCCAACGGAGTCGTCGCCGAGCAGGTCTACTTCGAGCGCGGCCTTCCCAACGGATTCGGCGGAGCGGTGCTGGTCGGTGATTATCTTTATGGTAGTGATCCGACTGAGCAGAAGGTGCTCGCTGTTGAGTTCACTACGGGTAAGGTGAGGTGGAAGGCCGAGAGTCTCGGCAGGTCTTCGGTAGCCTATGCCGATGGGCTCTTATATGTTCACGCCTGGAAGGGAGATGTTGGGCTGGTTGAGGCAACTCCTGAAGGCTATCGCGAGAAGGGCCGATTCACTCCGACGGATCAGCCGAAGCCTAAACAGGGAACGCCGTATTCGGACACGGCGTATGCGCATCCGGTGATTGCTAATGGAAGACTTTACATTCGGGATGCAGGCAGCCTGTGGGTCTATGATATCAAGGCAAAGTAGATTCGGATCTCAGATCTCAGATCTCAGATCTCAGATCTCAGTTCATGTTCACTAAACGGCAAATGAATCCCCAGCCGCCGCCGAGCTCGCTAACGGCGAGCATCAACTCGTTACTTCCCTTCTTCAAAGGAACATAAATCACGTCGTTCTCCGGATTCACTATTCCCAAAAAGTTAGGGTCGCGAAAAGCCTGTGCACTCCGGCCTCGATAGAGAATTTTGTCGTTCACGAACACGCTGACCTCATCGCTGTAGCCGAGATAAAGCCTCTTGATCTGATCCCGATCTGAAATGATGCTAGTTCGGGCATAAACAACCTTCGTTCCCGGTTGTGGCTCGAGACGCTTTGAGAAATCGCTTTGAAATGTGACGTGCGGATGCGGAGCCTCGCGGTAACGGTAAAGAATAACAAGGCCGGGCGGTTCTGCCTCTATCTCCTCCCACTTGATTGCATCGCGTTCCGACGGCGCCAGCGGCCGCTCGAGATTGCACGCCAGCGCGTCATAAGCAGGCGAGACGCTCCACTTCGTCAAAGTCTCCGGAGGCATTGGCGGATAGTGTCGTTCCCAGGCAACAGCGGGTGTCTCCCGTATCTCGAAATTCGAAAAATAAGTCTCGCCCGTCAGCACTGCCAGCGCTACCTGTCCCTTCTGAATGCCACTCTTCAGATCGTTCATCACCAACGCAGGCTTATCCATGTCCTTCACGTACAGGTTGGCGTGAGCGCCGGAGACTTCCAAACGCAAGTGGAACCACTCCTCTTTGGGAATATCGACCGCGCCGGTAAATCCCGGTCCGTTATAGAGCTGCCAATTCAGACCCGTGTTGAGGACCGGCGTGTATTGCATCGCGTCGGGATACCCTGACCTGTGTTGGCGAAGGTATATCCACTCGGCGTTGTTGCCGTCGCTCGAGATGCGAAACTGGATGCCAAAAAATCCGCGCTTAGCTGGAGTAGCAACATCAACATCGATAACGCCGTCGCGCATCTCCAGATCTTTCAAGGTTGCGGCTCCACCGTTGAGATAGATGCTTTTGCGTCCTATGTAGTCAGCGACCTTCGCTTGCCCTTCCATTTGCCAGCGAGGCGAGTCAGGCGCAATGGTCAGACTTTGCGACGGTCGCGCCTGGACTACGACACCAAAGAGTAGGACGGTAACTGCAGTTATCAGGAGATTCTTGAAAATGGTTTTTGGCATAGTTGGTATTGCCGAACGACGTGCTGAGCCTATGAACTTGACGGATCGGCGGAGACTATAGGAGGGATAGTCGTGGCGGGTTCTTAATTATGACCGAGAGGCCGTTGGTGCGGACGAAACGGCTCTCTTCAGGGCTGAACTCTTCGTTAATTCTTTGAGTCTCCAGGGCGAGTCAGTACCGGTAGTGACCGGGCATCAGCTACAACGAGAGAGACTAAGCAACGCAATTGACGACCGCCAAAGATCCTGTGGACAGATGTTCTTGCGGTGCCCTAGGCAATAACGTACTTGACTCACGCAAACGGTGACTGAGCGGTGAGCATTTAGATTTAGGCCACAGATGAACACGGATATGAAGGATCTGAATAAATTGGATTTTTAGATCTGTGTTACTCCGTGTTCATCTGTGGCCGAGAATGAACTAAGTACGGGTAATCGCTATTGGTTGATGTCGGCACTTTACGTCGTCTAAGTAACTTGTCGAACTGACAGCAAGAATCGTCAAGAAAATGGCGCTGAGTCACGGTATAGTGCCGGCTGATGTTCTAACTATTGTCGGATCACACGTCGGGGCAGTCGTTAAGATGGGTGTAACCGCTCAAGAGGATAAGGCTCCTGCACAGGAAATAGAGAGGCTGCTGCCCGTGCTGGTCCATATCCAAGCCAATCTCGATCAGGATCTTTCGCTCGAAGCGCTGGCAAACCGGGTTCAGCTCTCCCAGTTCCATTTTCACCGCCTGTTCCGCTCAGCCGTCGGTGAAACCTTGAAGCAGTACACCCAACGGCTGCGGCTCGAGCGGGCAGCTAACCGACTCGTGATCAATGACGCAGCAATCCTTGACGTGGCCCTCGAGGCCGGGTTTCAAAGTCACGAAACATTCTCACGTCAGTTCAAACGGCGGTTCCGAGTGACCCCGAGAGACTATCGCCAGTGGGCCAGGGGCGAAATAAAACGAAGATCGGTTTCGACTCCTCCGCTGGACGAGCTTTACTCTGAATTTGAGTTATCCAAGACAGTCGTTACTCGACTCGCGCAACTCCACGTCGCATTCATTCGACACGTTGGTCCTTATGAGTCGGTAACGGATACGCTGTGGCACAGATTGGCGGATTGGGCCAGATCGAAGCGCCTGCCGCTCGATCTGATCTTCCTTGGCATCGCGCACGATGCGCCGGGAGTAACGCCGCCTGAGCGGTTGCGCTTCGACGCCGCCATCGTAGTTCCGGAGCCGTTCTCGCCGGAAGGAGAGATTGGACACCAGGTGCTCGGCCCCGGCGAGTTCGCCCTGACCACGCATGTCGGACACTACCGAACCTTGCCCAAAGCGTACGCTACAATCGTTCAACAAGTCGCCCAACTAAAGAAATTTCGTCTTGGGGGGCTGCCGGCCATCGAGGTCTACCGCACGACGCGCGTCGATGCCGCACACGAGATGAATCACACTGAAATCTACCTTCCGGTCAGCCGGATGAAAAAGTAAGGAGGATCTATGCAGGAGATGTCCCAATCCGAACCAGCGGTGAAGCGAACTGAAGCTGATCACATTCGGTGGGGCCGGGTGGCGCTGACCGTAGTCGGGTTGGAAATCGCGCTGATACTCTCGGCGGTCGCCTGGGTTGCGATTTACAGCTATCTGATCAATCCAGGTCACGATCTCGGTTACTACCAGAACCATGCCCAGTTCGCGAGTCCGATTGTATCGGTTGTAGTTGGCATTCCCTATTTGTTCTTCGCGTGCCGCTGGGTCGGACGCAAAGCGGGAACGCGCGCTGTGGCGATGTGCTTGTCGGTCTGGTTGGTCTTATTCATCATCGATGTGCTGCTGATTTTGATGGGAGGATTCACCGTGTACGTCGGCGCTATGGTCGCGATTTCACACACGACGAAAATGCTGGCCGCATACTTCGGCGGCAAGGCCGCGTTGAGAGATGTGCGCAACGCAATTACAGGCGTTTAGAGTTCAATCTTTAGATTGGGTGCTGTGGAAGCCACAAACTGAAGTTTGAACTCTTAACCCCTGTTCACCACGTTGAGAGATGTGCGCAACGCAGTTACAGGCGTTTAGAGTTCAATCTTTAGATTGGGTGCTCTGGAAACCACAAACTGAAGTTTGAACTCTTAACACCTGTTCACCACGTTGAGAGATGTGCGCGCAACGCAATTACAGGCGTTCAGAGTTCAATCTTTAGATTGGTGCTCTGGAAGCCACAAACTGAAGTTTGAACTCTTAACACCTGTTCACCACGTTGAGAGATGTGCGCAACGCAATTACAGGCGTTTAGAGTTCAATCTTTAGATTGGGTGCTCTGGAAGCCACAAACTGAAGTTTGAACTCTTAACTAAAGAAAGGCAGCTTATCTGCACGTTCCACAATCTTCTCTGCGATGAAACCCGTTAAAGGCCCTCAAATCACGTTGATATCCCTCGACGATGTTGAGAATAAATCGCAAGTCCGCATCCTCCATATTCGGGTAGCGCCGGTAAGCCGTGGCAATCGACCCATCGAGGGCATTCTGCGCCTGCAAATAGTTCCCGCGCACCGCCAGTCCTCTCATATCGGAAAGCGAATCGGCCAGCTCCGCAATCGTGTAGTTCTTTTTGACCTCGACATCAGCAAGAAGGTCGCATGAATCTCTCTCCGACGGTACCAGGCGAAGCTCCTGTACCTCTTCGACTCTGCACTTACGCTTCACGTCGAAGTAAGAGAGCCGCACCTTCACTGGTAACTGGCTATTGCGCGACTGGGTCCTGAACTTTGCCATGATGACTTCGGTCAGCCCGTTGTTCATGTTATCGAGCGCGACGGAAGCTGTGCCGTTTCCATAGCGCGGCTGGTAACCGTAAATCTTCTCGACTTGCAAGCCCGGGCCGTACTCAATCCTGACCTCTACATTTTTGGCTACTGACGAAACGAGACTCTGCACCTCGTTCACGAAGACCTTGTCGATGTCTTTGAAGTCCGAGATGAAGTGATAAAGCCCGCGGCCCGAACGCGCTAAGGTGCGGAGGAGATCGTTGTTGAGATCAAGCCCGACGCCAATGGTCGAGAGATCGATTCCCTGACCGTTGCACTCCGAAGAATCCGCGGCGATGCGTCCGGGATCAGTCACACCAACGTTGGCGATGCCGTCTGTCAGCAGGATCACGCGGTTAGTCGCATCTTTTCGGAAATACTTTTTCGCTTCCGCATAGCCAAGCATCAGCCCACTATGAATGTTCGTCGATCCATCTGGCTCAATGCAGTCGATCGCTCGTCGCAAAGCATGACCGTCACCGATAGGGCTGGCCGGAAATAACACTCGCGCATTCGTATCGAAAGTAACGATCGAAATGATGTCCTCAGAACGCAGCTTGCCGAGCATCGTCCGCAGGCTTTCCTTAACCCGCGACATTTTGTCGCTGTCTGCCATGGAACCGCTTTTATCGATGACGAGCACCAGATTGAGCGGGCGCAGATCAGCCCGTTCGTTGACTTCGGCGGTGGTAAAGCCGATTTGCAGTATCGCTTCGCGCAGTGAAGGCGAGAACTCGTCGTTGCCCCAACGTGTATCCATTGCGACTGCCTGGCCATACTTAGGCAACGGCAACCGATGCTTGTGATAATTGACAAACTCTTCGACGGCTACTTCGTCGGGTATCTTGAAACCAGGAGGTGGACTGTTGTAGGCAGGATAAGACGGCGACGGTGGGTAGTAAGTGTTAGTTGACGAACTTGGCGCTGCGCTGGAACCCGAGTTAACGATGGCCCGGCTTCGAGAAACGGACGCAGACGATCCGCTTTGCTGCGCCGAAACGGCAGTCGAAATACATAAACAAAGCAGTCCTGGAGCAACAATCTTCGCGAGAAAACGATAGATCTTCATCATGTCTCCTTAATTGTCTTGGAACCGTTAAGGGTCTTGGGGAGTCTTGAACTATCGCGGTTTTGGGGAGATTGATCTAATCCTTGTTCTTAATCAAAGATGGGCCAACGAAGATTAAAGTTGCTTGGGGATCAAAGATAACGCGGACTTGCGAGCGGTTTCGGCGGGACGTTGCTGGTCGGCGATTTCCTTTATGGCGTTACCGGTTCAGCAGCAGATGGTCTCCGTTGAGTTTCACTCAAGAGCTAAGGAACACTTTTATCAATACGTAATGTTTTGGGATGACTGTGTCTCGCAAGCAGTCGCTTGGCGGGTTTCAGAGTCAATTGAGCGAGATCTCAAGCCACATAAGTAGCTCAAATTCAGTGCTTAGCACACGGGCGCGTAAGATTTCCCCGATGGCATCGAGATTGCGAAGCTCATCAGCATGAATCAGAAAGTGAAGGCCACTGGCCTATTATTAATCGCTCTGGCTCTCTCTTTAAGTCCCTATTCAGGTAGTTCCTCTCTGGCAGCAGCCCAGACTCAAAAAACAGAATCTTCCATGTCGGAGGGCGATAAGCAGGCTATCAAGTTGTTCGAAAGCCGCGTGAACGAGTACATGAAGCTGCGCAATCAGGTGAAGGGAAAACTGCCAAAACTTTCGAAGGACAGCACAGCTGCGCAAATTGAGACTTATCGGAAAACGTTTGAAGAAACTCTGCGGACCGCCCGCGCCGGCGCCAAGCGTGGGGACGTCTTCAACTCCTCTGGCTCGGAATACATTCGACGCACTATGAAGACTGAATTTGATCGTCAGGACAAGGCTGAAATCCGCAAGGTAGTCTTCGAGGCCGAAAACAAGGACGTGCCGATGCGAGTGAACTATCCCTATCCCGAGAGTAAAGAGCTGACCGAAATGCCGCCAACAATTCTTCTCAAGCTCCCGCAATTGCCGAAAGAAGTGAAGTACCGATTTGTAGGGCGCAACATGTTGTTGGTTGATCGAGATAATAATTTGATCATCGATTACATGGTCGATGCTCTGCCGTAATTTGAGATCGTTCGGAAGGAGACAAGACAAACATGAAACGGCTTCTTTTTTCGCTCCTAATACTTGCGTTCCTATTCTCCAACGGTCTCAACACTGTCTCGTACTCGCAAACAGCCTCGGGAGCGAAAGTCGCCGCGGGATCGAACACTGCTCCGAAGCTTGTGTTGCCGCTCAAAGAAGGATCTTTACGATTTGCAGTGATTGGTGACACCGGAACGGGAACTGATAAGCAACGCCAACTCGCCGACGTAATGGTCAAATACCGAACGGCATTCCCTTACGACTTCGTTCTCATGATGGGCGATAACATTTACGGCAGCGAGTCCGTGCAGGACTTTCAGAAGAAGTTCTCGGACGTTTACAAGGCACTACTGGATGACAAGGTTAAGTTTTACGCAACTCTTGGCAATCACGATCTCGCAATTCAAATCAACTACGAACCTTTCAACATGAACGGTAAAGAGTATTACCGGATCAAGAAAAACAATGTCGCCTTCTATTCTTTGAACAGCAACTACATGGATAAGAAACAGGTGCAGTGGCTGGAGGACGAGTTAGCGAAAGACACTTCTGATTGGAAAGTTTGCTTCTTTCATCATCCGCCTTATTCATCTGGCGGGAAGCACGGCTCAGACAAACAGCTACGCGAAGTTGTTGAGCCGATTTTTCTCAAGTACGGCGTAAACATGGTACTGGCTGGTCACGAACATTTTTATGAGCGGATCAAACCACAGAAGGGCATCTATTATTTCATTTCCGGCGCGGGCGGCAAGCTTCGGGATGGCGATATTAAGGATGTGTCCTCGTTGACGGACAAGGGTTTTGATCGCGACCTGTCGTTCATGCTTTTTGAAGTCGTAGGCAATCAGATGTATTTTCAGGTAATCTCGCGCACCGGCGAAACCGTCGACTCAGGCGTCCTACCCAACCAGCGCAAGAAGAGTTAGTTTCGTTTTAGGAACGGCGAAGGATGTTACGGGATACGCAGTCACTTCTGCGTATCCCGTATCTTCTTCGTGTGTACGTGCCGGATTTTCCTTTTCCTTTTTATTTTTGCCTTGATCGACTAGTCCTTTGCGCGATAGAAGAAGTACTCGGCTGTGTAAGGCACCTCTGATACTTCGCCGATTACTGAGCCGGCGACACTGGGAGCTATGCCGCCGGTGGTGTTTACTCGCTGAATGTAGCTCACGCGGCTGAAAATTCCAGGCCCGTCGGTTGATACTTTCTGCAGCAACAGCCAGGGAATGGCGGTTGAGTCCGGAGTGCACCCGGTGCCTGGAACACGCGCGGCAACCACTTTGCTACCACTGTTGCTTTCCCAGGTTGGTCCGACGTAGTGAGTGCCGACTTCTCCGTGATAGTTGGCATCGGCAAATAGCGTAGCCTCTGGCGCTACAAATGCCCACGCAGTTCCGTTCCAGCGATAGACCTGCACGCCCAGTGCGTACGCTCGAAAAGCCAGTTTATTTCCCTCCGGCACCCTCACACTGTCGCAAAGCGGTGCTGGCAATGACGGCGAATTGCTCGGGGCGCTTGCGGGCTTGGCGGAAACAACCGCTGATGCGAGCCCAGCGACGCTGAGCAGTACGAGAAACGCGAAGACGCGTTTCACTTTCATGTAAGGCATTAGTTCTCTCCTTTGATTGGATAAGTAGTTTCAAATTTTGGTTTCATAATCGATCAGTTCTCAGGTGAGTCCTGACTGCTTTGGTAGAGCCTCACGAAGGCGCCCCATCTTCAGGTGCGACGATCGAGCGCGAATCCCATCATTGCCGCCAAAAAAGTTTCAGGAGAGAAGTTACTTGAGACGAAGTTCCTGGGAGCGCAGGCATCCTTGCCTGCCTTAGTCGCTGATCGGAATTGTTAACGGAAGGTTGGCCACAGATGAACGGAATAACACAGATCTGAATTCCGATTTATTCAGATCCGTCATATCGTGTTCCTCTGTGGCCTAAAGTCTAAATCGCCCACCGTTCAGTCAACGTCTGCGTGAGTCAAGTATGTTATTGCCCAAGTAAACGCCAATAAATCACCTTGACCGCGAAAACTTCCTTAATAAGCACCCTGAAGGAAACTATCTGCCCGCGGCGCAAGTATAGTCTTCTATGAATATCTCCCAGAGCGGCGCACAAACTCACCGCACCAATTTAAGGCTGTGGCCTGGTATTGTCGCCGTTGCGCTGCAGTGGCTGTCACGATTCGGCGTGAAAGCGGTCGTTCCCGGAATAAAAGGCTTCGGATGGGCCGTCATGGGCTCTTTAATTTTCACGTTGGCCATTGTCGTGTGGTGGGCGTTCTTCAGTCGCGCGCGTCGCTCCGAGCGCTGGGGCGGCCTTGGTTTGATAGCGCTGGTGTTCGGTGGGACGTGGCTACTGAAACATGAATCGATGTGGTTGCCTTGGCTATTCGCCTACGCCATTCCGGTGGCTAGTTTGGCATTCGTCGCCTGGGCAGTGTTCACGCGTCACCTCTCCAATCGAGCGCGGTGGGCAACCATGGTGGCGACGCTCCTGGTCGCTTGTGGAGGATGGCTGCTCCTCCGCCAGGATGGGATAAACGGCGATCACAATGCGAAGTTTGGTTGGCGGTGGGCGCCCAGCACCGAAGAAAGACTGTTGGCGCAAGCTGCTAAAGAACCAATGACGGCGCCCGCAGCAACAACGGTCAATTCAACTGCGGGCGCACCGGCTGCATCTTCATCAGCTTCAGAAGTTCAAAAGGATTCTTTGTCACCAACGACTCCTGCTGCGCCAACCAGGGAAGCTGATTGGCCCGGCTTTCGTGGACTAGCGCGCGACGGCACCGTGCGCGGCATGCGGATCAAGACTGACTGGTCCGGATCACCCCCAGTACAAATGTGGCGCCGACCGATCGGACCCGGCTGGTCGTCGTTCGCGGTTAACGGCGATCTCTTCTACACACAGGAGCAGCGTGGTGACAACGAAGTCGTCGTCTGCTACAAGGCGAGCACGGGACAGCCGGTCTGGACGCACCAGGATCCGGTGCGCTTCTTTGAGTCGAACGCTGGCGCAGGTCCGCGCGCAACACCGACGCTCAGCAACGGCCGCATCTATTCATTTGGCGCCACCGGAATTCTAAACGCGCTTGACGCCAGCAACGGCGCCGTCGTCTGGTCGCGCGACGTGTCAGATGACACCGGTAAGAAGATTCCATTTTGGGGTTTCGCGAGTTCGCCGATAGTGATTGGTGATGTGGTGATCGTTGCCGCGGCGGGTCAGCTTGCCGGTTACGACGTTGCTAAAGGTAATCGGCGCTGGCTTGGTCCGAATGGCGGTGGAAGTTACAGTTCGCCACAGCTTGTGACGTTGGATGGAGTACAGCAGGTGCTGCTCATGAGCGGCGTGGGCGTGACTAGCGTATCGCCAACTGACGGCACGCAGTTGTGGCAACACGCGTGGTCAGGCAACAGCATCGTGCAGCCGGCGGTTACCGCGGATGGCGATATCCTGATCACGAGTCAGGACACCGGCGCGCGCCGCCTGGCGATCGCGCACGCGGCCAACGAGTGGACCGCTGCAGAGCGCTGGACTTCGAACGCGTTGAAGCCATACTTCAACGACTTCGTCATTCATAAGGGCCATGCATATGGATTCGACGGCCGCATCCTCTCGTGCGTCGACCTCAAGGACGGCCAGCGCAAATGGAAAGGCGGACGTTACGGCAACGGTCAGTTAGTTCTCCTGCCCGATCAGGATTTGCTTTTGGTGTTGTCCGAAGAAGGTGAACTTGCACTGGTAGGTGCGACACCGCGCCAGTTCACTGAGATAGCGAAGATTCCCGGCATCGAAGGAAAGACCTGGAATCATCCCGTGCTTGTCGGCGATGTTCTCCTGGTACGCAACAGCGAGCAGATGGCCGCCTTCCGGTTGAAACTCGATGGTCGCTGACTTTCAATTTGAATAGTCGTCTCCGCTGCTTTCGCCTGCCTCCTGCTTCAGCGGTAGGCAGATTAAGCCACAGATGAACACGGATATACGGATCTGAAATGAGCAGAGAACCTGTTTTCTCCGCCGCAGAGTTGCTAACGCGAGTCGTGTTTTCAGTTCCTGGTCTGACTAGCTCAAGGTCAGGAAGGTTTGCTTGCGCCCGCCTGGTGCATAGCCTTTCAAGCTGATTAGTACTGCTAAATCTTCCAGACCCAATCCTGAATGCCAAGGTTACTTGAGGCGGGCGCAAGCAACCCTTCCTGACCGTGAGGCTTTCAGAAGTTTGTTTGAAAACCACGCTGCAAGTCTTACGAGTTGCGAAGAACTCCTGAAATGCGACGAAGATAGTCTACCTGGCCGAGATGCCAGTTGAGGTGGCCGTAGAGATGAATCAAAAACTGTTTTGTTGACATCGCGGCTTCAAGAACGACTTCCGGATATTCCATCTCCATCTGTTCCTGAGTGAGGTTTTCAATTACTTTTGGAATCGAATCTCTTAACTCCGACAGCCGCGCCACGAGTTCGTTTCTCGACACATCGCGCGCGCTGAATTCAAGCGCTCGATTTCTCAGGTACGGGATCTGGCCGAGCTGACGTCCCACGAATTCTCGAAGATTTCCTTCGATATGAAGAGCGAGGTTGCCGGCGGCATTTGTCACGCCCGGCAGCGTTTGCCATAAAGCCTCGTCATTCGGAAAGCTCTCGATTTGTTTACTTAGCTTTGCAAGATCGCGACGAAAGAGAAACGACAGATCATTTGCCGTGCTCGTTGCTTCAGATGTCATAACGTGATGTTCTCTCAGTTACCAATTTCCACTTCACCTTCCAGATAGAAGACGCAAGCGCCCTCGAGCTTGACGCGATCGCCCACCAACTGACAAATGATTTCGCCGCCGCGACGCGAAGCCTGAAACGCTCGAAACTGATTCTTACCAAGTCGGTTTGCCCAGTAGGGAGCCAACATGCAATGAGCGGCGCCGGTCACGGGATCTTCCGGAATACCCTTGGCCGGCGCGAAGTAGCGGCTGACAAAGTCATAAGTTCCCTCACCCGGGGCGGTCACGATTACGCCGGGCCGATCAATCTGCGCCAACGTCGGCATGTCAGGCTTAAGCGCGCGCACGACCTGCTCGCTCTCAAGCAAAGCCAAGTGGTTAAACTCGTTGCTGAAGACTTCGATTGGATCGGCGCCTAAGGCTTCAGCCAAACCGGCGGGTGTCGAGATCAGTTGTGACGGTCGCGCTGGGAAGTCCATAACGTAGCCCATCTCCGTGCGCTTCACAGTCAGTGGGCCGCTTGCCGATTGGAAAACAACCAGGTCGCGTCCCGGTTCCAGTCGCTCCATGACTACCGCTGCGCTGGCCAGCGTCGCGTGTCCACAAAGCGGGACTTCGGTGGTTGGAGTAAACCAACGAAGACGATAATCATTGTCTGCGCGAACAAGAAACGCCGTCTCACTGAGGTTATTCTCAGCTGCAATTTCCTGCAGCAGAGCGTCATCCAAAAAACTCTCCATGGGCATCACGGCCGCGGGATTACCTTGAAATCTGTGCGTAGTGAAAGCGTCGACCTGGAATATCGGCGTGCGCATCTGCCCACCCAGTTGAGATACAAAGATTGAAGTGACGGATCATGATACCTCGCACATCTCTCGCTGTCTCCCAACGGCATCCTTGACTCAGCACGGACGCACTTGACCCTGTACGCGTTTCGCCAAATTCCAGCCTGGGTCAGCGCCCCAGGGAGAAACGCTGGAAATCTTCGCAAACCTGAAAGCGTTCGCAAAACTGTTGCCATGAAGTTCGCGCGATAGATTAGACTGGAAATGATTTGCCGGCCCCGGCAAGCGAGGAGGTGGCCGTTGAAGATTCCATCGTCACTCTTATTAATCGCCTTGATAATCATTTCAGCGGCCTACGCTACGAACGCTAACGGCCAGGCGGCTGAACCAGAAGCCACTAATCAAAAAGCTTTCACCGCGGTTGAAGCACAGGGATTGGAGAAGTGGCGTTCCTTTTTCGTGTTCTCGTCAAGCGGCTACAGCTATATCATCAGAGCCGATGGTCACTCGCAAAGTACCGCTGGAAACGATCGTCCGCGCAACTTTCAATTGAAGCTGGGGCTGAATGGCCATCTCGAGCGATTCTACTTCGTTGAGCACGACGCGGATCTTCTCATGATTTATGAAGTAAGCGACGCGCTGTCAGGTTGGGCCTACGCAGTGAGGTTGGATCAGAAGACGCTTAAGCCTAAGTGGATCAAATCCATGAGCGCTCTTAACCTTGGCCCGGCTCTGGTTGAAGCTGAATTCGCCTATCTGACGGCGGCGAATTTGCTGATCAAAATCGATCTGCGGTCGGGGGCCTCTGTTTGGCAACAGGAAAATCTTGAAAAGCAATATGCCCTTTCGTCTTTGGGCTTTCGGTTACCGTCCATCTCAAATGACCGAGTGTTTTTCCAGGAAGATATAGAAAACGGGAAGACCCTTGAGGTCGATAAGAATACCGGGAAAATTCTCAGCGTAAAGAACTGACGCAAATTCTTTGGCAATTCTCAATTGCAGCCAATTGAGGGTGGTGTTGCGGTTTCGATTTCGATTTACGCCTATCATCACATTGCGGCTTCAGCCCGATGAACAACCATGCTTCTTGGAAAGAAGAACCGGCTTCTAGGTGTCTGGTAAGCCGTTGAAAACGGTTTCGAAGAATTAAAGTTGCCCTTGCCCACCCGGTTGAGCCCGGTGAATGAGAGGGTCAAACCTGACTCCCTTCTGGCTTTGTGATAAGGTTAGCGACTCCCGGCTAACCATTCAGAGTAAATGAAAACGTCTCATTGTGAGTGCAAGCGTAGGCTCTGGACAGTGATGCGAGTTGCAGTGTTGCGACCCGGGATAGTTGTCGCCACTGCTCTCTTCGGATTGTTCTCGCTATCGGTCTGCGGGCAGGAGCCTGCTCCGACGCCGGTTGTGGTGCAGCCGGGTGCGCCAGGCAAGCCGAGTCGGACTTTGCCGCCATCAACGAGGGCCACGCTGCCGCCAAGTTCTCCGGCAGATGTGCAGTTCATGCAGGGAATGATCATGCATCATGCGCAAGCGGTTGAGATGACCGACTTGATCGAATCGAACACGAAGAACAAGGAGCTTCGATCGCTGGGAGCTCGCATCAGCCATTCTCAGTCAGACGAAATAAAGTTTATGAAACGGTGGCTGGCAGCGAGGGGCGAACCGATGGCCGAGGCAATGCACGAAATGGCGGCGATGCCGGGCATGGATATGTCGAGCCATCCCAAGGAAACGACAGAGCTGATGCCGGGAATGCTTACCGCAAAGCAGATGGCAGCCCTAAAAAAAGCCAAAGGTGATGAGTTCGACCAGTTGTTCTTGACTGGAATGGTTCAGCACCACAACGGCGCCTTGATTATGGTGAAGGAGTTGTTCGACACTGCGGGCGCCGGGCAGGATGCTGAACTATTCAATTTCGCAACCGATGTCGACAGTGGCCAACGCGCCGAGATTAGGATTATGCAAACCATGCTGGGAGAAAAACCCTAGAGGAGAAACGATGACTCGAGTACACGCTGTCACTTTCCGTTTATTCATACTTTCCTTTTCATGCTTGTCACTTTTCGCACTAAACACTAAGGCGCAGACTCCGTCGCCATCGCCTGAGTCCACGAAGACCTTGGAAACCAAATCGGTTCAGAAAGAGGAAGCGGATCCTTTTGCTCCTGAACCGGCCGCGCCGCTACCAGCTGGAATGACCGGCTCGGATGCCAATGATCCGCGCGCCAAGCTCGCGCCAGGAATGTACGACGCAGCTGAAACGTCGATGGGCATCAAGCACGTCATGCTGCTCAAGAAGCCTGACGCGTTTCAACTTGGGACTGCCGATCCTAACGATCCAAGAGTGCAGAAGACTCTGGATTTACTCGGCAGCGACACTTCCAAAATGCCGAAAGCGAGGCAAGTAGTGATGGCTCAGCTGGCTTTTGGGAACTCTGATCTTGCTTTCCAGGGCAATCACTTATTTCAGGGAAACTTTTACGGCGTCAATATCTACGACATCTCCAATCCGGCTAAGACCACCTTGTTAACTTCGATGGTGTGCCCCGGTGGGCAGGGTGATTTGTCGGTTTACAAAAACTTGATGTTCATGTCGGTGGAGATGCCAAACGGCCGTTTGGATTGCGGCACGCAGGGATTTCCGCCCGAGCCCAAGCCGCCCGCCTCATTAACAGAGGAAGAGAAAAAGAAAGTTATTCCCGTAGCGCAAAAGGATCGCTTCCGAGGCGTGAGGATTTTCGATATTACCGACGTCAAGAATCCGAAGCAGGTGGCTGCTGTGCAAACTTGTCGCGGCTCACACACACACGCTGGTCGTCGATCCGAATGATAAGGACAACGTCTACCTCTATGTTTCCGGAACCTCTTTTGTCCGGCAAAGCGAAGAGTTAGCTGGGTGCTCGGGCGAAGCGCCCGACAAAGACCCGAACACGGCCTTGTTTCGCATTGATGTGATAAAGGTGCCGCTGGCTAAGCCGCAGGATGCACAGGTGGTTTCTACACCTCGAGTGTTTATCGATCCACGGTCGGGTGCCTTGAACGGTCTAACCAATGGCGGCACGCATGACAAGGACGGAATGAAAAAACCAGAGGCCAGCAATCAGTGCCATGATATCACCGTCTACTCAAAGATTGGGTTGGCGGCAGGCGCCTGCTCCGGAAATGGAATCCTGCTGGACATCAAAGATCCAGTGCATCCCAAGCGGCTCGACGCAGTAAATGATCCGAACTATGCATACTGGCATTCGGCGTCGTTTTCGAACGACGGGACGAAAGTCGTGTTCACCGATGAATGGGGCGGAGGGCTGGGCGCGCGCTGCCGGCCAAACGATCCGAACAAATGGGGCGCCGATGCGGTGTTCAATCTAAAGGATAACAAGCTGAGCTTCGCGAGCTACTACAAGTTGCCGGCAGCCCAGGGCGACAGCGAGAACTGCGTGGCGCACAACGGCTCGCTTATCCCGGTTCCCGGCCGCGACATTGAAGTGCAGGCCTGGTACCAGGGCGGCCTCTCCTTGATGGACTTCACCGACGCAGAGCATCCGGTTGAAATAGCGTACTTCGATCGCGGACCGATTGATCCAAAGATACTGGTGCTCGGCGGCGACTGGTCCGCCTACTGGTACAACGGTCAGATTTACGCTTCGGAGATCGCCCGCGGCCTCGACGTTTTTGAACTGACGCCGACAAAGTTTCTGACTCAGAATGAAATCGACGCCGCGAAGACTGTGCGCGTGGCTGCGCTCAATGTGCAGAACCAGGAAAAGATTGAGTGGCCACGACAGCTGATCGTAGCGAAGGCCTACGTCGATCAGTTGGAGCGCTCGCAAGCTCTGCCAGCCGATCGAATCTCCGCTCTCCGCCAGGCAATTGTCAGCGCCGAAAGTTCTCAATTGAAGGCCAGCGAGCTCGCCAAACTCAAAAGTCTCGCTCCGTCGCTGGAAGAGTCTGCCGCCTCCACCAAGAGCGCCCCCGACTCAACCCGACTGCACGCTCTCGCCGAAATCCTGAAGCAACCTGCTCGATAATCTTTATCGAGGGTCGTTTCGGTGAACTCGAGACTGGATTAGCGAGCGCGGGCGGTGAAAGAGGATTACACAATTCGAGAGGCCAGCCCAAGGTGCTGGCCTTTCCCTTTTTTTAGACCGGTGTCTCCGGACGATTACACCCTGCATTTTTGATTATCGCGAATTCACCCGCACAAACCAGCACAAACCGACCACTGAGTAGGTCCCAAAAACAACCAGTGCGGCAAGAGAAAAGTAGGTAGTCGCCAAAACTGAGGCCACGGCCTGGCGCCGTGGTCACTCACGTTCGTCGCTAACAGAGGCGGGCCGAGATTTTTGGTGATGCCACGGGCTCGTCCCGTGGAATGTTCACGCTTCATGCTGCTGGCAGGCGGCAACGTGAAACACCACGGGGCCAGCCCGTGGCCTCTTGCGAACCGATGGATCAGCCTGTTTTTGTAGCTGTGAACATGAACACCACAGGGCCAGCCTGTGGTATCGGCTACTCAGTTCACTATTTATGCTTTACCTACTTTTCTTGGCGCCCTGAAACAACTCCTGCTTCCAGATTTTCTACATCAAGTGAATCAGGCTATCTGAGGCTATGCATGTCCCGACATGACCGCCAAGCAATGAAATCGCAAGTGCATATGTGACTACCTCTGATGACTAGATAGCATCGTTTAAGGATTCTTTTAGGCTGTCTTAATTGCGAGAGACGGATGACGCTCGCGTAGAACCTGAACCAAGTGGTCTTTGGCAACGTGTGTGTAGCGTTGCGTGGTTGCGATAGACGCGTGACCCAAGAACTCTTGCACTACTCTTATGTCAACTCCGTTTCGCAGGAGGAGAGTCGCCACCGTGTGCCGCAGCATGTGTGGAGTGATATGCCGCTCGATGCCCGCATCCTTGCGGAACTGAGCGATGATGTTCGCAATTCCCTGGGTCGAGAGGCGTTCTCCCGAAGCGTTTAGGAATAGTGCGGTGCTGGTCGAAGGTAGGCGTGAACGCATCTCAATATGCTCCTTTTGTATTCGCACTGTCTGTTCGTCCACGACAAAGGCCAGCCGGTCTCGTCCGCCTTTTCCCTTCACCTTGAAGACCAATTCGGTGACCAGGAAATCCGCCAGATTGAGTGCCGAAACCTCTCCCACACGCATACCTGTCGCGAAGAGCAAATCGACAAGGGCGAGATTGCGAAGCGTGCGATACGAGCGCGCGGCCGCAGCCGACGATCTCGCTCTCGCGAGAGCAGGCCCTTTTCGGGGCACGTTGATGGCTCGATGGTTTTGCCGCGCCTGGACGATAAGATCGTGTATTTCTGATTCGCTCAAAGCTCTGGGTAGCTGATTTATCCGGCCGAAACTCAATTTAACTCTCCAAAAGGGGGATTCCAAAAGGACCCCCTTTCGCACCCAATATGAGCAGAACACTTTCAGCACAACCATCTTTCGCCGCATTGATGCGGGAGCATACGACTTCTTCCGCAAGTCGGCAGCCCAGTTTTCAATGAGTTCGGGGTTAAGCGAAGCCAGGGAACACTCGTTGGGTACGTATGCCGCAAGCTGGTCCAAATCTGATCTATATGCGATCTCAGTCTTCTTGCTTCTGTTGTGCGTTGAAAAGTAGCCATTGAAGAACTCGGTTATTGCCTGGTCTAGTTGCATCGTATGCACTCCCGCAAACGAGTCCGGGGGCGGACCCTTCGTAAGATTGAAGAGCTTTTCGATTCGTCTCGGTGGGTGGGAAAAACCGCGGTGAGTTTAATCAGGGAAGATTCGGGTTTCAAGTAAGCTGAGCTCCAACCGATTTGAACTATTGTCGCAACTCTCAATTGGGGTCATAATGCTGCGACTCAGGTTGGACTCACGCACTCGGCGTTGTCATCGCTTTGGATAATTAGGAATTATCG